>Ga0105050_10007619_pt1 | contig 12851 bp, 12 predicted proteins | sample FRY01_FD_78088 | JGI IMG/M metagenome (GOLD analysis project Ga0105050, IMG submission 78088) | Freshwater microbial communities from Lake Fryxell liftoff mats and glacier meltwater in Antarctica - FRY-01 | ecosystem: Environmental > Aquatic > Freshwater > Ice > Glacier meltwater ... | reverse complement strand
TGTAGTTTCAGAACACACAAATCCAAAAGATTACAAGCGCAAGGCAGTAGACACGATGGATACAGAGGGTCGTGACTGGGCTGAAGAGATGCACCGCAAGGATATGAAGGCTGGCTGGAGAGCACGTCTTCGCTTTTATTGCAACGTTCTTATAGATGATGGGATTGAGCCACCATATGTAGCAATTTGGTCGATGGGAGTAAGCAAGCAATCATCATTTAATGCTATTCGTGAGTATGCTCTTGAAACAGGAAGCATATCAAATGTTCCTTGGAAAATGAAGCGTAACGGTCAGGGTACTGAAACAAGTTACACGCTATTTCCAGGGACACCAGACAAAGAACCATTTGACTGGGGAACTCATGAACCCTTTCCATTAGAAAAAGCACTTAATAAAATTCCTTATGTAGATCAGGAGTCCTTTTATTTAGGGTTTGATACACCAGTGTCAGCGTCAAAAAACGCCGACTGGTAATTGATGCAATACATAAGTTTACATACACACTCACATTTTTCGTTGTTTGACGGAATTGCTACTCCAGAAGAATATATAGACCGAGCAGTTGAACTGGGAATGCCAGCATTGGCACTAACAGATCACGGAACATTATCTGGGCATCGGGAACTGTACCGAGTTGCAAAAGCAAAAGGCGTTAAGCCTATTCTTGGCGTAGAAGGGTATATGTGTGCTGATAGATTTGATACAAGAGATAAGTCCGAAAGAACTGGTCAACTTGATTTAGTTTATAACCACATTATCCTTCTCGCTAAGAACCAAACTGGTTTAGAAAATTTAAACAAGATTAATGAAATTGCCTGGACGGAGGGATTCTTTAAGAAACCAAGATTTGATTTTGAGATACTTGAGAAATACTCTGAAGGAATTATAGTTACATCAGCATGTCCTAGTAGTGTTTTAGTTAAAGCACTTGAGGAAAATGAGTTTGCTGTAGCAAAGAAACATATTGAATGGTTTAAGCGGGTATTTAAAGATGATTATTATATTGAAGTAATGCCACACAATACCGCGGAAATCAATAAACAACTTATTGCCTTAGCAGATGAATTTAAAATCAAGGTTGTTGTTACTCCCGATTGCCATCATAGTTGTACAGAGCAAAAGGAAATACAGGAGTTTAAGCTTTTGTTAAATACCCATGTAAAAATTGATAAGGCTCATACCTTTGAGAAATCAAAAAAGCATAAGGATATGATGGAACGACTTGACTATCTTTATGGTAATGATAGACAGATTACTTTTAATAAGTTTGATATTCACCTGCTTTCATATGAAGAGATTAAGTCTGCCATGGAAAACCAGGGTATTGATAGATCAGACATATACTCAAATACACTAGATGTAGCAGACAAGATAGAAGACTATGATATTCCAGAAGGATTAAACCTTCTCCCTGTTCAATATAAAAACCCTATGAAGGAATTAAAGAAGATTGCCCTTGAGGGCTTGACTGCAAAAAACCTGGCAGACAATCAAGAATATTTAGATAGGCTTGATGTAGAGCTAGAGGTTATTTCTAATAAAGACTTTGGCCCCTACTTTCTTGTTGTACAGAACATGATTGCATGGGCTAAGAAAGAAGGGATCCTGGTCGGCCCAGGCCGTGGATCATCTGCAGGATCTTTATTGTGTTATGCTATTGGAATAACAGATATTGATCCAATTAAACACGGACTATTGTTCTTCCGTTTTATTAATCCAGACCGAGACGACAGGCCAGACATTGATTCGGATATAGCAGATAACCGTCGTGATGAAGTTAAAGATTATTTAGTTAGACAATATAGACATGTTGCATCTATTGCCACCTTCCTTAAATTTAAAGACAAGGGTGTTGTCCGAGATGTTGCACGAGTTTTAAATATTCCACTAGCAGATGTTAATAAGGTTTTAAAAACAGTTGATACATGGGAAGATTACTGCTCATCAAAATCATCACTATGGTTTAGAGATAAATATCCAGAAGTAGAAAAGTATGGAGAACAGTTACGAGGAAGAATTCGTGGTACAGGAATCCATGCAGCTGGAGTTGTAACTAGTAAGGATCCAATTTTTAGATATGCTCCAATGGAGACAAGAGTTTCTCCTGGAAGCGATGAGAGAATCCCAGTTGTTGGTGTTGATATGGAAGAGGCTGAACGTATCGGCCTGATTAAGATTGACGTTTTGGGGTTAAAAACTTTAAGTGTTGTCAAAGACTGTACTGATATTATTAAAGAGCGCGAGGGGACAGTTATAGATCTACTTAAGATTGATATGACTGAAAAACCTGTTTACGACATGCTTTCTGATGGATATACAAAGGGTGTCTTCCAGTGTGAAGCATCTCCATATACAAACCTTCTAGTTAAAATGAGAGTAAAGAACCTGTCTGAGCTCACTGCATCAAATGCCTTAGTACGTCCAGGAGCCATGAATACTATCGGTAAAGACTATATTGCACGTAAACATGGTAGACAAAACATTGACTATAAGCATACCGTTTTAAAAGAATTTACATCAGAGACTTATGGGTGTATCCTTTATCAAGAACAGGTAATGCAGGCTTGCGTAAATCTTGGTGGTATGAGTATGGCAGATGCTGATAAGGTTCGTAAGATTATCGGTAAAAAGAAAGATGCAAAGGAGTTCGATGTTTTCAAAGATAAGTTTGTTCTTGGGGCTTCTAAGTTTATTTCTCCTAATCAGGCGCTTGATTTATGGCATGATTTTGAAGCTCATGCGGGGTACTCGTTCAACAAGAGCCATGCAGTCGCTTACTCTACTCTCTCGTATTGGACGGCGTGGTTAAAGTACCACTATCCACTAGAGTTTATGTTTGCACTTCTTAAAAATGAAAAGGATAAAGATGCTAGAACTGAATATCTTATTGAAGCGAAAAGAATGGGAATTAGTATTAAGCTACCTCACATTAACGATTCGGATATAGATTTTAAAATTGAGGGTAAGGGTATTAGGTTTGGACTCAGTTCTATCAAGTTCATATCTACAAAAATTGCAGAAAAATATATTGCAGTACGACCATTTAGTTCGTATAAGCAAGTGGAAGAGTTTACCTTTACCAAAGGAAACGGAGTAAACAGCAGAGCCCTACAGGCAATGAACTGTGTTGGCGCACTAACGTTTCCAGATAACTTATTAGATTCAGAAAAAATAAAGGAAAATCTTTATGAGTATTTAAACCTTCCAGAATTTAATACATCAATACCGCAACACTACTATGCATATATAAGCGATGTTGCAGATTATGAAGAAAAGGGAGCCTTTGTTTTACTTGGTATGGTAAAATCAATTAAAAGAAGTAAAGGTTGGTCAAGGGTTGAAGTTCTAGATAAAACTGGATCAACTGGAATATTTGACGAGGAACATACATTAATTGAGGCTGGAAGAAGTTATATCCTTCTTGTTTCAGATAACAGGATTGTCTCTTTTATACCAGCTGATGAACTAAAAGAATCAAAGGATGCACTTATTAAATTTTTAAATTATAAGCAATTACCTTATCAAGAGGGTGAACACTTTGTAGTATCGTTTAAACCACGAGTGACAAAGACTGGTAAAAGGATGGCATCCCTTACTCTTGCAGATGCTGGAAGAGAGTTGCACTCGATCTTGGTATTTCCAACGGCTTTTCCAAAAGCGTATATGCATATCGAAGAAGGTAATATTTATAAGTTTGAATTTGGTAAAACAAAAGATGGAACCGTAACCTTGGAGGATGTTTATGCCAGTTAGTGTAGAAGAAGTATTAGCCCTACTTGATCCGAAGTTGCGTAAAGGCATTATGACTGGAGACTCCCTGCCAGAAACAGAGTATGCGTCAACTCCAAGTTTTGGACTAAATCGTGCACTTAATGGAGGTCTCCCGTATGGTCGTCAGATTCTTATCTGGGGGTCAAAATCTTCTGCAAAGTCTTCTCTTTGTCTTCAAATGGTAGCACTTGAGCAAAAGAAAGGAAAGGTTTGCGCATGGATCGACGCCGAAATGGCATACGACAAAGCGTGGGCAAAAAAACTAGGAGTGGACACTTCTAAACTTATTATTTCTCAAGCACGAACAATAAACGAAATGGTTGATGTGGGTGTTCAGCTAATGGATGCTGGGGTGGACTTGATTGTAGTAGACTCAATATCTGCCCTGTTGCCAGCAATATATTTTGAAAAAGATACAACCGAATTGAAACAACTTGAAAATACAAAGCAGATTGGCGCAGAGTCTCGTGATTTTGGTAATGCCTGGAAAATGCTAAACTACTCAAACAATAAAAAGAATAACACCCTATTTGTAATTATCAGTCAAGCAAGAAACAATATTAATGCCATGTATACACAAGCGATACCAATGGGGGGGAATGCAACAAAGTTTTATTCCTCTTGCGTTATTAAACTATTTTCATCTGAGTCAGATAACCAGGCCATTAAGGGTAAGATTCAAATAGGAGATAAGCTAATTGAAGAAAAAATTGGTCGGAAGATTCGTTGGGAACTTCAATTTTCTAAGACATCTCCCGGATTTCAAAATGGAGAGTATGACTTTTATTTTCGTGGAGACGATATAGGCATTGATTCAATTGGAGATCTTGTAGATACCGCAGAATTAATGGGACTTGTTAATAGGACTGGTGCATGGTATCAGCTAGAGGATGGCACAAAAGTTCAGGGTAGAGAAGGATTTATCAATCGTGTTAAAGAAGATTTAACACTACAAGAATCCCTTAAGAGTAAGATCTCTAGTGTCTAACGAAAAATTTAAAGTATTTCCTGGCAAATACTATTGCCAAGAATGCAAAGAAGAGGTTTTATCTGTAAGGCTTTGGGGAGAAGAAGCAAAATTTACTTGGATGTGTTCAAAAAAACATATTTCAACGGTAGCAATAATTAAGACAAAGAGGGATTATGAGCGAGAGAAGTGAGTCAAAGCGCATCGGAGCTAAGCAACACAAGAATAGTGGTCGCAACACCAAGAAAGGTGATGCTAGTTGGCGTGGATTTACTGTTGACTTTAAGGAGTATCCAAAGGGCATAACCATCAATAAAGATGTGTGGGCAAAGGCCTGTACCGATGCTCTTAAAAATAAAAACGATCCAGCAATCTTTATTATTTTAGGCGAGGGCAATTCAAAAGTTAGACTTGCCGTAATCGAAGTAAATAGGCTAGAACAACTAACAGAAGGGAACGAAAATGACTGAACAATCTGGAGCACCAGCCCATACAACAATCGATATGGTTAATGGTCTGTCCGAAATTGCAGATTTTATGGGGGATGAAGAGCTAACAACTGCACTTACCTTCATTGCTAAGATAATCATTAAGCCAGATATTCCCATACAGGTTGTAAGTATTGAGATAGTTCGTCTACAGGCTATTGCAGCAAAGATGGCTCTTAAGGCCACGTGGATGGCTAATGTTGATAAGAGTGATAGGGCAAAGAAAAATATTTATTACACAGCAGCAGAATCAATCAACAACTTAGTGTCTGCACTCAAGTACATAATGCGTTAATCTGCTATACTTATATATAAAACAAGGGGAAACAATGACAAAAAGTTTATTACAACAGATTCTAATAAAGGGAACAGAGAGTAAAAGAGTTATTACTGAACAGAATAAAATCTTTAATGCTGAGGATATGATTGCAAAGATTCGGTCTGGGTATACGATTAACCGTGGCCCCAAATATACAAAGAAGAAGACATTTGCTCCATCAACACTTGTTTGGAACCATGGGGAATGTCCAAGGTATTGGTATTTTGCCTTTAATGGCAATGTTTTCGCAGATGATGCGGATGAGAATGCTGTTGCAAGTATGACAGCAGGAACAAAGTCACACGATAGAATTCAGGATGCCATGCTTGCTTCAGGCATAGCAATTCCCTATATTAATGATAAGGGTGAGACCACATCAGAGTTTAAGGTTATCTCAAACGACCCACCGATTTTTGGTTATGGCGATGCTATGTTAAATTGGGAAGGCGAAGAGGTCGTTGGTGAAATTAAAACAATGATGAATGAAGCCTTTGAATATCGCAAAAAAACCAACAAGCCAAAGATTGCACATCTAATTCAATTGCTTATCTATATGAAGGTTCTTGGTAAATCAAAAGGCGCATTGATCTATGAAAATAAAAACAATCATGACATTATGATTATTCCAGTTGAAGTAACTGATAGTTATAGAGAATGGATTGATTACGCATTTAACTGGATGAGAGAAGTTCGCAAGGCTTGGGAAGATCAAACCCTTCCAAATAAAAACTATCGTTCAAATTCAAAAATTTGTAAGGGCTGCCCAGTTAAGGCGGCTTGTGATGATACAGGAAATTTCGACGGTGTAATACAGATTGCATCACTTAAGGAACTGAGTGAAACTTTGTAATAGATGTGACAACAGTTTTAAACCGAGTGTCAGCTATCAGATCTACTGTAGTGAAGTTTGTAGATCTGGCGCTACTAAAGAAAAGATTAATGAAAGATACAGAGTAACTCGTAGACAGAAAAGGATTGGAAAAGTTAGAAAATGTTCGGGTGGATGTGGAGTAGATTTATCAATTTATAATGACTCTGGATTTTGTTCTAATTGTAACTTAAGTGATAAGGCAGTTAACAAAATGTTAAAGAAGTTGAAAGGGTTTATCGATTATGACAAAGAATAAGTGGGGATTGGAAATGATGCCTGCAACCATTTGTGCCATTGATGCTAGTACTACTAGTATGGCTTTTGCCCTATTTGGTACAAAGAATAATAAGCTCGGAGAAGGTTTGGGGACAGTTGGAAAGATTAACTTTGAAGGTAGCACTAATTATGAAAAAGTCATGGATGCTGCAAAAAAAACTAAAGCATTCTTTGAATACTATGGTGGGTTTGAGGCTATTATTATTGAGCATACCGTCTATATGAATAGTCCGAAGGTTGCTGCAGATCTTGCACTGGTTCAAGGGGCCATACTTGGTTCCGCTGGATTAACTGGAACTAAAATTATTCAAACGGTAGCACCTATAACGTGGCAAATATTTTTAGGAAACGGTAAATTTACAAAAGACGAAGCCTTCGTAGTTAGATCACAAAATCCAGGAAAATCAGAGTCATGGTATAAATCACATATAAGAGAAATAAGAAAGCAAAAGACTATAAGGTTTGTTAATATGCAATATGACAAGACTATTACTGACAACGATATTGCCGACGCCTGTGGAATTGGACACTGGGCGTTATCTAATTGGGGCAAATCTACAGGACTTGACAAATAACACCATGTCTGCTAAACTATATACATCAGAGATTTTTATGCGCAAACGCTATACTCTGGATAAGAAGTCTCCAGAAGAGATTGCAAAGGAGTGTGGGTGTACTGTGGAAACTATCTACGTATACCTTGCAAAATTTAATTTACGGAAGAGTAGGCGATGAATAGGTTTACAAAGGCTTTGATCGTAGTTACAATCGCAAGTGCGGTTGGACTAACCTATGCCGTAACTCAGCTATTAAATATGGTTGAGGGGTTTGATGTTGATCCATTTGAGGATGAAGATGTCATCTGAAACACAATTCACAATAGGTCAAGTCTGTGATGAAATTAAAAAAATGCTTATTGAGAAAAATAAGTCGTATGGTGATTCGGCTCTCGATCCAATCAGGATATTTTCAAAAGCAGAGAAGCTAGAACAGATTAAGATTCGTATTGACGATAAGCTATCACGCATATCCCGAGGAGAAGAATTCTACGGGGACAACGATCTGGATGACTTAATTGGATATTTAATACTCCTAAAGGTCGGAAAAGGATTACAAAATGTCAACTGAACTTGAATTAGTAGAACACCTTGATGAGGTCAATAATGTAGTTACTGAATATCTAAAAGGCAATGATCCAACTAGAATTGCTAAAGAACTTGATATGCCCAGAGTTCGTGTGGTTGCACTTATAAATGAATGGAAGGTTCTGGCCTCTACTAATGTTGCAATTCGTGCACGTGCGAAGGAAGCCCTTGCTGGCGCAGATGCTCACTACTCCAAACTAATTACAAAATCATATGAGGTTATTGATGAAGCATCCATGCTAAATAATCTTAGCGCAAAGACTGCAGGAATTAAGCTTGTTATGGATATTGAAAAATCTAGAATTGAAATGTTACAAAAGGCGGGCCTATTAGAAAATAAAGAACTTGCAGAAGAGATGGTTGAGCTTGAAAGAAGGCAAGAGGTTCTTATTGGAATCCTTAGAGATGTTGCATCAGAGCATCCAGAAGTAAGAGATTTAATTATGAATAGACTTTCATCTATCTCAAGAGATGGTGAGATTATTACCGTTGTCCACGAGGTCGAATAGTGTCAGAATTTAACGCATTCCTAGATGTACTAAAAGAGAATCACTTTGATGAAACCCCAGTAGATGTGAAAACCTTTGTTGAGTCTTCTCAATTTTTAGGACAACCAAAACTATCTGATATTCAATACGAGATAGTAGAATCCATCAGTCAAATTTATAGAAAAGAAGACCTAGAGGATATTCACGGATCTGTTGAAGGCGCAAGAATTTTTAATAAGTACACTAAAAACGAGATTATTCTTCAGTTGGGAAAAGGTTCGGGAAAAGATCACATGTCAACTATTGCATGTGCTTATATTGTTTATAAGTTGTTATCTTTAAAAGATCCAGCACTGTATTATGGAAAACCACCTGGAAATGCTATTGACTTAATCAATATTGCAATAAATGCGCAACAGGCAAAGAACGTTTTCTTTAAAGACTTCAAGACTAAGATTGAAAAATCACCTTGGTTTGCAGGAAAGTATAACCCCAAGGCTGACTCTATTGAGTTTAATAAGTCTATCACTGTTTATTCTGGTCACTCAGAACGTGAATCACACGAAGGACTTAACCTTATCCTTGCAGTACTTGATGAAATTTCTGGCTTTGCGTCTGAAGTTGGAACAGGAAATGAACAAGGAAAAACTGCCGATAATATATACAAAGCATTTCGTGGAACAATAGATTCTCGCTTCCCGGACCTTGGAAAGGTTGTTCTTCTCTCATTCCCGCGGTATCAAGGAGACTTTATCTCCCAAAGATACGATGCAGTAATTGCAGAAAAAGAAACAATAGATAAATCATATACGTTTATTATGAATGAAGATCTGCCAGCTAACGACCCCTCTAACCAATTTGAGATTAAGTGGGAAGAAGATAGTATTATTTCATACAAAATTCCGAGGGTATTGGCATTAAAAAAACCAACATGGGAAGTAAACCCAACAAGAAAGATAGATGACTTCAAGCTAGCATTCTATACAGACCTAGGTGATGCCATGATGCGCTTTGCCTGTATGCCAACCTATGCTTCTGATGCCTTCTTTAAACAAAAAGATAAATTAGAAAAATGTATGACACTAGTTAATCCAGTAGATAGTTTTAGAAGGTTTGCAGAAAACTTCAAACCAGACCCAAATAAGGTTTATTTTGTTCATGCTGACCTTGCCCAAAAGCATGATAAATGTGCCGTTGCAATTGCTCACGTAGATAAGTGGGTTAATATTCAAGTAATAAAAGACTACCAACAGGTTGCTCCAATAGTTATTGTAGATGCCGTTGCTTGGTGGGAACCCCGTGCAGAAGGTCCAGTAAACCTGTCAGAAGTCAAGCAATGGATTGTGAATTTACGGAGACAAGGTTTTAATCTTGGTATGGTAACCTTCGATAGATGGCAGAGCTTTGATATTCAACAAGAGTTAAAACAGGTAGGAATAAGAACAGATACTGTCTCTGTTGCTAAAAAACACTATGAAGATTTAGCAATGATGATTTATGAGGAAAGAGTTGCTATGCCAATGATACCGCTTCTTCTAGAAGAGATGTCAGAATTAAAGATTATGCATGGAAATAAGGTAGATCACCCAAGAAAAAAGTCTAAAGATCTAGCAGATGCGGTTTGTGGGGCGGTATTCGGAGCAATATCACACACACAGAAGGATATGGACCTTGAAGTAGAGATCCATACATGGAAAAGTTCTACCCGACTTGCAGAACAACAACAGCGTATGGTAGAATTAGAACACAAGGTAATGCCTGAAGATGTTAGAGATTTCCTTGACAATTTCAATCTATTATAAAACTAAAAAGGAGAATAATGAGTTCATTTAAAAAGCTTAGCCTAGCCATCGCTGCAGCCCTGGTTGGTACAATGTTAACCGCAGTTTCAGCAAATGCAGCAGTTATGACAGTAGGGGTTTCGCTTAATGCCGTAGCCAACACAACAAACTCTGTAATTGGTACTCCTGCCGCACTTCCAGTGCCAGCAGACAATACAGTCGATGCCGCAGACGCTTTAAAGTTTGTCGCTACAGTTGATACGGGGACAGTCGTTACCGCAGTGGCAACAAATGCAATAATCGTATCAGCGCTACATACATCAGATGCCCCAGTAACATCGGCATCTGGATCAGCAACACTAGCAGTTGCAACCGGAACAGGAACAACGGCCACGTTTTATGTATATACTAAAACCACTGCAGTTGGAACTGTAACGGTTACAAATGGTGGAACAACACTTACATATTATGTTCAGGGTACCGCGGGTGCTCTTAATAACATTACACTTACTGCACCAGCATCTGGTGGAGCAGGAACTGTAGCAACACTTACAGTAAAAGGATTTGACGTATTCGGTAACTTAAAGGGTGGAGCAACCATTAATACAGTTGTTACAACTGGAACTACTGCAACGACTACAGCCCTTACAACAGATACAGCAGCAGCAACTCTTGGAACAAAAACCCAAGATCTTACACTGCCAGCATCTGGAACTGCATTTGTTATTGCATATGCAACAGTATCAACAGCAGTATCTGGCCTTACAGCACCAGTTGGTGCAGCATCTCTATCTATCACAGTTCGTGATCTTGCTGGAGAACTAGCAGCACAGACTTCGCTTACAGCAGCAGCTACTGCGTCTCTTGCAGCCGAAAAGGTAGCACGAGCAGCAGATGCTAAGGCAGCAACTGATCTTGCAGCAACTGTAAAGTTGTCAGCAAATGCAGAACTTGTAACAGCAAAAGCTGAAGTAGCAAAAGCTAATGCCGATGCTACAATAGCTCGATTGATAGTTGCAGCCGATGCATTAACAGCTAAAACAGCAGCAGATAAAGCATCAGCAGATAAAGCAGTGGCCGATAAAGCAGCAACTGATTTATCAGCAGCAGCATACAAGGCAGAGTATAACGCTCTTGCTAAAAAGTGGAACAAGGCTAAGCCAAAAGCTAAGGTTAAACTAAAGAAGTAAAACTTCTCAATAAATTAGGGGCTAAGGAAACTTAGCCTCTTTTTTATGTAACAAAATGGTATAATAATCTTATTAGTCACCACCAAGGCTAGGGAGATACTAAAATAAAAAAGTTAGCGCATATATTTTTAATAGCGATATTATCTTTTATACCCCTTTTATTGGGTGTAGAAAATGCTTATTCATCTAACGTCTTAGTCAATGGTTCTTTTAGTTTTTCGGGCGGAGGATGGTCTGGTGCTAGTTTTAGTGGACAAGGCAACGCAGCCTGTACTAGTGGTCAGCCAAATATAGGCACATGGACCACAAACCAACTATCGTTTTCCCATGTTCAATCTACCGTAAGTCAGCAAATAATAATTTCTGTACCATCTACCGTTTCATTTAGTTGGTCTTCGGCCAACCGATCTGATGCTTCAGGGGCCACAGCCAGAGTTATACTTTCTGATTCAAATGAAACTTTAGACACTGGTGTATTTATTTCTACACTAAGTATGGTATCGGCAAGCCGATCCCTAACTACTACAACAGCAAATGAGACTGTAACAATACAAATCTTAGGAAGAGATTCTGTTGGTTGGGCAGGTTGTTATGGAACTATGTTTACTAGCGCACAATTGCAAGTAGTCCCTATTTCAGACCCAGTAGTTGTATATGAATACTCTGTAAATGAAGGTGGGAGTATTGAAATCACTGCTCCAGTCAGTAGCCAAATCGCTTCCATAACCGCTTGGTATGGCAACCCTAATGATTCAACGCAAGGGGAGATTCAGTCTGCTCAATATACGGCTGAATACGCTGGTCTAATTTCAGCAGTAGTTATCGCCAACAACCGTTTCGGTGACCCTCTCCCTGGCCTTGTAAAAGTTCTCCGCTTTAATGTTGTATATGAATTGTTGCCTATTGACCCTCAAATAGCGATAGATGCCGCGGCAACTGCTTCAGTTGTTACAGCAGAATCATCTCAAACCCAACAAAATTATGATTCCGCGACTGTTCTAGTTACTGCATTGCCAAATGGCAGTGTTAAAGACTCACTTCAATCTCGTCTTGTTGTAGTTAAAACTGCTATAAATGCAGAAGTAGCAAGGTTGGTAGAAGTAGCACGGTTAGCTGAGGAAGCACGGTTAGCGGAGGTGGCAAGAGTTGCAGAAGTAGCAAGAGTTGCAGCAGAAGCCCATGCCGCTTGGCTGGCAAGCCCAGCGGGTATCGAAGCAGTCCGAGTACAAAGAGAAGCAGAGGCCGCTGCCGCAGCCGAAGAACGCAGAAGGCAAGCACAGCTCGCTGCCGAAGAATATGCAAGGTCACCAGCGGGAATCGCTGCCGCAAAAGCGATAGCAGATGCAGAGATCGCAGAGGCCGCAAGGGTTGAGGCTGCACGTCAGGCTGCTATCGTGGAGGCCGCTAGAGTAGAAGCAATTAGAGTTGAAACAGCACGAGTAGAAGCAGAACGAATTGAAGCAGAGCGTCAGGCTGCTATCGTGGAGGCCGCTAGAGTAGAAGCAGCACGGATAGAAGCAGAGCGTGTAGAGGCAGAGCGTGTTGAGGCAGAAC
>Ga0105050_10007614_pt1 | contig 12860 bp, 7 predicted proteins | sample FRY01_FD_78088 | JGI IMG/M metagenome (GOLD analysis project Ga0105050, IMG submission 78088) | Freshwater microbial communities from Lake Fryxell liftoff mats and glacier meltwater in Antarctica - FRY-01 | ecosystem: Environmental > Aquatic > Freshwater > Ice > Glacier meltwater ... | reverse complement strand
GTCCTGATCCAAGCCTATAAGCTTACCGGAAAACCAAAAAAAGTGAATCCATAGACAGGAAATTTTTAATTCTAATACAGCGCCTCGCTTAAAGAGTAAATACAGAAGAACTTAAGTCAGACTACTTAAAAAGAAAGAATCTCTTGTGTTTTGAAACTCATTTCTTTAAAAATTCTGAATTATAACCAATCAGCCCCAAGGCCTTTTCAAAAAACTAAACCCTTCCCCATTAATTCCGTACATTTGAAGTGTTGAAAAAGATACTTTCCATAGCGTTTTCATTGATGATCCTCTTGAGCAGTGTAGGATTGGCTAAGACTATCCACCGCTGTATGGGAACGGAGATGGAAAGTGCAATTGGTTTTTCAACTACCACCATTGATTGTGGTATGGCCAAAAAGAAGGCTGATTGTCATTCTAAAGCAGGTTCTACTTCTCAAGATGAGAATGACTGTTGCGATGAAGAGTTTGAATTGCTCGTTTTAGACCAAGACCTTCAGAAGTCAACGCTCCACCTTGACTACTCCCAAGAATTCGTTGTTTCTTTAGTTTATACCTTTTTGGGAATATCCATTTTTCCAACTGAGACCAACGAAAATTATACTGATTACCTTCCTCCAGTCCTAGGGCAGGACCTTCAGGTTCTTCATCAATCCTTCTTAATTTAATCTTTCCGGTAGCCCAATTCATCTGAATTGGGAGAATAAGCGGTTGCCTGTTTGGGCAATTGATTCTTTCTATTTCTATTACCGGATTCGATTATGCTAAATAAAATCATCAAGTTTTTTCTTGAAAATAAACTAGTCACTGTACTACTTCTTCTACTTATCATAGGCTTGGGAATAGTCACTGCTCCTTTTAACTGGAATGTTGGATTTCTCCCAAGAGATCCCGTGCCTGTGGATGCCATTCCTGACATTGGAGAAAATCAACAAATCGTCTTTACCGAATGGATGGGGCGATCACCTCAGGATGTCGAAGACCAAATCACTTATCCACTCACTACTTCACTCCTTGGTTTGCCTGGAGTTAAAAGTGTCCGAAGCAGTTCCGCCTTCGGTTTTTCCAGCATCTACATCATTTTCGATGAGGATACTGAATTCTATTGGAGTCGATCCAGAGTTTTGGAGAAACTCAACTCGCTACCTGCAGGACTATTGCCTGAGGAGGTCCAACCCAGATTGGGACCAGATGCCACTGCACTAGGTCAAGTATTCTGGTACACATTAGAAGGGCGAGATGCGGATGGCAATCCTGCCGGTGGATGGGATCTTCATGAGTTGCGAAGCATTCAAGATTATTATGTACGCTATTCCCTGAATGCTGTAGCAGGTGTTTCTGAAGTGGCCTCTGTCGGAGGTTATGTCAAAGAATACCAAGTGGATGTGGATCCTACAGCGCTCAAAGCATACGGGGTCACGCTGATGGATGTGATGCAAGCCGTCAGAAAAAGCAATTTGGATGTCAGTGCCAATACCATTGAGGTGAATCAAGTGGATTATTTCGTCCGGGGTTTAGGCTATATAGAAGAACTCTCCGACCTAGATCTTGCGGTGGTCAAAGTAACTGATAATGTTCCGATTCGGATCAAGGATGTAGCCAAAGTAAATATTGGTCCCCAAGTCCGAAATATGAGTGGCATATTGGATAAGTCTGGTGCGGAAGCTGTGGGTGGCGTAGTGATCGCCCGCTACGGAGACAATCCGCTGGCGGTAATTCAGGGGGTAAAAGCCGAAATTGAAAAGATTTCAGAAGGTTTACCATCCAAGACACTGGATGATGGAAGAATTTCAAAAGTAACCATAGTTCCTTTTTATGATCGATCTGGGTTGATCCTCGAGACTCTGGGAACGCTTTACGAAGCCATTTCGCTTCAAATCCTAATTACGATTATCGTGATCGTAGTGATGGTTTCTAATCTGCGCGCCTCATTCTTGATTTCTGCTTTACTTCCTCTGGCAGTTCTGATGTGCTTTATCTTCATGAAATACTTTGAAGTGGATGCCAATATTGTAGCACTTTCGGGGATTGCGATTGCAATCGGGACTATGGTGGATTTGGGGATTATTCTCAATGAGAATGTGCTCCGCCATCTCGAAGATGCACCCGAAGGTCAGTCCAAAATGAAGACGGTTTACTTGGCTACTACTGAAGTAGCTTCTGCCATTCTTACCGCAGTCAGCACAACCATTGTCAGCTTTCTACCGGTATTCACGCTACAGGCAGCGGAAGGAAAGCTCTTTGGGCCATTGGCTTACACCAAATCATTTGCACTGATCTCAGCATTGATTTTTACACTTTTGATTATGCCGGCCTTTTCTCATTGGATTTTTTCCTTGAAAAGTTCAGGCAAACAAAGAAGCCTTTATCTAAATCTCGCATTGGTAATACTGGGACCAGTCATTGCCCTTACGGTTTGGGCTTGGGCAGGTTGGGTATTGTTTGCTTTTGGAATTGCAAACTTGCTAATCCAATATTATCCAGAACGCATTGGATCATACCAAGATTTCATCCGAGTTGGAATTACGGTGATTGCAATTTCTTATTTACTCACCATCAAATGGCTGCCGCTGGGTGTAACCAATAGTCTGTTAATCAATTTCTTATTTATCGCATTGATCATCGGCTTGGTATTGGGTCTCTTCTCCATATTCCTCCGGTATTATTCCAGGATTCTTCTTTGGTGCCTCAATAATAAAGGCAAATTTCTGATCCTCCCGGTTCTGATTGTATTACTCGGAGTAAATATCTGGCTAGGATTTGATCGCGTTTTCGGGGTGTTTTCCAACTCCGCCGATCGTATCGGCTGGAATCTCCGTGCGACAGGTTTCTGGTCAAGTCTGAGCCATAGCTTCCCAGGTTTGGGTAAGGAATTCATGCCCTCGCTCAATGAAGGTTCTTTCCTGTTGATGCCGACAACTATGCCGCATTCGGGTATCGCTGAGAACAAACAGGTACTTCAGCAATTGGATATGCTGGTGACCGCAATTCCCGAAGTTGATTTAGTCGTAGGCAAAGCCGGTCGGGCAGAAACAGCCATTGACCCTGCCCCGATGTCGATGTTTGAGAACACGATCAACTACAAATCAGAATATGCCACAGATGTCGGTGGCAATCGACTTCGCTATAAAACAAATGGGGATGGATTTTATGAATTGCAGTCAGGGGAATTCTACGATCCTAGTCTCAATACGCCGAGTAAAGTCGAATCCTCCAATCTGATTCCCGATGAGGATGGTGAATACTTCCGTCAATGGCGAACTGAGATCCAGTCTCCTGATGATATCTGGAATGAAATCATCAGTGTCATCAATATTCCAGGAGTAACCTCCGCGCCTAAGCTTCAACCAATCGAGACACGACTGGTGATGCTTCAGACTGGCATGCGTGCACCTATGGGTATTAAGGTATATGGACCTGATCTTCAGACCATCGAAGCGTTTGGGATAAGGATAGCGGAATACCTCAAGGAAGTGCCATCGGTAAAAAAAGAGGCGGTCTTTGCAGATCGAATTGTAGGTAAGCCTTATCTGGAATTAGATATTGATAGAGACCAAATCTCTCGCTATGGAATGAATGTAGTCGATGTCCAGGACTTTATTGAGACGGCGATTGGTGGAATGAAATTGAGCACTACCATCGAAGGTCGCGAACGCTATCCTATCCGTGTGCGCTATGCAAGGGGGTTTCGGGATGATCCAACAGCGATAGCGGCTATCCAAGTGCCAACTCCACTTGGCAGCTACATTCCATTGGGACAATTAGCGAATATCACCTATCGAGCAGGGCCGGATATGATTCGAGCAGAAAACAGCTTCTTGGTGGGCTATGTCCTTCTGGACAAAATGCCAGGTTTTGCTGAAGTGACCGTAGTTGAAGATGCCCAGCGCTATCTAAAAGGTAAAATCGACTCAGGGGAATTGGTAGTACCTGCTGGGGTACGCTATATCTTCTCGGGTTCTTATGAAAATCAACTCCGTGCCGAACAGCGACTAGCTATTGTGGTGCCACTTTGTTTGATTGCTATTTTCCTGATTTTATACTTTCAATTTAAGTCAGTTTCTACTACCCTATTTGTATTCTCAGGTATTGCGATGGCCTTTTCCGGTGGATTCTTGATGCTCTGGTTTTATGGTCAAGATTGGTTCCTAAACTTCCCCTTCTTCGGAACAGAAATGCGGGATTTATTTCAAATGAAATCCTACAACCTCTCTGTAGCCGTTTGGGTTGGTTTTATCGCCTTGTTTGGAATAGCCACAGACGATGGCGTGGTAGTCGCTTCGTATCTCAAGCAAAGTTTCGAATCCAATAGTCCTGAGACTGTAAAGGAAATTCGAGCCGCGGTTTTGGAAGCGGGAGGAAGGCGTGTGCTTCCATGTCTTATGACCACTGCCACCACGCTGCTTGCATTGATTCCAGTCCTTTCCTCTTCCGGAAGAGGATCTGATATCATGATTCCTATGGCGATTCCTTCTTTTGGAGGAATGACGATTCAGTTGATCACCTTATTCCTCGTCCCAGTTCTGTATAGCTGGTGGGCAGAGCGAAAATTAACAAACAGGAAACTATGAGACATTTACTTTCACTTCTTTTCTTATGTAGTCTTGTGCGAATTGCTTCCGCACAAAGCTTGGATGAGTATTTGGTCAAGGCGGCGGAAAATAACCCTGAGTTGAAAGCCTATTACAACGAATACTTAGCTGCATCGGAGATTGGCAATCAAGTCAGCCTTCCCGATCCAGAGCTTCAGGTAGGGTTCTTCTTTCGCCCGATGGAGCGATTTATGGGAAGTCAGCAGGCGGATATCCGCTTGATGCAGATGTTTCCCTGGTTTGGAATGTTAAAAGCTCAAGAGTCCGAGGCTGATCAAATGGCATTGGCGCGCTACCAGCTTTTCCTAGACGCTACAAACAACCTTTTCTACCAAGTCAAAACCAATTGGTATACTTTGGCAGAATTAGAGCAGGCAATCCGAATCGCCGAAGAGAATCTGGCAATCCTTCGCAAATACGAGCGGATGGCATTGATCCGTTTTGAAAGTGCAGCAAATCAAGCTGCAAGCCCAAGTTCCGGAGCTATGGCTTCTTCACCCACTGCTAGTTTTTCCACAGGTTCAGGCGGAATGAATACCATGGGAAATCAAGCTCAGGGTATGCCCAGCCAAGGAAAATCTTCGGCAATGGCTTCTCCGGCAGCAATGGGATCCACCGGACCTGGAATGACTGATGTGCTACGAATTCGACTTCAAATCAACACCTTAGAGAATGATCTGGAACTGCTGAATGCAAATAAAATTCCGCTTCAGGTGGAGTTAAACAAACTGATGAATTCCCCTCGGGAAGGTCAGATCACTACTCCCGAACCTTTACTTCCCTTCACGATGAACTTGGAAAAACAGGCCATCCTAGACAGTATCACTGCCAATAATCCCATGCTAGCGATGTACGATGCGGAACTTTTGGCACTGGAATCTCAAAAGCGTATGGCCAAACTTGATGGTCGACCTATGCTTGGTGCAGGAGTCAATTACATGCCTTTCAAACCCAGGATTCAAGATGGGATGTCAATGGGTGGAAATGATATGATTATGCCTATGATAACGATGACCTTACCTATTTATAGAAAGAAAATCACTGCCAAAATCAAGGAAACTGAACTTCGTCAGGAAGCAGTTCGCTTTAATAAAGAGAACACGCTCAACCAACTGGAAATCAGTTGGTCAAAAGCAGTTCGTGATCTAGAGGATGCGAATAGAAAAGTAGCACTCTATGATTCTCAGTTGGAGCTGGCAAAGCAAAATTTAAGCTTACTCCTGACTGCCTACGCAACCAATGGACAAGATTTCGAGGAAGTCCTTCGTGCCCAGCAATTGATACTGGACTTTGAGTATGCGAAGATCAGTGCCATCACCAGACAATATAACGCGATAGCCATGCTGGATATGCTTTCGGCTGCATCGCTTACACCTTATTCTAATTAATATCATGGAAACTAAAACTAGAAATCGATACCTATTTGGAGGATTGCTATTTGCCTTCGGAATTACGATTGGCTGGCTGATCAGTCCATCGGCACCCGAAACTGTGAATGCAGAACTTAATAATGGGGTAGAAGCCTTGGCCAATCAAATTTGGACTTGCTCGATGCATCCCCAAGTCAAATTGGGTGAGCCTGGAGATTGTCCAATTTGTGGAATGGAGTTAATTCCCCTTTCCAATGGGAGATCTTCTGGCTCTACCGATCCGATGGTGTATGAGATGACTGCGGAGGCTATTGCATTGGCAAATGTACAGACCTCCATTGTAGGTGGAATGAACAGTGATGGAGCGCTTCTATTAACTGGGAAAATCCAGGCCGATGAGCGTCAAAATGCTTCAGTGACTGCAAAGTTCCCTGGACGAATCGAGAAGTTATTTGTGAGTTTCACAGGAGAAAAAGTCAAAGTGGGTCAGCGCTTAGCTACAATCTACTCTCCGGAATTGGTCACAGCACAAAAGGAACTGCTTGAAGCAGCAAAGACGAGGCAAGTTTTCCCCGAATTATACCAAGCAGCGCGCGAAAAGTTGCGGCTTTGGAAATTGTCAGAGACACAAATAGCGAGTATTGAAAATTCTGGAACACCTCAAACTAAGTTTGAAATCCTAGCGGGACATAGTGGTGTGGTGACTCAGCGAAATATTGCCGTAGGCGAATATGTCAATACCGGTACCGTGCTATTCAATGTGGTGGACTTGGATAAAATCTGGGTAATGCTCGATGCTTATGAGTCGGATTTACCAAGAGTAGCTGTGGGTAATCCGATATCATTCACAGCAGCGGGGATTCCCGGTCAAACCTATCAGGCAAAAATTACTTACATCGATCCTATGTTGAACCCAACTACTCGAGCGGCATCACTTCGCGCAGAACTGAATAATCCCGGAGGAAAGCTGCTGCCTGAGATGTTTGTCTCAGCAAAAGTAAAAACAAATACGGAGTCTCAAAATGAAGGAGTTGGGATCCCTCGGACTGCTTTACTTTGGTCGGGCAAGCGTTCCATAGTTTATGTCAAAGTTCCTAATTCCAAATATCCAGCCTATGAAATGCGTGAGATTACGATTGGTACTAAAATAGGTGAAATGTACGCTGTTGAGGCAGGTTTAGATATCGGAGAAGAGATAGTGACCAATGGAGTTTTTGCGATTGATGCAGCTGCACAATTAGCTGGAAATTATAGCATGATGAATCGACCAGAAACTAAGACACTGGAAGTTTCTGCAGCTTTTCAATCCCAATTGACTCAGTTGACTGAGGCCTATTTCAAAGTAAAGAACAGTCTGGTCAATGACGATGCACCTGCAACTCAGAAAGCAGCTGGTTCAATACAAAGTAGCCTTTCAAAAGTGGATATGAGTTTGGTCGAAGGTACTGCTCACGACCGATGGATGTCAATCCGAAGTAAGGTTGATAAAGCTGCGGGAATGATGACAAAAGAGACCGATATCGCTAAACAGCGAACGCACTTTGCTCCACTTTCCCAAGCTTTTCTGGATCTAACAGAAACCTTTGGCTTGACCAAAGATAAGGTTTATAAGGAATTTTGCCCGATGGCATTTGACAATAAGGGGGCATTTTGGCTAAGTGAATCAGAACAGATTCGCAACCCTTATTTCGGTCAGACCATGCTTACTTGTGGAGAAGTGAAAGCGACTTACCTGAAAGGTCAGCCGGTGATGGATTTTGCTGGCACAAAAGCTGTATCAAGTTCGGGGGAGCATCAGCATTAGGCAGTGGCAGTTTGTGGTAGATAACCTTTGAGGTTTCTTTTTAACCTCGAAGGTTTATTGAGTTGGCAGTGATCAGTCATCAGTTTGCAGAAAGCAGTTTGCAGAAAGCAGTTTGCAGGTGGGGGAAAACGGGCATCGGGCATCCGACATCGGTCATCAAACACTTGACATCGGGCATCGGACACCTGGCATTCGGCACCGGACATCAAACACCTGACATCGGGCATCGGGCATCGTGCATCCGACATCAAACACCGGGCATCCGACACCTGACACACGACATCCGACTAGCTCGAGAAATCATCAAAGCTCAGAAAAAAGAAATCGCGCAGATGGAGGCGATGATTGAAAGATCACAGAATCAAAACTAAAAATCATGACCTACAAGACAGACAAATTCCTTAAAAATGTTGTGCTGCCTATATCGTTGTGCTTTTTACAAGCGATTGCAATAGCTGAACAGACACCAAGCGATACCGCGGTTTACACGCTTACTATTAAGCAGGAAATAATCTCCAAAACCGGAAAAGCTGTTCCAGCAATGACAGTAAATGGTGGTATTCCTGGTCCTACGCTGACTTTTCAGGAAGGAGGATTCGCAGTGATCTATGTCAAAAACGAAATGGACGTGGAAACTTCGGTGCATTGGCATGGGATCCTACTTCCTAATTTCTATGATGGGGTTCCCTATCTGAATACTCCGCCTATTATGCCCGGAGAGACACAGAAATATGAATTTCCGTTGATTCAATCTGGAACCTATTGGTATCATTCGCATACGATGCTCCAAGAGCAAAGTGGAGTCTATGGGTCAATAGTAATTGAGCCCAAGGAAAGAACTTTGGAATACGATTCAGATCTGGTGATCCTGCTTTCGGACTGGACGGAACAGAAGCCAATGAACGTCATGCGAAATCTAAAGCGGGGAAATGAGTGGTACAATATCAAAAAAGGTACCGCCACCCCATTAAGCATGGTGATCGGCAGAGGTGGATTTGGAGCCCAGCTCAACTTTTGGAAGCAACGAATGGAAGGAGCTGACATCGCTGATATTTATTACAACGCTTTTTTGAATAACGGTCAGATCACCACTGAATACCCCGAATTTAAGCCGGGAGATAAAGTTCGGATTCGAATGATCAACGGTTCGACCTCCTCTCAATTTTGGTTGACCTTCGGAGGGGAAGATCCGCTTTTGGTTTCTGCTGATGGCTTGAATGTAGAACCGGTTTCAAGAAACAAAACCTTTATCGCCATCGCTGAGACCTACGATTTTATTGTAACCATTCCCCCAGCTGGAAAAGTGGAAATCAGAGCCATGGCTCAAGATGGATCGGGTACCACCTCAGCATTTCTGGGTAGTGGCAATGAGCTCTTGGCACCTGAAGTACTACGTCCTGATAAGATCGGGATGATGATGAAAATGGCCAAAATGGATATGCGTATGGGCGCACCGGCTATGAAATTGAATCCTTCCAAGGAAAAGCCACAAGAAATGATGGAAAACTGGGGCATGCAAATGGACGGCAAGATGAAAGGGATGAAAATGGATCATTCGGGCATGGATCATTCGGAAATGAAAATGGAACCAGAGACTAAGCCTGCGATGAAAATGTCCAATACGGACAGTAGCATGGTGCAGATGGATCAGTCCAAAATGAATCCTGATGAATCCATGGAAAAGTCCATGCCGAGCGATCATAAGATGGGAATGAAGGATTCGATGGGGAAAATGCCAGGAATGGACATGTATTCGGAATACAATTACGATTACCTGAAATCAACGGAAAAAACCAGTTTCGACAAAAACGTCCCGGTCAATAAAGTACTCCTAAATCTCGCCGGAAATATGTGGCGGTACATCTGGAGCATGAACGGTGTACCACTAGCTGAAGCAGACAAGATTAAAATTGAAGGTGGAAAAGTCACCCGAATCACACTGAATAATCTCACGATGATGCATCACCCGATACACCTGCACGGCCATTTTTTCAGGGTCATCAATGCAAACGGAGAATATTCGCCTTTGAAGCATACCGTCAATGTCCCCCCGATGCAAAAAATCACTATCGAATTTGAAGGAACAGAATACGGGGACTGGTTCTTTCACTGTCATGTGCTGTATCATATGATGGGCGGTATGGCTCGGGTGATCTCCTATGATACTCCAAGAGATCCAAGGTTAAAAGGATTTTCATTGAATAAGATGCTGAAGGAAGGAAATCATTATTTCAACTGGGGTACTGCCGAAGTCGCTTCGCACATGACGGAGATCAACCTGAGGTCTTCGAATATTCGGAATCAATTTAATCTGAATATGGAATATGGCTACAATCAAAATATGGAGGCAGAGTTTACTTATGAGCGCTACCTATATGATTATTTCAGAGTTTTTGCAGGAGTAAATGTGGAAAATGAAATTCCCGAAAGTCTGGATGAGATTAGCACCACCGCCATCGTCGGTATACGCTTTTTGACTCCTTACCTCTTCAACCTTGATGTGAGAGTGGACCACAAGCTCAGACCGGAAATCCGAATCAACCGGGAAATCATGATTTTTCCACGTACCTCAATCTTCGGAGTATATGAATATCAGATGGATTTCGGCTGGACTAATACGCTACCTGAAATTGGTGAAAATGCAGACTATAAGGGAGAAACCACTTGGTCTGCCGGAGTCAATTACATCTTCTCGAGAAATTTCTCCGTCATGGGAAGCTATGACAATCGCTTTGGAGCAGGTGGCGGGGTAACAGTTCGGTTCTAGTAGAAACTATTTTATAAATAAACAAACCTTACTAATGGATCATTCTTTTTCACACTGTCTTCGGTCAGATCATCAAGATTTAGACGACAGCATAAGGAATAAAAGCAAAATGACGCTCGTCGCTCCTGCGTTTAAAAACTGTGAATTAATTTATTTTAAAAACTCCTAAAGAAATAATTTGGCAGAAGGTAAGACTGAAGCTCAAAAAAGAGAAGTCGCTTAGCTAAAGCGAATATCAAATGATCAGAGCACTATTTAAACTCAACTAATTATGGATACGAGTAGCAATAAGGAGTACAATGCCGGAAGTCTTTCATTAACTGACACAATTTCATTAGGAACCGGAGTTATGATCGGTGCCGGTATTTTTGCACTATTGGGACAAGTAGCCGAGCTATCCGGCAAATGGTTTCCATATATCTTTTTATTGGGCGCAATTATTTCTGGTTTTAGTGCCTATTCCTATATAAAAGTATCCAATACCTATCCATCAGCAGGTGGTATTGCGATGATTCTAAAGAAAGCATATGGCAAAACCACGATAACAGCTTCCGCTTCATTGCTGATGGCCTTGTCTATGATCATCAATGAAAGCTTGGTAGCTAGAACTTTTGGCACCTACACCATGCAGCTATTTGCTGCCGATAGTCCAGACTTTTGGGTTCCTGTACTCGGGGTATTGTTATTAATTGTTGCCTTTATCGTTAACATATCAGGAAATAAGCTTTTGGGAAAATCATCTCAGGTTTTGGCTTTTCTCAAAATTATCGGGATTGTAGTTTTTGCAGTTGCAGGATTGTGGGCAGCGGGCTTTTCTTTCGAAGACTTGATACCTGCACCTGCTGAAAATTCAGAATACTCCGCAAGCAGTTACATTGGCGCGCTGGCACTTTCCATTTTAGCCTACAAAGGATTTACTACTATCACCAACAGTGGAGGCGAAGTCGTGGATCCAAAGAAAAATGTAGGTAAAGCAATAATTTGGTCTTTGCTGATCTGCACAGTTATTTACTTTTTAGTAGCCATTGCGGTTAATTCAAGTCTTACAGTGGCAGAAATAATAGCTGCAAAAGACTATTCGCTCGCTGAAGCAGCAAAGCCTGCCTTTGGAGATTATGGCTTATACTTCACTGTCGGGATTGCCCTGATCGCTACAGTTTCAGGTGTAATTGCGAGTGTTTTTGCAGTGTCACGCATGACTGCCATGCTTACGGATATGGACCTTATTCCGCACAGTCATTTGGGCATGTCAGGCAGTATTCAAAAACACATGTTAGTGTATGTGGTCAGTATTGCCATAGTCCTGACCATCTTCTTTGATCTCTCCAGAATAGCCTCGTTGGGAGCTATCTTCTATTTGATTATGGATATGATTATTCATTGGGGGGTATTCAAGTATCTGAGAAAAGAAGTTAAAGCAAACGGCATCATTGTGATCACAGCGCTTTTATTGGACTTTGTCGTCCTTGTAGCTTTTCTATGGATAAAGGTAAAATCAGACCTATTGGTACTCCTGGTAGCAGGAGTTGTGATAATTCTTGTTTTTGCAGGCGAAAAATGGTTTTTGGCAAAAGGTAACAAATGAACTTAACTTAAAGTAATCATGGAACATCATAACCCTGCCCAAAAGAGTCCTGGACAACCTGATCAAAAGAATCAACAGGGTGCGCATGCGAATCATCATATGCACATGATTGCCGATTTTAGAAAGCGGTTCTGGATTTCATTAGTCATTACGCTACCTATTGTTGTGCTAGCCCCAATGATTCAAGAATTATTGGGTTATGAGCTTCGCTTCAATGGAGATCGCTACTTTCAGTTTGCACTTTCTTCCATCATCTTCTTTTATGGTGGTTGGCCTTTTCTGAAAGGATTAGTAGAAGAAGTGAAGAAGAAGGCTCCTGCCATGATGACTTTGATTGCACTAGCCATATCAGTTGCCTATTTCTACAGCTCGGCAGTAGTCTTTGGTCTCGGAGGTAAGATCTTCTTTTGGGAACTGGCCAGCTTAATAGTCATTATGCTATTGGGGCATTGGATCGAGATGAAGTCTGTGATGGGAGCTTCCAATGCTTTGCAGGAACTTGCCAAAATGATGCCTTCCGCCGCTCGAAGAATCAAAGAAAATGGGGATCATGAAGATGTGCCTATCGCTGATTTGAAGAGCGATGACATCATTTTAGTGCGACCGGGAGAAAAAGTTCCTGCGGATGGTACAGTGATCGAAGGTGAAAGCTATGTGAATGAATCAATGCTTACCGGAGAATCAAAACCTGTTACCAAGCACAGGGATGACCCTGTAATAGGTGGTTCAATCAATGACAATG
>Ga0105050_10007611_pt1 | contig 12863 bp, 7 predicted proteins | sample FRY01_FD_78088 | JGI IMG/M metagenome (GOLD analysis project Ga0105050, IMG submission 78088) | Freshwater microbial communities from Lake Fryxell liftoff mats and glacier meltwater in Antarctica - FRY-01 | ecosystem: Environmental > Aquatic > Freshwater > Ice > Glacier meltwater ... | reverse complement strand
GATTCTACTTTCAGAAAAAATGTTACTTTTATGTTGCAAGGTTTAACTCGCTTAAATTATCGAAATGAAAAATTTGAGATTGAATTTATTGAAAGTAATTAGTTGTCCGATAATTATCGGTTATGATACTCGTTTTGAGTTGATTAAATGTAGATTAGTAACTATAGATAAAGCGGAAATATACGCAATGTGTGTATAGCGATTCGTTACCTGCAAGCGTAAAAAAAGCCACCACACGGTCAAGCACATTTCATTTTGTTCGTACCTCACAAAATAAAAAGAGCTTGCCCTTCCCCACCGCCACCCGAAAAAAAAATAAAAAACTTGATAGTAAATTAGCAAAACATTTATATATTTGCTAATTATAGGTCAAACCTATTAATGTAAATAAATAATAATGACAAGTTTCGGAGATTTCATAAAAGTTGAAAGAGAAAAGAGAGATTGGACTCAAACCGATTTCGGAGCAAAAATAGGAGTGAATTCAAGTGCCGTAAGTCGTATTGAAAATGGTTCGCAAGCATTTAGCAAAAACAAACTTGAATTACTAGCGAACTTATTTGATAAAGAAAAGCAAAACGTTACAGACCTTTTTTTTGCAGACAAATTTGCACGAGAAGCTACAAAATATAAATGTTCTGAAACAATATTCTCGGTAGCAGAAGAGACAGCTTCGTATATCCGAAACAAAAATGTTAAACAAGGTAAATTAGAATTAGAATGAAAAAATATACTCTCATAGATGTGTTTTCTGGAATTGGTGGATTTCATAACGGATTTTTAAATACAGAGCGTTTTGAAATGTTAATGGCTGCTGACTATAATCAAGATTGCGAATCATTTCACAGAAAAAATCATCCTGAATTACCTTTTGAGAAAGTTGATTTATCAGCAATTGATGAAAAAGAATATTGGAAGGAAAAAGGAATTTCGAAAGTTGACGTCCTTATTGGAGGTCCGCCTTGTCAAGGTTTTTCAACTATTGGTAGTAGAGCTTCTTCAAATATTCAAAGACGAGAAAAATATGATATCCGAAATAATTTAATCGGACATTATATTAATCACGTTAGAGTTTTACAGCCTAAATATTTTATAATGGAAAATGTAAGAGGTCTAACTACTTACAAAAAAGGTGACTTCTTTGAAGACGTATTAGAAGAATTCAATTCAATTCCAGGATATAAAATAGACTACAAAATATTGAATGCTGCTAATTATGGTGTTCCTCAAGTAAGACAGAGAACTTTTATTTTTGGTAATCGAATCGGTTTTGAAGAAAACACATATCCTGAACCTGACCATTTTGAAAACGGAATTAATGGTTCAAAATGGAAAACAGTTGGCAAAGCAATCAACGACCTTATTGGAAAAGAAGATGAAGTTGATAACCATAGCCCTTTAAATCACAGACCAAAAAATATTGCGAGATACCAGTTAATTCCTGAAGGAGGAAGAATGCCTGAAGATAAATTACCACCTGAACTTTACAGGAAAAATTTTGGTAGTACATTTAAGAGATTGCACAGAGAAAAGCCTTCTTTGACAATGGTGCCTGGACACAATGCCTTTCCAATTCACCCAATATTGGATAGAAGCTTAACCGTTAGAGAAGCTGCAAGAATTCAAACGTTTTCTGACGATTTAATTTTTACAGGAAATAGACAATCTCAATGTATTCAAGTTGGTAATGCAGTACCACCTTTATTTGCCGAAAAATGGGCAAATCACGTTATTAATATTTTAGATAAGTATGGAGAATAATTTAACTTTTATTGACTTGTTCTCTGGGGCAGGTGGTTTTTTAAGAGGTTTTATGAATCAAGGGTTCGAGCCTGTCTTTTCAGTTGAAAATTGGAAACCTGCTATTGATACCCATAAACTAAACTATCCAGAAGTACCAATTATTTCTCAAGATATTCGTAAAGTAACCAACGAAAAATTAATAGAATATACAAGAGGTAAAAAAATCAATGTTGTAGTTGGTGGACCACCTTGTCAAGGTTTTTCGACAATTGGAAATCGAAATCCAGAAGACGTAAGAAATAACTTGATTTTGGAATTTTTAAGAGTTGTTGACACAGTTAAACCTGATTATTTCATAATGGAAAACGTAAGAGGTTTAGTTTCTTCAAAAAATGGCTATTTCAAAGATATTCTACTTCAAAAATTTAAGGACATAGGATATGAAAATGTTCAATGCAAAATAGTTTGTGCGACAGATTATGGTGTTCCGCAAAAAAGATATAGAGTACTATTTATTGGTTCATTAGATGGTTCTGAAATCGAATTTCCTGAACACACTAATTCCAAAGAGAATCCAGAAACATTAAGAAAACATATTATGGATTTGGTTGGAAAAGAAAACAAAATCGCTAACCACATTCCTACGAATCACAATCCAATTGTAAAAGAACGAATCAGTTATATAAAAGAAGGTGGTGGAATTGACTCCGATATTCCTGAACATCTCTTAAAAGGTTCTAGAAGTGATTATAAGAACAATAAACTTAAAAATTTTAGTCACGTTTACAAGAGGTTACACAGAGATAAACCAGCAACAACAATGGTTCCTGGTCATAATGCCTTTCCGCTTCATCCAACAGAAAATAGAAGCTTGACAGTAAGAGAAGCTGCAAGAATTCAGACGTTTCCTGATGATGTAGTCTTTGAAGGAACAAGGCAAGACCAATGCATTCAAGTAGGTAACGCAGTACCAGTAAAATTATCTGAAATATTCGCAAAACATTTAAAAGAAAAATTAGTAGAACAATGGGAGCAAATCACGACTTATTAGCTGATAGAGCAGGACGAGCAATCGTTTCAAAAATTGTCAATAGAGTTGATAATTGGGGGCAAGTTTTTTCAGACAACATTAATAAAGCAGGAGATTTTGGTTGGCCAAGACCTGATTATGTTTGTTATGACTATGATTTAGAACAAAGTGTTGCTTTTGAATTTAAACCACCAAATCATTCTAAAAGAGAGTATTTAACAGGACTTGGACAAACCTTATCTTATCTACAAAAACATCATTATTCTGGTCTTATATTACCAAAAGTTGTTGAAGGGTTCAATATTGCAGAACACGTAAGTAATACCTTGTCATTAGATGTTTTTGCTAAACATCACATTACAGTTATTGGCTATGATGAAAGAACTTTAGAAAGTGACCCATTAAACTCTATTCAACTATATAAAACGATTGATGATTTAAGAACAGGAGAGATTTTATCAAGTGATATATCTCAAACTTATTGGTGTTGGTGGAGAGACATAAGTCATTATGAAATTTTCACTTTACTCACCTTACTAGATAAATATAACAATGAAAGTGGTGATATTTATAGCAATTTTGCTTGGCCAGATTTTTGGGCAATGATGATTGCTGGTGTTACCAGAACTTGGGAAGGTGTTGGTAGAGTTAAAACAGATAATGCAAGAAATAGAGCAAGTGAAAAGCAAAATTATAAAATTCCTTTATTTCAACTTGGATTGATTGAACCTTCAGAAGGGAGACTAACTGTTGAAGGATATAAGTTAATTTCTATTGCTAAAATTTATGGATTGGATAGTAGCCTATATATTGATTATCTAACAAAATTGGTTTTGATTGAAGGCAAACATTTAATATTAATACAAGATTTAGAGGAATATAAAACAGACGCAAGTGCAGCAAGTTTAGGAAATAGCACACAATTCCGAAAGGACTTTGAGACTTATTTAGATGAAAATAATTCAATTGGTTCTAGAAAAGAAGGACGAACGACAACAGGAAATAAAGAAAGTTATATTCGAGACGAACTCAAATTGTGGAATAAACTAGGATTATTAAAATCTAGAGGAAGCAGATATTTCGTAAACGGTCGTGGAATTGAATTTAATTGGGCAAGAATAACAGAAATATTAACAAAGGATTTTTTATACTAAACAAAACGGAATATCCAACGCTAAAAGCCATACACATTTGCAATTCGCTACAGCCACCGCCAAAGCCAAAAATTGCAAAAGAGTATGTCTTTGCCAACGCTAACAGACGGACGAAAAAATAAAGCCAGCAGGTAACAATGTATATAAAAAATAGCCGAAACTGTAGTAAATTCAAGCCTTTTGGCTCGTATCAAACTTTGTGCTTAACCGAAAGTTTAGTGCTTCGTAATCGCCTACTTTTCATATACTAAACGTTATGCCTCACCCTAAAAGACGACACGACCGACAATGAATGAACAGAAAATGACAGACATAATGCCAACGCTTCTGCAAAATCAAAAGAGCTGCATCCCAACGCTCAAAGCCGACACAATGCAGCACATTTGCTTTTGCCCCAGCCGCACCAATCATTCAGAAACTAACTCTGATAAATTAAATTTAAAATAAATATCTGATGAATTGGGAAGAATTAGTTACCAATATTTCGACAGGTTCAATTTTGGACCTAAAAGTAAAGTACAAGGACTATAAGACAAAGAATATAGGTCTAGATTTCTATGGTTTTGATGCTGTTTTACCTCTAAAAGAAATAGCTAACGAGTTTGAGCTACGTTTTGCGCTGTTTAATTCAATTAAAAAAGGAGAATTAATATCATTAGTATTAATCGAAATAGATGAAAATGAACGTAGATTAATTTTCAGTACAAGGGTTTTTAGGGATGCCTTAGATGACATCTTATCTTTTACTAAATGTAAGTCTATTGTTGAAACAAACAGAAATACCCACTTAAAAATTGATTCAAAGTTTTTAAAACAGAATAGAAATATCCTTAATCGTTTAAGGGGTGATTTATCATCAAATGAATTAACATTCTTGTATGAGCTAATACAAAATGCTGTTGACCATCCAAATAGGAATTTCAATAATAATGTAAGCATCTCGTTTGAAGTTTTCGATAACTATCTTTTGGTTAAGCATAATGGAGCTTTATTTACTGAAAATAACTTCGAATCCATAACAGGCATACTTTATGGTGAACAAATACAAGAAGGAGAACGAAATAGAATAGGTTATAAAGGCATAGGTTTTAAATCTGTATTTCGTTTTACTGACAATGCCTATGTAAGATCTGGCAATTTTAGTTTCAGATTTTCCAAAGCAGAGTCTCGTATTGAAAAGCCTTGGGAAGTTTTACCTCTTTTTCAAATTGAAAAGGATATGGTTGATAAAATTCCTCAATTTGATTTTTTCAACGCTCCCGTTGCATTTGCATTTGAATTTAATAGTGACAAAAACAGAAATGATGTAATCAAATACCTAAATCAGTTAAACCAGAATCCATACTTACTTATCTTTCTTGATAACCTTACTCAATTAAGTATTAAAGCACCCAGTATAACACACAATATCAATGGCATAAACTCTTCTTTCCCAGCTTTGGCCGTTAAGTTTGTTAAAGATATAAGTACTGATGATGAATTTGATACCATTAAATTATCTATCAACAACAAAACACACAGTGAATGGCTGATTCATACTAAGAATAACCTTGTTATTACTGAAGATGAAGTAATTAATGAACTTCTTGATGAATCAGTTACAGCCGTACCAGCAAAAATGAGAAATTTTAGAAGTCCTAGAATTACAATAGCACTTCCTAAAAGCTCATTAGATAGTGATACTATTAACTTATTTACATATCTACCATTATCCAATACTAAATTTAAGCTACCTTTTCTGGTTAACGCTGATTTTATTCCCGATTTGGATAGGACTGATATTATACATAATCTAAAATACAATAATGAAGTATTAAAGTTTATAGCAATTACATTGCAAGAGCTTTCTCAAAGACTGGCCCTAAACAACAAGTTTGAATACTTAAATACATTATTACCAGATTTAGCCATTGAATATTTAAGTTCTGCGAATGTTATAGTTAATAAACTCGTAGAATTTTTGCCTCAAACAAAAATTACATTTAACGGTCAACGAATATCATTATCCAATATTGCTATTGACAAGTCTGGTTTTGTCAACGCCTTTGGTATAGAAATATTCCAGACACTTATTGATAAAGATAACGTTCCATTAAGCACAATTTCTGAATACAAGAAAATTAGCAAGCTAATTGAAAAAATAAATCCCGTTGGTGTATTTGATTTTCCTAAATTAAAAGAAAAAGTACAGTCTGATAGTTTTACAGAATGGCTTAAAATTCCAATGAATAACTCGAATTTTCTGAAGTATCTATCTCAAAGTAAATACTTAGAAATTTTCAAAGACGAGTTAATCTTTCTTGGTCAAGATGGGGTTTTGTATATGGGTTCTGATTTGTTAATTAATCTTGGTAATGATGAATTAGAAATTGAATGGCTAAATTTTAAGAAAGTAATGCACAGTGACGTTTTATCTAATCTGTCAGACACCCAGCTTCCATTACCTAAATACGAACCTATATCATTTATTAATGAAATTATTTGCAAGGAAAAGAAAGTTAAAATCATCGAAGGCCTTAAAAATGGATCAATATCTTTTGATGATTTTTATTGTTACTTAGCCAAGTATGCATCTAATCCTTTGTTTCCGGCAGTTGAAATAAAATCATTTCCAGTAAAGACATTACAAGCTATACTTCCTATTTGGTCTGGTCCAATTTACTTCAATACTAGTGCGTTAACCAAACTTTCATCTGAAAAAGCCTTACCTAATGGTCTATACCATCTATTAGATGACAATTGGAGCAGTACCTCTAATTCTAATTTGGAAATATTAGCGGAAAAGTTAGGTGTGTTTTCTCTTTTGGAAACAGAGCCATTCAACTTTTTACAAACCATAATAACAATAAATAGAGAAGCTGTAAGCCATTTTTATTTAGCCCAAACAACAATAAATGCAAATGCTTCCTTATGGGCATTTATTTTATCGGCCTTTAAAAATCTTTCTGACCCGCAGAAGGAAAGTATTTCTCCTATAATAAAAGCACTTCCAGTATTATCCAAGAAAGGCGTGTTTAAGGAACTTCATACCCTTTATTTGCCATCAGAATTTACTGATAATAATGCCCTAGAAACTCTATCTCTTCAATTCCCTAATTCAAATATTGATTTTGTAAGTGCAGATTATTTAAAACATCCTTCAATAGATAAAGCTGATATAAGAACACTATTCAGAAGATTAGATGCAAAAATTGACACAAAGGACTTTCTGCAGCATACATTGATACCCAACCTAAATCAACTATCTGCTGATTTATTTTTGCCTCTGACAAGACTGCTATATGAAAACAGGGAATCTGAGCCAATTATTAATGCAGTTATACGAAATCCTCATTTTAAGCTAAAAACAAAAGAAGGTTCATTTAAACCAATCAATGAATGTTATGTTGGTTCACCCTACATAGACGAAACGCAAATACCAAATCCATTACTCTCTGTTCCGTTAGTAAATCAATTATCAGTAGAGTATCCAAGCTCTCACTTAGATGCTTGGCAAAGATTCTTTTCTGAAAAATTAAAAGTCAGTGAGCTAAAAAATGAAACCGAGATAATCGGCTTAAAATTAAAACAAATTGCCGATAACATTCAATTGTGGCAGAATGCAGAAGCATCAGTTTCATTATTGAGAGATATTTACCTTCTTTATAAATCGGGTAAACTTTCACTGACAAGCACAAACCTTAGCCACATAAATAAAATTCCTCTTTTATGTAAAGCGGAAAGTAAAACCAACTTTCATACTCCGAACGCTATTCATTTTTCATCAGCTTATAAGCCTACAATTGATTTTGAAAAAATATTTGGTTCCGATTGCGGTGTTCCATTCTTATCAGATTTGTACAAGTTTGATGATACCCCCGAATTAATCCAATTCTTTGAACAAATTGGTGTTACCCAGTTATTTGACCAAAATAGGCATAGTGCTATTTGCCAAAACATCCCAACTGCCGATGGTCAGAAAAAACCTGCTATCCAACTTTTTAAGTATGTGTTAAAAAAGTATGTCGGTCAATCAAATGTAGCTTTTGAAAACCTTTCCAAATACACTCATAATGGAAAGACACTTGAAGATTATTTAGGCTTTAAAACAAAGCTTGAAGTTGGTACAATACTGAATTACATTACCACAAACCAACCTGATAGGAGAGAATTGAAAGAATTAATTACCAAGTTGTTAAAGGTAAACAATACTAGTAATTATAATGATAAAAATCTAATTAATGCTTTCATAACGCAAGGCAAATTACTATCAACTGCTAAATCATATAACGTAATTAGCGACTTACATTTAATAGATGAGTCAATAAGAAGCGGCATCCGTGAAAATGAGTTCTTAATCGACCCGCTATTTAACAAGATAGAACAAGATTCAAAAAAACTATATTTAAATCTATTTGGGATTAAAACATTAGGAATAGATGATTTCAACCCTCATTTTGATGGTGAACAAGTTGATTATGATTTTACAAATCGTGTAAAGGAAAGACTAGTCTTCTTGGCTTTTGATAGCGACAGTGAAAAATATATCGAGATAGAAAAAGAGTTCAAGGAGAAATTCAAAGAATGGAAAATTAAAAAATGCTCTAAAATTTCGTTGAAATATCCTGCAAATGAGAGTAAAATAATAAAGGAAGATAACAGGAACTTTATTATCACTAACGACAAAACTATTTTTTATATAGGTAATTGGATTGAGCAAAGGAACTTTCTTTTAGTGCATTGGTTAAAAGATAATATTTTAAGCATCACGAAGCAGCTACAATTTGTTCAAGACGTTCTGTTAAATAATCCGTCCGATATTATTTCCGACTTTGAAAATAAAGGCAGGGCTGTGCCTGATGAAATTAAACAGAGATTTAGGATACCACAACCAACACAACAAGAGACAAAAACTCCTGAGCCTACTCAAACGGAACCTCCAATAGTTAACACTGGAGATGATGAACCCAAGCCCCCAAAAACGATTAAAGATATTTTGTCTGATGCCACTGAAGATGAAATAAAATACATTAGCGAGATTATTAATATTAGTCGTGATAAGGATGGTCAAATTGATGCAAACACAACTGCCAAGATTAAAACGCTGAAATTTTTAAAGGACAAGGGAGATGTTTCGGCTATTAAAGACCAAGGTCGCTACCTTCAAGCAGGTAATGATAAAGTAATTGTTCGTTCGGCTCAAAAAGGACTATTATATTTAGATTTATATGATTGGGGTGAACTAAATGATGAAAACGTAAAAATTGCTATTTATACAAATAGTCAAATAACCATCTTCAATTCACAGGAAGATTTATTCCAATTTTGCCATCCCAAAAATAAGTTTGGTGTTTTGAGAATGCCAGATGATTACACTTTAGATGATTACAATTCAATCGATGATATAAAGGAAAAAAGCAGATGGCATTTTGTATTTATTGTCAATAAAGACGCCAAAGCTGCAATGAGCTACAATGAAGTTATGAACTTGGATGACTATAATTTTTAAATATGAAGAGACTTACCAAGGAACAACAGGTTAGATTTTACGAAGAAGAAATCAAGAAAATCCTTTCAGACTACAAGGCTTATCTTGATTCTAAGTGTATTGACTTAATCAACAAGGTAGAACTGTTTATCGGCACCTATGAATATATAGATGAATTAAGAAATCAAATTGTATTCTCTTTCCCAAAAGATAAATTTCCAAAAACGAAAATTCCTTTAACCGCAACAAATCCAAAATCATCTGATGTAATTAGCTCAAATTTCTATGATTTCAGTTACAGCCACTATCGCAAAAACTTTGTAACTAATTTCAGTGAATGCTATGGCGTTTATTATCAAGAGCTAAATGGTAAATTTAATGTAGGGTTCAGCAATTTTGACCTGGCGTTTCTAAATTCACTTGTTAAGGGCGATAAAATTGTTTTTGGCATATCTGATCCTCCGTTGAAGTATTATTTCAACCTTATTCAGATTACCAAGAACGATGTTAAGTCTCAGAAAGCAGATGAAGTAATTACTGGTCAGTATCATTTAAACGATTTTAAGCCAGTTCATATTGATGATTCTTTAGAGTTAATCGAAAGGTACAAATCGGATTTAAAGAACAGCGAAACCATAATAATACAAGGTCCTCCCGGTACTGGCAAAACTTACTTTATTTCCAGACTGCTTGAAGTCTTAAATAAAGAAAACAAATCAGTTTTAGTTGCCACCTTGACGAATAGGTCTTTGATTGAATTGGCTAAGAAGTATTTTGAAATCGAAACTGTAAATAGGTCAGTTGTATATAAATCCAACCTGACATTGGAAGAATCAAGGGAAATAAAAGAATTAAAGCCAATCCCAAAGGACTTTATGCCATCACAAGGCAAAATACTGCTGACTACCTTTTATAAAATGACTGGCATTGCTGTTGAAAATATAAGTAGCCCAATTTATGACTACATTATTTTGGAAGAAGCTAGTCAGTGTTTTCTAGGAACTATTGCAGCAGCTAAACTACTTGGAAAAAAAGTGATATTAGTAGGAGACCCTATTCAATTACCACCGATTGTTAATCAAGATAATCCAAGCAATATTTCTAACGATATTGATTTGATGTTGGAATCATTTACTTTCTATGCTTTTACTATCAATTGCCCAAAATTTAGACTTACAACAACATATAGGTTTTCTGAAAATGCCTGTGCTCAAACAAACACATTTTACGAAAATAGCCTAAAGTCAAAATCCGCTATTCAAAAAGGCAATGAGATATTTTCAAAAATACCACCCCTATACAACAACCAAGGTGGCTGTACATTATTCTACTACGATTCTACAAATTTGAAAAGCATTTATGAGCTGCTATTGGGTCAAATAAAAGACTTGTTAAAAATAAATCCTGAGTTTGAGATTGCGATTTTGTCATCTACCAAGAAAGGCGTGAAATTGCTGAGAGATAATCTGCTTCATAAACTTAACGATAAGCAAGATCAGGTTTTGATTAATACAGTTGACAGTGTTCAGGGTTTAACAATTGATTTCTGCTTTTATTTTGCGTTTTCTGATGGCAGTCCTACGTTTTCATTCAAGCTAAACCGCTTTAATGTAGCTACCAGTAGGGCAAAATATTGTACTTTGATTCTTTTGGATGAAGTTTACAAAGTGGTTCAGCCGTACAAAGGTTTAGTTGCTGAATTTATTTCAAAATGCCAATTAAACATTGATGCCATTACTTCAGCTGCTATTGAAGAAAAGAGTATCAAAGCACTTGAGCCTTCATCATCACTAGGGTTAAAGATTATTGACAAAATAGACCTTTCTAAGTTTGAAAAGCCCAAGAAAGAAATTATGAAGGGCAAAGAGAATATTTATATCATCGATACCAATGTATTTGTTGACCAACCTGATATTATATCAAAGATTGACCAAAAATACAGTATTGTTCTATCTGCAAAAGTCATTGACGAATTGGATTACTTGAAAATATCATTGACAGAAGAACAAAAGAAAAATGTTCAAAAGGCTTTAAGACTAATAAACGAGAGCATAGACAAACGTGGAATTAAAATGGATACAGCAGATTTGACTTTGCTTCCTAACGACTTTAACAAAAAATCACCAGACAATTTTATTCTATCAGTTGCATTAAAATATCGTGGTGAAAATCCCATTATGCTGACCTCTGACAATGGTTTACAGATTAAAGCAAAAGGACTAAACATTACGACAATAACACTAAAAGATTTTTTAAAGCAATTAAAATACTAATGCCAACGCCTTTGGTGGCTCTTTTGCAATTTCACACAAGCCAACACACAAGCCGAAAATTGCAAAAGAGCCACCAAACCAACGCACCAAGACAGACACGAAATGAGACGACCAAACACGACAGAAAAAGAAGGGCGAAGGCATAACACCACCCTATGCCCCAGCACAAGATCTTTCTTCGTTGTTATTGATAATTTGAACCAAATTATTTCTATATTTCGAAAACTATTTTAGTATATCAGTTGTGCCGTGTGCATGGCTGGAAACCGTTAAATACAAGCTAAATACGACACCAAATATAAACGTAATCAAAATGAAAATCAAAAACATTCTAACAATATTATTAACACTTGTAGCTATTAATTGCTTCAGTCAAATTTGGGACTACCTACCTGAAATAACGAAACCTTACGAACCAAACAAAAATATTAAAAGGGATAATGTTAAGATTTTACGAATATATCAATACATTCTAGAGGCTGGTAACCGAACGGGAGATAAGACCTTGTTAATGGAGCAGTATTTTGATTCTTTAGGCAACACCTACATGATAATAGAAAATTCGACTGACAGCACTTTTACTTCAAAAACTATTACTCAAAATTATGAATCAAACATCGAATACGATAGTTTAAAAAGACCAACGAAACAGACAATTGGAAAAGAATCAAAATTTTGGATATATGAAGCAGATAAACTTAAAGAGTTTCACATAATAAATTCTTTAAAAATGATAGAAAAACGAATTTATACTTATCAAGATAATCAAATAATTTATTCAAAATGCAACTTTTATGACAATAGCTCGACTGTATGTGATTCCGTAATAGCAACAATAAATAAAGAAAATAATCCAATAAAAATTGTTTCATATAACCAAAATGAGGATGAAAACATTCTTGTAATGACTATAGAATATGATGATGATGGAAATAATATAGGGGGTAAATTTAATTGTACACGAATACAATTTCAATATTCAAAAATGAATTACAGAACGAGATTGCTCCAATATGACTGTAATGGGGTCACATTAGAAGATGAAGAATATGAGTATGTTATGTATTAACAAAATACAACCCAAAACAACGATGAAAAATATTTTGACACTAATATTATTATTGACTCAAGCGAATTGCTTTTCTCAAATCAATACATTTTTTGTAAATCCTATTGAGACTGACTTAAATTATGCT
>Ga0105050_10007610_pt1 | contig 12863 bp, 14 predicted proteins | sample FRY01_FD_78088 | JGI IMG/M metagenome (GOLD analysis project Ga0105050, IMG submission 78088) | Freshwater microbial communities from Lake Fryxell liftoff mats and glacier meltwater in Antarctica - FRY-01 | ecosystem: Environmental > Aquatic > Freshwater > Ice > Glacier meltwater ... | reverse complement strand
TTTTTAGTTCTAATAACTTATTATTATTATTATTATTATTATTATTATCTAACATTTTATAATTTATACTATTTTTGACAGTAAGAATTTGAAATGCATTAGTCATTTTTAAGTAATTTATAAATTTTTTAAATAATTCAATAGAAACAAATATTTTTTTATAATCTTTTATATTTTTGATATCCTTAATAGGGGTTTTACTAATAAAATCTTTTACATCATCAATAGTAAACCTTATGTTTGGTGTAATAAAAATATCAGTTCCTAAACTTATTCCTACACTTGCTTCTGTATTTACTTCCGCTGGTTCTTCGCTATTTTTACTTGGAGTATATGTAATATTACTATTTGTTGGGGTTATGTAATTACCTTGTGTTTTTACATTAAATTGTAAAATACTAATCATGATTTAATATATTATACTCAGTTAATAAAATAATAATAAACCCATTATTAATTTTAAATATAAATATAAAATATAATTTTTAAACATTAGCGGAGTTCAGTGCTAAATGACTCAAAAATATTCCTTGTTGTTGTCTTTCACGCTGTTTTTCTGCTTGTTTTAATGTCTGAATCGCTTTTTTTTCTTCATCTAAGGAAATAATCCCATCTTTATTAGTATCAACTAATAATTCTATTTTTTTCATTCTTTGAGGGATAATACAAAACTGACTTTTTTCATTGAAAAAACCATCGATCAATAACCTGAATATTCCGGTTAATATAAACGCAGTAATAATATCACGCGTTGCGGTAAAAGCAATAGTAAATATTAATAATTCTCTTGCTAACCCATTTCTTAATGCTTGTTCTTGGGTTTTACTAAATCCAATATCAATATATTTAGAACTTACGTTCATTATAATAATTAATGCTCCCATTAAAAATTTACTTTGATTTAAATTTGTTAAAACTGAGTTAAAGTAAGTTAGTACCATCTTAATAATAAATAGATAGAAGATTTTATTTTCATTTTATATTTTATATTTTTTAATTAAATATATAAAATGTGTGTTGTATATGAAAATAATAATATCTTAATTTCATATAGGAATGAATAGTAGTTTAGGATATTATGAATTATCCACAACTAATAATACAATTAATAATGGGCAAAACAATACCAATAGCAATAACAATAACAATAATAATGGAAATGGAACAGAAATTGATAAAAAACGTAATGCTCGTAAAACTATTAAAAATCGGACAAATATACAAAAAATGATAAAAACGATTTATGACCCAGTAAATGATGATTATAATAATGATATGGGCGATTTCCCGCCTAATGCTGAACTCACAAAAGTTCCACAAGTAGATTATAATAGTGAATTATTAAATAATAATAATAATAATAATAATAATAATGATAATAATATAAATCCTATAATAAATTCAAATTTAGGAAATCAAAATGAAGATAATATAAATAATAATAATAATAATAATGATGATGGAGGAATAAATACATCTGAGGGATTTAATAGTTTACCAAACACCTATGCGAAAGATTATTATAAACAGTATGTTCCATATTATAATCAAATGAGTCAAAATAGTGGTAATAAAGATCAATTATTAGAAAAACTGAACTATATGATACATTTATTAGAAGAACAACAAGATGTGAAAACAGGACATGTAATGGAAGAAATTATTTTATATTCATTTTTAGGAATATTTATGATTTTTGTAGTAGATTCATTTGCTCGTGCAGCAAAATATGTAAGATAAAAAATGAATTATGTAGTATGCACAATACGATAAAACTAATACAACATCAGTAATTTTTCACTAGGAATACTATAAGATACATAATTATATAAAAAGAAAGCAGTTGGACTTTCAAATAGAATATCGTTTTTTTGTATTATAAATAGGTTATTTAAATAATATTTTATTTTATTATTATTGCTTGTATTTTCAACCAATAAAATAGTTGTTTTTAATTTTTCTTTAATTTTATTTAACGAAATATTAAATCCTGTAATAAAACTATTATTGTTATTTTGAGAATTATTACATTTGTTATCATTGTTATGATTGTTATCATTGTTATCATTATTTATGAACCCATCTATTGACATGATACATTCTAATGCTTCTTCACGTTCATAATACAAATTTGGTTTTCTAAATACATATACTGCAGATAAATAAGTTCCATTAATCACACCATAAATATAAATATTTTCAGTTTTAATCATATTTATAATATTACTTACATCTGGCATGATAATACAGTCAAAATTATGTTTTTGCGAATAAACAAAATCAAGTAATAAAGACAGTTGCGAAGAACCAATTTCAATAACATTTAAATATTGTTGATTTTGTGAAAATGACGATGATGATGACGTATTAAATAAAGATATATTTTTAATATTATATCCGGTTGTTTTATACGCGACCAACGGAACAATTGCATTTAATTCTCCTTCACGTTTAAATAAACAAACTTGTATTTTCTTATTATTCTTACGAAGATTATAGTAATGGGTTTCTATCATCTGTTGCGCAATTCCATGTTTACGATAATCAGGATGTACACATAAATTGTCAACATAATATAATGTAAACGCTGGTTTATTTTTAAATGTAATATTCATCGACCGAGCAGTAATAACTGAAACAATATCTGTGCTTATACTGTTAGTTACTTGACCTTTTTCAAATAAAAGTTTATTCTTCTCATATAGTGTTAAATAAGATTCATGATTACAACATTTAAGATATTCAATAATATTTGTTTTTGTTGGAGAATAAGTTGTATTTGATGATTGTATATAATATATTTTTATAAAATGACATAATCTCTCTAATAAGGTATCTTTGATTTCTGAAATTCCATAACTTTTAATATCAATTATATTAGTATATTTATTTATGACTGGCATTTCTTTATTAATAATTCCGGATGGGTTTAACCAATATAAAAGATTATAAATATGGAATACTGGTTGTTGCGACCAAAATTTCATTTTAATTTTAATATAACCCATAAAAATAATGTAAAATGAAATAAATAAAAGAAATAATAAATAAATAATCCACATTAAAATGTTTCTATTATTGGTATTATTAAATTACTTTAATACAATAATGATATTATATTAATAAAATAAAAATAAAAATAAAAATAATAAAGTAATATATAATATAAAATGAAGTATAAAGAATTGTTTACCAAAACATTAAAATTATCAATTATAATACAATTTATTTCTGGGGTTTTAGAAATTTTTACATTATTTATAAAAGTTCCAACTAAATTATTGTTAATTAGACAATTGTTGCTTCTGGAAGTTATCGTTCAAATTATTGAAGCGATATTTTATTTATGGTTATTTTATAATTTAAATAATATTTTAGATATAACCCCAAAAAGATACATTGATTGGGTTTTAACAACACCGGTAATGTTAGTAACATTAATAATATATCTTATTTATTTAACTGATAAAGATAAAAATAAAGATAAAGATAGAACAAATTCGCAATCCTTAGATATTTTTAAAGTTTTTAATGAAAATTGGTATTACATATCTATTATTTTAATATTAAATTCATTAATGCTTCTATTTGGATATCTTGGTGAAACCAAAATAATTCCAACATTAACCGGTGTTATTTTAGGATTTATTCCGTTTATGATGTATTATTATTTGATATATACAAAATATGTAAGTGAAAATAAAGAAGGATTAATGTTATTTTTATATTTCTTCTTTTTTTGGTCATTATATGGTATCGCCGCGGTGTTTCCATATTATCTTAAAAACTCGTTGTATAATATTTTGGATTTATTTTCCAAGAACTTTTTTGGTATATTTTTAAGTTATATTATATTAACAGGGATATAATAATGTGTTTTTACTTTTATTTATATTTATTAAACTCATTTAAGAATTTAATAAATTATTTTTTATTTGTTTTACGACGCCTCCTTGTTTTAGGACGCCTCATTGTTTTACGACGCCTTCTTGTTTTACGACGCCTAGCAACTCCACCAGAAGCAATTTTATCAGAAAGTAGATCTGTAGTATCTTCGTCAAGATTTAATTTAGCTTTAATTACGCTTTTAATTGATTTTTTTTGACTACTTACCAATTCATAGAACTTTAAATATTCTTTTGCAATATCGATCGGTATTTCTATATTTCTATCTCTCGATGGACGCCATTTACGAGCATGCGTAAAATGACTAACGTTATCTATTGTTATATTATTCCCCCATTTATTAAAATTAACGGGTCTTATAAAATTTAATAATTCTGTATATTTGTTATATCTAAATGATTTAATACCATTGTCGGGGAAATATTTATTTATTACAAATAGTTCTTGACTTGGTCCATCGTCCATATCATTTGTTTCAATATATTCATCCTCATCCTCACTACTTTCTATGTATTCATTAAAAGAGTTTCCTAGATATTTTCCTCTGGTTACGCCTCTATAAGTTGGACTATCAACACCACCAATGACTTCAATATGATAGTCTACTCCTTTTTTTAATTTATTTATAGGTATATCTTCCATAAATATAAGTGTTTATATATATAATATATATAAACATTTATATTTATAAATTAATTAATTTGGTTTTTTCAAAATGTAAATATATTGATTTTCATATTGACAACTTAACATATTAATTTGCGCATGTAAAATAAATCCTACTTCTTTTGCTAAACCTAGAATTGTTTTTTGCGTTTCCATATAGAATATATGTTCATTTTTACGCACTTCTCCATTTTTCTTTTTAAATGTTTCATTCAATACTCCAATATTATCACGTTCTTTCAAATCAAAATTCGCTTTATATTGAAATTGGTCGAATTCAACAACAGTTGAAGTTATCCTTTTATCCGTATAATCTTGTGGAGAAACTAACCCAAAAGGACTACCAGCAGGAACAACCGGGTCAAATTTATTGCGGTCAACTAAATGTAACGCTAAATGACTACCAGGCATTAACCATTTCATACAATTTTCAAAAAATCGCCGTTTATCTTTAATATAATAAATCGTAAAATATAAACAAGTAATGTGTGTAAATGAATCTGGGTTAAATAACATTGTGTTTAAAGCATCCGCAGTTTTAAAATTTAAATCAGGGTATGTTTTTTTTGCCATGGCAACCATATCAGGCGAAATATCAATTCCAATAGATTTAAAACCATGTGCGTCTAAACTACTCACATGATGACCTGTACCAGACCCAATATCTAAAATATAACTTTCAGAAGAAGGGGATGTTTTTTCAATAATTTGTCCAATTTCAAAATCATTTTTTATTTTGCTAAAGACTAAATCATCGTAAATTTGTGTATAAAAATTATCATATACTTTTTGCCCTTCTTTGGAAATAAAATTTTTTGTTCTTTCTTCAAACCCTTCAAACGGATGTATTCCTACATTTGTTATAATATTTAAGATGATTAATGCTGTTAATCCATAAAATAATTTTTGAATAGTGCTAGATTTAATAACTCCTTTATATATTTTTTGAAAGAAGGATGACATCTGTATATGTATTATATTTATTTTTTTTGTATATTAAATTATTATATGAATGCTATCACTGAAATTAATGATAAAAGAATAGTCACAGAATTTAAAGGTGAAACTTTTTCTAAATTTCAAAAATCAAAGGTAAAAACAGAAATTATGAATAGTCTTATTTCTGCCAAAATCGAACAGGCATGTTACTGGTCGGCAGAATTAATATGTGCCGGTCATTATGTGGATTTATGGGATACCATTTTACTTTTTGTTAGCAAATATATTCATTTAGGAAATCCTAAACTTCCTATTTATATTTCTATGCGATTTGCGAATTTTAAAGAAATTCTATCTGGCGGTTTTGTGAATAATGAATTACAGTTACGGAATAACCCTAAAATAAGACGATTATTCGCAGAAGTTATTTGTGTATTATGTTTTTCAAGAAAAAAACATAGTTTTGAAGCAATAAAAATAAAAAAAATTGACGAGTTTAATATGTCACACATGGCGAGTAGACTGAAAGCACCTTCAATTAATTATGGCAATTGTATTTTTCGGAAAGATGACCCAAAAGAACTTTATATTGCTATAAATGAACTCGCATATCATGTTTCAAACGAATCAAAAAATGTCGTTACATCATGTTACTGGTTAGAATGGATATTAGAATTTGATTCTATATGTAAACAAAAAAAAGATAAATGTGTTTGTGAAAATCGACATTTCGCACCCGTTCAAACAAAATTTCAAAATGATACTATTTGGATTGTATGGGATGTTATATTAAATCAATGTAAAATAAAAAATAATCCAGTTATTTCTAAGATAATAAATGCTTTACTTGAAATGTTTAGCATAAAATTTACAAATGGAGTTAAAAAAAGGCGAAAATATATTATTTATTATGCAATTGCTTTATTAACTGAATCAGTTGATTTAGATATTATTATGATTAATAATAAGACCGAGATTGATATTATTGTTAAAAAAATCGATTGTATTTATAAAGATATCAAAAAAAATGAAATATCACCAGAAACTGATTATTTATTTTTAGGGATAAAACAACAATCGTCTTTTGATAAAACTATTGAAAGATTAGAAAAGGTTAATGAAATGATGGGTATTTAGAAATAAAATAATTATTATTTTATTTTATTTATATGTATATATAATAAATATTTATATATAATAAATGTCAATTAAAATCATAACAACTGAATTAGATAATACTACAACTGAAATAGATAATATTACAACTGAAATAGATAATACTACAACTGAAATAGATAATACTACAACTGAAATATATAATACTACATCTGAAATATATAATATTACAACTGAAATAGATAATACTACAACTGAATTAGATAATATTATACCTAACCGTGTATTTATAGTTCCTTATAGAAATAGAGAAGAACATAAAAATAAATTTTCAAAAAATATGAAATTATTATTAGAAGATATTAAAGAACCATATGAGATTTATTTTGCACATCAATGCGATAATCGTCCATTTAATAGAGGAGCTATAAAAAATTTGGGGTTTATCGCAATGCGTGATAAATATCCAAATCATTATAAAAATATTACATTTATATTCAATGATGTAGATACGTGGCCTTCAAAAAAAGGATTAATTGATTATACGACAAGAAACGGAGTAGTCAAACATTATTTTGGATTTAGATTTGCATTAGGTGGTATTTTTGCCATAAAAGGAGAAGATTTTGAAAAAATAAAAGGGTTTCCTAATTTTTGGGGTTGGGGATTAGAAGATAATACACTAAATAACCGTTGTATTGAAAATGGAATAACTATTGATAGGAGTATATTTTATGAATTTAATGATAAACGAATAATAAATGTGCATGTATCTCCTATACGTACACAATCACAGTATGACATTATTGTATATAATTCAAAAAAACATGATTCCTTAGAAGATTTAAAAAATATAAAAATGGAACTAAATAATGAATTTATTAATATAACCGGATTTGATTGTAAAATGAAACCGGAAAATCAAAGGTATGCTCCATTAGATGTTAAAAAAAGTAATGGAAAAATACCTAATATACTTAATAAACAAAGAATTTATCCAAAATTTATTTCTACCAAAAGATAATTAGAGTAAACAAAAAATAATTTTATAAATAAATATATATAATATAAATATGAACACTGAAAATATTATTACAAATACACCTAGTTTAAATTATAGTTCCTCGAAACAACTCGCATGGTCTAGTCTTTTTCGGTATTTATTAATTTTTTTGATTTTATCATTTTTAGGAATTAATTTATTCACATATTTAGGTAATATTACCGAATACATTTTTGATATAATAAAACCTATAGTGAACTTTTTTGGTTATACTATTGCTGAAACTACAAAAACAACTATTAATTTAAGTGCAACTGGTAGCAAAGGATTAATTGACGCTGCTGCTGGAAGTGCTACAGTTGGTATTGATTTATTAGAAAAAGGATTAGGTAGAAAACAAATCCGAAATAATATAGATAATAATCAAAAAATGATTATGGATAATATTTTATCTCGTGCGAATATATCCAACCCAGTGCCCGATGATGCTGGTAGTTTAATTCAGTCTACTCAAAATAAAAGTAAATCAGGATATTGTTATATTGGCGAAGATCGAGGATTTAGAAGTTGTATTCAAGTAGGCGAAGGTGATATATGTATGTCTGGTGATATTTTCCCCACACAAGAAATATGTGTTAATCCGAGTTTAAGAAATTAAATTAAATTAAACTACACTGATAAATAAAATATTTAATAAAATATTAAAAAATTAATTAATACTTTATGAATCCACTTTTTCTTGGTCATTTTGATCCGCCTGCTAAAAATGTGCGTCGTTGTTGTTGATACCCAATTAGAGGCACAGACTTATCATAATATAATAATATATCTCCTGGAACATCACTATTTGATGCTGGAGTTTTAATGATATTATCACAACCACTAAGTACTATTGTATTGCCAATACGAGTGCCAACATTATTTACATTTGGATTAGTGACTAAATCATTTTGATTTGCCCATACCTTTTTTCCTAATGGTCCTTGTCCATTTATAATTTTAGAATATTGTTGTTTTTTTGATAATTTATTTTTGTTTCCTTTATGTTTAAGTATTTCTGCCTTACGACGCATGTCTATATCAAACTTTGTATATGGTGCATAATTAGAGCATTCACCTGTTGCTCGCCCCCATGTATTCGGCGGAGTTGGAATATGACTATCGCACGCTGGATTTGAAATAGACATAGTAATATATTATATTATTAAAATAACATTAAAATAATATAATAAAAATTATATTTCGGCATTATCGCCGAAAAACCAGCGCGAAGACAAATATCTTGGTTTTCCATTTATTAATGATGACCCTGATTTTAGTTTCATATTAGGACCATCGTCTATAATAGATTGTATTTTATTAGTGCCAATATCTGTTCCAAAATAGCGTAAATCAGAGATAAATCCAGAATATCCTCCATTCATAGTAGTATATACATTTCCGTAATTTTGTTTAGGAACCCCTTTTAATATATGTCTTTTAGTAAGTGTTCCGTTAATATAGACATCTAACTGATGTTGATTGCTTACGCGTATAATAACATTCACCCATTTATTTAATGGTAAGTCATTTACAGTGACTTCTTCATTAATTTTTTCAAATGTGTTCATAACAATAAGAAGATTATTTACCTTGGGTGTAATATATAATCCTGGCGCATTATTAGGTGAGAAAATACCATTTCGTAATCCATCATAATTTATATCATCATTTCCTTTATGAAAAATATGTTTATATTCATTTTGTTTATATGTAAAATCATCTACATAGATCCAAACAGACCATGTAAACTCTAACCCATCATTTTTATTAATAGACCTTAATATAGGTATAGACCCTTTTACAGAAGGGTCCTGTTGTATAACATTTGGTTGTTTTGCATCAGTCATTCCATCTATTAATATAGGATTATGTGATGGAGAAAATAACCATCCCATAAAAGAAACACCAAATCGAAATAAAGCAACAAATAATACAAGCACTAAAAGTAAAAAAGCAAACTTGGCAACAATACTATTTGAAGCTAAAAATTCTTGTGTTCCATCTAGATATTTATTGGATGAGAATAGTTTGATAAACCCGGTTGGACCTTCTGATACTTTTCCATAACTCATGTATATATATATATATATTATAGAGAAATAAAGATTTATTAAGTTGTTAATTAATTATTAATTTTAATAATAAAATTAAATTTCCAAAGCAAATTTTTCTTTTTCATCTTCTAAAAATGAAAATTTAATACGGTATTTATTAAAAATATTACCCATAATACTTCCACCAAATCCATCCTTATATATATTATATGCTTGTTGAGGATTTGTTGCGTCATTCCAATATTGAAAATTAGAAGTAACACCACTAAATCCACCATTCGGAGTAACTACAATATTAGCATCTTGGTTTATTTTTGCTACACCAGGCAAAACACATGTTCGCACTAATTTACCATCAATATAAATGTCTAAAGTTCGACCATACAAACTAATAATTAAATTTACCCATTTTTGTAAAGGAAAATTCTTTACATTACAAGTATGTATTTTATGTTTTCCATCTCCTTCTTTATTATCAAAATAACAAGCAACTGAAATATTAATATCGTTTTCCATTGCTCCAAATACAATAGAAGGACTTGGGTGTTTTTCGCTATCATGTCTCCCTAAAAGAATCTTTGGTTCTCCAAACCGATAATTCCAATCATTTACATAGAACCAGGTTGAATATGTATAATTGCTTGAATTGCTAGCAGTGGGCAAGGTTGACGCTAAAATTATCTGTTGCTTACTTCCATTATATTTATGTGTAAGTTGAGTAGATGAAGAATATAACCAATTTAAAATAATATATAGTAATAATAAAATTAGTAAACAAATTAAAACAATATTCATTAATTCCATCAGTTGTATATTATAATGTTAGAATTTATATAATTTATATATATAATATTTATAAATTATATAAAATAAATAATTATTAGTTTTTTATTTTATTATTATTTCTTACTATTATTACTATTACTATTATTATTATTATTATTATTATTAAATTGTATTTCTTGATATTTTATAATTTTATCAAATAAACTAAATGCAAATATATTTAATCCTATCATAAATCCAGAATAACCTGAATAACCTGAATACTTTTTTTTCATGATATATTATATCATTGGGAACTCTTTATCCCTAAGTAATTTATACATTAATTTTATATTACTACTTGAAAGTATATGATCATAATAAACAACATTACATATACCTCCATGTATTCCATTATCTTCTCCTGCTGTTATATTTTCATAAGTCATATAAGGCGCTATATTAGGTTTAGAACCAACTAATTCCCCATTTAAAAAAACATCCATATTACCTCCATCATAATTAATAACAATATGATTCCATTTTTGATATAATATATTGTTTGTTTGAAAAATTTCTATTTCAGGTGCTGTACCGCCAACTTCTTTGGTTCCTAGTGAAGTAATAATTCTTAAATTATTTTTCTCTCCATTATATTGAACATTTGGTTTATTGCCATAATTTAATATAGAAGTATATCGTGTATATGCACTGCTGGTATTCGGTGGTTGAGGGTTTATGTAAAACCATCCAGATAATGAGTAATGATAATTAAATTTATTATTTTTAATAGTTCCTTCCTTATTAGAGTTTATAGTGTTTAAATGTAAACTTTCAAATGTTCCTAAAGTATGTTGTTTATTTAAATATACTGGATCATTTAATAATTTGTTTCCATCTCTATTTACGGTATAATTAAACAATTTTGGTAAAATATACCATAAACCTATTAATATTATTTCTAAAATAAGTATTACCCAAACTGGATTTGATGTGATTTTAAATTCATAATGCACATATTCAATAAATTTAATTAACAAACACGGCAAAAAAAGGAATAATTTTTTAATAAACTGTGTAATAGACCCTTTTTTTGTATCAACTATATTACTAAATAAATTACTAAAAAATTTGTTTGTTAATAAATAAATAATACTTATAAATCCAATAATTATTAATAAAGATAAACTATGTTTTACCAATGAGATTAAAATAGGAATATTTCTAAATAACCAAAATAAAGCAATGATTGATACAATAAACGCAATATAAATACTTATACTCGACAAGATCCTAGTAAGAAATCCTTTTTCTGATATGTTTTCTATATCTAACGATAACCTATCATTAGTTAAAATAGAACCATCTTCGCCGATTGTGCTGTGTTTTATAAAAAAAAATAACATTACATAAAGAAACCCTGTTATGAGAATAAAAAATTGTGTAAATATAGGATAATCCGTGGAAATATTAAATGGATTATATTTATAAACTATAACAAAAAAAATAATAAATTCTATTAATTCTAACCCACCAAAATACTTAGGATTACTATATATGGTTCTTTCTATTTTTTTTACTCTTTCCATATTTTTATTATTAATATATAATTATATAATAGTAATTTTATTTATTAAAAATAATATTATATTACTTTACGTTAATTATAAATTTTCAAATGCTGTTTTTTTTCCATGACAATCTCTACAAAGAGCAACTAAATTATCTACATGATTAGACCCTCCATTATCTAATCGTATTTTATGGTCTGTCTCAAACCACGCAGGCAATTGTTGTTTGCAATCGCCACACTTCCATCCTTGTTGTGCCGCTACGAATTTCTTTTTGGTTTCACTTACACATCGTTTTGTATTATTATTTTTACCAGAATTCATCATTCTTTTTTGTTGATGAGATATTTCTTGATAATTATTACCATTACCGTTTGTGTATGTGTAATGATTGCCGCCTGTGAATATATTTGACTTTTCCATATTAAACAATGGGGATAATAAATCACTTGCGTCTTTATCAATCGGCATATATTTTATAATTTGATTGGCATGAGTAAATAAACTCCTTGAATGTGCCGGATATTTTCTTATAAAAAGATAAGCAGATAACCCTGCGAACCCAATGCCAACCATTTGGTAATATTTTTTCCATGATTTCATGATTTGAACATATTTTCCATCATGATAAACATTGGTTATAAAAAAGGCAGTCATACCAAATATTAGTAATTCAAATTTCATAGTGTTATATAAGAGTTTAGGTTGTAATAATATAATATAATATAATATATATATAAGTATTTGAATTATATTATATAATAAAATGTCAGAAAATAAATTAGTTTTAATATTAAATAT
>Ga0105050_10007605_pt1 | contig 12871 bp, 13 predicted proteins | sample FRY01_FD_78088 | JGI IMG/M metagenome (GOLD analysis project Ga0105050, IMG submission 78088) | Freshwater microbial communities from Lake Fryxell liftoff mats and glacier meltwater in Antarctica - FRY-01 | ecosystem: Environmental > Aquatic > Freshwater > Ice > Glacier meltwater ... | reverse complement strand
CGCCGGTCATCACCGTCGCTGTCGGCTGCGGAGCAGTGTGGCGTGCCGCCGGAGGTCCGGTTCTGGCAAGAGGTCTTGACACTGGTTTGGCGGGCGAGGGAGCGTGTGGCGGCGCGGTGTCCCGTTCGGTGCTGAAGGGCCAGTTGTCGTCGATTGCTGGTTCCGGTTCGGGCACTACCAGCAGCGGCGGCATCAATGTGGGCCGGTTGTCGCCGCTATCGCGTGGCATGTGTCCTTCAGGACCGGCGCCCAACTCGATAGTGTCGGCGCCGTCACCGTCCAGATCGAGCGGTTGCGGCCCGAGGCCTGAGACATGTTTGATCCCCATGTCCCGCAGCAGTTTTTGGGCGCCTTTGATGGTCATGCCCTGATCATGCAGCAGCGTCTTGATCCCGCCCAGAAGCGCCATGTCTTCGGGTCGGTAATAGCGCCGCCCGCCAGCGCGTTTGACCGGCTTGATCTGGGTGAATTTACTCTCCCAGAAGCGCAGGACATGCGCGGGCGTGTCGAGCCAGTCGGCTACTTCGCTGATGGTGCGGAATGCGTCGCGGGATTTGACCATTCCGATACCTCGCTATTTGTTGCCGACCGCCACGCGATCTTTCATCAGGTGCGAGGACCGGAAGGTCAGCACGCGGCGCGGGTGGATTGGCACCTCTTCGCCGGTCTTCGGGTTGCGCCCGATGCGCGCGGCCTTTTCCCGGACGGAAAATGTGCCGAACGAGGAAATCTTGACGCTCTCGCCCGAGACGAGCGCGTCTGAGATGTGACTGAGCACAGCCTCGACAAGTTCGGCGCTGTCATTGCGCGACAGCCCCACTTCTGCATGCACCGCCTCTGCCAGATCCATCCGGGTCAACGTCTTGTCCGCCATCTCAAACCCCCATGTTTTGATGATCCTAGGCCGGGCGGCATTTTAGAGTCAATATCAAGGGCTTGGGGAACGGGATTAATGAGCGGATTTGCCTACCAGCGCAACACCACGGCGCCCCAGGCCAGACCGCCGCCGATGGCCTCGGTCACCAGAAGGTCGCCGCGCTTGATTTGCCCGCGCTGCACGCCCACGGAGAGCGCCAGCGGGATCGAGGCGGCGGAGGTGTTGCCATGGTCCTGCACGGTCACGACGACCCGTTCCATCGGCACCTGCATCCGCTGTGCCGTGGCGGAAATGATCCGTAGATTGGCCTGATGCGGCACGATCCAGTCCACGTCTTCACCGCTCAATCCGGCCTTTTCGAGCGCGGCATGGGCAGTTTGCGCCAGTTTTTCGACGGCGTGCCGAAAGACTTCGCGCCCCTCCATCCGCAGATAACCAGTGGTCTGGGTGGAGACACCGCCATCGACATAGAGCAGGTCGCGGAAGGCGCCGTCGGAGTGCAGGTCGGTGGCGAGGATGCCACGGTCGTCGCTGCTGCCGCTGCCTTCGGTGGCTTCGAGCACCAGCGCGCCGGCGCCGTCGCCGAACAGGACGCAGGTGGCCCGGTCGGTCCAGTCCATCAGGCGCGAGAAGGTTTCGGCACCGATGACCAGCACGCGCCGCGCCTGACCGGAGATGATCAGCGCGTTGGCGGTGGAGAGTGCATAGACGAAACCCGCACAAACCGCCTGAATATCAAAGGCATAGCCGCGGGTATTGCCGATTGCGTGTTGCACCATCGTGGCCGCAGAGGGGAATGTCAGATCGGCGGTGGAGGTGGCAAGGATGATCGCGTCGATGTCATTGCCGACAAGTCCGGCATTGGTCAGCGCCGCTTGTGCCGCACGGGCGGCGATGTCGGATGTGGTCTGACCCTCGGCCACGATGTGCCGCCGTTCGATGCCGGAGCGGGATTTGATCCATTCATCCGATGTCTCGACCAGCGCCTCGAATTCGGCGTTATGCATGATCCGCTCGGGCAGATAGTGCCCGACGCCGCGGACGATGGCCCGCACGACAGGTGGTAACGTCATGACTGGTCTTGGTCCTCCGCACCGGTCGCTGTGGCGGGCCGGTCTCTGTTCGCCCCGGTATCCTGAGCGAGACTGGCGGCAGTGGCAACCCGTGCTGCGATCTTGTCCGAGAAACCTGTAGACGCGAGCCGGTAGGACAGGTGCAGCGCTGCTGCAATGCCCGTCGCGTCAGCCGAGCCATGGCTTTTGATCACGGTGCCGTTGAGCCCGAGGAACACACCGCCATTGACCCGGCGCGGGTCGATCCGGGTCTTGAGCCGGTTGAGCGAGGTCATCGCCAGCAGGGCGGCGATTTTCGACAGGGGCGTTTTGTTGAAGGCTTCGCGCAGCAGGCCGGAGATGAGATTCGCGGTGCCTTCGCCGGTTTTGAGCGCGACATTGCCGGTGAATCCGTCGGTCACGATCACATCGACGCGGGCGGAGGGCAGATCGCCGCCTTCGACGAATCCGATATAGGTGAAATCGCCGCGTTCCGCCGCGCGCCCGATCAGGTCATTGGCAAGGTGCAACTCGGCCCGGCCCTTATGCTCTTCGACGCCGACATTCAGCAGGCCGACGCGGGGCCGGGCGATGCCGAGGCCGTTGCGCGCGTAAGAGGCGCCCATGAGTGCATAGGTGAGCAGGTCGTCCTGATCGGCCTTGATATCGGCACCGGCGTCGAGCATCACGTTGAATCCGGCCGGGTTATGCGAGGGCCAGAGGCAGGCGATAGCGGGGCGGTTCACCCCTTCGGCACGCCGCAGCCGCACCATGCTGACCGCCATGAGCGCGCCGGTATTGCCGCAACTGACGCAGATCGTGGCCTCGCCCGCCCGCACCGAGTCGATGGCGGACCACATCGAGGTTTCCTTGCCATGCCGCATCACGTTGCTGGGTTTGTCGGTCATTGCCACGGTATCGGGCGCATGCACGATTTTGACATTCACCGCACGTCTGGAATTGGCAAGCAGAGGTTCCAGCACGTCACGAGGCCCGTGCAGCAGCACCTGTGCATCGGGGTGGTCACCCAGAAACAGCAAAAGCCCGGCAACCACGGTGGCCGGGCCATTATCGCCACCCATGGCGTCAAGGGAGATTACGGCAGGACCCGTCTTGGTCCCGGCAGAGGCCTGGTTTGAAACCGGATCCGGGCGGGCCTGTGACATGATCCGGGGGCGCGGGACGCGGCTTACGCTGCGTCTTCGTCCAGATCGACTTCGGTCACCATCGCCACCACTTCACGCTCTGCATAGTGGCCGCAGGACGGGCAGATGTGATGCGGGCGCTTCAATTCGCCACAATTGGCGCACTCGTTGGGGTTTGCGGCAACAAGCGCGTCATGCGACCGGCGCTGGTTACGGCGGGATTTGGAGATCTTATTCTGTGGGACAGCCATGTCACAACCTCGGATGGTGGGCACATGGCCCTGATTTCTGTGTCGATCAGCCGGACCGGCAAGCGACGTCGGGCGGGTCTTAGGCCATAAGTCCCACGCTGTCGAGACGCGATCTGGTACTGATCTGAAAGAGGCGCGAACATACTGTGAAAGCGACAAAGTGCAAGCCACAAGATATGGCGCGCGCTGGTTGAAGGACCGCCAAGAGGTGTGAGCGGTCAGCCTTGGTCGGAGCCGTCCTGTGGTTCGTCGTCGTCGCGGCGCAGCGCATCGCGCAGACCGGCCAGACCGGCGAAGGGTTTGACATCGGCTGCTCCGAGCGGCGCCTTGCCGGGTTCGGTGACCGTCAGATCGAGCGGTGCCACGCCGGGTGCGCGCGGATATATCGGCAGCGCCAGCGCCAGCGCCTCGATCATCACCTGCGCCAGATCGAGCGTGGCGGGCAGTGGTTCGACCGAGTCGTCCTGCGGCATCTCGACTTCGCCGGGGGCGGGCTCGGGCAGTTCGGCAAGGTAGGTGCGCAGGACGGGCTCATCGATCCGCGTCGTCACCGGGTCGAGCGTCACGACGCAGTCCTGCACGAAAGTGGCCCCAAGTTGCCCCTCAAGCCGCCAGTCCCGCCGCCCGACGGGCGAGAGTGTGGCGCTGAAGCGCAGTTTGCGCACTGCCGGAATACCAAGATCGGCGGCGACCGCCGCACATTCAGCGCCTGTCGGTTCGAGCAATAGCACCGATCCTGCCCGGTTGCGCAGGTCGGAGAGCCGCACGATCAGTTGCGGCAGTTGATCGGTGAAAGCTGTCGCTGGCGGGGTACTGGGTGGGTTCTGGGGCGGGTTCTGTGGGCCGGACATCGGCGCATCCTTTCTTGAACAGGGGGCCGTGCTTGATATAAGCCGGATAAAAGGCAGGGCGCGCCATGACAATAGGCCAGTTGCAAACGGAGGGCCAAGGATGGGCGGGGCGGTGATGGAGCGGAACGGGCTGCGGTTGCGCCAATATGCCGGGCGCGGCTTGCGTCTTTGTGTCGTTGTGGCCGGGATTGCCGCAATGAGTGCCTGCACCCCGCTTTTTCGCAATCATGGCTATATGCCGACCGAGACCGAATTGGCTGCGCTGAGCGTCGGTGCCGATACCCGCGAGAGCGTGATCGAAAAGGTGGGCGCGCCGACTGCCGAGGGTGTGCTGACCGAGACAGCCTATTACTATGTGTCGAGCCGGTTTCGCCATTATGGCCCGCTGGAGCCGGTCGAGATTGACCGTCAGGTACTGGCCATCAGCTTTGATGCGCAGGGCCGCGTCCGCAATATCGAGCGGTTCGGGCTGGCTGAGGGCCGCGTGGTGGCCCTGTCCCGGCGTGTGACCGATGACAATATCCCCGATGTCAGCTTTATCGGTCAGCTGATCGGGAATATCGGCAACTTTGATCCGTCGCTGCTGATCGGCGAGGATTAAGCCGGTTCAGAGCGTTTCGCTGTCGCCTTCGGGGCTGAAGTCGAGCGCGACGCCGTTCATGCAGTAGCGCAGCCCGGTGGGTGCCGGGCCGTCCGGAAACACATGCCCCAGATGCGCATCGCAGCGCGCGCAATGCACTTCGGTCCGCGTGCTGAAGAAACTGCGGTCGATGGACGTCCCGACTGCCTGTGGTGCCAGAGGCGCAAAGAACGAGGGCCAGCCGGTGCCGCTGTCGAACTTTGTGTCTTGGGTGAACAGCGGCGCGCCGCAGCAGATGCAGGCATAGGTGCCGGGCGCCTTGGGAAAGCTGTCATGGGTGAAGGCCCGTTCGGTCCCGTGTTTGCGGGTGACCTTGTAGGCGAGGTCCGAGAGTTGCTTTTGCCACTCGGCATCGGATTTGATGACTTTGTCCACGCGGTTGTATCCTTTGTCCTGTGGCCTCTGTATCTAGGGCCTGCGGGCGCATTCGCCAAGAGTTGGGCGCCAAGAGTTGGGCGCCAAGAGTTGGGCGCCAAGAGTTGGGCGCCAAGAGTTGGGCGCCAAGAGAGGTGGGTCATGAACGTGACTTTGCGCAGGGGCCGCTATCTGGCCCGCTACGCCGGGGATGCGGCTGATCTGCGCGCGGCGCAACGCCTGCGACATCTGTGTTTTGTCGAGCGGGGTGGCGCTGTGCCACGCGCCGGCGGGATCGAGGCGGACGCCTTTGATGCGCGCTGTCAGCATGTGCTGGTCGAGGAGAGCCGCAGCGGCCGGCTGGTAGCCTGTTTTCGCCTTTTGCCGGTCACCGGCGCGGGAATTGGCGGCACCTATTCGGCGCAGCATTATGATCTGGGCGCATTGGCTGACTTTCCCGGCCCGATGGTGGAAATGGGCCGGTTCTGTATTGATCCCGCAGTGCAGGACGCGGATGTGCTGCGCGTGGCCTGGGGTGCCGTGGCAAACTATGTCGATGCGACTGGGGTGGGGCTGCTCTTTGGCTGTTCGTCCTTTGCGGGGACGCAGGCGTTGCCCTATCACGATGCGTTTTCTCTGTTGGCCGCGCGCTATGCGGCGCCGCGCCGTTGGCGGCCGGAGGTGCGGGCAGCTGAGGTGTTTCGTTATGCCGAGGTGCTGGGGCCGGGGCTGCCGGACCTGCGCCCGGCGATGGCGCAGATGCCGCCGCTGTTGCGCTCCTATCTGGCGATGGGCGGATGGGTCAGTGACCATGCCGTCGTGGACCGCGATATGAACACGCTGCATGTGTTTACCGGGCTGGAGATTGCCGCGATCCCGCCAGCGCGGGCGCGGGCGCTGCGCGCGGTGGCTGAGGAGGGCCATGCGGGGATTCCGGCCGGGGCCTCCGGCGGGGATATTTAAGGCCAAAAGATGCAATCGGGAAGATGCTATGGGGTTGCACCTTTCGGGTCCGCAAACTAGCTGGACGCCATGGCACGCGCACCCCTTTTACAGCTTTCGGACATCTCGCTGACTTTCGGCGGAAATCCGGTTTTTGATGACCTCTCGCTCAATGTTCAGCCGGGTGACCGGGTGGCGCTGGTGGGCCGCAACGGATCGGGCAAGTCGACCCTGATGAAGGTGATGGCCGGGCTGGTGGAGGCCGACAAGGGGATGCGGGCCGCCGCCCCCGGTGTCACCGTCGGCTATATGGAGCAGGAACCGGATATGGCGGGCTTTGCCACGCTGGGCGATTATGCCACCAGCGGCCTGGATGAGGGCGAGGCCTACCGCGTGGATATTGTGGCGGAGGGCCTGAAGTTTGATCCGACACGGGCGGTGTCTGTCGCCTCGGGTGGCGAGCGTCGCCGCGCCGCGCTGGCCAAGCTGATGGCGGAAGCCCCGGAGTTGATGCTGCTCGACGAGCCGACCAACCATCTGGATATCGAGGCGATTGCCTGGCTTGAGAATGAGCTGAAAGAGACGCGCTCGGGGTTTGTCCTGATTTCGCATGACCGCGCATTCCTGCGTGAACTGACCCGCGCAACCCTTTGGATTGACAGGGGAATGGTTAGGCGTCTCGAGTCTGGCTTTGAGGCCTTTGAGGGCTGGCGCGACAAGACATGGGAAGATGAGGACATTGCCCGCCACAAGCTTGACCGCAAGATCAAGGCCGAGGGCCGTTGGGCGGTCGAGGGGATTTCGGCCCGGCGCAAGCGCAATCAGGGCCGCGTGCGCGCCTTGCAGGAGTTGCGCGCCGAACGCTCTGCGCAGATCCGGCGGCAGGGCACGGCGGCGCTGGCCTTTGACGGGGGGCAGGTGTCGGGCAAGAAGGTTCTGGAGGCCATCGATCTGGCCAAGGGGTTTGGCGACAAGACCATCGTGAGCCGGTTCAATCTGACGGTGCAGCGGGGTGACCGGATTGCATTTGTCGGGCCGAACGGCGTCGGAAAAACCACGCTGATCAAGATGTTGCTGGGCGAGATTGAACCTGACTCGGGTGTTGTCAAGTCTGGGACTAACCTGCAGGTGGCCGTGTTCGATCAGGCGCGCGCCGCGCTCGACCCGGATATGAGCCTGTGGGATTCGCTGACCGGTGATCCGGAGATGCGTGTGTCGGGCAAGGCGGATCAGGTGATGGTGCGCGGCATGCCCCGGCATGTGATGGGCTATCTCAAGGATTTCCTGTTCGACGAGGCGCAGGCGCGGGCGCCGGTCCGGTCACTTTCGGGCGGCGAGAAGGCCCGGTTGCTGTTGGCGCGGATCATGGCGCGTGAGAGCAATCTGCTGGTGCTCGACGAGCCGACCAATGATCTGGATATCGAGACGCTGGATTTGCTGCAGGATATCTTGGGCGATTATGACGGCACGGTTCTGCTGGTGAGCCATGACCGTGATTTCCTCGATCTGGTCGCCACTACGACCGTGGCGATGGAGGGCGATGGCAGGGCGACCGTCTATGCCGGGGGCTGGTCGGACTATCGCAGCCAGCGTGGCACCATCGAGATGGAAGAGGTCGCGGCCAAGACTTTGGCGGTAAAGGAACGCAGCAAGGACGCGCCGCGCCGAGTGGGTTTGAGCTTTACCGAGAAGCATCGTCTTGATGCCTTGCCGGGGGTCATTGCCAAGCTGGAGGATGAGATTGGCAAGCTGTCGGGATTGCTCGACGATGCCGAGTTGTTTCAGCGCGAGCCTGTGAAGTTTCGCAAGACGACGGAGGCGCTGAGCCAACGGCAGACGGCGCTGGCGGCGGCCGAGGAGGAATGGCTGGCGCTTGAGGAACGGGCGGAGCGGTAGGGGGCACCGATCAGCCTTCTGTCCAGTGGACAGAAGGCCGGGGCCTTGCCCGGAGGCGCGAGCCGGAGGGCAACTGCTGTGTGATGGTGTTGAGAGGCTGCCAATCGGGTCGCGACTGCCTGGGTAGGCGCGAACGCGCCTGCCGGGGGCAGGCAGGCGCGTCCCGTTTTGTCTGGTGACAAATCGGGGAAGGAAGACTCAATCAGACCAATCGGCGCTGCCGGTCATCGTCTCGATGCCTGATTCGTCATGGACCGCGAGGCTGACGCCGTTGCTGGTGTGGCGGAGTCCGATCCGGAGCGTCTGCGCGCCGGTGGCGGGGTGGTGGGCGCGGAAGCTGAAGTGCCGGGGTGTTTGGCCGGCGTGTCGGGCGGCGAGGTTGAGCATCAGGGTGGCTTGAAGCGGGCCGTGGATCACGAGGCCGGGGTAGTGTTCCTGCCTTGTGGCGTAGGGCAGGTCGTAGTGGATGCGGTGACTGTTGAAGGTCAGGGCGGAGTAGCGGAAGAGCAGGACTTCGTCGATGTGGACCTCTGTGCTGCTGTCGAAGGGTTGCGCGGGCGCGGCGGTGGCGGCGGCTGTGGGGCCGGTGGCGGCGGGGCGGTAGACGATGTGATGGGCTTCGCGGAGTGCGGCCCCGCGCTGGGTGCTGATCTCGTGCGTGACGGTGACAAAGCAGAGCGGGCCTGAGCGCCCCTGTTTCCATTTGAGATTGGTGATTTCCGAGGTGCGGGTGACGCTGTCACCCTCGTGCAGTGGAGCGAGGAAAGTAAGGTCGCCGCCGGCCCACATCCGTCGCGGCAGGGGCAGTGGCGGCAGGAAGCCACCGAGACGGGCGTGGCCGTCGGGGCCGATGGCGTCGGCGGCGATAATGGGTGGCACGAGACACCAGTGCAGGCCGGGAGCTGTGCCTTCAACGTCGGCTAGATGCGGGCCGAGCATGGCCGCGAAGGAGCCGGTGATCCGGGGGGTGATGAGGTCGGGGGCGGATGTCTCGCGCCGTCCGATCCAGTCCTGAAAATCGCTGTTCATGGGGGGTATCTGAGCCGGAACCGCTGCTCTTGGCAATGCCGGGCCCGCCTGCGATGCTGCGGCCCGAAGTGGGAGGACGCAGATGGGGCAGGTCATTGATCTGAATGCGGATCTGGGTGAGAGCTTTGGTCCTTGGGTGATGGGCGATGATTCCGCGATGCTGGGGCTGGTGAGCAGCGCCAATATCGCTTGCGGTGGTCATGCCGGTGATCCCGAGGTGATGTTTGCGACGGTGAAACTGGCGCAGGCGCGCGGTGTGCGGATTGGCGCGCATCCGGGCTATGCCGATCTGGCCGGGTTTGGCCGCAGGGTGATTCCCATGGCACCAGAGGCGGTGGGCCGGATGGTGGCGGCGCAGGTGGGCGCGTTGATGGCTGTAGCGGCGCTCGCGGGAGCACGGGTGGATTATGTGAAGCCGCATGGCGCTTTGGCGAATTTCGCGGCTGATGACCGGGACGTGGCTGTGGCGATTGCGGCGGCGGTTCAGGCTCTGGGGCTGCCGATCCTCGCGATTTCAGGCACGATGCTGGAGCAGGTGGCGCGGGCGCGGGGTATGACGGTGTTTTCAGAGGTGTTTGCCGATCGCGGCTATATTGCGTCGGGTCGGTTGGTCCCGCGTGGACAACCGGGGGCGATGCTGACCGATCCGCAGGAGGCCGCGGCGCGGCTGGTGGCGTTTTTGCAGAGCGGGTTGATGCCGGTGGTGGATGGCGACCCGATTCCGCTGGCGGCACATTCGGTCTGTGTGCATGGCGATTCGCCCGGTGCGGTGGCGATGGCGCGCGAGGTGCGTGACCGGCTGACGGCGGCTGGCATGATTATCGCGCCATTTCTGGCGGGGTGAGGGATGGCGTTTCCGCGGTTTCGCCCGGTTGCCGATCATGCAGTGCTGGTCGAATTTTCCGATGCGATTTCGGATGCGGCGCATGGTGCGGTGTTGCGGCTGGACAGGGCGATTGCGGCGCAGCCTTTTGACGGGTTTGTCGAGGCGGTGCCGGCCTATGTAAATATACTCGTGCGGTTTGATCCTTTGGTGACGGATCATGATGTCGTGGAGGCCGCGCTGCGCCACATGCAGACGGATGGAACCGCGCCAGTGGCGCAGGGGGCGATGCATGAGGTACTGGTCTGTTATGATGCGGATTTTGCCCAGGATCTGGCAGAGGTCGCCCGGCTGACGGACATGACACCGGAGGCGGTGATTGCGGCGCATCTGGCGGGGGAATACCGGGTTTACCTTTATGGTTTTGCGCCCGGTTATGCCTATCTCGCGGGGGTGCCGGAGCCGTTGCGCCTGCCGCGCAAGCCGGTGGCGCGGCGGGGTGTGGCGGCGGGGAGCGTGATTGTCGCCGGGCCGCAGTGCATTGTCACCACGCTGACCATGCCGACGGGCTGGTGGGTGCTGGGCCGGTCACCGACCCGGATTTTGACGGGCGAGTCTGCGCGACCGTTTCTGTTTGACGTCGGTGACAGGGTGCGGTTTCGGCGGATTTCACGCGAAGAATTCGGGCACGCCGATGGGTGAGGCGCGGTTTGGGGTGATTGCTGCTGGTCCACATGTGTCAGTGCAGGATGCGGGCAGGCCGGGGCTGATGCGGTTTGGCGTGCCGGGGTCGGGGCCGATGGACCGGCTGAGCTTTGCCATTGCCAATGCGGCCTTGGGCAATCCCGACGGTGCGCCGGGGATCGAAGTGTCGGTTGGCGGGCTGGAACTGGAATGTCTGGCCGGGCCGGTGACGGTGGCTGTGGCGGGGGGCGGATTCATTGTCACGCTGGACGGGGTCCGCTCGGTGTCCTGGGTGGTGTTGACGGTGCAGCAGGGCCAGCGGTTGCGGATTGGGCCGGGGCATTGGGGAAGCTGGACCTATCTGTGCTTTGCGGGCGGCTTGCAGGCGCGGGAGTGGCTGGGGTCGGTGGCGACACATGCGCTGTCAGGGTCGGGCGGGGGCATGTTGCTGCCGGGGCAGGTGCTGAGCGTGGCGGAGCCGCATGAGGTGCCGGAGCGGCCGATTGCCTGTCCGGCGATCGCGCGGCCACGGGCCTTGCTGCATGTGGTGCCGGGGCCGCAGGACCGGTTCTTTGACGGGGTTGCGATGGCGGCGCTGTTGGCGGAGCCCTTTGCCCTGAGCGACGCCTATGACCGGATGGGCGTGAGGTTGCGCGGGCCGCTGCTGACGCCGGTGGCGCGGCTTGATATGCCGTCGGAACCGGTGGCGCGCGGATCGGTGCAGGTGGCGGGGGACGGGGTGGCGACGGTGCTGTTGGCGGATCACCAGACGACGGGCGGCTATCCCAAGATTGCGACGGTACTGGCCGATGATCTGGACGGGTTCGCGCAGTTGCGCCCGCGTGAGATTGTGCGGTTTGTCGCGGTGACACCGGTGCAGGCGGTGGCGCTGGCCCGGCAGCGGGCTGGAGCGCGGGCGCAGGTGCTGGCAGGTGCGCGCAGGACAGACCGGGCTTTGCCGCCGGGGATGTGAAGGGCTTAAATTGCAGGCGGGCGTGGCCGGGGTGATGGTCTGGGCAGATGGATCATCGCGCGGGTCGGTGCCGGTCAGCTGGAACCCGCGCAGAATGGTCGTTTCTGACATGGTCCGCGGGGCCCGGGCGGGGTAGAGGTTGGCTCTGTCGCGCGAGAGGGCCGGGATCATGTTTCAGGTGCTGAGCAGTTCATGGGCCCTGTTGCTGGGCATGTTCATGCTGATGATCGGCAATGGCCTGCAAGGCACGTTGCTGGGTCTGCGCGGCGAATATGAGGGTTTCAGCACATTCGAGATGTCGCTGGTCATGTCGGCCTATTTCGTGGGGTTTCTGTTTGCCTCGCGCGTGGCGCCCGAGATGCTGCGCCGCGTGGGTCATGTGCGGGTGTTTGCGGCGCTGGGATCGACGATTTCGGCGGTTCTGATCCTTTATCCGGCGCTGACTGAGCCATGGGCATGGATTCTGGGCCGCGTGGTGATCGGGTTCTGTTTCTGCGGGGTCTATATTACCGCGGAAAGCTGGCTGAACGATGCCGCGACCAATGAAAACCGGGGCAAGGCCCTGTCGCTCTATATGATCGTGCAGATGGCCGGGATCATTCTGGCGCAATATCTGCTGGTGCTGGGGGATGTATCGGGGTTCATCCTGTTCATCATCCCGTCTGTGCTCGTCTCGCTCGCCTTCATGCCGATCCTGTTGTCGGTGGGAGTGAGCCCATCATTCGAGACGACAAAGAACCTGTCGATCCGCCGGTTGATCGAAGCCTCGCCATTGGCTTGCATGGGCATGTTTCTGCTTGGCAGCGTCTTTGCCGCGCAGTTCGGGATGTCGGCGGTATATGGCGCGCGGGCGGGGCTGAGCGTTGGTCAGATCTCGCTGATGGTATCGGCCACTTATCTCGCGGCGCTGGTGCTGCAATATCCGATTGGCTGGCTGTCGGACCGGATGGACCGGCGTATCCTGATCCTTGGTCTGTCGGTGGCGGGTGGCGTGGGCGCGCTACTGTCATTCGTCTTTCCGGGTCATTACTGGCTGATCGTGCTGAGCGCTTCGGCGGTCGGTGGCACGTCGAACCCGCTTTACGCGTTGCTGATTGCCTATGCCAACGACTATCTGGATCGCTCTGAAATGGCGGGAGCCTCTGGTGGGTTGTTGTTTATCAACGGGTTGGGCGCGATTGCCGGACCGCTGATCGTGGGCTGGATGATGGTGAACACCGGGGTGCATGGCTATTGGGCCTTTATCGCGGTGCTGATGCTCGGGTTGGCCGTCTATGCCGCATGGCGCATGACCCGGCGCAAGTCCACGACGGCTGTGGCCGATCTGGTGCCCTATGCCCCGATCTCGGCTGCT
>Ga0105050_10007603_pt1 | contig 12872 bp, 9 predicted proteins | sample FRY01_FD_78088 | JGI IMG/M metagenome (GOLD analysis project Ga0105050, IMG submission 78088) | Freshwater microbial communities from Lake Fryxell liftoff mats and glacier meltwater in Antarctica - FRY-01 | ecosystem: Environmental > Aquatic > Freshwater > Ice > Glacier meltwater ... | reverse complement strand
GGTATAGCCGCTTGAAGTGGTGATCTGCACGCCACCTTGCAACGTCAGCAGGCGCGCGGTTGCATCAAGGTTGCCGCTGGCTGCCACAAGTTCCGCCCTGCCGCCATCGGGTAGCGAAAGCTCCGCACGCAATGCCTGTGCCGAACCTGCGCTGCCTTCCTCCTCTGGCCGGGCCTCGGCTGCGGTTACAGTCAGCGCGGCACCGTCACTGGTTACCCCGGCATAGGCAGGCGCTGTCATGCGCGGTTCGCGGATCCGGTCTTCAACATCCACATCGGCATAGGGAATTGCATCGGAAGGATCAATTGTGCGCGACACGAGGAACAACGTGGACAACAGCGCCAGCGCTGCGAACGGCAGGCCGATCTTCAGCCAGGCTACCAGCCGCGAATGCAGATTGTCGTGCCCCGCCATTGGCGTCAGGCGACCCCGGCGCGCAGGCAGTCATGAATGTGGATCAGCCCGACGGCGTTGCCGCTGCCGGCAGGGTCCACCACAAACAGAGACGTGATTTTCTTCTCATTCATCACCGCAACCGCCTTTTCTGCCAGCGAATCCGGCCCGATGGTACGGGGGTTGCGCGTCATGACCTGATCTGCGGTCAGCGCCAGAAGCCCGTCCATATGGCGCCGAAGGTCGCCGTCGGTTATTACCCCCAGAAGGTAGGCATTTGCATCGGTCACGCCAACCACACCAAAGCCTTGACGGCTCATCGTCAGCAAGGCTTCGCTCATCGGGCTGCCCGAGGGCACCAGCGGCAGGTCGCCGTGCATCAGATCGCGGACTTTCGCCAGCCGCGCCCCCAGCTTGCCGCCGGGGTGGAAAACGCGGAAATGCTCGGGCGTGAATTGCCGATGCTCCATCAGCGCAACGGCCAGCGCATCGCCCAGGGCAAGCGTCATGGTGGTTGACGACGTGGGCACGATGCCGGTATCGCAGGCTTCCGGGACCGACGGCAGCAGCAAGGCCACATCGGCCTGCCGCATCAGCGTGCTTTCTGCACGGCTGGCAACGGCGATCAGCGGGATATCGAAACGCCGGGTGTGCGCGATGATATGGGCCAGTTCCGGCGTCTCGCCCGAGTTGGACAGAACCAGCGCCACATCGCCGCGCATCACCATCCCAAGGTCGCCGTGGCTCGCCTCGGCCGGATGCACGAATTGCGCGGGCGTGCCGGTGCTTGCGAAGGTGGCGGCGATCTTGCGCCCCACATGGCCGGATTTGCCCATGCCCGACACGATCACCCGGCCCCTGGCTTGCATGATGGTTTCCACCGCCTGGGCGAAACTGCCATCCAGCGCGTCCGAAAGCCGGGCCAAAGCCTCTGCCTCGCGGATGATGACGCGACGTGCCGTGGTCAGAAAGTCAGTGGTGGAAGATGTCATTCGGTTCATCCCAACCCATCAGATCAAGCTGCGCGCGCGTTGGCAGAAAGTCGAAACAGCGCTGCGCCAGTTCCATCCGCCCTTCGCGGATCAGCCGCGATTGCAGTTCCGCCATCAGCTTGTGCAGATACAGCACATCCGACGCGGCATAATCTTTCTGCGCCTCGGTCAAGGTTTCCGCACCCCAATCCGATGTCTGCTGCTGCTTGGACACATCGACTCCGACGAGTTCCAGCAGCAGATATTTCAACCCGTGCCGGTCGGTAAAGGTGCGGATCATGCGGCTGGCAATCTTGGTGCACCACACCGGGGCCGTCACCACACCAAAGGCGTTGCAAAGCGCGGCAATATCAAACCGACCGAAGTGGAACAGCTTCAGCGTATGCGGATCGGCCAGGATCCGTTCCAGATTGGGCGCAGATGTCTGCCCCTTGGAGATCTGCACCAGATGCGCGTTGCCGTCGCCTGACGACAGTTGCACCACGCACAGCCGGTCCCGGTGCGGGTTGAGGCCCATGGTTTCGGTATCGATGGCCACGATGGGGCCAAGGTTCAGACCATCGGGCAGGTCGTTGCGGTGAAAATGGATGGCCACTGGGATGCTTTCAAAGGGAAGCCTTTCTGGCTTCTGTGGGGCTTGCCCAGCATTATCGGGCGGGGGGGGATGGGTCAACCAATGGCTGCGATGGCCGGACCATGAATGGCAAAGGGCCGCCCGAGGGCGACCCTTTGATTTCAGGATTTTCAGCGCCTTACGACCATTTTCTTTTGCAAGATCATGGTGCCCAGGAAAGGACTCGAACCTTCACACCTTGCGGCACACGGACCTGAACCGTGCGCGTCTACCAATTCCGCCACCTGGGCAGATGTCGTGAGCGGGGATTTAAAGAGGCCGCACTGGACTGTCAACAGTGTGTCATGAAAATTCGTCGCTGTGATTGACGCTTGTTTGGCAGGTCCCGGAAAGTTATGGGATAAGGCGTAGCGGATCACGGCCAACAAGGGGCGGCGGATGAGCAAACTTGTCACGATTTACGGCGGATCGGGCTTTGTCGGGCGCTATATCGCCCGGCAGATGGCGAAAGAGGGCTGGCGTGTGCGCGTGGCGACCCGGCACCCCAACGACGCGCTGTTCGTGAAGCCTTATGGTTCCGTGGGTCAGGTCGAGCCCGTGTTTTGCAACGTCCGCGACGATGCGTCGGTGCGTGCCGTGATGCGCAGCGCGGATGCAGTGGTGAACTGTGTCGGTGTGCTGAACGAAGTGGGCAAAAACGGGTTTGAGGCGGTGCAAGCCGAGGGTGCCGGCCGTATCGCCCGGATTGCCGCCGAAGAAGGTATTGGTCACCTCGTCCAGATCTCGGCCATTGGGGCGGATGAAGCGTCGCGCAGTGTTTACGGGAAGACCAAGGCCAGGGGCGAGGCGGCGGTTCTGGCGGCCTATCCCGCGGCGGTGATCCTGCGGCCTTCGGTTGTTTTCGGTTCCGAAGATCAGTTCTTCAACCGATTCGCGGCCATGTCGCGCATGGGCCCTGTGCTGCCGGTCGTGGGGGCGTCTACGAAATTCCAGCCTGTGCATGTGGAAGACGTGGCTTTGGCTGCTGTGAAAGGTGTGCTGGGGCAGGCGAAACCGGGCATATACGAGCTTGGCGGTCCGGACGTGGCGACCTTCCGTGATCTGATGACGCAGATGCTGGCGGTGATCCATCGTCGCCGTCTGGTGCTGAACATCCCGTTCTTTGTGGCGCGGATCATGGGCGTTGGCTTTGATCTGGTGCAGACGCTGACGGCTGGGCTGGTGACGAACGGGATGCTGACCGCCGATCAGGTGAAAAATCTGGCAAATGACAACGTGGTCGCCGAAGGAGCGATGGGTTTTGCGCAATTGGGCATCACGCCGACCGCTATAGGTGCCGTTCTGCCGGAATACCTGTGGCGCTACCGACCTTCGGGCCAGTATGCCGCGATCAAGGATTCGGCCAAGAACCTGCCCAGGAACTGATCGCCGAAAGGGCACTTTATGGCGGATAGCACACTTGCCGCCCTGTTTCTGGGCGCACTGGAGGGGCTGACCGAGTTCATTCCGGTTTCCTCCACCGGGCATATTCTGCTCGCAGGCCATTTCATCGGGTTCGAGAGTGCGGGCAAAACGTTTGAGGTGGTGATCCAGCTTGGCGCGGTGCTGGCGGTGCTTTCCGTCTATGCGGCACGACTTTACGCTGTTTTCGCGGCGGCTCCGCATGACCCCGCGGCGCGGCGTTTCATTCTTTCGGTGCTGGTGGCATTTCTGCCTGCTGTGGTGATCGGGGTTTTGGCGCATGATTTCATCAAGACTGTGCTGTTTGAAGCCCCGACTCTGATCGCAGTGATGTTGATCCTTGGTGGGATTGTGCTGGTGTTCGTGGACAGGCTGGCCGCTGCGCCCATCCATCATGATGCGATGCGCCTGCCGGTGGCGATGGCGCTGAAGATCGGGATCATCCAATGCCTTGCGATGATCCCCGGCGTGTCGCGGTCGGGTGCGACCATTGTGGGGGCGTTGGCATTGGGTGCCAGCAAGCGGGCGGCGGCCGAGTTTTCGTTTTTCTTGTCGATGCCGACGATGGCCGGGGCCTTTGCCTATGACCTGTATAAAAACCGGGATGTGCTGGATACGTCGGCACTGACCGAGATTGCGCTGGGTTTTGCAATGGCCTTTGTCGTGGCGGTCTTGGTGGTGCGCTGGCTGTTGGGGTATGTATCGCAACACGGCTATGCGCTGTTCGGCTGGTGGCGAATCATCGTTGGAAGTATTGCTTTGGTAGCACTTTTGTTTGGACGTTGAGCCATTAGGTAAGTATCGTTGACATAATAACCCCGGTATTCGGCGGCATTTGTGGCAAATCCGCAAAAGATTCGGTATTTAGGTCAGCATTGCTGACTTTTCATTGAAAAAGCCCCGCAGTATCAAGACGTACCCATCCGCAGATCAAGGGACGCGCAGACATGGCCAGGCAACGCATGCTCCAGTTCGTGACGACCGACAAACAGATGCCGGAAAAGCGCCCGCCCAACCTGCGCGCGCAGGATTTCCATGAGATATATCGGGAGTATGCTTCCGCCAAAGCCGCCGAACAGGCGGGCCGGTGCAGCCAGTGTGGCGTGCCCTTTTGCCAAACCCACTGTCCGTTGCACAACAATATTCCTGACTGGCTGCGTCTGACCGCTGAAGGGCGTCTGCAAGAGGCATATGAACTCAGCCAGGCCACCAACACCTTCCCCGAGATTTGTGGCCGCATTTGCCCGCAGGACCGGCTGTGCGAAGGCAACTGCGTGATTGAGAAGTCGGGCCATGGCACGGTGACCATTGGTGCTGTCGAGAAGTATATCACTGACACCGCGTGGGAAAATGGTTGGGTGCAGCCGATCAAGCCCTACGCCGAGCGGGCGGAATCCGTAGGGATCATCGGTGCCGGGCCGGGGGGCCTTGCGGCTGCGGACTTTTTGCGGCGCGAGGGTATTCAGGTGACGGTGTATGACCGTTACGACCGCGCGGGCGGGCTTATGACCTATGGCATCCCGAGCTTCAAACTTGAAAAACCTGTTGTAATGCAACGGATTGAACAGTTGGAGAAGGGCGGCGTCCAGTTGGTTCTGAACTGCAATGTTGGCGTGGACATCAGCTTTGACGCGATCCGCGGGCAGCATGATGCAGTGCTGATTGCAAGCGGGGTTTACAAGGCGCGTGATCTGGCCGCGCCGGGCGTGGGGGCCAAGGGAGTTGTGGCGGCGCTGGATTATCTGACTGCCAGCAACCGCAAAAGCTTTGGTGATGACGTTGAGGCGTTTGACAATGGCGATCTAAATGCGTCGGGCAAGCGGGTTGTGGTGATCGGTGGCGGCGATACCGCGATGGACTGTGTCCGGACGGCGATCCGGCAAGGCGCGGTTTCGGTCAAATGCCTGTATCGCCGTGACCGGGCCAACATGCCGGGATCACAGCGCGAAGTGGCGAATGCCGAAGAAGAAGGCGGTGAATTCGTGTGGCTTTCTGCGCCCCGGGGGTTCACTGGCGGCGAGTTTGTCGAAGGTGTGATCGTGCAGCGCATGCGCCTTGGCCAGCCTGACGCGACGGGCCGGCAGGTGCCGGAAGTGATCGACGGTGCCGATTATGTGGAACCGGCAGAGATTGCGATCATGGCACTTGGCTTTGAACCCGAAGGGTTGCCAAGCCTTTGGGGCGTGCCCGAACTGGGCGTGACGCGCTGGGGCACGGTGAAGGCCGACTTCCACAGCCATGCCACCAACCTGCCCGGTGTCTATGCTGCGGGCGACATTGTGCGCGGCGCATCCCTGGTCGTCTGGGCGATCCGGGATGGGCGAGAGGCCGCCGACGCGATCATCGACTATCTTGCGCAACCGGCGGCGCTTGCGGCGGAATAGGCCAGATCGGTGCTATGATACCTCTGCACATCTGATGCACATGATTTGCGGATGCGGCGCGGGCGGCAAAACCAGAAGGGCAGCAACGCTGACCCTGTTGAAGCGGGAGTGACGGCGATGACCAGAGCAGCGATCACGGCAGCGGCGCTTGTGCTGGCTTCGGCCTGGGCCGCGCCCGCGCAGACCTTCACCCCGCCCGCAGGCTGCACTGGGTTCTTGACGGTGCAGGCGCGGGGGTGCCGGGTATCGAACCACTTTCGCTGTGAGCGCGACGCACCGGGCGATCAGTGGCGTGCCGATTTCGATGCCGAGGGGATCTATTATTCCAGCCGGATCGACGCAGAGGCGCAGTGGATTGAAAGCTATGACATGTTTCCGACCGTGAAGCAGACGCTGGATGCGAACCCCCAGGACCCGGCGTCGTTCACCGAACTGCTGGCCGGGGCCGACAGCTTTGCCTTCGGCCTGTCGAAAGACAATGGCGAGCAAAGCCAGGTGACCGGGTTTGACCGGCTGACCGGCAAGACAGTGGTGATCGACGGCATCCCGTTGCAGCAGACGGCGTTTGATTTCACCGAAACCAGCATTGGCGGCACGGTGCTGCGCCGCGCGACGGGCAACGAATACATCCATCCCGAATGGCGGATGTTCTTTGCCGGGCCGACGCGGTGGACCGATGGCGCCTCTGACCCGGTTCCGGTGGATGGCAGCCCCTTGCAGTTCATATTTCCGGGCGAGCCGGGGTTCTTTTCCACCGAGCCGCTGTTTGAATGTGACGCGATCCTGTCATCTTACACGCCCGTTCAAAGCCAAGCCAACACTCAGGGAGGTTTTCAGCCATGACCACGTATGACGCAGCATGGGTTGCCGCCGAAGAAGCGAAGCGCGCCTTCATGGACGCAAACGGGCTTTACAAGGCCGATGACGAGAGGTCGTCATGCGGGGTTGGATTGGTGGTGGCAATCTCGGGCAAGCCGACGCGAAAGGTTGTGGAAAACGGCATCAACGCGTTGAAGGCGATATGGCACCGGGGCGCGGTGGATGCGGACGGCAAGACCGGCGATGGCGCGGGCATCCATGTGCAGATCCCGGTAAACTTTTTCTACGATCAGGTGCGCCGGACCGGGCATGAGCCTGACATGACCAAGCTGATCGCCGTGGGGCAGGTGTTCTTGCCGCGCACCGATTTTGGCGCGCAGGAACGGTGCCGGACCATTGTGGAATCCGAAGTGCTGCGGATGGGGCATTACATTTATGGCTGGCGGCATGTGCCGGTGGATACATCGGTTCTGGGCGAAAAGGCCAATGCAACGCGGCCCGAGATCGAGCAGATCCTGATCCGCAACGAGAAGGGCATTGATGAAGAACAGTTCGAGCGTGAGCTGTACATCATCCGCCGCCGGATCGAGAAGGCGGCGCTGGCTGCGCAGATTCAGGGCGTGTATCTGTGCAGCCTGTCGTGCCGCAGCATCATCTACAAGGGGATGATGCTGGCCGAACAGGTGGCCGTCTTTTACCCCGATCTGATGGATGATCGGTTCGAGAGCGCGTTTGCGATTTATCACCAGCGGTATTCCACCAACACTTTCCCGCAGTGGTGGCTGGCGCAGCCGTTCCGCATGCTGGCCCATAACGGCGAGATCAACACGCTGAAGGGCAACATCAACTGGATGAAAAGCCATGAGATTCGCATGGCGTCGAACAACTTTGGCGACGCGGCGGAAGATATCAAGCCGATCATCCCGTCGGGGACATCTGATTCGGGTGCGCTGGATGCGGTGTTCGAGGTGATGGTGCGGTCGGGGCGTTCCGCGCCGATGACCAAGACCATGCTGGTGCCCGAAGCGTGGAGCAAGACCACCACCGACATGCCGAAGGCCTGGGCGGATATGTATGCCTATTGCAACGCGGTGATGGAGCCGTGGGACGGCCCGGCTGCCTTGGCGATGACAGATGGGCGGTGGGTGTGTGGCGGGTTGGACCGCAACGGCTTGCGGCCGATGCGCTATGTCGTGACGGGTGACGGGTTGCTGATCGCAGGGTCGGAAGCGGGGATGGTGCCGATTGACGAAACCACGGTGCGCGAAAAGGGCGCGCTGGGGCCGGGGCAGATGATTGCCGTCGATATGGTGGAAGGCAAACTTTATCACGACGCCGATCTGAAAGACAAACTCGCCGCGGCGCAACCGTTTGGCGACTGGATCGAGAAGGTCGTCGATCTGAATGCGCTGCTGAAAGACGTGCCGGAGACCGCGCTGTTCGATGGCGGTGATCTGCGCAAGCGGCAGATTGCGGCGGGCTATACGGTGGAGGAGCTGGAGCAGGTTCTGGCGCCGATGGCCGAGGACGGCAAGGAAATGATCGCGTCGATGGGGGATGATACGCCTGCGGCGGTGCTTTCCAGCATCTACCGCCCGCTGTCGCACTTCTTTCGGCAGAACTTTTCGCAGGTGACGAACCCGCCGATTGACTCGCTTCGCGAAGGGCGGGTGATGAGCCTGAAAACCCGCTTCGGCAACCTCAAGAACGTGCTGGACGAAAACTCGTCGCAGGCCGAGATTCTGGTGCTGGAAAGCCCGTTCATCGCCAACGCCGAATTTGGCGTGATGGTGGGAAAGTTCGGCGCGCAGGTAGCGTTTATCGACTGCACGTTTGCGGTCAGCGCGGGCCTGGATGATCTGCGGGTCGGGCTGGAACGGATTCGTGCCGAGGCGGAAGATGCCGTGCGGTCGGGTGCGGGGCATATCGTGCTGACGGATCAGTATCAGGGGCCCGAAAAGGTGCCGATGCCGATGATTCTGGCGACCAGCGCCGTGCATAGCTGGCTGACGCGCAAGGGGCTGCGGACGTTCTGTTCGGTCAACGTGCGGTCGGCGGAATGTATCGACCCGCATTATTTTGCCGTGCTGATCGGCTGTGGGGCTACCACGGTGAACCCGTATCTGGCGCAGGATTCGATAGCGGACCGGATCGGGCGCGGCCTGATCGACGGCAGCCTGACCGACGCGATGCGGCGCTACCGCGGTGCGATTGACGCCGGGTTGTTGAAGATCATGGCGAAGATGGGAATATCGGTCCTGTCGTCGTATCGCGGGGGTCTGAACTTTGAGGCCGTGGGTCTGAGCCGCGCCATGGTGGCCGAGTATTTTCCCGGCATGCACAGCCGTATTTCCGGGATCGGCGTCAGCGGCATCGAGCAGAAGCTGGAGGAGGTTCACGCGCGCGGCTGGCTGGGCGGCGCCGATGTGTTGCCGATCGGCGGTTTCTACAAGGCGCGACGGTCGGGCGAAAAGCACGCCTGGGAAGCGCAGACCATGCATATGCTGCAATCGGCCTGTGACCGGGCCAACTATGACGTCTGGAAGCAATACTCGGCGGCGATGCGGGCCAACCCGCCGATCCATATCCGCGATCTGTTGGACATAAAGCCATTGGGCAAACCCGTGCCGATTGAAGAAGTGGAAAGCATCACCTCGATCCGCAAGCGGTTTGTGACGCCCGGCATGTCTTTGGGCGCGCTTGGGCCAGAGGCGCACAAGACGCTGAACGTGGCGATGAACCGGATCGGCGCGAAATCCGACAGTGGCGAGGGCGGCGAAGACCCCGCGCATTTCCACCCCGAACCAAATGGTGACAACCCGAGCGCCAAGATAAAACAGGTGGCATCGGGTCGGTTCGGTGTGACGGCGGAATATCTGAACGCCTGTGAAGAGCTGGAAATCAAGGTGGCGCAGGGGGCCAAACCCGGCGAAGGCGGCCAGTTGCCCGGCATGAAGGTGACGGATCTGATCGCGCGGCTGCGTCATTCGACCAAGGGGGTGACGCTGATTTCACCGCCGCCGCACCATGATATCTATTCCATCGAGGATCTGGCGCAGCTTATCTATGACCTCAAGCAGATCAACCCGCGCGCCAAGGTAACGGTGAAACTGGTCAGCCAGTCGGGCGTGGGCACGATTGCGGCGGGGGTGGCAAAGGCGAAGGCCGATATCATCCTGATTTCCGGCCACAATGGCGGCACCGGGGCGTCGCCCGGCACCAGTATCAAATATGCCGGTCTGCCGTGGGAAATGGGGCTGACCGAAGCGCATCAGGTGCTGGCGATGAACAACCTGCGCGAGCGGGTGACGCTGCGCACCGATGGCGGGCTGCGTACGGGCCGTGATGTGGTGATGGCCGCGATGATGGGGGCCGAGGAATACGGCATCGGCACCGCGGCGCTGATTGCCATGGGCTGCATCATGGTGCGCCAGTGCCAAAGCAACACCTGCCCGGTCGGCGTGTGCACGCAGAACCCCGACCTGCGGGCGAAGTTCACCGGTACGGCGGACAAGGTGGTGAACCTGATCACCTTCTATGCGCAGGAGGTGCGGGAAATCCTTGCCTCTATCGGCGCGCGGTCGATGGATGAGATCATCGGGCGGGCCGACCTGCTGACCCAGGTGTCGCGCGGCGCGGCCAATCTGGATGATCTGGATTTGAACCCGCTGCTGATTACCGTCGATGGCGCGAACCGGATCACTTACGACCGTTCCAAACCGCGCAACCATGTGCCCGATACGCTGGACGCGGAAATCGTCAAGGACGGTGCGCGGTTCTTCGAGGACGGCGAGAAGATGCAGCTTTCCTACGCGGTGCGCAACACACACCGCACCATCGGCACGCGGGCATCAAGCCATATCGTGCGCAAATATGGCATGCGCAACAACCTTCAGGCCGATCATTTGACGGTGAAATTGTCAGGGTCTTGCGGGCAGTCGCTTGGCGCTTTTGCGGCGCGGGGGTTGAAGATCGAGGTGCAGGGCGATGCCAACGACTATGTCGGCAAGGGACTGTCGGGTGGCACGATCACGGTGCGGCCGCAGATGTCGTCGCCGCTGGTTGCCTTGGATAACACGATCATCGGCAATACCGTGCTTTATGGTGCAACGGATGGCTTCCTGTTCGCCGCAGGGCGCGCGGGTGAGCGGTTTGCGGTGCGCAACTCGGGTGCTTCGGTGGTGGTGGAAGGCTGCGGGACCAACGGTTGCGAGTATATGACCGGCGGGGTGGCAGTTATCCTTGGGCGGATCGGGGCCAACTTTGGTGCCGGGATGACCGGGGGGATGGCGTATCTTTATGACCCGACGGGCGTGGCCGAGGATTTCATGAACCTCGAATCGCTGGTGACCTGTGCCGTGACGCATCCGCATTGGGAAGCGCAACTGCGCGGGTTGATCGAGCGGCATGTGGCCGAAACAGGCAGCCGCCACGGCGCGCAGATCTTGCAGGACTGGGCGATCGAGCGGGGCAACTTTCTGCAAGCCTGCCCGAAAGAGATGCTGATCCACATCCCCTATCCGTTGAGCGACGAGCCGCAGGCGGTGCCGGCGGAGTGATTGCGCAAAGGCCCACGGTTGGGGGCCTGTATCATGGGCTGCGCCGGTCGGGTTGGTGTTTCCGACCCGCTGGCCTGTGCGGCCGGGGCCAAGCCTGCTTGACCACGGCGCAGGCTTTGTGGCTAAAGGACCAATGACCGGACGCAATGCCCCCATCAAAGCGCCTTCGCGGGCGCGCGCCAAACCCGCGCCGCTGCCGCCGCGCCTGTCACCGTGGCGCAGGATCAAGCGCTGGGTCTGGCGGGGCGTGCTGACGGTTGCGGCATTTTATGGCTTTTTGATCCTGTTGTTCACGGTCGTGAATCCGCCCAGCACGATTTACATGTGGCAGGAAGGCCAGCGGCTGGGCGGTGTGGAACAGAAATGGGCGTCGTGGGACGAGATTGCCCCGGTAATGGCGCGGTCGGTCGTCGCGTCGGAGGACGCAAATTTCTGCCTGCACTGGGGTTTTGACATGGACGCGATCCGCAAGGCGGTGGAGGCGGGCAGCAACCGTGGCGCATCCACCCTGACGCAACAGGTGGTGAAGAACGTGTTTCTGTGGCACGGGCGGAACTGGCTGCGCAAATCGCTGGAGGCGATGATAACGCCGGTGGTGGAACTGGTCTGGTCGAAGCAGCGGATATTGGAGGTGTATCTGAACGTCGCCGAGTTTGGCGAGGGGACGTTCGGGGTAAAAGCCGCGGCGGCGCGGTTCTGGCAGGTCGAACCGGCGGACTTGACGGCGGTGCAGGCGGCGCGTCTGGCCGCTGTGCTGCCCGACCCGAAAGGGCGTGATGCGGACAAGCCTTCGGATTTTGTGCGGGGCCGGGCGTCGGCGGCGCTGGACGGGGCAGAAACGATTCGCGCCGATGGCCGGGCGGCGTGTTTTCAGGATTAGGGCCGATTGTCGCCGCTTTGCCGCAGGGGATTGCGGGATTGCAGGCCTCTGCCCGATCATGGATTGAATTCCTGCGCTCGCCGCGCGATGAAGACAGACCCCTTGCCCTGAAAGATGTTGCTGAGCGATGAACCGTCTTTACCACGTTCCCCTGTCCCCCTTCTGCCGCAAGGTGCGCCTTACGCTGGCGGAAAAACGGATCGAGGTGGAGCTGGTCGAGGAACGCTATTGGGAACCATCGCCCGATTTTCTGCGCCGCAACCCGGCAGGCAAGGTGCCGGTCTTGCGCATGGAAGCGCGCGTGATGAGCGAAAGTCAGGCGATCTGCGAATGGCTGGAGGAAACCAACCCGACGCCGCCCCTGATGCCGCGCGATGCGGATGGGCGCTATGAAGTGCGGCGCATGTGTGCCTGGTTCGATGACAAGTTCCACGAGGAAGTGACATCGAAGCTGCTTTATGAACGGGTCAACAAGAAGATCACCGGACAGGGCTATCCGGACAGCAAGAACGTGAAATACGGGTCGAACCGGATCAAGTATCATCTGGACTACATGGCGTGGCTGCTGGATCAGCGCCGCTGGCTGGCGGGTGACGCGATGACACTGGCAGATTTTACCGCCGCTGCGCATCTGTCGTGTCTGGATTACATCTCGGATGTGGACTGGAACCGGCATGCGGTGGTGAAGGACTGGTATGCCAAGATCAAGTCGCGGCCGTCGTTCAGGCCGCTGCTGGTGGATCAGGTGTCGGGGTTTCCGCCACCGGCGCATTACGCCGATCTGGACTTCTGATGCGGAGCGCCGGGGGG
>Ga0105050_10007600_pt1 | contig 12873 bp, 9 predicted proteins | sample FRY01_FD_78088 | JGI IMG/M metagenome (GOLD analysis project Ga0105050, IMG submission 78088) | Freshwater microbial communities from Lake Fryxell liftoff mats and glacier meltwater in Antarctica - FRY-01 | ecosystem: Environmental > Aquatic > Freshwater > Ice > Glacier meltwater ... | reverse complement strand
CTATTGTTTTTTCTCCCTTTTTTACTTCTTCTAGTATCTTTGTCTTGATTCCTTCATTTATTTTGTTATTCATTACCCCATTTTATTCGAGACTACTTGTTTAGTATATGGGTCCCCCGCCACTCAATATTTTTCAATAATGGGGACAAATATACTGTTATTACTACAGCTCATAAAAAATGGTTATTAAAAAACTCCCTTTATGAAACTCCTACAAATACTAAAACATCGTCTTTATGGGGAGTTGAAGGAGAATTGTGGGATAGTAAAGGGCGTTTACCAGATTATTCATACGCAGGATATCATGCAGGAGAAAAAATCATTCCTCTTATTCCTGTAGTAGCAAATGTAAAAGATTTTGGAGCAAAAGGAGATGGAGTTAAAGATGATACAGAAGCTTTTAAAATAGCCATTGCAAGCGCTAACAATGGGGCTATTTTAGTGCCTAAAGGTAAATATCTAATAACAGAAGTATTGTTTCTTCAAAAAAATAATTTAGTTTTAAGAGGAGAAGGGTCAGGAACAGATGGCACAGTTTTAATTTTCCCATACTCGCTTACAAAAATGCTGCGTATTGATCCAGCTTGGACATGGGGTAATGGCGGTGTAATATGGATGGGATATGATTCTTGGAATAATATTATTGGCGAAGATCTAGCTAAAATTACCAACGAACCAAAAAGAGGCGATAAAATTATTCAACTATCACAAAATACCTCGTTAAAAAATGGGGATTATATTATTATACAGATGATTGAGTCTGAGGATCGATCAATGGAAAAGATGCTTCATAATGGAGATGTTGACATTGATAGATGCGTGTGGCAACCCTCAAAATTTCTGTGGCCTGTTAAAGTTAAAAATGTGACTGGAAATAGTATAACTTTAGCTCAGCCATTAAGAGTTGGTGTAAAACAAAAATGGAGTCCTGTTATTAACAAATATAATGCATATCAAGAGATAGGGATTGAGCATTTGCGAATTGAGTTTCCAGAAATACCTGCAAAAGGACATTTATTAGAAGATGGATACAATGCAATTGCTATGCGTGGGGTTTTAAATAGTTGGGTTAAAGATGTTGTAGTACAAAATGCTGATAATGGTCCTTCATTACAATTTTCAAAGAATATTAGCGTAATTGGATTTACACATATTGCCACAAATAGAACACCCAATATTGTAGATTCTGGTTACACAGGTAGCGTATTTGGTCATCATGGTTTTACTTTTGGTTCAAATTCATCGGATAATTTGCTTTCAAAATTTAATACTACGAGATTTGCTCACGACATAACTGTTGATGGTTTATCTAATGGGAATGTCATTACAAATGTTACTGGAACAGATATATCGCTAGATCATCACGGAAACATTCCCTACGAAAATCTTTTTAGCAATATAAATATTGGTATTGGAAATAGAACATATAATTCAAGTGGACTGCCTTGTTCCACACCTCGTTCAGGGGCCAGAGAAACATTTTGGAACTTAAAGTTTAACGATTCAAGTAGAAAAGCAAGTATGCCTGTAATCTTTGGCCTTTTCCCACAATCAAATATAATTCCAGGGGATTCAAATTTATCACTAATAAATAGAGATGTTTTTATGGAAAATATAAACCAACTTGAACCTCAAGATTTATATCAATCGCAACTTACCGCCAGAGCTAAAAGAGACGGTATTACATTGCCACAAAAAGGCGATATAAATGAAGACGGGAAAATAGATGTAGCGGATTTTAATATATATGTTAAATACATTTTTAAAATAAATACACAATACAATCAAAGAATAATTGATATTAATGATGATGGAAAAATTGATTTAAAAGATTTTATAAACTTTCCGGTGAACTAATAATTTGAAATTATTAGTTTTCTTTAAATCCAATTAGCCATATTATGGTTAATTGACATTTTGTGTCGGCAAAAAAGAGCCTCAACTTGCGGAATTAGATATGTTTAATTTTTGGAATTTGATTTGATCTGTTTTATATTGGTTGATAAAATGATGAAGAATTTTACTGTATTAGAACAGAACTAATTAAAAGTGATAAAGATTTATGTGAAGAAGGAACAAAATTCATGTATTATTACAATAACTTAAGGAAGCATAGTGGGATAGGAAAGAAAACACCATTCCAATGCTTAAAAGAACAATTACCAGAAATTAATGAAAGTATTAAATTTGTTCAACCATTCTTGTTAGACAATGTATCTGTTCAACTCCACCCTTGGAGTGGATACAATGTGCTGGCTCAGAACCTTAGTGTATGTTAAAATAACATTTATGAACATAGAATACGAAATAAAATTTCCTAAAATAAATATTAAAGAAATTACTCAGAAAATTCTTGATCTAAATGCTGTAAAGGTAATGGATAGATTTTTATACAAACGATATATTTCTGATTTAAATGATCATTCTTTTATTAGATTAAGAACAACACCAGATGGCGCATCAATTACAATTAAAGAGTCTGTAGGCGATTGGGCAGGACATTTATTAGAACAAGAGATGTTTATTAAAGATTTTGAAGAAGGAAAGCTTTTTGTAGATTGGTTTATTAAAAATAACCTTATAAAGGACCCAAACCTTAGATATCAAGAAAACTACCGAACAATGTATAAGTTAGGAAAAATTGAGTTTTGTATAGATGAATGGCCACTTATCCATCCATTTTTAGAGATAGAAGCCCCAAATGAAAAATTAATTAAAGAGGTAGTTGAAAAACTAGGACTAAATTGGGACAAAGGTATGAAAGGCAGTGTAAATAATTTAGCATTGAAACTTTATAAAATTGACCTTGCTAGTTATAAGTTGTTAACCTTTGATAAACAGGAGAAAGTTTAAATCAGCAAAACAATTAATGAATCATCTTTTTGTTAAATGATTCAACTTAAACCCTCGGGGTTTAAGTTCGTTTATTTAAGCCATTTAAGATTTAAATGAGTTTTAAAGAGTGTTTAATAGATTCTAAACTTTTTTGGTAGTCTGCCCTATCCTGAACAAATTCTTTGTATTTTTCTATATCATTTCCAAACATTCCTAGTATTAAGCTTTTATCTATAAGAGGATCTTCTTTCATTCCAAGATATGCGGGGTAACCGCTCCATTTAAAATCTGGCAATTTGTTAAAATCTTTTATAAGTCCTGCAGAATAAGAGTTGAGATCTAAATATCTACTATCATGCATGAGTTGTTCATCTGAGGTTATTCTAACTGCTTTAAAGTCACTCAAAAAAATTTGCCCTTTTCTGTTGTTAATAGAATTGTAAAATCTTGTGAAAGAATTTAAAGTTTTAGATAATACATCAGTTATACCATTATCTTTTAATTGCTTAGTTATTAAATGAAAATGAGTAGGCATTAAAGAATAATTTAAAATACTTATTTTAAAAGAGTCTTTAAGCATTACTTCTTTATAAATTTCGTCATAATTTTCTTTGCTGATTAAGTTTAAATGAGAATAGCTTTTTGTTGCATTGCTTGAGCGATAATATAACAATCTATTGTAAAATTCTTTACAATAAAAATCATCTTCAAATATTCTCTTTCCATCAATAGATTGACTAAAAAGATGATAGAGCTCTTTGTCTATGAATGGTTCAAATCTTGAAGGCATACAGCTAGTATACACTACAAATAAACAAACTTAAACCCCGAGGGTTTAAGTTGAGTCCATTTTTGACTCTTTTATAAAATCCTCTAAACCAATTTTTTTACTTTTATGATTTGATCAACTGTCCATTTAAAGCTATCTGGTTGATCTGAGTTACTATAAAATTCTAATGTTGTTAAAGCAATGTATAGTTGATAAAATAGATATCTTTCTTCAAAATTTTCCATGTTCCAACGATCATCAATATCTTTTACATAATAATCTTTATAACAAATACTCTTACTCCAATAATCAAGCCATGATATATCATAAACAAAGTCCCCAATTCCACTACTATCCCCCCAATCAAGAACCGCACTAACTTTATTATTTTTAATCAAAAGATTACCGTTTCCATAATCTCCATGATACAAATAACTTATATTTTTTGGAATAAATTTTATTAAAGCCTTAAGCCTTAAAACTAATTTATTACATAACTTTTCATCCCAAATTAATTTAGTATTATAATTTTTAAATTTTTCAATATCAGTTTTAAATCCTAAATACCAAGAATTATTTTCACCAACTCCTTGATTATCAAATAATCCATATCCTTTAATATTATGCTTAAATTGGTGGATTAATTTTAAGTTTTTAATAAAATTATCTAAACATTCATGTTTTTCTTGTGTGGTTAAAGTGTCGTAAGTCACCCCTTCTGATTTTATTGATATACAATAAACTATCTTATCGTTTAAATGTCCTACTTCTATGACTTCTGGAATAGAAATACCACTTTTATTTAACATTATATAAACAAATTCCTCTTTGTAATAAGTTTTTATGCTGTGTTTAACCCTTAAAACATAATTTTGATTTTGAGATTTAAAAAAATAAACAGCAGAAAACTCTCCACCTTTTATATTTTTTAGTGATGAATAATTAGGATATTTTTTATTTAAGAAATCTTTGATTAATTCAATATCAACACGAGTTTTTACATTGCTCATATAAAAAATAATAACACAATGTAAAATATTTAGAAAAATATTTTACCACTTAAAATGTGCGAAGGCTTTGTTGGCGTCTGCCATTCTTTGCACTGAGTCTTTCTTTCGTACTGCATCTCCTTCGTTATTTAGTGCAGCTTGTACCTCGGTTAATAATGCTTTGTTCATGTCCATTCCTTTTTTTGATCTTGCTGCATCGACTAACCATCTTATTGCTAATGATTCTGATCTATCGTGCTTTAAAGGAACTGGAATTTGATAGTTTGATCCTCCAACTCTTCTTGATCTTACCTCAATTTTTGGCATTATGTTCTTTATTGCATCTTCAAATAGCTTAACTCCTTCATTTTCTTCGTTTGTTAGATGTTCAATTACACTATATACAACACCTCTGGCTATACTCTTTTTTCCATGTAACATGACTTTGTTTATTGTTCTGGTTACAACTCTTGATTTGTATATTGCATCAGTTTCTATTGGCTTTTTTCGGATTTTTGCACCTCTACTCATTTTTTATTTTTCTCCTCCTGTTTGTTTTTTAGTACCATATTGTGATCGTCCTTGTTTTCTACCTTCTACCCCTTGTAAGTCTAAGTGTCCCCTAACTATTGTGTATTTTACCCCTGGCAAATCTGTTACTCTTCCACCTCTAACTAATACTACTGAGTGTTCTTGTAAATTGTGCCCTTCTCCTGGTATGTATGCTGTTACCTCTCGACCATTTGATAGTCTAACCCTTGCTACTTTTCTAAGTGCTGAGTTAGGTTTTCTTGGTGTTGTAGTTTTAACTAGCAAACACACTCCTCTTTTGAATGGAGAAACCTGAGGGACTACTTTCTTTTTTGCTGGTGAGTAAAACTCTGCCAATGCTGCAGTACTGGTTTTTGAAACTCTTTTTACTTTTCTTCCTGACTTGACTAACTGGTTTATTGTTGGCACAAATTTAATCTAATTTTATACAACTTGTTCTTCTATTCTTGCTCTGATTCCAACAGGAATCATGCGCCCAATAATAACATTTTCTTTTAATCCTATCAATGGATCTATTTTCCCTTCAATTGCAGCTTCGGTTAACACTCTACTTGTTTCCATAAATGATGCTGCAGATAACCAGCTTTCTGTTGCTAATGATGATCTTGTAACACCTAGTAATGTAACCTGTCCTGTTGCTGGATCTCCACCTTGAGCTAATACTTTTTTGTTCTCGTCTGAAAACACTGATTTTGAAACTAGCTCTCCTGGTAAAAAGTCTGTATCTCCACCATCTTCGATTATTAGGTAGTTGAACATCTGTTTAACTATTACTTCTATATGTTTATCACTTAATGAAACTCCCTGTGAAGAATATACCTTCTGAATCTGGTTTACGATATATCTTTGTGTTTCTTTAACTCCTACTGTTGCCATTAGGTTTTGTAAATCAAGGTAACCTTCTGTTAAGGATTGTCCTGCAACAACTAAGTCTTTATCACTTACTATTATCTCTGCAACTGGATCTATTGAGTACTTAATTGGCTCAATATCTTTATCGCTTGGTTGTAGTATGATAACTCTTTCTTCTGTTTTTGTATCAATCTTTACACTAACTTTACCAGTGTACTCTGCCATTACCGCACTTGATCGTGGTGATCTTGCCTCAAACACCTCTTCTACTCTTGGCAGTCCTTGTGTAATGTCGTTTGTTGTAACAATTCCTCCTGTGTGTCTAGTTCTCATTGTTAACTGTGTACCTGGTTCTCCAATTGATTGTGCTGCTATAACTCCTACTGGTGTTCCTAGTGCAACTAATTGTCCGTGGTTAAGGTCTGTTCCATAACATTTTGCACAAATTCCATAATTTGTTATACATGTCATTGGTGATCTAACCTCTACCTCTGTAACTCCGCCATCTTCAATTTGCTTTGCAATCTTTTCTGTCATTACTTCACCTGCTTTTACTAGTACATCTTTTCCAACCTTTACATCTTTAATTGAGATTCTTCCTTTTAATCTATCTTTCATTGATGCAAGTAAAATCTCATCACTTTTCTTAACTATTATACCTGATGTTGTTCCACAATCTATTGTTCTAACAATTACATCTTGTGAAACATCTACTAACCTTCGTGTTAGGTATCCCGCATCTGCTGTTCTTAAAGCTCCATCTGCAAACCCTTTTCTAGCTCCTCTTGCAGAGTTAAAGTACTCAAATGTAGATAATCCAATTTTATAGTTTCCTTTAAGCGGTAGGTCAACAATCTTTCCTGTAGGGTCTGCTTTTAATCCAACCATTCCTCCCATCTGTTTTACCTGATCAATATTTCCTCTTGCTCCAGACTCTACAAGTGTTCTAATAGAGTTGTCTGGTCCAAGCTCTTTCCATACTAAGTCTGAAAGTTCGTTTGTAGCTTCGATCCATACAGTTTGTGATAGTCTTGCTTTTTCTGCATTTGTAATAAGACCCATCTGAAAGTTTTGATCTATCTGTTTTACTTTGTTATCTGATTTAGCTAATACATCTGCTCTACCTGCTGGCATGTGGACATCTTCAATTGACATACTTGTACCACTTAAGGTTGCATATCTAAATCCAAGTGTTTTTAGAGCATCTATTAGTTTTACTGCTACTTCTTCACCTTCAAGCTGTATTGTTTTTTCTATTAACTGTCTTGCTGCATCGTTTTTCTTGCTTGCAGATTCATTAAAGAATCTTAAACTTTCAGGTAATGCACTGTTAAAAATATATCTTCCAACCGTTGTTTCTATGTACTCGTCTTTTATTTTTATCTTAACAAGCTGTCTTAATCCTACCCTTTTTTGCATGTATGAGTAATATGCATCTTGTCCACTTGAGAATCTTAATTCCGACTTTTCATATTTTTCACTAATACTTGTTAAGTAATAAAGTCCGAGTAACATCTCTCTATCTGGAATTGCAATTGGAACTCCTGTTGAAGGTTTTCGTATATTCTTTGTTGAGATCATTATCTCTTTTGCTTCTTTGACTGCATTTTTAGATAATGGTATGTGTACTGCCATCTGGTCACCATCAAAGTCAGCGTTGTACCCTGGACACACACATGGGTGTAGTTGGATTGCATTACCATCAATTAATCTTGGTATAAATGCCTGTATCCCTAATTTATGTAGTGTTGGAGCTCTGTTTAATAATACCGGTCTTCCTTCTACCACGTCTTCTAGTATGTCATAGACCTCATCACTTCGTTCATCTAGCATGAATTTTGCTGTTTTTACATTAGGTGCAAGCCCTCGAGATAAAATCTGTTTTAATACGAATGGTTTAAATAACTCTAATGCCATCTCTCTTGGTAATCCACACTCGTTAAGGTTTAAATCTGGTCCTACAACAATTACAGATCTGCCTGAGTAGTCTACTCTTTTACCAAGTAAGTTTGCTCTAAAACGTCCTTGCTTTCCTTTTAACATGTCCGCTAAAGATCTTAGCTCTTTTCTTCCTCTTGTTGTTCTTTGTCTTCTTGATCTTGATGAGTCAAGTAATGAATCAACTGCTTCTTGTAACATTCTTTTTTCATTTCGAACAATGATCTCAGGTGCACCAAGGTCTAGTAACTTTTTTAATCTGTTATTTCTGTTTATTACTCTTCTGTATAAATCGTTAAGATCAGATGTTGCAAATCTTCCACCTTCAAGCTGTACCATAGGTCGAAGATCTGGCGGGATAACTGGAAGAGCCTTTAGTATCATCCATTCTGGTTTTACCTTAGACCTTCTTATTCCTTCAACAATACTTAATCTTTTTGTTGTCTTTTTTATCTTGGTGCCTTTTGCAGTAGTTAAATCTAATCTTAATTTCTCAATAACTGCACTTAGATCAAACTCTGAAAGAATTTTTTCTATTGCTTCTGCTCCAATACTTACTTCTGCAAATTCGTCTAGGTAATCTTCTAGCTGTATATATTCGTTATCTGACATTATCGTAAATTTCTTTACCTGTTCAATCTTCTTTATATCTTTCTGAAGCTCTTTTACAGTATTTTGCTCTGTCTCAAAAGAAACTTCTCGAGCTTTTCCAATCTCTTTATTGCTTGCTTTTTCAAGTTTTGTAAATGCTTTCTCTTTCTTTTTTTCATCTTTTTCTTCTACAAGTTTTTTCTGCTCTTCTGAACTTTTTAATATCTCAGAAATTTGTAGCTCTAGCTCTTTTGCTGTTTCTCCCTTAGTAGCCTCGATTTTCTCGTTAATATTAGAGATAACCTTAGCTTTTTTATCATTATCAATTTTAATAACGATAAATGAGCTGAAATAAATAACTGCCTCTAAATTTCGAGGAGACATATCTAGTAAAATCGCCATTTTAGAAGGAATTCCTCTAAAAAACCACACATGTGCAACTGGGGATGCAAGCTCAATATGAGCCATTCTTTCTCTTCTAACTTTTGAATGTGTTACCTCTACTCCACACTTATCACAAATTACTCCTCTGTATCTTGCTCCTTTATATTTTCCACATGCACACTCGTAGTCTTTTACCGGTCCAAAAATTCTCTCATCCATTAAACCATCTCTTTCTGGTTTAAAAGTTCTGTAGTTGATTGTTTCTGGTTTTAATACTTTTCCATATGACCAGTTAACAACATCCTCAGGACTTGCAATGCTTATTTGTAGTTTATTAAAATCTCTTAGTTTGCTTAGATTTTCCATTATTTGTCCTCCTTAATATCTTCTGTACTAGTTTCAATTTCATCTTCTTTTTTGCTCTTTTCTGGTTTTTCCTCTTTAGGTTCTGTTGCTTTTTCTTCGACCAGACCCTCTTTTACCTCAACAACTTCCTCTTCTTCTTCAATTTGCATTCCTAATGGCTCTATCTTTAATCCTAATCCGTTTAACTCTCTTACAAGTAGCTTAAATGATTCAGGAATACTTGGACTTGGGATATCTTCTCCTTGTAATATTGCTCTGTATGACTGAGTTCTTCCAACTAAATCATCAGATTTAATTGTTAACATCTCTTGTAGTACACTAGGTACGCCGTGAGCCTCAAGTGCCCAAACTTCCATCTCTCCAAATCTTTGTCCTCCAAATTGTGCTTTTCCTCCTAGTGGTTGCTGTGTAATTAGAGAGTAAGGACCAGTAGACCTTGCATGCATCTTGTCTTCTGCTAGATGATGTAGTTTTAATATATATGTATATCCAATTACCACATCTTGGTCAAAATACTCACCTGTTCTTCCATCTAGTAATTTCATCTTTCCGCTAGGTGACATTCCTGCCTCTTTTAGCTCGTTTTCTAAATCTTTTATATCAAACTTTTCAAATGCTGGTATAGCATATTTTTTCCCTGTTATATTTCCTGCCATTCCAAGGTGAGCTTCTAATAACTGTCCTACGTTCATTCTAGAAATTACTGATGCAGGAGATAGAATAATATCAACTGGAATTCCATCTTCTGTGTGTGGCATATCTTCAGAAGGTACTATTTTTGAGATAACACCTTTGTTTCCGTGTCTTCCTGCTAATTTATCTCCAACCATTATCTTTCTTTGTTGTGCTACATAAACTGTGATTTCTTTAATAACGCCTGCCCCAAGATCGTGATTATCTGAGTCTAAGATATTAATATCTATAACTGTTCCATACTCTCCATTAGGTAATACCAACGAATTATCTCGAACATCTTTTGCTTTTTCTCCAAAGATTGCTCTTAGTAGTCTTTCTTCTGCTGACATCTCAGTCTCACCTTTTGGTGCAACTTTTCCAACCAATATATCACTAGACTTTACTTTTGAACCAATAGTTACAACTCCGTTTTCATCAAGATTTCGTAATGCCTCTTCTGAAACGTTAGGTATATCTCTTGTAACCTCTTCTGGGCCAAGCTTTGTTTCTAGAACCTGTACTGTGTGATCAGTAATATGTATTGAGGTTAATAAATCATCTTTAACAACTCGGTCTGAAAGAACAATAGCGTCTTCGTATCCATATCCATACCAAGTCATATATGCAACCCTCAAATTTGTTCCAAGCGCTAGTTCACCATCTTTTACCGATGGTCCTTCTGCTAAAGAAGATCCGGGCTTAACCTTATCACCTACCTGAACGGTTGGAGTCTGGTTATAGCACATATTCATGTTGCTCTGTTTAAACTTTGTTAAGTTATATGTTTTATCTTTACCTTTTTCGTCTGTAACAATTATCTTATCTGAATTAACCTCACTTACTACTCCCTTTTCTTCGCTCATTAATATTGCACCTGAATTTTCTGCTGCTGTTCTTTCTATTCCCGTCCCAACTATTGGAACACCTGTTTTTACTAAAGGTACTGCTTGGTTTGACTGGTTAGCAGCAACTAAAGCTCTGTTTGGATCATCATGTGCAACAAATGGGTTTGTTGCAGCAGATAAACCAACAACTTGGTGTGCAACAACATCCATATACTGAACATACTTTGAATCTCCAATGAAAAAGTTGCCTTCATGCCTTAATGAAATTCTTTCATCAATTATGTATCCTTTACTATCAATCTGTGCAGAGGTGTCGGTTATATATTTATCATCTTCGTCATATGCTGCTAAATAAACTACCTCATCAGTTACCTTTAACTTACCATTCTCATTTTTAATGATTCTATAAGGTGTTTCTAAAAACCCATACTCGTTTGGCCTTGTATATAGAGATAAATATGTTGTTAATCCAACATTTGGTCCTTCTGGTGTTCTAATTGGACAAAGCTTTCCATACTGCGAATAGTGAGCATCTCTAACTGAAAAGCTTGCTCGCTCTTTTGAAAGTCCACCTGGTCCTGTTACTGTAAGCCTTCGAAGGTGATCAAGCCCTGATAATGGGTTACTCTGATCCTGATACTGCGATAACTGGCTTGATGCAAAAAAGCTCTGGATTCTTGCCATTACAGGTCTAGTAGAGATCAAAACCGTAGGTTCTGCAAGCTCTTCTCTTGGTTGTAGACTCATTCTCTCTCTTATATTTCTCTCCATCTGTAAAAATCCAATTCTAATCTGTGCCTGAAGCAACTCACCTACTGATCTTACTCTTCGATTTCCTAAGTGGTCTACATCATCTGCAATTCTTTCATCATTATTTACCTCAATAACTCCCTTTACTATCTCAATTAGGTCTTCAATAAATAGTATCTGGTGTTCTTCATCGTTAGGGATTCCTACGTTTAGCTTCTGGTTTATCTTAAATCGTCCTACCTTGCCTAGGTTGTATCTTCTGTTATTAAAAAACATGTTGTCAATTAACGCTTTTGCAGTGTCTAATACTGCAGGTTCACCTGGTCTAACTTTTTTGTATACTTCAAGGTATGCCTCGTTTAATGATTCTGATGGGTCTTTTAATAGAGTTTGTTCAATAAATTTAGTTTCACCTGTATCAACAGCCTTAAAAGCGTCTTTAATTGATTCATTATCTTGTAAACCAAAAACTCTTAATAGTGTAGTGATGGTGATTTTTCTTCTTCTGTCGATTTTAACTGTAATCACTCCGCTTCGAGATGTTTCAATCTCAAGCCAAGCACCATTTTTTGGAAGAACTTTTGCTCCTCCTAATGTTTGTCCTGTTGTTGGGTGTGTATCTTTTGTAAAGTAAACTCCTTCTGCTCTTGTTAACTGATTAACAACTACTCTCTCACTACCATTAATAACAAACGTACCTCGATTAGTCATCATTGGAATATCACCCATGTATATCTCTGCTGAATTTGTCTCTTTTGTAAGTTTATCTCTAATTTCAACGTCTAAGTACCAAGGAACATCGTAAGTTGAACCTGTTCTTTCTGCTACTTCTACTGTCTTATTAGGCTTTTCGTATCTTGGATTTTTAAATGTTAATTCCCAGTTTCTACCTGTTGTGTCTTCTACTGGAAAAATTTCTTTTATAACTTCATCTACACCATTTTTCAAAAACCATTCAAATGATTCTTGCTGAATTTGTGATAAATTAGGAAGAGGGAAATCGAAACTAATCTTTTTTGAAAAATTTACTCTATTTTGCATAGTGTTGTAGCCTTATTGACTGTAACAAGTGCCCAAATTACTAGGCATTTGATACATATATTTAAATACTGCGATTGTAATAGTTTGGCAGAAATTTTGATACAAAACGAAAGAATACGCCAATGTAGGCGCTTCGTCAAGAACCTTTTATCTATCTAAATACTAAAAAAATATAAACATTTAATTATAACCCAAATATTTTGACACATTAATGTTGTGTTCGTCAAGTGTTTCAGCGTAATGAGCTTCTCCATTATTGTCATGTATATAGTATAAATAGTTAGTT
>Ga0105050_10007598_pt1 | contig 12876 bp, 3 predicted proteins | sample FRY01_FD_78088 | JGI IMG/M metagenome (GOLD analysis project Ga0105050, IMG submission 78088) | Freshwater microbial communities from Lake Fryxell liftoff mats and glacier meltwater in Antarctica - FRY-01 | ecosystem: Environmental > Aquatic > Freshwater > Ice > Glacier meltwater ... | reverse complement strand
CAAATAATCCTTTGTTTCCTCGTGATTTGTACATCTCTTGTAGTAATTGTTTTATGGTATAAATATAAGCCTAATCAACTGATTAACAATAATTTAATTTTTAGAAGCCCCCTAAAGCAATTGCAAACGGGAAAAACGTCAAAATTAGATTCTCTGGCAAACAGTATTATAAAGGCAGAACTGTTTCATCTAAAGAAAAAGTAGCTCTGAAAAATATAATTAATGCCTATGAAGCACTTGGAGGAACAATGAAATAACGACAACCTAACAAAGTGTATAAGTCATTGAACAAGAGTCGGTTAAAATGATAATTGTACTGTAGCCTTCCCATTCTTAGGACAGGGCTAATTTCGATAAATATTTGGTTTTTTGGGATGAATGTATAAACCAATTACATACTGATTGAGTTAAAGCTTTAGTGTTATATTTCTTCGCTCCACTCATATCACATCCACTATCTCATACTGTTTTCCTTCGTGTTTGAATTTGAAGCCTTTCTTGCGATTGACCATATGTAGGGCAAAGAAGGAAGTGAGCGGTATGTGTTTATAATCCAAGGTAATTTGCCCACCTTTACTTGCCGTAATCAAGTACTTCTCTTCTTTATCGTCTGATATGTTTTTAACGGTTACTCTGGAGTGGATAGTGACTTCTGTAGATGGGTTGCTAGCAGTTTGCTCTGGGGTGAATATTGCACCCTGCTTTGTGGCTGTTTCTTCTTTTTTTACTGCCTTTCTTTTTTTGGTCTTCCCATCACTAAATTTGGTGCCGTCTGGCATTTTTTGGTTCTTTTGTTTGTAGTAGGCCTCTACGTCTTTTCTCTTTTGAAGACCTTGAGCTACTTCTTCTTCAAAACGTTCGTGATTTAGCAAAAGCAAACGCTTCAGTACTTCTTTACGTGCATCTGGATGTATGGTGTACCGTACATTGTCATTCTCTGGTAGATAGTGGACTTCATAAAAATCATGGAGTAGCTCTATGTCTTGCCATTCGTAAGCAGCGAGTACTGCTTCATCCATCTCCTTATGAAGCTCTCGTAACTGATAGATAAGCGGCACCGCCTCTTCATAGCATATATTTCCTTCTTTCTTTATATCTAGATGGTTGTAGAGATACCAAGATTCTTTGCCATATACTTTTTGGAACGCCTTTGGCTCCTGGATTTCTACTCCAGTGATCAGATTCTGATTATGGAACTGATTGTAAGTCTTTGTAAGACCAAGCCCAATTTTATTCATCAATTCAAATCGGGATATATGATACTTTTTTCCAAGAGGATCTAAGTGTTGTTCCTTGTGTGGTAGAGGGAAAGTATCAATACAATCTTTATTGGTATACCTTATATCAAACTTCATGGTTGAACCGTACTTCCAAGCCCATTCTTGATGAAAGGTATTTTGTAAACTAGCAAATTCAAACCACTGGTCCCTAACAACCACTGATGTGGCAACATCAAATACTGGTCCGACATCTACAAAAGACTGATTTACATATTTGGAAACTCGGCAGGATATTAATGCTTGATTTACATTCTCCAAAGCCTTGAACATAGCGGGTCTCTTTTCTGCATGTTGCCACCATTTTTCAGGCAGCGGCTTTCTTAATGCATACGCTCCAATAATATCATTTCCTGATTTATCTTTCTTCCATCTTTGTCTTTCAGGTTTAACTTTTTTCAATATTATGTCAAAAACTTCTTCATATTGTGATGCCTTTTGCTCTGACCTATCTTCGAAATTAATTACATACCTTGAATGTTTTTGATCGGGGTTACTATTTAAATCACTACCATTTAAATATGGATGAATTACGTCCTTATTCTTTTCGTTTTGAAGAAGGTTTATTGCATGTTCAGGTTCTAACACAAATCCCATTCCTAGCACAATACAGCCTTGGTAACTTTTACCATCATTTTCAATTAAAGGAAAAGGGTTTCCAATTGATTCTTGATTATCAAGATAAGGAGTTATGTTATCTACTTCTTCTCCATCTAATATTAATTTACCATTCCAATTACCTTTATGGAGTGTAAGCAATGAAACTTCTACAGCAGCGAGTCCAGGCCATTTCATACTTTTAACTGCATGATTAATGGTGCTGCCATTATTAATAATCTTTTCGAGACCTTCCTCTCTAGCTTTTCCTTGGGTAATCGTATTAGTAGAAATTAGTGATTGAAATCCACCATTTTTTATAACTTTATTTATTCTTAAAAAGAAATAACCAACTAAATCTATTGTAGCACCATTGGTAAAAGCAAAACGAATCCATTCTAGAAATTTTTCACCGTAAGCTTCTTTTAATCTTCTATCACCCAGAAACGGCGGATTCCCCAAAATACAATCAAATCCTCTTTGGCTGAATACTTCTGGAAATTCTAAGAACCAGTGAAAGAAGCTTTTTTGCTGTGCTACAGCTAAACTAGCTCCTTGGTCTGCAAGTTGTAGTCCACCATTTAATGCACTTCGATATTTAGCATCTGTAGTGAGTCTATTCTTATTCTCAGCTGTTTTAGGGATAAAAAACTGAGCTACTTGTGCATCTGCTAAGCTTTTTAGTTGCCAGTATTTAGCACCTTTGGTTAGTTTTTCGTATGCTTGTTGTTTCTCTCCTATTTCTTCTGGTGTGTTTTCTGGCAGATGTACAAAGTCAGCAAATGCCTTTTGCACGCCCCGCAGACTTTCATCTATTTTAGATATATTTACTGTTGAGTATTGCTGCTTGGCTTCTAGTTCTAAGTTGTTCCTTTTTCTAAGAGTAGCTGCTATTTCTTTATCGTCTCCAGGTAGTGTTTTGAATGCTTCCGTGGCTATACCTTTTTTTAGCTCGGTATGGTGAGCTAGTCCTACTATAGCATTACCACATTTTATGTGGTGGTCTAAGAAATTGAGCGGTTCGTTAGGGTTATGTGCTTCCAGCCACAGGGCCACCTTGCACAGTTCTACTGCCAGTGGATTTAGATCTACTCCATAGATGCAGTTGCGTATCACATCTCGTATAGCAGCTCGGTAGTAGGTAGGTGAAGGTTGCTCAGCACCTTCTCGCAGACTAGCTAGCTCTGTGGCTATACGCCTAGCTGCAGAGAGCAAGATGTGTCCAGAGCCACATGCCACATCACACACGGTGATGGAAAGCAGGGCTTTTTCTGGTTCAGGTTCCTTTAGCTTATCAGCTATGATGTAGTCTAGCGAGTGCTTGATGAGTGGTTTTACGAGCTCTTCGGGTGTATAGTGCGAGCCTGAAGATGAACGGTCGGTTCCTTGCACAAAGTTAAATTGTAATACAGAGCCTACTTTTTGTACTACAGGATCATACTCCAAGAGCCCTTCGTATACCGATCCAAATTCCTCCACATCTAGATCAGAGTAGTTTACTCGGATGAGTTGGCCTTGCTCATTTACAAAAGTGGTCAATCGCTTAAGCACTTCTATGAGGTCACCATTGCTTAGGTATTGACTTTTTAAGTTACCTAACGCATTGGGAGCAAAAAGCCCACTTCCGAGTGGCTTTAGTCCTATTTTAGCACCGAACTTTTCTTCTTCAAATAAAAGAAAGGTCGTTTTTAGGCTTTCCCAAAGATCGTGTTTGTCTGCATCTACGTACACGCTATTTTCTGTGAGTTTACGCAGCCGCTCTATGCTGTAGAAACGGTAGTAAATATCTCTATGTCGTTGTTGGTCCGTATCTAGATTCTCTGGATACACAAGATTTCGTTCTTCCAGTACGATAAGAAATAGAATACGATAGATGAGTCTTAGCTGATGCGTATAGTAATCATCTGCCTTAAGCTTTTCGTCTGTAAATGCTTGTGTTAGTACCGTATTTCTAGAGTTAGCCAAAAAACCGTTGGCCAGTGTTTTGATGGAAGATTCTACTGCCTCACTGAGTTTGCTTCGTATTCTACCGCCAGAGGCTAAACTCTCTTGATGATAGTACTCTATAGTAGAATCTGGGCCAGCATCTATTTGTTCCGGCATACGACTCACGTGTAGTACACGATAGAGCATGGAGAAGTCTGCATAGAGTTCCTCCTCAAACATACGCTCCAAGTCAAACTCCAAATAGCTCATACGTACCAGTCGGGTAGCGTCTCTGAGCAGTCGTAAGTGGCGTCCATTGGTGACCAGAGCATAGAGGTGCTCCATATTATTAAGATACTCCTGTACTAGAGCGTGAGGAGACAGCCTGGGACCACCAGAGTCACGTCGTTTGTCTAGGTTATCATTATACCCCATAATATGTATGGGGAAATTATCTATATTGGTAGCACGATGACTTATGGCATAGGATTTACCATTGATCTGCTGTGCATTTTGGATACTGGTCTCATACCCTAGCTCTGTGAGGAGAGGTATGATAAGTTTCTCCCTAGTGAGAGAGGTTCCTGTATCGCCTTGTGGTAGGCTTTCTAGTCGCTTTTTATACGCTTGCCAGTGTGTACGCATAATAGCCCAAGCGTGTCCTATCTCATCTCGCAGAGAGGACTGTCTTGATAGGCCAAAAGCTTCAGGAGATTGATGTCTGAACTTTTCTTCGGAACGGATCTTATCTAAGATCTCTGAGGAAACGATGTTACCCTGTATGTTGATACTCGAAAAACTCATAACTATAGCTTTTTAGGTTTAGGCATTAACACATAGATGCCCATTACATCCGGCGGCAATACTGGATGTACGGCTTCAAACCTTCGTCCTCCTACCAACTCTTTGAATCGACTGTGCGACTCTACTAAGTGTAGTGCTCTTTCTTGCGATAGCAACTGAACTTCATCCTTTAGAGAGCCGTATGCTTCTGTAGTTTCTTCGAAAAGCTGTTGCTGTCTGTCATAGGGAATATTCACGGCACTTTGTGCTTCTAGCAATAAGTTTTTACATGACGTATAGTCCAATATTTCTTTTTGGTCTACCGTGCCAGCATAGCCCCAGAGATACATTTCTTCTGCTATCAATTCTCTATTTCGGCCTACTTCTTTTATTACGTTTCGCACTCTGAACTGTACTATGGTGGTCCGTTTTTCTACCAAGGTGGTTTGTATCACGGCAGCTCTTGCTACGTGACTAGTCCCTGCTTTTGGCTCAAAGGCAAGTGACATCATAAGCTGAGCAAGTTGCTCTGTAAACTTATGATTACGTCCTATATAGACTCTTCCTCTTGGTGTAGGCGACACAAAGCTGAGGGGAATATGTTGTGTTTCAGGAAGTGTACGCTTGAGGTGTTCTGGTAGGTTAGCAGTATCTAGTGTATGACCTTCTAAGTTACTAGCTACATCAGCCCCTAGTGTTTTGCACGCTTGGAGCACAAAACTCTCTACGGTTTTTACATCTCCTATTACTTCGTCTACTTCTTTGAGTTCTTTTTCTATCGTTTCAGGCTTTACACTCTCGTGAGCAAATATGCTTCGTAGCTTTTCGGCCTTCTCTTTGGCTTTTTCCAGTTGATTGGTAATGATGGTGTTTGCATCGTTGTACTCATCACCAAAATCTATGACTCCTTGAGCGGGGTTTATTTTGGGGTCCATAAGTACTTCTTTAAGTACGGCATCCATAATAGAACTGTTTTCATCTCCTATCACTATGGAAACACCTGTAGCTTTTTGAATATCACGTACTTTTTTAATGAGTACGTTTAGTACTACCTTGTCTATAGGGTTGTCTTCTCCCCATATTAGGTATGCATATACGATTTCGGCCTCCTGTCCATAACGGTCTACACGGCCTTCTCTTTGCTCCAGTCTATTTGGGTTCCAAGGCAAGTCATAATGCAGTACGGCAGTGAAATGTTCTTGAAGGTTGATACCTTCGGATAGACAATCTGTAGCAACTAACACTCGTTTTTTGCTCTTGCCCATTTCGTCTATCATCTCTCTACGTTGCTCATCTGCAAACTCAGAGGTGATGGTTTGCACGTCAACACTATTGGGTAGTGTTTGGCGAAGTATTTCGCCTACGTATTTCGCAGTAGCTATGTAGCGACAAAAGATAATAGGATATACATCTTTCTTAATCCATTCTTGTACCTGAGTGACTGCAAAGTTTGCCTTCTGGTCATTTTTAAGTGTCATCAGTTCCTGTATATTCACTATAAGGTTATCTATAGTTACAATATCTTCCGATTGCAGTTCTAGTTGCTCCATTAGGTCGGTTTCTACTACGTCAGAGTCTGAGTTTTCTGAACTTAGTAGTGGATTTTCGTCCGAAGGTAGCTCCAAGACTATTTGCTTTTCTCTACGAGCTTTGAGCATTTCTAAGCCAGCTTGAGGACTGGACATTACTCCTCTAAGAAGTGCTAATGCTGCCCAATAGTGGGTTAGTCCTTTTTTCTTCTCTTCACCTTTTTTGGTGATACCTTGAGCAAATTGTAGGATTTTGGTATAAAATTCTTTGTAGGATCTGTTTAGTGAATATCCTATCTCCTTCGTTTCTCTATCAGGAAATGGAGTATCCTCATTTAGCCATCTTTTTATATTGGATCGTTTACGTTGGACAAAGTAGCTAGACAAATCTTTTTTCTGAGCTGGAGTTATGTTCTCCATATCCAGTTGGTTAAATTTCGGGTCTAGTAGTCCAATTAGTGAGCGGAACTCCTCATCTTTACCACTGTGCGGAGTAGCTGTGAGTAGCACCAAGTGTTTTTTCTTGTCAGCTGCGATATCATGCAGTAAGCTGTACCGTTGTTGTTGGTTTTTTGATTTAGCAGCAGCTGGCATAGTGCAGGTATGAGCCTCATCCACTATCACAAACTCGGGACAGTCAGTTAAAAATATGCCTTTTTTGGAAGATTGCTTCACATAGTCAATAGAAATAACCTGATACGGACAGTGATAAAACACACTCCTATCATCTGGTATTCTTCTTTCTAAGCTAGCAATAGTAGACGAGCGAATGATTTCAGCATCAATTTCAAGTTTATCTTTTAGCTCTCCCTTCCACTGTTCGCATAGGTGAGGTAGACAGATTACCACAAAACGCTCTACTTCTCCACGCTCCATTGCTTCTTTCAGTATCATAAGAGCTTCCACAGTTTTACCTATACCTACATCATCTGCTATGAGAAGTCTAGTCACTTCTTGTTTTAGTGACATTACCAATGGTATCATTTGGTAAGACCTAGGTCTAAAGGAAAGTTTACCCATACACCTAAACGGACCAGCAGCATTTCTAAATGAAAGTCTAGAAGCGTGAAACAACATTTTAGCAGATTGGAAATCGCCAATGTCATTAGGCTGAGGATACTTTATTTCAGTATCTGTTATTTCTTGACCTCTAATTTTAATAGGCAAGTAAACGCCTGTAATCTCGTGGTCCGATCCGCCTAGAGGCTTAATCATAAGCAACTCTTTATCGTCAGAAGGCATTACAATCCAGTCTCTACCTCGGTAGTTTATCAGTGTGCCTGGTTTATGCTCTTTATTCATTCTCTAGTACTTTTCTAAAAATGTCTTTACGTTTCGCTATTGCCTCGTCCAGCTCTTCGTCATATCTCCATACGATTACGTCTTGTCCAGCTTCAGCTAGTAAGCCACGTTGCTTTTTATCCTTTTCTATAATATCTGGTCGGTCATGTACCGAGCCATCTATGAATACAAATGTCTGCGTGCCTATGGTTTCGTTGTCATATACAAAGTCCGCAGAGATATAATAGTCCTTCAGGTTGTACTGAGCTTTATGTGGTAAGGCTAAACCTTTATTGTACAGGTATTGAACAAACTTAAGTTCAGCGGTAGAGTTTTTGTCGTAAGCAGATCTTAAATATTCGAACTGCTTATGATAGTCTTGTTGCTCGTTTTGTATTACCTCCACTGTGGCATCCATCAGCAACTCAAGGGGCTTTTGCATTAGCTGTCTATCTATTTTTTCGTGATGTCTTTGGTTGAAATAGGAGAGTAGATCATCGTAAGAAGCTTTGAGAGCATTTGGGTTCTCATCTTCTCTGGTCTCGGGGTTGTAGTAACAAATTTTGTAAGCTTCTTTAAACACCTCTTTGAGTTTGTCAGGATCACTTTGCAAGACAGAAAGTACGCCAAGACTGCTTTCAGCGGCTTCATAAAGTAAAATATTGCTGTGGTCTCCTGAGCCCATATTCCATGCTCCGAGTTCACGTTCTTCTATTTGAAATACCTTTTCGATAGCTCGTTTTAAAGCATAGGTTAGTGTAATAACGCCATCGGCATCTAGCCCTAGTGTTTTGACCGGCTGTATGTAAAGTACATCTGCTGTGTCTGTAGTGTATACGTGGACCTTTTTTACGGGGTCTTTTTCTATTTCTTTATCATCTTCTGATGGGGTCTTCCAAAACCCTGTTGCTGTCCCAAGATTATACCCGTTTTCATCACCAGCTTTCGCTCTTTTCCATTTTCTGTTGAATTGTAGCAGACGTGCAGAAGGACCGTACCTTAGTTCTAGTAGCACCTCACCTTCATAGGAAAGCGTGCTCTTTTGTGTGTTTCTTATTCCTCCAGAAAAACTAAAGTATTGCTCTATCTCGTAGCCCTTTGACGTTCGCTCTTCCTCTTGAGAAGATATGCGTTCTTCGAGTTTGGTTTGACTTTCAGATAGCATTACTGCGTTTGGCTTAATTTCTACGTGCTCGTCAGAATTAAACTCAACATTATTAATTGGGTCATTATTTACACCTTTGCCTTCGTCATCTAAGAATATATAACCAGTCGTTTTACTAATCTTTAGGTTGTGGTACAGGTGGTCCGTATCGGTAAGCATCATGCGGTTTACACGATACTTACTTCCCATGTGGTAGATTAAGTTATTCGGACCAAACTCTTTAAGAGCAATAAAACGAGGTCTAGAAATAAACTCTCCTTTATCTCTTTTACCTATGAATGTTCTTATTGGTAGACGAGTAAAATTATAGCCTGGAAGGAACCCTTCTGCGGCTAAATATCGGAAGATATAAAACTCAGATTGGCTCTCGTACCCTGTCGTTTCATTTCTTAGAAGGTCACGTTGTCTCTGTGCAAAAAATTGATCTCGATTAGCATTTTTTTTCTCTTGGGCGGTAGATTTTATGGTAGGATCATCAATTATAGCCCTAGCTCGATCTATCATTCTATTTGCGTTTCTGTATAGTTCTCTCCACCGTTTAAATGATGCATCTAAGTTAATTAAGAGGTGCTCTGCTTGGAGTTTAAGTTTCTTGTTTGAATACCAAGAACTGGCTTCCAAATCAGGTAAAATACCGTTGAGTGTTTTTTTGAATTGCTCAATCCACTGGGGACTATACTCTTCAATTTGAAGTTTTATGTATTCTTGAATATCTTCTTTAATTTGAAAATCTTCGGATCCAGTTAAATCTAACATTTCAGCTGCCGAAGTCCTTACTTGGTGCAGTTTTAGCTCCATAAACATATAGGCATTGAAGTGTGATTCTATAAGTTCCTTATTGGACAAATCAAGCTTGGGTGCTGCTACTACTCCTGCCACCATTTCTGTTGAATTTTCAAAGTAGTTTCTATCGTGTGGCGAACTGTTAGAGCAGTAGGTCATTACAAGAGCTGTTTGACCACTACGGCCGGCTCTACCACTACGCTGAACGTAGTTTGCTGGGCCAGGAGGAACATTTCGCATATGGACCACATTCATATTACTAATATCTATACCTAGCTCCATAGTTGGTGAACAGAACAGTGCAGAGAGCTTCCCCGCTCTAAAATCCACTTCTCTTATTTGTCTATCAGCTGCTTGGAGCTGACCTGTGTGTTCAGCTCCTATTATCGCTTTGTCCAGATTGGTGTAATCCAATCTGTAATATTCTTGGAAGTACTTGTTAGGTTTTAAGACTATTGGGTCGATGGCATTTATTCTTACCTCATCTAGTTCCACATCCTTTTCATTTCCTAGTTTCCAGCGGATTTGGTCTAGTCTCAGACGATAGCCAGTAACAGTTCCATTTTTGCCTTTGACTTCTATCTCGTGGAGGATGTTGGCTTTTTTCATATTGCCATATATCTGCACCAAAAGGTCGTTTAATTCTTCTCCCTTTAGAGGCACATCTCCTGTGTGATTGGTATACACTCTCTTTAAGTATTTGCCAAGGGCACTCATGTGACCACATCCAGCGGTTTTTATTCCGTAAGGAGTTTTGCCCACGCCGTGTGGAATAAGTATTACTGGAGCTTCAATGTCTTCATTCTCATCTAAACACCACTGACTTTCTACTTTTAGCGTATCTTTTATTTCATTGGCTAGCTGAGATCGTTTCCCATCGTCTAGTTTTCTGTGGTCCAGGGCATACGATGTTCTGAAATAAGTAGCTATTTGTTTTAGCACCTCGCCTCTGCTTTCAGGACTCAGATCTCTGATTAGTTGAGTGTCTTTCCATATTTCTTCATCGCTGGCTAATTGGGTAATTGATGCATACTCAATTTTGAGTAATGCACACTGTTCTAAGTTTGGAGTGTTATATCTCCAGCCACGTCTAAGGTCATACACTATTCGGGTAAACAGAAACTCCTCAAGCATCTCTCTGTTTTTTGGAGTAGCATAGTTTGGATTATCAGAGGGGTATCTTGCATATTCGGTTTCTGGCAGTTTAAGTTGCTCCACTGCAAGTGCTGCGATATTACTATCACTTAAGCCATTTGGATTTTTTTTAAGTGTGTGGTAAATGGCACTCCTTAGTTGAATAATACTTATAAAATCATTAAAATGACCCGCCTGTAAGGATGCGTCTTGTCTATTATCTGTAAAACTTAGAAGCTTCTGAAGTTCAGGCTTCATACCTTGTTCTCCTAGAGCTTTTATAGTACTTAAAGTGGTAATAGTAGTGGCAGTACTTCTACCTTCATTCCCGAGTCTCATTAGTTTGGTAAACTCGTGTACTTTAGAATCAAATACTACACCAGAGGTAGGGTCAATCAACAAGTTGCAGGCTATAAACCAAGCCTCTTGCATAGACTCATCCTTATTTTCAGTGAAGTTGCCATGCTTATCTATCCATATTTTCTGTGGAATTTTTGTTTCATAGAAATTGTCAAGAACCTCATTTTTAGGTCTCTTTTTCCAAGTGTCTGGAAGGTCTTCGAATCGACCATCTGACCAAAGGGGCTCCTTGCTGTTTGGTTGTTCTAATACTATATATCCGTCTGGAAAATCTAACCAGCCAAGTTCTCTTTTTGATGTTCCAAGAGCTTGGTTGCCTTTTAAAGATTTCTTGGTTGTTTTCTCGGGTATGTCATTAGGTCTTCTAGGGTATAGTTTCCCATTATCATAGTCTTTCCTTACGCATATAAACTCATGACCAGAGTATCTGCTAAATAATACCGGATATACTTTTAATTCTTCATTTTCTTCATCTTTAATATAGAGAGAAGTGTCCAGTGTGATTTGTCTTGTGTTCGGCAAATCTAAAGTTACGGAGACATTTCCAGTTTGAGCAATAAACTGATGAAATTTAAATGGCAAATAGCTCTTACGATTTGACATTTTTGAAGCCTTTTCGTTAAGTTCTTCTGCCCATTCCAAAAGCTCTCTAAGTCGTGTGGCACAGATATCCAAGTCTTTAGATATTTGGCTGGATAATTCCTCTCCTATATTTTTGAGTGTGAGCGGTTTAGCTCTTTGTATGCTGCCATCTTCGAGTTTCAGAAGTGCAATATTGTTCTCCAGCCATACTGCTAATGGATGTGAGATAAATACATCGGGTTCATCGTGTATGTTTATTTTGGTGTCAAGACTATTTACCAATTCTGTTTTAGAGTAGTTAGTCTCATCGGTTGTATATTCTAAGTATTCTCCTATGATTTGTACTATATCAAAATCTTTATCAAATATTTGTTTACCAACTTTTGCTACGGTCTCTTTTTGTTCCTGCACTGTTCCACCACTGGCCATAGTAGCAGACGTACCTATGCATATTAAGTCATTTTCGCAGGATGCGTGTATTCTTCTGTTAAGTAGAGAAACGTCTGCACCTTGTCTACCTCTATATATGTGTAACTCATCATATACCAAGTATCTTAGACTTTCAAAGAAAGAATCTCTAATGGTCCTTTCTGAAGCTCTAGTCATTATGAGTTCCAGCATCATATAGTTGGTGAGTATTATATCTGGCGGATTCTGACGCAACTTTTCTCGTTGGTCAGAGTTTTCTTGTCCTGTGTACTTAGCGTATGTTATTGGAAACTCTTCTTTTGTCTCTTCTAAATAGTTATCTGCATACTTCTTGATCTCCTCTTCCTGACTATTGATGAGAGCGTTCATTGGATAGACTAAAATTGCCTTTACTCCTTGGCTGTATTCGTTGCTGAGTAAATCACTAAAAATAGTAGCTAGAAATGTCAGTGACTTTCCTGACCCTGTACCTGAAGTAACTATAAAGCTTTTTCCTTTAGTACCTTGTTTTATAGCCTCAACCTGATGCCTGTATAAATCGTAGCCAGTAAATATCTGTGAAAGCTGAGTGTTTAATGTGCCCGCCTGAACGAGACTTTCTATTGAGGTTCCTTTTTCAAATGTGGGATTGAACTGGATAAGAGGTTTTGGCCAAAGTCTTCCGTTTTCTAACTCTTCAGTTACCTTTTTTTCTATCCGTTTGTCTTTGATTAACAAGAAGCTTGAGATATAAGACTTGTAGTCGGAAATAATACTGTCGTGAAGGGAAAATATATTCATATCAATTTCAGAGATTTTGAGTTAATGTGTTTACAAGTGCGTATATACAATTATTTTTTGAGTGTTCCATTTATTCTTGCGTATTCAGAATAATAATAATGAGTAAAAGTCATCTGCCCGTTAAATACATAAGGTGGGTTCTAAAAATTTATTTTTTCAATTTTCTCAAAAAAAACAGAACCCTTTTTTATCTTTTTGAGAAAAATTACATTTCAAATATAGCAAAAACTAGTTGATTTTAATAATAAGT
>Ga0105050_10007596_pt1 | contig 12877 bp, 12 predicted proteins | sample FRY01_FD_78088 | JGI IMG/M metagenome (GOLD analysis project Ga0105050, IMG submission 78088) | Freshwater microbial communities from Lake Fryxell liftoff mats and glacier meltwater in Antarctica - FRY-01 | ecosystem: Environmental > Aquatic > Freshwater > Ice > Glacier meltwater ... | reverse complement strand
TGGGCGACCACAGCCATCAAAAAACTGGGCCTTGAAATCACAACTCGCCCACAAGGAAGACCAAAAATTGAAATAAATTGGTCCTGCCGTTTTTTGGGCTTCCGACAACTTTTTGCCTTTCGCAGAATCGTGGTACCAGTGGACAAGACGGATTTCTCTTGAGGCACGAATTGAGTACTCTGTTGATGTGCTGTAGGCACCGATGCAGAAGTTAACTGGCATAATCGCAGGAATCACAATCAGTGGACTCCCGTCCTCCGCTCGCCGGGAACCCGTCGAGCCGCGAGACGCCAGTCTCCGGATACTGTTTCCGCAATCGATTGTTTTGCCCCAAAACTTACCAATGGGTGCTTAGGCGAGCGGCAGAAATGAATTTACCCGTCGCTTGATGTAGGTCTGGAGACCCGTCCTACGGTAAAACACGATCTGCCGATCGCCTCAGTTCGCGCCATTCGGTCGGATCTCCGCTGTTTTGCAATATGTGGCAGTAAATTTGGCCAAGCTTCGGCAATCTATGATACAGATACTGAAATCGCACCAACCCAAGGAATCCGGAATGCCAGTTATGGCCCTTTTGTGCTTTGGCGGTAAACTGTGCCAAAAATGCTGGAGTACAGCCTTCAGGCTGCGGCGGGCAAGCGCCCATCGGTGTTCAAATTGCGATTATAGTAGCCGTCACTCTCCGAGTGACGAAAGCCGACAGGCTGCGTTTTACGGCCAGCGTCACTCGGAGAGTGACGTCTACTTTGTTAAATTTAGTCCCATTGGGCAAACGCCCGTGCTCCAACTGACCCCTCGTTGAAAAGTTTTTAAGCAATGACATCACTTCCGATAATTGACCTTCCCGATTCGAATCCATTGCCGAAGGGCGTTTCTGGAGTACCGGGCCAGTCAAAAGGGACATATGCCTTCGTTAGCCTCGGCTGTCCGAAGAATCTGGTGGATAGCGAAAAAATGCTGGGATCGCTGTCGTTGGACGGTTATTCGCTGGTTTCTGATCCTGAAGGTGCGGATTTCGTCATCGTCAATACGTGTGGCTTTATTGAAAGCTCACGGCAGGAATCTCGTTCGGTCATTCAGGAGATGCTGGATCTCAAAAAGGAAGGCAAAACGAAAGGCGTCATTGTTGCCGGATGTCTGCCTCAGCGACTTGAAGCCGACGGTGGATTGCTGAAGGAAATGCCTGACATCGATCATGTTGTGGGCGTCTTCGGGCGTGACGAAATCACCAAAGTCGCGGATCGACTGGTTGGTGGTAATCGCGAACAGCGAGAACTCTTCCGCCCTGCCCCGATCAAAGCGATGAATGATCAATCGCGTCTGCGAATTACTCCATCGCACTATGCGTATCTGAAAATTTCAGAAGGCTGCGATCGGACCTGTACGTTTTGTTCAATTCCGTCGATGCGCGGCAAGCACGTCACAAAGCCGATTGAGATGGTGCTTGATGAAGCCAGGGAACTTGTCGATGACGGCATGCGCGAATTGATTATTGTCGCTCAGGACACAACGTATTATGGCATGGACCTGTATGGTGAAGTTCGTCTGGCGGAATTGCTGCGTCAGTTGCAGAAAGTTGATGGCATCGACTGGATTCGGTTGATGTATCTCTATCCAATCAATTTTTCAGACGAGCTGATCGACGTCATTGCAGATTCTGGCAACATCCTGCCGTATCTGGATATGCCGCTACAGCACATCAATTCTTCGGTGTTGAAGAGAATGCAGCGTCGCGTAAATTCTGACCAGACACGTGAATTGGTAAGTAAGCTTCGGGAACGTATTCCGAATGTGGTCTTGCGAACGACATTTATCACTGGCTTTCCTGGCGAAACGGACCAGCAGTTTGAAGAGCTGCGGCAATTTGTTGAGGAAACGCGGTTTGAACGTATGGGTGTTTTCACATACTCCCTGGAACCTGGCACACCGGCAGTGAAACTGGACGGTCATCTTCCGGAAGACGTCAAGGAAGCGCGCCGTGACGAATTGATGGCGTTGCAGCAGCAGATTGCATTTGAGCACGCTGATAAAATGATCGGCTTTGAGTTGGATGTGCTCATCGACGAAGAAATTGGTGACGGAGTCTACGTTGGGCGATCGTACGCAGATGCTCCGGAGATTGATTCGAATGTAATCGTGCGTGGTGTTGATCTTCAGCCGGGCGATATAGTTCCGGTCGAAATTATGGAGCGTCAAGACTATGATCTTGTCGGAATGGTTTCGGATCTGGTCGCGGAAGACGCAGACGATTAGGATAGCCTGTCAGCGTGTGCGACGCGCACATTGAAAGTGAATTCAATAAATCACCAACCAGCTAACGTTGTGTCATTCACGAATCAGGACCTTATGTCAAACGCAGACATTTCAACTCCGCCTTCTGCAGGTGCAGCCAAACGCAAGGCTGTGTTGGGGCGTGAATCGTTGAATATGCCAAACTTGATCACAGGGACTCGACTTCTGCTTTCGTTGGTCTTGTTTGCAATGATATCGGCTGGAGACTGGTGGATCTCGGCGGCAGCGTTGTTTGTCTTTGCCGCTTCAACCGATGCGATTGATGGTTACCTGGCTCGCCGCTACAAGCAAATCACGGTGCTAGGCAGAATACTTGATCCTTTTGTGGATAAAGTGATTGTGTGCGGTTCGTTCGTATTTCTGCTCGAGAAGCAGGGTGAATCTGATTCCGGCGTGAATGCGTGGATGGTGATCATCATCATTGGTCGCGAGATGTTTGTTTCCAGTCTTCGCGGCATTTTGGAAAAAGAAGGCAAAGACTTTTCCGCCAGCATGGCAGGCAAACTCAAGATGACTCTGCAATGCGTGGCAGTGACAGTCAGCCTGCTATCGCTTTCACCATCATTGAACTGGCTATGGTTACCGGGTTTTCGCGACGTGATGTTATGGGTTGCGGTCGGTGTTACGGTTTGGAGTGGACTGATCTACGTCATTCGTGGTTTTTCGCTGCTGCGGCAGGAATAGATTCTACTGATGCGTTTCATGAAACAATCAGATCCTCTACCCGTCGCGCGCCTTGGATCGCACCGCTCGAAAGATCCGCATAAAGATCCTTGAGATGTTCTTTCAGGTCATCAAGACTTTCGCCCTGTGTCCAATAATCTGGATACTCCTGCAGGTATCCCAGCCAAGCGTCACCATCTTGCCAAATAATAATTTTTACAGCTTGCATCAGTTTTCCCTCGAAAGCATTTCCGCCACCACATCCTGAAACATTCAATTCGGCTGACTCAATCAAATTCTATGTCGATAAGCTTTCCTGGCACAACCAGAACATCGCTCCGCTAAGGTGTAACGGCCTGTAAATCCTTCATCATTCGCCTTGCACCGTTGCCCAGGAACAACACATCAACGCCAGCGACGACGAGCGAATAACCTTGATCCATCCACGGTTTCACAGCGTCAAATGAGATGCCAAAATATCCCAGCGGCATTTTGACTGCCTGGCATGACTTTGTGACACGATCGATTCCGGCCAGAACCTCGGCGTCGGAAATCTGTCCCATCTTGCCGTAACTGGCGGACAAATCATATGGGCCAAGTAGTACTGCATCGACACCCGGAACTTTCACGATGGATTCAATGTTATCGACCGCAGTCCGATGTTCCGCCTGCACGATGACGGAGATCTCGGCATTGGCACTGGCGACATATTCGGCGAAACGAAAACCGTAACCGTGGGCACGAGCGAGACCCACGCCTCGGCTGCCTTCCGGGGCGTAGCGAGCATACCGCACGACATCAGCGGCTTGTTCGGCGGAGTTGACTTGTGGCACGATAATGCCGGCCGCTCCGAGATCGAGTACTTTCTTGATGGCCACTTCGTCACATGCTGGAACCCGAACGATACAGGCGATGCGATGACTGACGGCCTGTAGAATCCCGAGGATATCAGATGTATCCAGTGGTCCGTGTTCGCCATCAATGAACAGCCAATCGAACCCCGCGTCGGCAAGGATCTCTGCCGTCGAGGCCGTCGGTAACGTGACCATCGTGCCGAGCAACCGTTCGCCGCTGCTGAGTCTTGTGCGGAAATTTTGAGGCGTATTCGATGTGCTTTCGTTATTCATGCCTCACTACCAATTCGCATTCCGTAAAAGGAGCGATGTACAAACCAGGAAGCAATCACGAACAGGACTGCCGCGATCACTAGATTCAATGCAACTCCCGTGCTGGCGTAGAAATCTATCGACGTCTGTTCTTTGGAAATACTAACAGCCAGCTCGACAGCAAGTAATCCGAACAATGTGGTGAATTTGATCACTGGGTTCAAGGCCACTGACGACGTGTCTTTGAATGGATCACCAACGGTATCGCCTACGACAGTTGCCGCATGCAGCTCCGTACCCTTTTCTTGCATATCGACTTCGACCACTTTCTTCGCGTTGTCCCACGCGCCGCCGGCATTCGCCATGAAGATGGCCTGGTAAAGTCCGGAAATTGCGATCGAAATCAGATAGCCGATAAAGAAGAACGGATCCGCGAAGGCAAAGGCCAAAGTGATAAAGAATACGCCCAGGAAGATATTGAACATGCCCTTCTGTGCGTAGATCGTGCAGATTTCGACGACCTTTTTGCTGTCTTCAACGGAAGCCTTCGTGACTCCATCCAGCTTAATATTGGCTTTGATGAACTCTACTGCTCGGTAAGCACCTGTTGTCACGGCCTGAATTGAGGCACCCGTAAACCAGTAAACAATCGCACCACCCGTCGCAAGCCCCAGCATAAAAGGCGCATGCAGCAGCGATAGCTTATCCAGATCGGCCGTCAGTTGCCGAGTCAGATTCATGATGATCGAAAAGATCATCGTCGTCGCTCCGACGACTGCCGTCCCAATGAGAACAGGCTTCGCTGTGGCCTTGAAGGTATTGCCAGCTCCGTCGTTTTCTTCCAGCAGATGTTTTGCGCGGTCGAATACGGGCGTAAAGCCAAATTCCTTCTCGATTTCCTGCGAGATATTCGGGATGTTTTCGATCAGCGACAATTCGAACACCGATTGTGCATTGTCAGTCACTGGACCGTACGAATCGACGGCAATAGTCACTGGCCCCATACCAAGGAACCCGAACGCTACCAGCCCGAACGCGAAGACACTGGGAGCCTGCATGAAAGTTCCCAGCCCCTGTGTCGAAAATGCGTAGGCGACAGTCATCAACCCGACGATACTCAAGCCAAGCCAGTAACATGAGAAATTTCCTGCCACCAGACCGGAAAGAATATTCAAGGAAGCTCCACCGGCTTTTGAGGACTTCACAACCTCTTTCACATGAGCGGATTTTGTCGAAGTAAAGATCTTCACAAGTTCCGGAATCACCGCGCCCGCCAATGTACCGCATGAAATAATCGATGACAGTATCCACCACAGAGATGCGTTGCCTGCAATTGGACCCGTTGCAGCGTTCGGCCCGATTGTGACCCATGAAATTGCGTACGTTGTCACGATCGAAACAATGGACGTGATCCAGACGAGGCGTGTCAATGGTGATTCAAATTCCATCTTGTCGGCATTCAGGCTTTGTGATCGAGTGATCGCTTCGTTCACAAAGTACGAAACCGCTGACGCAATGACCATCATGACACGCATAACGAAGATCCACACAAGCAACTGAACTTGCAGCCCTTCGTGAAAATTAACTGCCTCGCCAGCCAGCAGTTTGACACTTTGTGGATTGATCGCCAGCAGAATAAATGTGATCAGAGCGACGCCGGTGACGCCGTAAGTCTCAAATCCATCCGCGCTGGGGCCCACGGAGTCCCCTGCATTGTCGCCCGTGCAGTCCGCGATAACTCCTGGATTGCGAGCGTCGTCTTCCTTGATGCCGAAGACAATTTTCATCAGGTCTGACCCGATGTCGGCGATCTTCGTAAAGATTCCGCCAGCAATTCGTAATGCGGCCGCACCCAGGCTTTCACCAATCGCAAAGCCGATGAAGCATGGTCCCGCATAGTTACCGGGAATAAATAGCAGAATGCAGAGCATGATCAGCAGTTCAACGCTGATCAGCATCATGCCGATGCTCATCCCTGCCTTCAGCGGGATGGCGTAACACGAATATGGTTTGCCGGCCAGACTTGCGAAGGCGGTCCGTGAGTTCGCGAACGTGTTGACTCGAATGCCAAACCACGCAACCAGGTAACTTCCTGCGATCCCAACGAGCGAAAAGAGCAAGATGATACCGACCAGACTGAGCGGAAAACCGTGTGTTTCTTCTTGGGTTACTGAGTCACGATAAAGTGCCATTTTGCTGAAGTAAACCGCAACCACCGTGGCGATAAACACCCACAGCAGCAAAATGAATTTGCCCTGAGTTTTTAGGTAGGTTTTACATGTTTCATAGATCAGGTCGGACACTTCCAGCATTGATTTGTGAACTGGCAAGTTCTTTAGATGCGCGAATATCCAGAGTCCAAATGCAAGTCCCATGACGCTGATCGCGATGCCTCCCATCAGCATCGTCTCGCCACTGAGTCCCAAGGCGATTGGCCGATCGAGCGACGGAATAATGAGATCTGCTTCTCCAGCGAAGGCCGATTGCGGCAAACACGCTGCGAAAAGAAGAGTCGCGAGAAATACAGTTCGTGATGACAACCGTGTCAGGCTGTTCGTCTTCATTGGTAACCTTGCGGGGGGAGGGATTTTCAAAGTGCGGGTGGGGATGTCTGGAATTATGCCGGAGTGTGAAGAATGTGAGCAGGTTTGCAAGTGTCCTGCGTAAGTTGCACACCACATTTTTTGTTTGCAGATTCAGATGCTGCGTGCATACAGGGCGGCCATGGAAGACTGAGTGAGTCGTAAACATACTCGCCTTGAGAGATCAATTCGAGGTTCCAGGGATCGCTCGATCAATAAATGTCCGAATTTGTCCGTAGCGAAAGTCGTCAAGACTTTTGGAACTGTTGGCAGCCGAAACTCTTGACGAGTTTCGCTACGACAATAATTGATCGAGCAGTCCTAAGCGGCGCGCGGGCTTTCGTAGGCGACGTCGAATGCGCCGCTTGAAAAAATGTGTGCTCAGCTACCAAGCCCCAATCGCTCGCCGCGATATTTGCCGCTTTGGACTCTTGAAACCCATGTGGGATTGTCCAGATACCACTGAATCGTAAGTTCAAGGCCCGATTGGAAATCCTGCTGTGGCATCCAGTTCAGCTCGCTGGCAATCCTGGAGGCGTCGATGGCATAACGACGGTCGTGGCCGGGGCGGTCTTTGACGTATGTAATCAGATTCTCGCATGAACCGTGTGCGAGGCCGGGAGCAAGTCGATCGACCGTCGCGCAGATCATCTTGACGATACTGAGATTCGTTTGTTCGTTATTACCACCGATGTTGTAGCATTCTCCAATGCGACCGGCAGCAAGCACACTTTCAATCGCCGCACAATGATCTTCCACAAATAACCAGTCTCGAACATTAAGTCCATCACCATAGACGGGCAATGGTTTACCGGAGATAGCGTTCAGGATCATCAGCGGGATGAGCTTCTCCGGGAACTGATACGGCCCGTAATTATTCGAACAGTTTGTAATCACTGTCGGCAGACCGTAAGTATGATGGTAAGCTCGCACGAAATGATCGGATGCTGCTTTGCTGGCAGAATATGGACTATTCGGCGAGTACGGAGTTTCTTCGGTGAACAATCCTGTGTCGCCCAGTGAACCATAAACTTCGTCTGTGGAAACATGGAGGAAACGAAAAGCATCTTTTGATTCGCCGGACAGAGCGGCGTAGTACCGGCGCACTTCTTCCAACATGCGGCATGTGGCGAGTACGTTCGTTTCTACAAACGTCAGTGGGCCGTCGATCGATCGGTCAACGTGCGATTCTGCGGCGAAGTTGAGAATGGCATTTGGTTGATGAGTTTCAAGCAACTGCCGCACGAGCGCGGCATCGCCGATATCTCCCACGACCAGCGTATGCAAATCAGCGTTGGTATCTGGCAGCGAATCCGGATTTCCGGCGTACGTCAATTTGTCCAGATTGATGATCCGAACGTCCGCTCGTTTGATCGCGCGACGGACAAAGCAGCTGCCAATGAATCCGGCCCCGCCGGTGATCAGTAATGTTTGCATAGATATCAATTCAGTTTCAGATCTTCATAAATTGCATTATTAATCATTCGATTGCGGCGCTGGTGCTGGCCTTCGCCACAGAATCCGTTCGTCGACCATGCGACGACCAGGTTTCTGTCCGGGTCACAAAACGCCATCGAACATTGCGACCCACCGTGTCCAAAAGTGGCCTCGCTGCAGTACCGTCCGAAACCGTACGGCACGGTTTCGGCACCATATCTGTTCGAATTGCAGACGAATCCCAGACCAAAGTCCACTGTGTGTTGGAGAGTTTGGTCGAATTTTCCGACACGATGACGAGAGGTCAACTGATGAATCGTTGCAGTCGATACCAGTTGCTGACCGGATGTTGATATTCCGCCGCTCAGCAGCATCTCATAGAAGCGTCCAAGTTCGCTCACTGGGCCTCGCAAGCTGGCACCAGGCGATGGTTGAGTTATCCAGGGTTCACGACAATAGTTGCTTTCCGCAAGCTGTCCTTTGTCGCGTTCATAGATGAATGGCAATTTCTCGACTAGTAACGGCAACTTTGACGGTTCGATGCCGCAGGTTGTCCGATTCATGTCCAACGGATTCAATAGTTGCCTTTGCAGAATCTCAGAGAAGCTGAGAGTCACATCAGCAGATTCCAGTCGCCGAAGAATTTCACCAAGCAGGAACCAACTACTTTGAGGATGGTACGCTGCGATGCCAATTTCCAGCTGGCGTGGCTGGTTTCGAATACGACGGATGCTTTCGGACCACTCGCATTGTGGCCAGCCTGTTTCTGTCTGAGGAAATCCGGACTGATGTGTGAGTATGTCGAAAACGGTGACATCTGCTATTTCTGTGTCTTCAAATTCAGGCAGCAGTTCTGTGACCGTTGCGTTCAGTTTCAGGCGACCTGCTTCGATGTGCTGCATGAGCGACAAAGCCGTCAGCGGTTTCCCGGCGCTACGCCATGGCATCAGCGTTTCAGATGTCATCAACTGCTGCGGCGCAGATTCTCCGATGGCCGCATTGATTGCCACTTCACCATTCGACGATACATAAATTTGAACGCCCGTGTGCAATCGTCGATCGATTCCATCCTGAATGGCAGCTGCAACTGATGGGAACTCCGAATACGGAAACATATGAACCCTTAGTCGACCGGTAGGCCTTTTTCCAAACGAATACGCCGCACTTCAGCGAGTACACCTTCGACAATCGCAGAGTTCCTTGTGATCGCAAAGTACTGCGTCATATTAATAATGATATTGACGATCCACGCGCAGACAGCCGCGCTGAAGTGCAATGTTGAATCACTGACGCCGACGGTTTTTTGGAGCGATGCGGTGGTGGCGGGATCGGCTACGGCTCCTAATGCACCCGTTGCTACCAGCAGAAAAAATCCAATAAATATTCCAGGCAGAATGCTGTACTTGGTTCGTTGGTTCAGGCGATACCATGAGTTCGGTAGACTGTAGGCTTGCGATGTCTCTTCGATCCAGCGACCCGTTCCCATGAAGTATGTGAACAGCAGAGCGTGAACCATCGTCGCGCTCGTCAATGCACCAAGTCCCACCAGCAGGTGCGTCCCTATCCGGTGATTGACTTCGGGGTCGAGACCATTGAGTTTCATCGGGTCGCCGACTTGCCATCCCAGCACAAATGCAATCAGCAGTGTGATGTTTGCCAGCACAGCAAGCGTGAGGAAGATTCGTTTCACTGCGATCCTCGATCGTTCAGAGGCATTGACCAAAAATATGAAGTGGCGGCAGTCAAAGAATAGAGCCGTATAAGAACTTTACGTGTTCCTATACGGCTTTAAGGCGGAATTCATCAAAAGTCAGAAACAGAGAATTCTGGATTTCCAAATCAGGAAAAGAAAATCGTCGAATCTGCAAGGTGTGCAATGTGTTTTTGAATTGCTGTCTGATCAATTGGCCAGTGTCATTGATGTTCTTTGTTCGATAGTCTGGTCGATGACCTGACCAAACGAATTGTTCTGCATTTCCATTTTCAATTCGAGGTCGGACTTCGTAATACGGCCTCGCGCGACATCGAACAAAAGGCTGCCTCTGCCTTCGGTCTTCAGCAGCTTCAGATCGATTTCTGTTCCTTGTTTTGGCGTGAGTGATATCGATGGAGCCATCGATATTCTGGCCATGCCTGTGCTGGCGTCGATTCCTTGAAACGTCAGTTTTGATGTAACGGTCATGGTTCCGAAGGGCATTTCGATCAGTTGCGTGCTGTCCCACATATGGCCAGTCTTGATGGGTGTTTCCGGCAGCAGAATTGCCGACTGTTTCATCAATTGTTTCAGAGTCTCTTCGTCCAGTGAATTCCCAGTTGAGCCTGACTTTTTGAGTGCTGCCAGCAAGGATTCCGGCACCGTCACCTGATCAATCTTACCTGTGGATAACATGTGTACGCCGAATTCCTGGCCAATCAGTTTCTTGAAAACGTCGGCAAGTGCTTTTCCAGATGGCGTGTCGGGGACTTCTGTGCTTGATGAGTCGAATTTGAGTGCTCCGATGAGTCCGCCTTGGGAATACATCTGAACTCGTTCGACAGTCTGACCCATATTCACATCACCGCTGGCAGGATCGACGTTCTCAATTTTCCATTGCATGTCCATTGTCTGGTTCATGGCAATTTGCTGCGTTTTGTCAGCAACGTTGATAGTCATTTTCATGTTTTGCTTGACGACGTACTTGAGAGATTCGCCAGCAGAGAATTTCCACGCCAATTGTTCTTGAGCCGAGCTCATGGATGGCCCGGCCAACAACATCAACATTGCCGCAAAAGCAGAGAAACAACGCACGAACATTTCGGATCTCCGACCAAACAAGTGAGCCTCGGAAACGCAGCGATAGAATTCCGGGTTGGAATGGGAGGCCATAGAAGCCGATATTCCAGGACTTATTGAAAGGCCTTGGACTATTGGTTCGTGACTCATTTCCTGCCCCAGTCGCAAACGATGCCGAAAGGTAGCAGAATTTGGAGAGACTGTAGAAGACCGATTATTCAGCCGGGAATCTCACGCCCCGTATTTCTCAAGCCGATCGGCGTGGGCTAACGCCTGCAACATCAGATATTTGGCCTGAAACATGCCCAATTCGCCCACACGGCAGGCGGATTCACCAAATTCACGTGATCCGTCGAATCGGCAGTTTTCGGCAACCAGCATCGTCGGAACCGGATGCCCGCTATGAGATTTCATCTTGGCGGGAGTGCTATGGTCGCCGGTGATGATCAGCACGTCCGGCTTGAGTGCGTTGATCTTCGGAATGGCAGAATCGAACTCTTCGATGCGTTTGACCTTGGCATCAAAGTTGCCGTCTTCACCGGCGCTGTCGGTGTACTTGAAGTGGATGAAGAAGAAGTCGTACTTCGACCAGTTGGCTTCCAGGCACTTCATCTGATCATCGACCGTCTGGCCTGCATCAAGGATGTCCATGTCAACAAGTCGAGCCAACCCGCGATACATCGGATACACGGCAATCGCTGCCGCGCGAGTTCCGTAGACTTCCTGGAACTTTGGAATCGGAGGCATTTTGGCGATACCTCGCATGGTCAGCAGGTTTGCTGGTGCGTCGTCTTTCAAAATGATGGCGGCCTGACGTTTGAACTCGGCAAGAATCTCTGCCGTCTTCTGCGACGGGGCGTCAGTGCCGTGTGGCTTCAGCGGAGGTACGCCGGTTCTCTGCGGATCAGTGTCATTGACATTTCCACCCAAGCCTTCGCCGCGAATAACGATCACCAAACGATATTCTTTGACGTGACGCACGAAGACTTCAACGCCAGGGATCTTGATCGAGTTGAGCTTCTCACACAACTTCGCCGCGATGTCGCTTGCAATCCGCCCTGCTCTGCGGTCAGTGATGTTGCCCGCAGCATCAATCGTGCAGAAGTTCCCGCGCACTGCCACGTCTTTATCGGTCAGAGCGAAATCAATTCCCAACGCTTCCAGAACGCCGCGACCGATGTCGTACTTCAAGGGGTCATAGCCGAACAGCCCCAGATGTCCTGGTCCGCTTCCTGGAGCGATTCCCGGCAGCACCGGAATACTCATCCCCAGCACTCCGCGTTGAGCCAGTGCATCAAGGTTGGGTGTATTTGCTGTTTCGAGTTCTGTCTTGCCACCCGGTTTCAAAGGCAATCCGCCCAGACCATCTGCGACGAACAAAACAATTTTCGAGTCTGAAGATCGCTGCAAGCGTCGCGTTAAATCATGAATGTCGGTCATCGAAACTCGTTCCTGAAACCAATGGCTTGAGTGGAAAATACTGAGCTTGCCTGGCTCTTGTTCCTCTCAAGGTTACAAACCTCGCCGCAGATTCAAAGCGAGTCGGCGATTGCTACCGTTCCAGAGAAGCGCAGCCTGCCCCTCATTCGGTCAGCATTAGATTTGACACGGAATCTCGCCATCAAGTCGTACCGTTCGCGGTTTCCCTCTGTGCCATGAACCAAACTGTACGCTACACTACAGCCACTCATTTCACACAGGAGGCACCATGCCGCTACATGACTGGTCGCGAGTCGAATCTGGAATCTTTCATGCGTTTCACACCGCTTGGATTACTGAAATACAAAACAAACTCAACTCCGGACTATTGCCGGAAAACTACTATGCTCTGGCCGAGCAACATGCTGGCGATTACGTTGCCGACGTGCTTGCTTTGCACGTGCCGCCCACGCCCGAGGAAATGAGTCCACTTGCCTTCGCTGACAACGAAACTGGTGGTGGTACTGCCCTTGCGGAAGCGCCGCCGAAGATTTCTCAGCACGAAAAAATTGAACTGGATATCATCGAGATTCAGCGCTATCTGT
>Ga0105050_10007594_pt1 | contig 12878 bp, 8 predicted proteins | sample FRY01_FD_78088 | JGI IMG/M metagenome (GOLD analysis project Ga0105050, IMG submission 78088) | Freshwater microbial communities from Lake Fryxell liftoff mats and glacier meltwater in Antarctica - FRY-01 | ecosystem: Environmental > Aquatic > Freshwater > Ice > Glacier meltwater ... | reverse complement strand
TGCTCCCGCGCCCAGGCCAGCAGCCCGTGCAGCAGATGAACGCCGTAGCCTTTGCCCCGCTCGGTTGGGCTGGTCACAATGTCATAGAGGCCAAAGAGCGCGCCTTCCAGCACGCCCAGGCCAGAGAGGACGAGGCTGATGGCTTGCATTGGTGAACCTTTCGTTAGCGACTTGTGCGTTCAGGAATTCGTGTTATGATTGTTGTCACCGGATACTACTGCAACAAACCTATAAGCGCAAGAGGCAGCCGTGAATCCTCCATTCACAAGTCGTAAAGGCTTAACTCGGACGCAAATCCGATATCTTTTGTGGGCGTTTGGTCTTTATATCTTCTTCGCGGTTTTGAATGCTGGCAACCAAGCAGGTGACGCACCGCGCAGCCAGGTAACCACAGTTCCTCTGATTGATTCAAGCGCAGAACTCCGCATTCAGTCACCCCGACTTCTAACTTTCGACGGTCAAAGACATCAGGGACGGATTGCATTGACTATCAGGCCACGAGCGACACCTTCTGCAACGTCTATTTCTCCCACGCCGACTGCGACTGCGCATCCTACACCTTCAGTCCAGATTATTTCGCCGATCTTCACCCAGCCCATAACCAATACAGATTGTTCCCGTTACACTTCTCTCTGCTTTAGCCAGATGCAAGCGTACTCGCCATCGACGGCTGCGCTGTCCACCGTAGCCCCAAGCGTGAGTAAGGAGAACCAAGACAAACCTGGCGGCTATATACCAGACGCTGAGTGGAACTTTTTGGTCAACAGCAGCGAAGGCGCTCTTCTGATCACCAGCGCTGGGGTCTCCTTCACGCCGATCATCACTTTGTCCATATCTTCGAACATCACAGAAGCCTCCTTTTTGATCGAACACGCGGCGTTGCCCAATACACCTGCATATGTAGATATCAATTTGAAGGATCGTAGCAATCTACAACCCTATCCGATTGTTGCCAGGATTGACTTGGAGCCGTATTGGCAATTATACCTACGCAAGTTCTGGGAGGTATTCTTATCGCTCGGTAGCATTGTTGCGCTGATTGGTGTTGGCTTCGGTTATCTGATTCAAGAACAGAGAGATCAAGAAAACCAGACACGCGTCGAACAAAAAGAACGCGAGGATCAGGCACGCGCTGAACAGAAAGAACGGGAGGAGCGGGCACGTGCTGAACAGAAGGAACGGGAGGAGCGGGTACGCGCTGAACAGAAGGAACGCGAGGAGCGGGCACGCACTGAACAGAAAGAACGCGAGGATCAGGCACGCGCCATAGTAGCACTTCAGCAGATTGTTGATAGACTCCAGAATGCGCCGCCATCTGAAATCCTCGCACTGCTCCAGTCCTGGACGAGATTCGCCAGCAGCCTGCGTGAACCGTCAGGCGAATTGGGTGCCCAGGTCGAGGCGGTGCGAGTGGCGGGTCAGAAACTTGCTCAAAGTGATATGGCAGCGCTGACCGGTGACGGCGCTGTTTGGGTAGAAGAAATTTATGCAACCACTCAACGTTTTCCCAAACATCTCAACCCAGAAGACATTCAGGCTCTCAACGATTTGCGTTTTGTTGTCAACGCACTTGATGGGACGCAGCAACTTGAAAATGCCAGCCACACTTTCGTGGATGCCTATTTGCTGGGAGTTTATCTCAATTTCGCTTGGGCTGGAGTGCAAGATGACGCCAAACAAAAGACGTTGAGCAATATAGACAAATTGGCCGGACAAGATACTACTGAGCGAATCGGTGTTTTGCAGAAGGCTCTGCGGGGAATTTACGCTTGCGACGAGCAGGTTGCCGCGTTGAAAGATACTTCTTCTCTGCGCAAAGAACTTGGCGAGTGGTACAGCAATTTGGATATCCCTGAAGAAAAGCTAAGTGAAGAAGAAGGACAAAGCAAAACAGGAGAGCAAATTGATTCCTCTATTCCGAAGCTGTGTAATTGGCTCTTCTCTGAGATAATTGCCCAAGTTGCAGGGGGGAGCGGAAATGCGTTGGACGCGGGGTTGTTAGAATGGTGTCGCAACTTGCAGACCGAACGCAACCGTAGGGCATCCCGTCAGCAGACAAAGCAGCGGATTCGTGAACCACTTTGGCCCATATCGGAAAATAACGTAGGCGCGGGTGTGAAGGATGCCAACTACGATTATTTGCCGCCACCAAACAAACCCGATGAGGCTCCGTCAGGCGAATCCGATGAGACTCTGACAGACAAACCCGACCCATGGAGCGATGCTCTTATAGAATTGACCCAGCCACATCACCACTACGTGCAGGGCGTCGAGGACAACGGCAAAAGCTGGCTGCGCATCCACCTTGAGAAAACCGTGTGGTCAGAGTACGCGTCTGTGTTGCCGGTCTTCTATTTTCCACCTGTGACGTTGCTCTATGAGGTCGAGAATCGGGCGTTTCTCTATCAGACCTTTGCCCATAGCGTCGCCAACTGTCTCGTCGCCGCGTTGTTGGAGTCCTACGAGTTGCGAGAGGAAGATATAAAGGAGGTTGCACCTTTTCTTGCCCGCTACGACTATCCAGTCCCTTTGGGCGAAGATTGTCTGGCGTCGCCAACACCGCCGATAGCGGATCTGGACAACTTCTATGCCAACAAAGCGCATAGCTATCGTCTGGCGCAGTTGCGAAGGACAGTGCATAGGGCGCAAGATCGACATCCCTACCCAGGCGCGCCAGTTGCCGATCAAATTCTGGATGATATGAGCGTGGCGATTCAAGTAGCCGGTTTTTCGGCTGTTTATTTGCTCATAGACAACCTGACCCAGAAGCAAGAGGAAAAGATATGGCCTGTATTCTGGTCTCCAGAGATCGGCGTCGATCTCCAGCGCCATAAAATCTATCTGAAGGTGTTTGGCGTGTCGCCTGGGCCAGCCGAAGGGTGGGCTGGCCCGGTTGTCGTCGATAATCCAGTGACCAAAGCCCCATTGTCCATTTTTCGAGAACAACTTTCATCACCTTTCTAAATCCGCTATGACACTCCTGGGCCTCTCCCTTTTGGAAGACCGACACCCGGATGAAAATCCGCTACTGGCAAGCTGCCTGGTCATTCCCTCTATTTTGCTGGACGTCATCAATCGGCGTTCGACACTTGTGGCCGCGCCGGCTGGCTATGGCAAAACGACGCTGGCCTATCTTGCCCGCGCCGCGACAACTACCTGGTTTCATGTGGTTCTGAGCAATGACGACCTGGACGCTGACAGGATCATCGACAGTCTGATGTCCACGATGACCAAACAGCTATGGCGTTCTCTGGGCGACAGACCCGAGCAATTCGAACGCTTGGGTCGCCGTGCTGAAGCCGTCAAGTATTTTTTGCAACAATACGTGGGTATGGAGATCGATTACTGGCTGGAGACGCTGGCTGAGGATCATCCTGAACAAGCCGGGCTTCTACAAGGATTGGCTCGGTTACAGACCCGGCAACTTTTCACGGAGACAGCCGACGACGAATTGCGTGTCAGTATTCTACTGGATTGCATTGTCAGGTTGGGCTATGATGGCGTGGGTATCTGGCTAGATTTGCATGAGGAATTGGAGGAGCTTCCGGATAACCTCAGGGATTCGCTGGCCTATATCTATGACTTTCTCGCTCTCCTGCGCAACAGAAGTCTCTTTATCAAGTGTCTGGCCACTCCGCCTACGATTGGCTTTCTGGAAAGCCGACGCGGACCACAGACGCTGAGCACGGATCGGCTAACGCTTGACTGGTCTCAGGAACGGTTGGCACTGCTCATCGATCGACGGCTGGAAGTTGCCAGCCGGGGCCGGGTTCTCCGCCTGGATGATCTCATTGAGAGCGCGCGCTTTCGGACTTTTCTGCGCGACTACGCCGATCTGCATAGCCCTGCAGCTTGGGTCAATCTGGCGCGACAACTTGCCCAGCAGATCAACCTGTCTGGTACGATGCCTGCCACCGGGACCGACTGGCTGGCGGCCCGACGGGCCTACTGCGCCGAACATCTGAAGATCCGCCGCGACCGGGAAGGACGCTTCTGGCGTGGCAACCAATTGCTGGAGGGATTGGTGCCACGCAAGCGCGCCATCTATCCGCTGATCGATCATCTGTATGAAAATCCCGGCTTTCATCGCACCTACCAGTTCACTCGACAATTGTATGTCGATGAAAACATCCTGAATAAGACGATTAGTCGGGCGCGCAAGGAGCATATTGAACCCCAACTCGACGCTGGAGGCGCAGAAGAGAGCGGATTTATCTATCTTGTCACCGATCACAAAGGTGGAGGCTATGGATTACAACATACGGACCGCTCTCCGTAAGTATTTTCACTCATTGTGAGAGGTCTGTAAGATGTTGCGCGTGTTTTGTGAGGAGATCTGTTTTGAAAGCTATTGTATGACTGAGAAATCGAGCGGATAATAACGTCACATTTGTATTTTTCTCTTGCGTTGTTTTCGTTTGGAAATGGCGCAGGAGATAAGTTGTTTCCTTACCAGTGACGGGAGTATTATGCAACCTATTCTCGCAGCGCGTAAAGGCATGTACGATGAATCCCTTTCCGAATCTTCCAGTATCAATAGAAAGCCGGACGGGATTAGTCCAGAAGGAAACCCAGAATGGACAAAGATCAAGGAACAGGCAATAGAAGATTGGCTGCGTCATTTTGGCTTTCATTTCAATCCATTTCAAGCTACCGACGCGGAACGCGATGAGCATCTGGCCACCTATTTTGTCGAACACCCTGACTTCGACAATTTGGCCCGATTAGAAAATCGGCTCATTTTTGCCCGCGCTGGTGACGGCAAAACGGTCCTGCGTCTGCGTTTACAAAGTTTCTATCGCGAGGAATTGCTCCGGAAAAAGGTCTTCTGCTTCTCATACACCATTCCATTGACGGTCGCAGCAAATCCTCCTTCCGACATTGCTTCCCATCTGCCCCACATCCTCAAAGCCAGTGTTCGCCATGCCTTTGTGCTCCTGGCAACCCACGGCAACGATCTGGCCAACCTGCAAAGCGATCCGGCCATTGCATCTGCCTTTGCGGCCTATTTTGACCGCTACCTGGGCACATCCTTCTGGTTGGATGACCTGCGCGATGCCCTGGCAACAAATTCCGTAGACCCCATCATACAAAATCTGAAATCCACATTTGACGATCTGGACCTTCCCTCCGGTTGGCTGACTTTAAATTCGCTCTGGTTACGCCACTGGCTCGAACTCTTGCCCGACGTAACGGATCGCTCGCTGCTGGCAGCAGACGATATAACCCAGTGGCCCGATCTCTTGCCCAACGCAACCGATCGATTGCCGGTTGCAGGAGACGATACGGCCCAGTGGCAGGTCTGGCAGACCTGGCAGGAACTTCTGCGTCGTGCCGGCTTCCGGGCATCGTTGCTGCTGATTGACGGGATCGATGTCAAGCCCTCTGCAAAAGAAGCGTCCGGCGTACAAGCGTCACCTGATCTGATGCAACGAATGGCGATGCCTTTGGTGCGAGAGATGCAGGAGAATTGGTTTGGTGAGCACACATTTGTCAAATTATTTTTACCTATAGAGATATTTATTCTCCTTTCCGACACTTTGCATGTAAACGATCCGATTGCTATACTGCATTGGAGCCGGGAGGAGTTGGGCCAGTTGCTGGCTACCCGGTTACAAGCCGCTACCTATGGAGCCATCACCGACTTTTCTCAACTTGTCGAGCCGGATGTTCATCCACAGTTCACAGAGTGGTTGCTTACCGTCGCCGGCTTCTCGCCGCGTTATTTGCTGCACGCAATCGATCTAATTTTGCGTGTTCATGTGGGCCAATCCAACCCCGGCAAGGCAGCCGGCAAAATCTCGTGCAGCACACTGGCGAAATTCCCCTTCGCCTATCCACAACCCTACTAGCCGCTTCCTTCTCCGCGTATCACCGGGCGTTGAAGGAGGCTCGGCGTATTAGATGCAATTTATTGGAGAAGGTTTCTATGCAGTCGAGTGTCTTTGCACGTCGTAGATTTGGACAGCATCCGACAAACTTGCCCCGAGACGAACTGGATACAGCTATGATGCATATCCAACAAGCGATTGACGGTAGACCCTTCGGCAGGAAGCCTTTTGTAGTGTTACAAGGCGCGCCAGGCAGTGGCAAAAGTTGGCTGCTGGCCCAGATACGCCAGACGCTGCAAGCTAATGGCGTGCGTTGCGCCGAGATCGTACAGGCCAGTACCCTCCTTGACACACCGGAAGCTGTGCTGATCGATCTGTTGCGCTGGTGTTTGGACGATCCGACTGCGCTGGTTACGGGCACTACCTCGGCGGCAGAGATTGTGCAGGAGCTCTCAAACCGTCTAAACCACAGGTTGCAGCAGGCTGACAAGCAGCCTCTCGCTCTCTTTTTCGAGGATTTGGACTACTGGGTCGGACTCTCTGATAAATATCTTCAACGCATCTATCAACAATTGTGGTGGGTGTTGTTACGTCACACCCAATTGCCCGGTCTGGTCATCTGCACAAGCCGCGAATCTCTCCCCGCTGCCAGATTCAGCCCGGGCATGAAACGAAAGCAGCAGTTGATTGCGCTGCAACCACTCGGCCCGGGTGAGATCGATCACCTGACAACCGGGATTCTACAGGAGCCGGCCTCCCCCCTGAATGACCTGGCTTCTGTCGACGCCCGGGAGGAACTGCAAAGGCTGGTCAAACGCTACGCCTGCGGCCATCCGCTCATCCCCGATTGGCTGGTATGGAAACTAAGTGTAGAACCTGAAGCATTTCAAGACCACAAACGCGGGCGAAGTTTGCGTGAGTTGGCCGATGAAATCATCGGTGATCGGCTGGACTCTGCGCATGTGGATACTCTCATCCGATTGGTCCGAGAGCGACCGCAAGGCTTTGCCGACGACGATCCCATTTTGGAAGCGGGTGGTCCTGCCTTGGTACGGTTATTCATTCAGGTTGGGCTGGTGAAGTCTGTCTCCGGAACATATCAGGTATTACCCCCGTTGGCCTGTCTTTACAAGGAGGAAGCAAATGGCTGATCGTTTTCCTCAACACCCCCTCTTTACCTTGCGCACCAGCGCACTGGCCGGACGTAGCGCGGAGCAAGCGAAGTTACGCGCCTGTGTAGAGCGTCTGTTAAGCGCCAGGGACGAAACCCGGCTTTTTACCATCGCAGGTACTGGCGGCATGGGAAAGACTCGCCTATTGGAATGGTTACGGGACGATTTGTCCGCAGAATTTTCTGGGCAGCAGCACCCCATTATCTTCACCCGCATCATCGATTTTTACAGTTCCCATGTGCGCATCGATCTGGATTTGATCGAGACCATTGCCCAAGACATCCGTAATGCGCTTGGCGGGGATTTCAACGCCGACAAAATTTTCCACGACTTCGACAATCTGCAACAAAACTTTCGCAGCCAGCAGAATGCAGGCGTGCCAGGCAATATCCGCAGCCAGGTAATAAAGGCTTTCGATGCTGCCTGGAGAGAACTGGCGGCCCGGGGCTGTCGGCTGGTGGTGCTGCTCGACACAGCTGAACTGTTGCGCTTCAGCGACGACCCCGTGCGTCAACGCTTCGATGCTCTGTTGCCAACAGCCACCGCCTGGAGCTGGCTTGAATATACGGTCAGACAGAATGGCCTGCCTGGCGCGCTTTTTGTGGTGGCTGGCCGGCGCAAAGAAGCACCGGAGTTATACGAACGCTTACGCGATCTGGCCGGCGCAGAGGAGTCGATCATCGATCTGGGCGGTTTGTCGGAACAAGGGGTCGGCGAATACATCCGACATCTGGCTCAGACCCTTGCGCAAAACAGGAACAGTTACGAAGCCGGGCTGCTCAACATCGGGGATCAGGAATTCGACCCTGCTCTGATTGGCGTCTTCCACCGGCTGACCGGCGGTCTGCCTATTGCCCTGGCCATTGCCCTGCAGCTCTATCTGGACAGAACGCCGCCAGATCTGATGGCGCTAATCGACGGTCTACGAGACGGAAAGAATGCGCTACCGAATGCCCAGTCTGTCGTGCGCGCCACTCTCGTACAGGCACTGGGCGACTACGCCTTTGGACAAGACGCCAGCGTCATTGTGCGCTATATGGCCCTGGTCCGCCGGGGTCTAACTCCGCAACGCTTCCGCGCCATTTGGCAGGGACACTATCAGTTTCCCAATCTGGCGGAAGACTTCAAGCAGTTGCGGGAACAAATCTTCATCAAGACTCGGCCCGATGGCAGCCTCGTCCTGCATGACGAGATCGCTGACTGGCTGGAGGCTGGTTTCTACAGCCAGGATAAAGAGATTGCAAAAGGGGTATACGAAAGGTTGGTAATCGAGTATGCTCGAGAGATAGACGAAGTAGAACGAACGATAGCCAATCTTAATCAGCACACACAGATAAGCGACGAGGAGAGCGAATTTCATGACATGCGACCCCTGCCGGAATCCATAGCACCCCCGCGACTACAGGCAACCCAACAACAAATAGCAGATGAAAATGAGTTGTTTGACGCGCGTGCGCGCAGACGGCGTTCGATAGCCGATCGTATGTTTTACGCGCTACGCTGGAATCCGGTGGAGGGCTACAAACAGTATTACGAATTGGCCGAAGAAATTTTCAGCACAGGTCTGCGCGAATACGAAGCCCACATCCGCGCCGTCTTTTTGGAATGGTTGGACGCCCAGGAAACGACTACAGGCGGTTATCGTTATCGTAATGCGGCTGCCGCTGTCGGCATCACCCCGCCATTGATTGACGGCGACTTCGCACTGCGCGCGGTGCAGCGCGCCTATACAGAACAGCAGCCTTTAGCCGAACGGATGCATAATACTCGCGCTCTGGCGCAACGCATCCTGGAAGCCCCGGATTTTGCCATGCCTCCCTATACCCGCGCCCTGCTGGAAATTTACGCCGCTCTCTGTCGTGGCCAGGTGGAGGGAGAGCAGACACTGGAAGCAGCGCGGACCGACTTTGAGAGTACTATGCGGACTTTGGAGGCGCAGAAGCAACTACACGGGGAATGGGATACAGACATTCAGGGTTGGCTCATCCACGCAGCCCGGGCCTTTGGCTACTACGCCTATGGCTTCCTCGAACGCACTTGGGGGCACTACGGACGGGCTGCCAGTTACTATACACGCAGCCTGAAGCCCTATCGCGACATGAAGTTCGAGGTCAGCCAGGCGCGTTCCCTCAACGACAAAGCCTATGCGTTAGCCTTGGTGGGTGATTCCCTCAATGCAGAGACAGCGGTTACGGATGCTCTGGGCTTGCGCCAGAAGCTGGGCTATGGCTATCCCATAGCCCTCAGCCTAAATACCTACGGTATTGTGCTGACGATGAACGAACGCCCGGTCTCCGCCGAACACTATTGTCAGCACGCCCTGGAAATCTTCCGTAAGGTGGACAGTACCTACGGGCAGATGATTGCCTATCGCGCCCTAAGCGAGGCATATCGCCGGGATGCGGAGCGTCTGCCCACAGAGCATAAACGCCACTTGGAGCATCTGCAAGATGCTTTGACAGCCAGCGAACAAGCCAATACCATTGCCAAGAATCTATACCAGCCGCCGAATTCCAATCTCGCCGACATTCTCGACGAACATGGCTGCGTCTACCGGGACCTGGCCCTCTTCTGCTGGGAAAACCCGGATGAATGCGCAGGCAAATTTGACGCCGATCAGTCTTTTGCAAAAGCAGAGGATCTCCTGCAACAATCCATCCAAGCAATCGCGGGAATAGTCGCCAGCGAGCGACGGGTGGATTCAGCCATCAATTTGGCCTATCTGTATTACTGGAGAATCAATTCTGCGCAGGGTGACAGGGCCAACGCAGGCCAACGTCAACAGATTGTGGCTTGGCTTGACGAATCAGATGCGCGTCTCCAGGAGGCGATTGGCTTTGTTCCCCCAGAGTACCAGAATCCGGCGCATCTGCGTCACGAGAATGACGCGCCGAGCGTCTACTGGTCTCATCTGAGCAAGGCCTGGTCTCTGGCCGCGCTGATTGTTCAGGAGCGCAGGTTGCTGGCCGAACGCTCCGAGGAACCGATAGAAGACAAAGAGCGTATACTACTCGAAGACGAACTACATCGTGCTGTTATGCGCATCCTCTATTATGCAGGCAGACTGCCCGGCAATGTACGAGCCGTGCGCCGCTCCCTTCAGATGGCCTACGACGTACTAAAGCCCCTGGCCGGTAAAACCCTGGAACGCTTTTATGAGGAAGGGGCGCAGGTCTTCCCGGCGGAGGAGCGCGTGGCGTGGCGGCACGCAGAGAAGCTACTCCGGAAACAGCTTCAGGAAAATTTTGGTGTTGGTGATTTTTCTTTGTAATACAAACCCACAGGGGGCAGAATGTTGCGATCAGATAGGCGTTTCCCAATCGCGTTGACCGATGTTGAGTGGTTGACAGATTTTCAGCACCCTACACTTCCAGCACATACTGACCCCTGTGGTGCTGTCATTTCTGCGCGTCAACCCGCTGAAAAATGGGGAGCAGATCGCTTTTCGGCCAGTCCACAAGTTTTACATTCCAGCCTCTTCCCCCAAGCGGATACAAACACCTATCATTTCCAGTGCGATTGTGCCTGTCCCGACGACGGATTCGTTCTCCAGCCCCATAGCGATTGGCAGAGCATCGGGGATCGCCCCCTGCACCATCCGGAACTGCACAGCCAAAAGCTATCCGATCACTATACTCTGATGTTCAATCCTCTGGATGACCAGGGGGTTGCCGTCTTGAATCCAGCCGCCCACGAACTCTGGCAACGCTTCCAGACACCGCAACGGGTGACAGATGCCTTCGGTGGACAGTCTGATAGCATTTCAACCGATATCGTCGATTCTCTGCTTCGCTTTGGTCTTTTAGAACCCGTTGGCAAGCGTTTTACCCCTAGGCCAGGCACCCCCGAAACACTCAGTACGTGGATTCACGTCACCAATGCCTGCAATCTGCGCTGTGACTACTGCCATATCAACAAAAGCAACGAGGAGATGTCAGCAGATGTGGGGCGTTCTGCTGTTGATGCGATTTTTCGTTCAGCGTCGCTCAATGGCTTCCGACGGGTCAAGTTGAAATTTGCCGGTGGGGAGGCGTTATTGAACTGGGAGCGGGTGCTGGAAATGCATTCCTACGCCCAGGAACGCAGCCAGCAGACAGACATCCCCATCGAAACTGTTCTCCTGAGCAACGGGGTTTTTGTCAGCCAGGAGATAATAGACGAGTGCAAAGCGCGCCAAATTCGCATCAGCATCTCTCTGGACGGCATTGGGGAGTATCACGACAGCCAGCGGCACTTTGCCAATGGACGGGGCTCCTTTGCCTGGGTGGATCGCACAATCGAACGTCTGATTGCCGGTGGGATACATCCGTTCATCAGCATCACCCTTTCCAACCGCAACGCAGACGGGCTGGCAGAGACAGTCGCCTATGTACTGGAACGCCAGCTTCCCTTCAATATCAATTTCGTACGTGACAACGAATGCGCAACCCCATTTGGCGATCTGCGTCTGCAGGACGATCTCATCATCAATGCCATCCGACGCGCCTTTGCTGTGATCGAAGACAATCTGCCCGATCAGAGCTTATTGGGCTATTTGGTTGATCGATCACAATTTAATTCACCCCACAACAAGACATGCAGCGCTGGCAATTCCTATCTGGTTATTGACCACAACGGAAACGTCGCCAAATGCCAGATGGAAATTGAACAACCTATCACAAACATTTTTGCCTCAGACCCTCTTGCGCTCTTACGCACTTCGCCTCAAGGGGTGCAGAATCTGCCGGTGGAGGAAAAAGAAGGCTGTCGTGAATGCGAATGGCGCTACTGGTGCGCTGGCGGTTGTCCCATCGCCACCTATCGAGCTACTGGTCGTTATGACATCAAATCACCTAATTGTCATATTTACAAAGCCATTTATCCCGCAGCATTGCGTTTGGAAGGGTTGCGGTTATTAAAACTGGCAGACCGATATGAACAGCTTCACTGAACCCACCATTTGTCAGTCACGGCTACTGTTTTGTATGAGTTCTGTAACCTGAAACATCAAAAATGCGCTTGAATTGATCGGCCAAAGCCTTATACTGAGGACACAGCAGCAAACCTTTAGGAAGCAACAAACGTCAAAGATGTAATATGTGTGTTCTCAGAATGCTCAAATAATGAAAGGTTACGAACATGATGAATTCTCAAGGTCTCTCGAAAGAGCAACTTTTGACTACCCATGAAATTGAGGCCGTTGAACAGGCCATCATCAATGGCGAAGAAGTAATTGGAAATGTTCTCAAACGAAAACTTCTAGTAGGAAGGCTTTCTCTGCTGAATGGATTGTATCAGCTTGCCATCGAGAGAGAACAAAGACCGAGCTATCTGTTTGCAGCATAGGGCCAGTGAATTAGCGCCCTGATTGATGAGGAGGGGGAAATGCCACCACACAATGGAATGCCGCCCGCTGTACCCGTGTGGGAGATTGTGACCGGAGTCCTGCGTTTGATTTTCTTTGCATCCGCCGTCGGGTTTACACTTGGATGCTATGTTGGTTACCTGTACCTCTAAGGCAACCTTAACTGGTAAATTTCACACTTCGTCATATAGGAGGGAAGACAAGCGCGAAGGAGAAGATCAACTCTTAGGAATGAAGATCAAATAAGACCGGAAAGTTCTCCGCTGGAATGGGCCTTAATGTTTCTGGTTTTATAGAATTCTCGTTCCTTACCATTGTAATGACTGTATTCAAATTGCATCAAAGTGTTCCAAGCAGACGAGCCTTTGCAGGCTCGTCTGCTTCGCTTATACAACAAAACGCTACTACGCTTTCACCCGATACCAATATTTGTACACCTCCACAAAACCCCATTTGTCATACAGCCGCCGGGCCGGTGCGTTGTCGTCCATCACTGCCAGATAGGCGTGGGACGCGCCCTGCTCCCGCGCC
>Ga0105050_10007589_pt1 | contig 12883 bp, 9 predicted proteins | sample FRY01_FD_78088 | JGI IMG/M metagenome (GOLD analysis project Ga0105050, IMG submission 78088) | Freshwater microbial communities from Lake Fryxell liftoff mats and glacier meltwater in Antarctica - FRY-01 | ecosystem: Environmental > Aquatic > Freshwater > Ice > Glacier meltwater ... | reverse complement strand
TTCACGATTTCGAGGCGCATGGTGGCGCCCATACCCAAAAACAGGGCAACGAGAAATCGGGGAAAAATGGACCGCTCTTCCCACCGGCGCAGTAGATCAGTCTCAAGTCCGACAGGCTCCTAGACACAAATGACTGAACCGCCGTTGGCAGCAGAGGCGTGATATCGGATGATCTGCGACCCCGCGGGCACTGCGCTCGCGACAACAGAGATCAATATGACCATTCAACGCCTGCACGTGGGGCCACGCCTGTCCCAGGTCGTCATTCATGGCGACACTGTGTATACCGCTGGCATTGTCGCCGACGATCCATCTGCCGATGCGTCAGGCCAGACCCGCCAGATTCTTGCAAAGATCGATCAATACCTGGCCGAGGCGGGCAGTGACAAGACAAAAATACTGACAGCTACGATCTGGCTGGCGGATATGAAGGACTTTCCTGCCATGAACTCGATGTGGGATCCATGGGTTCCACCAGGAGCTACCGCAGCCCGGGCTTGCATCGAGTCGAAGCTGGCAACGCCGGCATACAAAGTCGAGATTCGGGTCGTCGCGGCACGTTGATCAGCCATGGCTCGTGCGAACGGCACGAGTCGACCACAGGGCTCTCCAGCAATCGTAGGCGTTTACCTGTTGTGATATAGAATCTGCGGAGTAAGGACCACTCAATAGCGGAAGTGCCGATATGAACTGGATTCGCTATGTCATCGCTGCAGTCGTGATCATCGTCGCCGTGGTGGCGCTGACTCCGTTCACAGTAGTTCCTTCGGGGCACCGGGGCGTGGTTACGACCTTCGGCAAGGTGCAGGACGAAGTACTTGGAGAAGGCCTCCACTTCCGCGTCCCGATCGTTAACTCGGTGCACAAGGTTGATGTGCGCCTGCAGAAAAGTGAAAGTGAAGGCGAAGCTGCTTCGAAGGACCTGCAGACCATTCATACCCGGGTTGCGCTGAACTATCACATGGCGCCGACAGAGGTAGCGAAGACCTTTCGCGACATCGGCAGCCCTGCAGAAGTCGCTGACCGCGTGATTGTCCCGGCCATGCACGAAGCGGTGAAAGCCGCGACCGCGCAGTATACGGCTGAAGAGTTGATCACCAAGCGAGCGGACGTCCGTGACCGCATTCGCGGCTACCTCGAGATCCGATTGAACAAACACGGCGTAGAGGTGGATGAATTTTCGGTGACCAACTTTCAGTTCTCGCCATCATTCAATGAGGCGATCGAAGCCAAAACCACAGCTGAACAGCTCAAGCTGAAAGCAGAGCGGGATCTGCAGCGAATTCGTGTCGAAGCGGAACAGAAAATCTCACAGGCCCAGGCGGAAGCAGAATCGCTCAGGCTGCAGAAACAGGAAATCACGCCTGAACTCATAAAGCTGCGTGAAATTGAGGCTCAGCGACTGGCCATCGAAAAGTGGAACGGTGTGTTACCGAGCGTCACGGGTGGTTCAGTGCCGTTCATTTCTTTGGGCAAATTGGAATAGGCTCGGCAGGATCGTTGCGCGCAATCAGTTGCCTGTTAGCGGCCAGAAAATCGGGATCGCCATTACCGTCGCGGCACAGCATATCAGGTTCATCGGAATGCCTATCCTGAAGAAGTCACTGAACCGGTAGCCGCCCGGCCCGTAAACCATGAGGTTACATTGGTAGCCTATCGGTGTGGCGAAGCTTGCAGAGGCTGCCATCATGACGGCCAGAACGTATGGAGCGTGATTCAAACCGGCGGTGTCGATGATCGCGATGACCACCGGCAACATCAGCATGGCAGCGGCAGTGTTGGTAATCAGCTCGGTGAGGAGCATGACGCTCACGTAGGTTACCAGTAACAGAAGCCACGGATCGTCGCCTGCAAATTCCACCAGATTCTTGCCGAGGAAATCAGCTGCGCCGGTTTTTTCAAGTGCGTTGCCGAGGGCGAAACTGGCTGCAATGGTAATGAGCACCGGAAGATCGAGGCTCTTTCGCGCATCGGTGACGCTTATGCAGCGCAGAATCAGCACCAGAGCGGCGCCCAATAGTGAAGCGTTCAACATCGACGTCACATTGAAGGCGGCGAGCAACACAATTCCGCCAAGGATTGCCCACGAGGTCAGTGCCCGGCTGTGGTCGGGAATTTCATGGTCGAGTTTGTTGATGACCAGGAAGTCTCGAGAATCCTTGAGTCTTGGATATTCGGCCGGCGGACCTTCCAACAGTAAAACGTCACCTTTTTCCAGGATGATGGAACTCAAGCGCCCGCGAATGTGTTCGCCATTGCGTGCCACGGCCAATACCACACATCCATACCGATCACGGAATCGCCCGTCGCGAATGGTCTTGCCAATCACTTCGCAACTCTGGGCGACCACGGCTTCCATGAGCATTCGTTCTGGTACGTCCCGATCAAGAGAGGGTTCGTGACCCACTGCGGGTACGAGGCCATTGATTCGCAGGATATCGACGATGGCATCCGTCTCGCCAACAAACACCAGCCGATCACCACCTCTCAGGATTTCCTCGGGTGCCACAGCCGTTATTACTGCGCCGCTACGCTCGATTTCGGCCAGGAAAATACTCTGCAGATTGCGTAGACCAGCTTGTTGAATGGTTTTGCCCACCAGAGGCCCATCACTGGCTACAGCGACTTCAAACGTAAAACTGCGCTTGTCTGCAAAAGTTTCCGTCGGACTTTGTCGCGGCCTGAGTAACAACGGACCGAAAATCAGAACGAACAGCAGACCTGCGGCAGCGTTGATGAGTCCGAGAGGGGTGATTGCAAACAGTGAAAAGCCTGGATTGCCCGTAATCACTTCGTACTGGCTATTGACGATGAGGTTGGTACTGGTGCCGATCAGTGTGATGGATCCGCCAAGAATGGAGGCATAGCTCAACGGGATCATCAGGGACGAAGGGGATACCTGGATTTTCCTGGCCCACTGCAGCACAGCCGGGATCATTGTCGCTACGACCGGTGTGTTATTGAGGAAGGCCGATATTGCCGTTACAGGAAACATCAATCTTACCAACGCGGCTCTTTCACTTTTGGGGCGACCGAGGAGGCGGTCAACAATCAAGTCCACACCGCCGGACGAACGAATGGCGGCTGCAACCACAAACAGAGCCGCAATCGTGACAAGGCCGGGGTTGCTGAATCCTGATAGTGCTTCCTGTGCGGAAAGAATCCCGGTAATGCTCAAAATCAGGAGAGCGGCCAGCAGAACCATGTCGACGCTGAACCGAGGTACGAGAGCGAGTATTGCGAGAACACTGCCAGTGATGCCTATGGTGAACCAGGCTTGCCAATCCATCGAAATGACTTGAGTGGAAATTGAATGTTTCATCTTGCCCGATGATCCCGAGAGGTTCCACGACCTGCGGCTCATTAGAATATAGCGACGAATGCGCAAACCGCTTTGTCAAGTTGAAACTCCGGTAGATGACAGGAATGTTCCGTTGCCACGGTTGAATGGTGTTACCGACCGGCGAACCTCCGGGACGTTTTGGCTGACACATTCGTGGAGACGGTAGCGGTTGGTAATCCGCTGGATCCGAGTGGTATGTCGACCGAACCGATGTTGGTGTACAGACCCTGATTGTGTGGTCATTTCGGGTCGGTGGCGTTGCTGGCAGCCCGAGCCATCCGTCATCTAGCGCGTCAGCCAGGAAAACTTTGTCCCGGTGGTCAGCCTGAGGCTCCAACCGCACAATTTGATTCTCCAGGGCTCGGTTCTCTGTTCCCCAATTGGCTGTCGGTAGTAGAGTCTGTTGAAACGCGCGCGGTTGCAGCGAAATGCAGTCACGGTTTGAGCGATATGAGGTGTTGCAACAATTTCCTGCATGCGGCCTGCATTCGACGGCCCTATGGTGCGTGCGGTACCTTGTTGCTTCCAGGGTCGCGCTAGAGTCTGCGCGGCAGAAGGCGGCGGTGCGAGGCGAGTGTCAATTCGAGACCGATTTTTCGTTCGTTTGAGGCACTTGAGTTAAGTGCTACGTAACGAAAACGAACGGAAAAGCGGGCCATCGTTGCTCCGCCGCAGCCTGCTGATCTTCTGCCGCGCAGACTCCTAACCCGCATTATTCATGAAGGGGCGTAGCGAGGGCGTCGAGAGCAGTGAAAACGCGTGGTGGCGCGGACTGGAGCACGCGGAAGGAGCACGCCCAGTGTTTTCGCTGCTATCGGCGACCGCAGTAGGCAATTCATGAATAATGCGGGCTAGAGTTCGACATCTCCCTTCAGAAGTCTCTGGACTATGGTGCGATTGAGAATTTCATTGGTTCCATCGGCAACGTTGACGATTCGCAGCGCATGCCAGGCTTCGGTGAGCCCCAATTCGTTCGTAAATCCCACGGCACCATGGGTCTGCATGACCCGGTCAACTGCCCGGTAACCGACCTGTACCGAATAGGCCTTGGTCATGCTCAGTTCTTTGACAGCTGCGTGGCCTTGATCGAGCAGCGTGCTGACGTTTCGGCCCATCAGATGAGCGGCATGCAACTCGGTCGCGGATTCAGCGAGCGGAAACGTCACACCCTGGTACTCGGAAATTTTCTGACCGAAGGCTTCGCGTAATTTCGAGTATTCGAGGGCCTGTTCAACGGCCCAACGACCGTAGCCGACAGCGCGAGCCGAGTTATAGACCCTGCCAAGAGAGACGCCATAAAGTGCCGCGCTGAAGCCGGCTCCGGGCTTGCCTACCAGTTGCCAAGGTTCAGCGTAGAGGTTATCGAGTTCAAGCTCTGCTTCATCGCCGCCAATGTGACCGAACAGCCGGATGACTCTTTGCACCTTGAAGCCAGGCGTGTCAGTTGGAACCATGAATGCGCTGATACCACCTTGTTTGTTCCCAGCCTTTTCCGCATCCGTGATGGCAAAGAGCACGCAGTAGTCGGCGACCGGGGCATTTGTGTTCCAGATCTTGCGCCCGGAAATCCGCCAGCCATCACCATCCCTGGTGGCACGGGTTCGGAGCATGCTGGCATCGGAGCCTGCATTTGGCTCCGACAGCCCAAAGCACATGGACCTTGTTCCATCCATTAGACCCGGCAGGAAACGATCGCGAGCAACTGGGGTCAGCTGATCCAGCAGACGGCTTGGTCCAAATGCCCAGTGTGCGAGCGCGTGCAGCATCAACCAGTTTTTTGGACCACAGTGGTGGAAGAGGCTCTCCCAGGCGACGTAGTAGGCGAGATGTCCCAGACCCGCGCCGCCCAGATGCTCGGGTACACACATGTGGTAGTAACCTGCACTGGCTGAAGCGGTGCGCACCTCCCTGATCAAGGCGAGCAAGTTATCGGAAAAGCGACCATCCTCCCGATAGAGCTGACGCGGATCATCAAACAGCGCCTGATGTTGTCGATGCCGCGGGATGATTTCCTGGTCCGCGAACGCGATAAGCCCTGCGCGAGCGTTCACCACGTCTTCGGGGAGATCTACGGCAATTGCGGTCATGCTGCTTGCCCTGAAGGTGAGAGCCTGGGGTGCCAACCGTGAGAAGATTGACTAAAGGGATGGTGGCCAGGGGCAGAATCGAACTGCCGACACGAGGATTTTCAGTCCTCTGCTCTACCGACTGAGCTACCTGGCCGAAGAAAGGCCGCGTATTAAACCGGTCAGCCCCCGGAGCGTCAACCTGAACAGCTACCATTGAGGCAGGCTATCCATGCAGGTGGCTTTGGTCAGCATTGGCAAACAGTTGCGTGCAGCACACAATGGGGCAACGGGATGGAGAGCACCGGAGGTCAATTCTGTGCAATGATTTGTGCGCGGGATCGGGCTCAATTGTATCGCCAGGCAGATTTGTGGGTATCCGCGTTTGTCGCCGATTGGTCTACGCTTCCTAGAAGTTGGCAAGCTTCGTGAATCAAGATACTGGATGAGCGGCGCTCGCATGTGCATTTTTTGATTATCGGATTGATTGAGCAGTTTTGAGATGACTTATTGCCTCGCCATACATGTCAACGCGGGACTGGTGCTGATATCCGACTCGCGCACCAACGCTGGGGTCGACAGCGTCAGCACGCATAGCAAAATGCGCATCTTTGGCGTGCCGGGAGATCGCCAGTTTGTGCTTTGCTGCTCGGGAAATCTGGCGACTACCCAGGGCGTTTATGCACAGATCGAGAGAGATTTTCGGGACGATGCAACTACGAGCCTGAAAACTGTGAAAAACGTCAGTGAAGCTGCGTCCTATGTTGGAGCACTGAGTCGAAAAGAGCAGGAAAAAACCCCTGGCGGCCACGTTTTTGAGGCAAGCTTCCTCGTCGCGGGCGAGGTTTGGGGTGCTCGATGCCGGTCCTACATGGTTTATCCGGAAGGCAATTTCATTGAAAGTTCCAATCAGGTTCCCTACCTGCAGATCGGTGAGTCGAAGTACGGCAAGCCGATATTGGATCGTGTGGTAACCATGGAGTCTTCCCTGGAGCAGGCCGCGCTGTGCGCGTTGGTGTCCATGGACGGTACGATGCGAAGCAATCTCACCGTTGCGCCACCGATCGAGATCGTTGCGTACGCTGCTGGCTCCCTGCAACCAGGGCGATATCGACGCTTCGAAGCGGACGATGATTATCTGCGGGACGTGAAAAGAAACTGGAACAAAGAGATCAAGATCGCTTTTGCGCGCTTGCCGATCATTGATTGGGAGGTCGAGGAGTCCTCTTGACTATTCGCGTTTCCCTCGATCACAAGACAACGTACCGTTTTGATCGCAGGGTGGAATTGTTCCCACATGTGATTCGCCTCCGTCCAGCGCCACACTGTCGTACACCGATCTCCGCCTATTCACTGAAGGTGACACCAGGGAATCACTTCGTAAATTGGCAACAGGATCCATTTGGAAACTACCTCGCCCGATTTGTCTTTCCCGAACCGGCGACGGAACTGCACATTGAAGTTTCTCTGATTGCTGACCTGACGGTGATCAATCCGTTCGATTTTTTCCTGGATGAAGGTGTCGAGAGCTTTCCGTTTGACTATGAACCGCAACTTCGCCGGGATCTGACGCCTTATCTGGAAGTCACCGAACGGGGGCCCAAGCTCACCGCCTGGCTTGCTGAGGTAGATACGAAGGACGCTCGCACGGTCGATTTTCTGGTAGCGCTGAATCAGCGGCTGCAGAAAGACGTCGAGTATCTCGTGCGGATGGAGCCAGGTGTCCAGAGTTGCGATGACACGCTGGGGCGGCGCTCCGGGTCGTGCCGGGACAGTGGGTGGCTGCTGGTGCAGATTCTGCGTCACCTCGGTCTGGCCGCGCGATTTGTTTCGGGTTATCTCGTGCAGCTGAAAGCCGATGTCGAAGCGCTGGATGGACCCTCGGGCACTGCTCACGACTTTACGGATCTGCACGCATGGGCGGAGGTCTATCTTCCCGGTGCGGGCTGGATTGGTCTGGATCCGACATCCGGTCTCATGGCAGGTGAAGGCCATATCCCCCTTGCGTGTACACCGGACCCGACAAGCGCCGCTCCCGTAACGGGCGCAATCGGGCCAGCCAATGTCGAGTTCTCGTTCAGCAATGAAGTGATCCGTATCCATGAGGATCCTCGTGTCACCATGCCCTTTTCTGGTGCTGCATGGAAACGTGTACTCAAACTTGGAGACAAGGTCGATCGGGACCTGGAGCGTGGTGACGTCCGTTTGACGATGGGCGGCGAGCCGACCTTCGTTTCCATAGACGATATGGAAGGCCCGGAGTGGAATTACACGGCTTTGTCGGCGCCAAAACAGGTGCTCGCTGCAACGCTGCTCGACCGACTGCGGGCTTGTTACGCCCCGACAGGTCTCGTCCATCGTGGACAAGGAAAATGGTATCCCGGTGAGCCACTGCCGCGATGGGTGATGTCATTGTTTTGGCGAACAGATGGCCAACCGCTTGTGAAGCATCCGGAAACGCTGTGTGGCGGTGAACATCCGGGACCGTTCGATGCCAGTCATGCTTTGGCGCTCATGACCGGGCTCGCCGGCAAACTCAAGCTGAGCGAAAAGCACATCTTTCCAGGCCATGAGGATGTGTTCCTGAACCTCATCAAGGAACAACAACTTCCAGAAAACGTTTCGCCCACTGATTCACGTCTGGACGATCCACTGGAGCGTGAACGACTGGCCAGAATATTCACGACCGGGCTGACGGCGCCAGTGGGTTATGCCCTGCCACTGAAGTGGCTGGCAAAAGGCCGTCGAGGTGGCTGGCTGACCAGCGAATGGCGATTCCGGTCCGGCGCGATGCTGTTGCTGCCGGGAGATTCGCCCATGGGCCTGCGGCTGCCCCTTGCCTCGCTGCCCTGGGTTGAACCCGAAGAGCGAGAAGTTGAGTCCGCTGTCGATCCTTTTTCGCCGCGGGAAGATCTGCCGTTTGCGGGTGAGCATGAAACAGAAGCTGTCGATGGGAAACCACGTGAGATCATCCACACAGCGCTGGTCATCGAGGCGCGAGGTGGCAAGCTCTACGTATTCATGCCGCCCATGGAGCGCCTGGAAAGTTACCTTGCATTGGCGGACATCATCGGCGATGTAGCGCATCGCCTGAAGGTTGGTGTCACCGTTGAAGGATATGAGCCTCCCAAGGATCATCGTTTGCGTGTGCTGCAGATCACACCTGATCCTGGTGTCATCGAAGTCAACGTTCCCCCAGTGACGAGCTTTCGTGAGCTTGTTGCGAATACGGAAGAGTTGTACGCACAAGCCAGACTGACGCGCCTGGGAACCGAAAAATTCATGCTGGATGGTCGTCACACGGGTACTGGTGGCGGAAACCATGTCACGCTTGGCGGCGCAAAACCCGAAGATAGTCCGTTCCTGCGCAGACCCGAATTGCTGGGCAGTCTGTTGCGGTTCTGGCAGCGGCATCCGAGCCTTTCCTACCTTTTCTCCGGGCTGTTCATCGGGCCGACCAGTCAGGCGCCAAGAGTCGATGAAGCACGTGATGATCACCTCTACGAATTGGAGATTGCGCTTGATCAATTACCAGATGGCGATACTGACCGGCCATGGATCGTTGACCGTGTTCTTCGCAACTTTCTCGTTGATCTGACCGGCAATACACATCGGTCCGAGTTCTGCATCGACAAGCTGTATTCACCGGACACTGCCGGTGGTCGCCGAGGCCTGGTGGAGTTTCGGGCGTTTGAAATGCCGCCTCATGCGCACATGAGTACGGTGCAGATGCTGCTGATTCGCGCGTTGGTCGGACGTTTCTGGAACAAACCCTACAAGGCACCACTGATTCGGTGGGGTACCGATCTCCACGATCGATACATGCTTCGGCACTTTGTCTGGCAAGATTTCGAGGATGTCCTGCGGAGTATGCAGCGATCCGGTTATGCCTTCGAAGCGGAATGGTTCCTGCCATTCCTCGAGTTCCGCTTTCCATTCATCGGCCGGATCGAGGCGCGAGGCATGTCTCTCGAGCTGCATTCGGCGCTGGAGCCTTGGCATGTCCTGGGTGAAGAGAGCACCGGACAGGGAACCGCTCGTTATGTAGATTCATCGGTGGAGCGATTGCAGATTCTGGTGCGCGGGCTGCCCGGAGACCGATATGCAGTGAGTTGCAATGGTCGTCAGGTGCCATTGCATCCGACCGGTGAGCAGGGCACATACGTCGCCGGGGTTCGTTTCAAGGCCTGGAATCCATCTTCAAGTTTGCACTCCACGATCGATGTGCATGGTCCTTTGGTGTTCGACCTGATCGATATCGCCAATGAGCGATCGATCGGTGGCGGGGTCTATCACATCACCCATCCCGGTGGGCGCAACTACTCGACCTTCCCGTTGAATGCAAATGAAGCCGAAGCGCGGCGTGGCGCGCGCTTCCACGCGCATGGGGGCACGCAGGGGCGTATCACGCTACGACCTGAGCGAGTCCATCCTGACTTGCCGTTCACGCTCGATCTGCGGCGACGCGGCGGTTGATGACGATCAGTCCGATACCGACCAGAAGCAGCGCGATTGCAAAACGCGGTGTCAGTGGATCGTCGAAGATCACCCAACCCGACAACACGCCAAACAACGGTGCCAACAGGCTGAATGACGCCATGTTACCCACGGGGTAAATGGCCAGAATGCGTGCCCAGAGCAGATAACCGATGCTGGCAACTGCGATCACCTGAAACGCGAATATCCAGGCGATGGTCATCGTCATGTTGCGTATCGTGTCCCCAAAAGCTGGAGCGGCGCCCAACAGGAGAATTGCGGACACGCCCAGTTGAAACAGCATGACCTGTTCTGCATGCCGTTGGATCAATACGGTAGTCCGGATGCCAAGTGCGATTGCCGACCAGCAGAGGGCACCTGCAATTGCGAGCGCATCACCTATCCAGGACGTAGCTGAAGGTTGCGAGCTCGTGTCAGTGAGCCCCAGAGACAAGCCTGCGAACGCGATGACCAGGCCGAACACTTTCGCTGGATGGAACCGCTCTTCTGGAATCAGGAAGTGCGCCCCGATGGCAGTAAACAGCGGCATGCTGTAGAAAAACAGCGACACCCGGGAGACGGTGGTGTAGTCCAGTGCAATGAACAGGAACGCAAACTCCAGGGCGAACAGCACACCCATCAGAACACCCCACGGCACACTCCCGCCGCGAAAATCCATCGGTTTGCGGAGAATCAGCGTCCAAAGCAGCACGACGACAAAAGCACACGCGCTGCGCAATCCCGATTGAAACATGGGCGACATGCCGGCATTGACCAGTTTGACCAGCGCCTGATTCAGCCCAAGGATGGCGCTGAAGCCGATCAGGAGTGATGCACCCAGCGTGTCGATGTGATCCTTGCGTTGTGGAAGCATCGGGCGCCCGTCTTGTGACAAGGCGCCAGTCTACGAGTTGTCGTGACGAGCGGTAAACTGTGTGTCGTCAGGCAACAGTGAGTTGGACGTTGTCGATGAGGCGAACGGAGTGTGTGCCACAATCCAGGAGCACCGCTCCATATCTTCGTCCGGCATGGGTCTCGATGTAGTCAACAGTAAATCCAGTCCGTTCGAGTTCTTCACGAATGGCCCCATCCGGAGCTTCAGCGCGTAACAGTCGACTGAATGTCGGCGCCAGACGGCGAGCCTCCGGCGTGAGCCGTGCGTTGCGCGAACTCAGTGCAAGTCCATCCGTATCGCGTACGGTTGCCACCGATACGATCTCAACCGGCAGAAAAAACGCCTTTGCCATGTCGCGGATGAGAGACAGCTGCTGGTAGTCCTTTTCACCAAAGTACGCGCGCGCAGGCTGTACAAGATTAAGCAGCTTGAGAACGACAGTCAGGACTCCAGTGAAGTGACCCGGTCGATGGGCCCCACAAAGTGTCTGGCTCGCGCCATGCTCGTCAACCCGGAAGCGATAGTCGTCAGCGTAAAGATCGTCGTATTGCGGCATCAGCACAAAGTCGACACCCCGCTCTTTAGCGAGTTCGAGATCTGATCCGAGTGTGGAGGGATAGTTGTTCAGATCCTCCGGATTGTTGAACTGTGTAGGATTCACGTAAATGCTGAGGACGGTGCAGTCGTTTTCGCGAACGGACTGATCGAGCAGAGCGGCGTGGCCTGCATGGAGTGCGCCCATGGTCGGAACGAAGCCGATCGACACCGGCATCTGCCTGCGCACCGACTGCCACTCAAGGACTGAATGCACGAGTTTCACGCGTAGGACTCCTCAGGGGCTGGAAACGTGCGCCCCTGCACATCGCTGTGGAACTGATTGACTGCGGATCTTACGGCGGTATGTGTTTCCGCGTAGTGGCGGAGAAACTTCGGTTTGAAGGCTTCGTTCATTCCCAGCATGTCCTGTAGAACCAGAACCTGGCCATCCACACCGTCACCAGCTCCTATGCCGATTACCGGAATCTGCAGCGACTCGCTCACGCTCCGACCAAGAACAGCTGGCACACACTCAAGGACGATTGCGAAGCATCCTGCCTGTTCAAGTCGTTGTGCAGAGGCCATCATTTCTGCGGCTGCGCCTTCGGACCGTCCCTGGACCCGGTGTCCTCCCAACGACTCGACTGATTGCGGCGTAAGACCCAGATGCCCCATGACCGGCACACCGGATTCGACGATGTGTCGCGTGAGATCGAGTTGACCTGCCTCACCTTCGATCTTCACCGCGTTGGCGCCGGCCTGCATGAGTGAGCCCACCGCGTTCATGGCGTGCTCCAGCCCCTTCCTGACGCTCAGGAAGGGCATGTCTGCAACGATGAACTTGTCGGGGGCTCCGCGTCGGACGGCTGCTGTGTGCGATGCCATCATGCTGACGTCGGCATGCAGGGTGCTCGGAAAACCATGTTGCACCATGGCAACACTGTCTCCGATGAGTAACACATCCACGTCGGACTGATTCAATAACCGCGCAAACGCGTAGTCATAACAAGTCAACATGGAGATTGGGGAACGAACGTTCTTTCGCTTCTTGAAATCAAGAATATTCATGACTGGTACCTGTCCCTTTGCCCTGGAGGGCGGATCAAGTCCTTCACGTGACGGTGTCACGGGAGTGTGGACGTTACTGTTCTCTTTTGTCTCTCAGCCTCTTAGCCTCGTGGCCTCTTCTCTACAAGGTCTTGGTTTCCCGAGAGAAATCCAAGCCAAAGAAAAAAGTACACCGTTGTTCCTTCGCTGTCTACTGGCGAATATCCGGCATGGGCAGGGCGCTTCGGGGATCCGGCAGCGATTGGGGGAGGATCCTGATGCCTGTGCTGGCGGTCCAGGTCATTTCCCGGTCCAGGAGCAGTGTGCCGGCGGCATAGTCGATCTGTTGTACACGCGCTTTTTGGGCAGAACTTTCAAATACCAGTTCATCGCCAATCTCACCCGGATTGCCAAAGCCGTCAAAAAACGGCAGGACATCGTCAACTGCCACCAGTCGCCCGTCCCCAGTGGTCAGCGTGCGAGCATGCCATATCAATGGCAGTTCATCGGTTGCGGACG
>Ga0105050_10007588_pt1 | contig 12886 bp, 10 predicted proteins | sample FRY01_FD_78088 | JGI IMG/M metagenome (GOLD analysis project Ga0105050, IMG submission 78088) | Freshwater microbial communities from Lake Fryxell liftoff mats and glacier meltwater in Antarctica - FRY-01 | ecosystem: Environmental > Aquatic > Freshwater > Ice > Glacier meltwater ... | reverse complement strand
CTTTGTATGTTATTTTAGGGCAATTTTCTAATTTAAGGAATGTAACATTTGGTAAATCATCAAGGGCTTTACCAGTCAATTGTGGCATTTGATTTAAGTGTAATCTACTAAGGTTTTGCCCATTTTTAAAAGATTCATCATTTAAAGCGTGAACTTCTGTTATTACTAACGCTGTATAATGATCTTCTAAAACTGATAGAAAATCTTTTGAAGAAGTGTTTTGCTTAACTCCATACCAGTCGCCTTTAAATGGACCATATAAGAAATCGCTAGAATGTTTTTTTTCAATATCAACTTTAGAATCTATATGGCTACAACCTATTAATGTAATATAAATGAGTAAAAATAAAACCGTTTTAAAGTAAGAATGGAGCATATGATATCCTAGAAAATATTTAAAAAAGCCCCGTATTTGCAGAGCATTTTTCAAGCTTATTAATTTATTGGATCGATATCAACTATATTAAACCCCAACAGAGAATAATCTAGTTCTTTCATATTAGTTTTAATCTTTGCTATTAATTCTAAACCTTTATTAGCAAGGGATTGAGCCAATTTTTTACTAATATACCCACGATCACCAAAAAGCCATCCTTGCAATTTATCTACTAAATGTTCAACAACCGCTCTATCGTCACCATTTCCTTCTGTTAAAGTAAAATTCATGATATCTTCTTGATTATTAATTACTATATGTAGTTTTAAACCAAAAAACCAATCAGCCGATGTTCTACCTCTCTTAGCAACATCCTGAAATACTTTGTGGCGATAGATCCTCATATTGTGACAGACAGGAAGTTTGGTATAATCAATAAACCTCTTTATACTGGTCTTGGGTGGTTGGTAAAGATTCAAAAAGATCTTGATCAAAAATCAGGTTATTTTTTGGTTTATTTATAGAGTTATCATGAATTTTAAAAGCCTCTTTTATTGTATTATAACCGCTTGATTCTATTCCTGTATCTCTATCAACATCAACTAATTTAATTGAATCAGGAACTTTAAAATCCAGAGATTCCACATCTTTATAAGCTTTCTCCATGAAATCAATAAAAACTGGCAGAGCTATTGTAGTACCTGTTGCTGTTTTACCCAATGTTTTTGGCGCATCATAACCAATATATGTTCCTACAACTATACGAGGTGTAAAACCAACAAACCATGTATCTTTACTTTCATTAGTTGTACCTGTCTTACCAGCAATAATCTTACCAAGTTTGTTAGTCGCTGCTCCAGTCCCGCGCCGTGCCGCACCTACTAATAGTGATGTTATTTGATAATTAGTAGCTTCATCTAAAATCACCCTGCCTTCTGGAGCAGAGAGTGACAAACTTATATTTTCATCTAGTTTAGAATCTTCTACGTTACAAAAATTACATTGTCTATTATCTCTACGATAAATTACCTTTCCATTACGATCCTTGATTAATTCTATAAAATGTGGTTTAACTTTTCTACCTGAATTTGCTATTATTGCATATGCATTTGTCATTCGTTCGAGCGTAGTTTCAATTGCTCCAAGCACCATAGAATAATATTGTTTTGGCTCATCATTAATACTAAAACGCTTAATTATTTCAGAAACCTTATCAAGGCCTACTGCTTGCGCAACCCTGACAGTAATTAAATTTCTTGATTTTTCAAGTCCTTTTCGCATAGTAATTGGCCCTAAAAAATCTCTACTATAATTTTTTGGTTTCCACATTTTCATCCCAGGACCTTGGGGCATTTCTATTGGCTCATCATCGAAAATTCTATTTGGCTGAATTCCATTTTCTAATGCAGTAAGGTAGACAAAAGTTTTACTAAGAGACCCTGGCTGCCTTAGAGCTTGCGTTGCACGATCAAATTTACTAACTTCAAAATCATAGCCTCCTTCTGATGCTAATACTTGTCCAGTAGTAGGATTCATCACCATAATTGCACCATTAACTGTAGGTATTTGCCTTAATGCATAACCATCTTTTACAACTTCTACTACAACTACATCACCTTTTTTTAACAAACTTTTTGGGCTTTTTAAATTAGATACAGCCCATTTCATATCAGATAGTAAGATTTTTGAAGTTTCGCCAGTTATTAACCCAATTTTAGCCTGTTTATCCGACAACTCTAATATTACTGATAATTTATATTCCAAAATTGATGGAGGTTTTGGTAACTTCTTTAATTCATCTTGCCAATTGCTTATATCAATGTTGGTTATTACTCCTCTAAAACCTTTGCTTCTATCATATTTTCTTATGCCTTTTCTAAGGGATTTGCGCGCAAAATGTTGTATTTTTGGATCCAATGCAGTAATTATCGTAAGTCCAGCGCTATAAAAATTCTCCTTTCCACACATTTGAATAACTTCTTCCCTTACTTTTTCAGCATAATACGATGCTGCAACTGTTTCAGTACTATCTCGTTTTGATAAAATAATAGGCGAGTTTATTGCTTCCCTCGCTATCTCCTCAGTTATATAACCATCTTCTAGCATTCTTATAATTACATAATCCCTACGGTCTTTTGTTTTATCATAATTTTTCTCTGGATTTAAATTAGACGGGGATTTTGGTAATCCAGCAATTAAGGCCGATTCTTGAAGATTTAGTTCTTCAATAGATTTATTAAAATAATGCCCCGCTGCCATCGCAACACCATATGCACCCTTGCCTAAAAATATTTGATTTAAATAGAGTTCTAAAATTTGTTCTTTGGTAAATGATTTTGAAATCATGTAAGATAAAATAGCTTCCTTAATCTTGCGTTCTAATGAACGTTCAGATGTAAGTAAGAAACTTCTAACAACCTGTTGAGTGATAGTTGACGCCCCTTCCATTCTACGCTTATGTAAAATATTTGAAACATTAGTGATTGCAGCTCTAATTATACCAATAATGTCAAAACCTGGGTGATTAAAGAAATTCTTATCTTCAGCAGCAACGAATGCTTCAATAAGAGAGCGTGGTATATTGTTAATAGGCACAAAAATTCTATGTTCTATAGCATATTCTTCAATTAATTTACCATCATTTGAATATATCCTAGTAACCGATGGAGGATGATAATTTGTTAATTGAGAATAATCAGGCAAATCCCGTGAATAATGATAAATTAAATATATTACTATAGAGATTGAAATAGTGGTCAATATTAGGGATAATTTAAAACAAAACTTTAAAAATCTGAACATGTCTTTGGTAATTGATTTTATACTAACTCACCTGAGAGGCTACTCATAGAAGCCTTGGTAATTTTAACATTAAGAATAGAACCAAGTAAATCTTTACTTGGATTTAAAATATGTACTGATTGCATATAAGGCGTTTTGCCAACAATTTGATTATTAAGTTTTCCTTCTGATGTAAATAAGACTTCCATATTTTTACCAATACAACTCATATTAAATTCAAATTGCTGTTTACCTAATTCTTGTTGTAAAATGCTTAGCCTGTCATTCTTGATATTTTCAGGCACTTGTTCTTTTACCGCAGCTGGAGTCCCTGGTCTTGGACTATATTTAAAAGAATAGCATTGACCATAATTTATTCTTTTAACTAAGTCCAAAGTATCTGCAAAATCTTCATCTGTTTCAGAGGGAAATCCAACAATAAAATCTGACGAAAATACTATGTCGGGTCTTTTGGCCCTTAAACGATCAATAATTTCAATATAATATTCCCTTGTGTGTTTACGGTTCATAGCTTTCAAAATTTTATTTGAACCAGATTGTACTGGCAAGTGCAAAAATGGCATTAATTTTTGTTCTGATCCATGTAGCTCGATCAAATCATCTAACATATCAATTGGGTGTGACGTTATATATCTAATACGTTCAAGTTTTGGAATCTTTGCTATATATTTAATTAAATCTGCAAGGCTGCAATTTTCACCTGTTTCTCTTTTCCCATGATAAGCATTAACATTTTGACCAAGCAAATATATTTCTTTTGCACCGCCTGATACTGCAGCTAAAACCTCTCTATATACTTGCTCCATATTTCTTGAAAATTCAGCACCACGAGTATAAGGCACAACGCAGAAAGTACAAAATTTATCACACCCTTCCTGTATTGAAACGAAAGCGCTATATCCTTGCTTGCTAACTGCGCTTGGCAATAAGTCAAATTTTGCCTCTTCTACAAAATCAAGTTCAATTAAATGTTTTTCTTTTCTTGATATTTTGGCAAGAAGTTCTGGTAGAGTATGATATGATTGAGGTCCAACTATAATATCAACATAAGGCGCTCTTTTAAAGATTTCATCACCCTCTGCTTGTGCAACACATCCAGCAACTGCTATCACCATAGGATTTGAATTTTGCTTTTTTCTAGTATCCTTAATTTTTTTTATACGACCAAGTTCTGAGTACATTTTTTCTGATGCTTTTTCTCTAATATGGCAAGTATTAATAATCACCATATCAGCTTGCTCTATCTCCTCAGTAGATGTATAACCAAATGGATCAAGCAAATCTTGCATTCTGATTGAATCATATGCATTCATCTGGCATCCATATGTCTTGATAAAAAGCTTTTTACTCATATTCTTGTTTTAGTAGATTGTGTATATAGGCTGTATAGCACATTTTACAGTGGACTTAAAGACCTTACGCAAAAGTTTTAACATTAGACTAATTATTATATATTATGCAATTCCTTCCGTAGAAAGGAATTGCATAATAAACAACACTACCTAGCATATGAATATGCTAACATATTTGGTTAAATTAGCAAGAAGTTAGATTCTATTTTTAAGCTGCAAAATTTTTGCGCTGATAGTCCAGTGATAGTAGAAATTAGAAAACTATCTGATTTTTGCTTTAACATATTAATAGCAGTTTTCTCCATTCCTTATGATATACCAGATTCTCGGTTCTGTTGCATCTGTAGATCAAGTCCTGCAGAAATTAACAAAACTGAGATTTTGGACGTTATGCAGGACTCGATTTACAGATGCAACAGAACCTTACAGAGATATTCAAAACTAAAAGAATGGGTGGGTGAATATAGAAATTTATTGTATGTTTTTAGCTTATAACTGATAATCTGCACTAATTTTTTATGTTTATTACTTTTGTACTACTTATATGCTATAGTAGCTTTAAATTATAAATTATGATAAGTTTTGTAGAATATATAACCAATCACCATGAGCTTTTAGGTTTTGTTGCGGCTCTACTTGGAACAATCTCTTTCTTACCTCAGGTAATCAGAATATGGAGATTCCGCTCGGTAAAGGATATATCATCCGCAATGTATATAATTTATGGTAGCAGCATATTACTGTGGTTGCTTTATGGGATAATTATAAAATCAACTCCGCTGATCCTAGCAGAAATATTGACATTAATTTTAGTTTCAATCATTCTAGTAATGAAGTATTTGTGGAAATAATTACATTATGTACTAATATGTATACTATAAGGACAAATGAGGTGTAATTATGACTTATAATATACAAAATAATAATTTGTACTTTTTGAGTGTTGGCTTGTTATGTCTTCTAAGCTATTTACTAAATGCTGTAACAGCAATTTATCAGTGTGCTCTAATTTTTACTCTAATAGCCGTTACTGTTAATGCGATAACATTTCTTTATAGTAAAACAAAAGCCTTAACTGGATTAGCAATAGCAGTTTTTGTAAGCTTTACTCTACTTTGGAAATTACCTTACTATATTGATAGAAAAATAGTTAATAGCTTAGCTACAGCTTCATTCTCTTCGGTAATGATATCAATGTATTGGTCGGCTACTGTTTTTCAAAAGCTAGAGGATAAGTGTGTCGTCAGCATATCAACCCCTTTGTCACTTGCTGTAGGGGCTTTGATAGATGGATTAGTGATGGGTTTATTTTTTATAATGAATAATAACTTTTCTTATGAAAGAGTTTTGGATATTTTTATTAGAGAAGTATCTTATAAAATACTATATGCCTTCGTTGCTTTTGTAATTATAGCAACTACTTTAAATATAGTAAAAAATAATCAAAAACAAAGAGTGCATGCTAAGTAAAAGGTTCTGTCGCATCTGTAAATCGAGTCCTGCATAACGTCCAAAATCTCAGTTTTGTTAATTTCTGCAGGACTCGATTTACAGATGCGACAGAACCAGAAATTCTTCCCATAACTTTAAAATATCGCGCTTATGAATATTCTTTAAAAAATATTCTAACATATCAAGATGACCTTAGTTTAATTTTGAAACTACTGTTAAACTATCCTTGATTTTTGATAAAAAATACTGTATTTTTCGATGAATTGGATAGTTTCATTAATAAAAAAGGTGGGCCTGTCCCACCTTTTTTATTAATGAAACCTTTTATACGGTAATTTTAAATTAAAATATGTATCAAACTATAACTAAAAAAGTTTCTGACATAATACAAGGCACATTAAAGGAACTTGGTTTTGATCTTGTGAACGTAACGCTGCAAGGGCAAAAATCTAAAGTACTTGAAATATTGATTGATAGATTTGATGATACAAAAATAACTATAGAAGATTGTAAAATAGCTAATAGGAATATTTCAGCATTGCTTGATGTTGAAGATGTTATTAAAGATAAATATTACTTGCAAGTTTCTTCTGCTGGCGTCGAGCGGCCATTATTTAAATTTGAAGATTATGTTAAGTCGATAGGTAAAGAGGTAAAACTGAAATTAACCGAATTATTAAACAATAGAGGCCATTACCAAGGAAAAATAATTAAAGCAAAGGATGATATAATCGAACTTCAGTTAAAGGAAGGAAATATATCTATCAGTTTTAATCTAATAAAGAAAGCTCATTTAGTATTAACAGATGAGATGTTCAGAAAACTATTGGGTAGACCTAGTGGTGGAGAATTAAAGGCTGAAAAAGAATTAGATAATAAATTTTCGCCTGATTCTGGTGAATTTATAGATAACTAAACCCAAAATCATAAATAATGGTAGAATTTGGTTATGGGTCTAATAAAAAAGATTATAAGGAGTAATTGAAATATGAATAGTGCGGGTAATGCAGAAATTTTACAAATTGTAGAATCAGTATCTAGAGAAAAGGGGATTCCAAGAGAACTATTGATTGCTGCTATGGAGCAGGCTATTCAAGTGGCTGGTCGTAAAAAATACGGTTTTGAGCATAATATAAAAGCTGAAATTAGTCGAAAAAACGGCGACATTAAACTCTTTAGAGTACTTGACGTAGTTGAGAATGTTGAAAATTATTTTAGCCAAATTTCTCTTCAAGAGGCAGAAGAAAAACAACAAGGCGCTAAGATAGGGGATGAGGTCTATGATCCATTGCCTCCTATAGATTTAGGTAGAGTGGCTGCACAAGCTGCTAAACAGGTTATTATTCAAAAGGTTGCAGAAGTTGAACGGGAGAAGCAATATGAAGATTTCAAGGATAGAAAAGGAGAGATTCTTAATGGTATAGTTAAGAGAATAGAATTTGGAAATATCATTGTTGATCTTGGTCGTACAGAAGCAATAATAAAAAAAGATCAATTAATAAGAGGCGAAACATTCAAAATCAATGATCGTATTAAAGCTTATGTACAAGATGTAAGATTGGAGCCTAAGGGTCCACAGATTTTCTTATCACGAACAGATGATTTAATGGTTGCAAAATTGTTTGAGTTAGAGGTTCCTGAAATTTATGATAATATCATTGAAATTAAGTCTATTGCTAGAGATCCAGGTTCAAAAGCAAAAATAGCGGTGTTTGCGGCTGATTCCGGTGTCGATCCTATAGGTTCATGCGTAGGAATTAGAGGGAATAGAGTAAGAGCTGTAACAGCTGAATTAGGCGGGGAAAAGATTGATATAGTATTGTGGAGTAAAAACGTAGCACAATTTGTAATAAATGCAATTGCACCAGCCGAAATTACAAAAGTTGTAATAGATGAAGATAAGGGTAGAGTTGAAATTGTTGTACCTAATGAACAGCTGAGCATAGCAATTGGACGAAAAGGGCAAAATGTTCGTTTGGCCTCAAAGCTTACTGGTTGGAATATTGATGTAATGACTGAAGAGCAAGAGTCTAAACGCCGTGTTGATGAGTTTGGTTACACAACAGAACTATTTATGGAAATCCTTGATGTTGAAGAAGTAATAGCGCAGCTTTTATCTTCTGAAGGGTTTGCCACTATAGAGCAAATAGCATCTATTGAAATAAATAGCTTAACTGCGATAGAAGGTTTTGACGAAGAATTAGCTTCAGAGCTTAAAAGACGTGCGATTGATTATGTTAATACTAAGAACGAAGCTATAGTAAAAGAACTTGAAGCACTTGGTGTAGAGCAAGAGTTAATAGATGTACTTGATCTTCAACCTGAGTCAATTTTAAAGCTTGCAGAATATGGGATAAAAACTATAGAAGATTTAGGAGTAATGTCTGTTGGAGAATTTAAAAAACTTGTACCTAACGTTAATGCTACCGATGAAGATATTGCATTATTAATTAAAACTGCTATTGGTCAACCTGAATCTTAAAAGGGTTTGTGTGCCACACAGAATAAGTTTGCTTGCTGCTCACTACTGAAATCATATTTATCCATTTTAATTTGGAATATGTTATTATAGATAAGTAGGGGATTATTAGCTACTAATCAAATTGCAGAATTATTCAAAAAATTTTACAATAAACATAATTGTTATGTGAAGGGTTTAATACATTATGACAGACGATAAAGAAGATAAACCAACTAAATTAGTTCTTGGTAGCTCTAAGCTGTCTTTTAGGAAATCTACTGAACCTCTAAGTGTAAGCAAGAGTTTTGCTGGTAGTTCAAGTTCTAAGACTATTGTAGAAATTAAAAAAAGCAAGCCAACGGGTAATAGTTTATCATTGAATAAAATTAGTGGACTTAGTTCCAATCGTAGCAGTGAAGGTGCTGCTGGTGAGGAATTTAATAAACGGTTAAATATTCTCAAGAAGGCTGCTGAAGAAGCTAAAAACAAAGAATTTGCGCCTAAGATTAGCACTCTAACAAAGCTTGCTGCGATGAATCAACCTATATCTAAACCATTTAAAGATGGTGATGTGCTGGATGATGAATCATCACATAAACAAACGGAAATTACATCAATATCACGTGATAATAATGAAAGTGAAATAAAACTTGAATTAGTAAAGCCTGCAATATCCAAGCAGCATAGTGCTTTAGAAAGTACACATGAATTTATTGAACAAGGAAATATTCCTGACAATAAAATAACTCCACCAAAGCCAAAATTAGAAGAACCAAAAAAACTCAAGAAAAAAGATATTTTTCAGCTTTTAGGTCAAGACGAAGGTGAAGGTCCAGTTAAGACTAGAAGTCTTGCTTCAATAAAAAGGGCAAGAGAAAAAGAAAAACGGAAATTATCTCAAGATAAACAAGAAAAAGTATATAGAGAAGTTATAATTCCAGAAGTGATAAATGTTGGGGAATTATCCAATAGAATGACTGAAAGAGTATCTGATGTTATAAGAGAATTAATAAAGCTTGGAATCATGGCTAGTTCTAGTCAATCGATTGATGCTGACACAGCAGAACTAATCGCTACAACATTTGGGCATAGCGTCAAAAGGGTTCAGGAATCTGATGTTGAAAATATTTTAATTAGAGAAGAAGATGACCCTAAGGATCTAGAGCCTAGAAGCCCAATTGTTACGGTTATGGGACATGTGGATCATGGTAAAACTTCACTTCTTGATGCTTTAAGATCCACTGATTTAGTAAATCAAGAAGCTGGAGGTATAACTCAACATATAGGTGCTTATAGAGTTACTCTAAGTGGCGATAAGAAAATAACTTTTATTGACACTCCAGGCCATGAAGCTTTTACTCAAATGAGAACTAGGGGTGCTGAAATCACAGATATTGTTGTGTTGGTAGTTGCTGCAGATGATGGAGTTAAACCACAAACAATTGAGGCAATTAACCATGCAAAAGCAGCTAATGTGCCCATAATTGTTGCAATAAATAAAATTGATAAGCCAAATGTTGATTTAGATAGAGTAAAAAATGAATTACTAAGTCATAATTTAGTAGTTGAAGATTTTGGCGGTGATATCATGGTTATTCCAGTATCTGCGTTAAAAAAAATCAATCTTGATAAATTAGAAGAAGCTATATTATTACTTGCAGATATGCAAGAACTTAAAGCTAATCCAAAAGCCCCTGCTACAGGAGTTGTTGTCGAAGCTAGAGTTGATAAAGGCAAAGGAATTGTAGCTACAATCCTAGTGCAAAGAGGCACCCTTAAAATAGGCGACATAGTCGTTGCTGGCAGTGTTTATGGTAGAATTAAACGTATGAATAATGATAAAGGAATAGATGTTTTTAACGTCTATCCTACAGAACCAGCAGAGATTTATGGCCTTAATGAGGCACCTGATGCAGGAAATATATTTAATGTTGTCCAAACTGAGAAGCAAGCAAGAGATATTACTGAGTACCGTCTTCGTATGTCAAAAGAAAAGAAAGTTTCTATTATGAAGAGAGCAAGTTTAGAAGATCTATTCATAAAGGCATCTGGTAACAAAGGAGTAAAAGAATTATCTATAATCATTAAAGGAGATGTCCAAGGTTCAATTGAGGCAATCATAGGAAGCATATCAAAATTACAGAATGATGAAGTTAGATTGAAAATTTTACATAGTGCTGTTGGTAATATAACAGAATCAGATATTTCTCTAGCAAAAGCATCTAGTGCAATAATACTTGGATTTAACGTAAAAGCTAACCAAAATTCTGCTGCAATTGTTGATAAGGAGAAAGTTGATATTAGATATTACTCAATTATCTATAATCTGATTGATGATTTAAAGTTAGTGATGAATGGAATGCTTGATCCAATTACTCGCGAACAATATACTGGTTCTGTTGAGATTAGGCAAGTATTTGAAGTATCAAAAATCGGTAAAATTGCTGGTAGTTATGTAACTAAAGGTACAATTAAAAGAGGTGCTAAAGTTAAGCTGATACGTGATAATGCCGTAATTCACGAAGGTAAACTTAGAACTTTAAAACGCTTCAAGGATGATGTTAAAGAAGTAAGGGAAAATTTTGAATGTGGTATTGCATTTGAGAATTTTGAAGATATAAGAGTGGGTGACATTGTTGAAGTATTTGAAATAATTGAAGAAAAACAACGATTATTCTAAGGTATTTATGAATCACAAAGAAGTTTCTCATAGGCAGCATAAAGTAGCAAGATTAATAAATGAAGCTCTCGTTGATATTCTAAGATCTGGGAAAACGCTAGATCAGCGACTGATAAATTACCCAATTACTATTACTAAAGTTATTGTCAGTGGAGATCTTAAAATAGCTAATTGTTATTTTCTGCCATTTAATACAAATTTAGGAGAAACTGAACTCATAGATGCTTTGGATAATTCAAAATATAGTATAAGAAATTTTGTAACAAGAAAGATACAGATAAAATATTCACCTGAAATTCGTTTTCATTATGATCATAGTTTTGATAATTCACATAAAGTAGAGCAAATTATCAAAGATAAGATTAACTGTGTTTATGATAACCATCAAGATACTGATACCAAACCAATTTCAAAGGAGGAATTATAAAAAGTTTCAGACGCACTCTGCTCAGGTAGTCATCTACGTTCCGTGCGGCTCGTTTCATTTTTTATATTACTCCGTTGGAATTAAGTTTGGTATGAAATATAAATAGGCTTTCTATAGAAGAAATATGATTTTTAAACCAGGATTATATATAGTTTCAACACCTATTGGGAATTTTGAAGATATCACTATAAGAGCATTAGAGACTTTAAAAAATTCTACAATAATACTATGTGAAGATACAAGAATATCAAAAAAATTATTAGATAGATACGAAATTTCTACCAAACTTCTAGTGTATAATGATCATAGCGATGATCGTCAAAGACATAATATTTGCAAGCGTATTGAGAACGGTGATGTAGTCAGTTTAATCTCAGATGCAGGTACTCCATTAATATCTGATCCTGGGTACAAACTAGTTAGAGAATTAAGGAACCTTGGTTGTTTTATAGATATAATACCAGGTGTATCATCGCCTATTGCAGCTCTTACTCTATCTGGGCTTGAAACTGATCGCTTTTTATTTGCAGGGTTTTTACCTAAAACTATAAAGGGTAAGGAAAAAGCTTTTTCTGATTTCTCTAAAATTGAAGCGACGATAATTTTTTTTGACACCGCTAAAAGATTAGCTGGATCGTTAGAAGTAGCACTTAATATTTTGGGTAATAGAGAAGTATGCGTCGCAAGGGAGCTTACTAAACTTTACCAAGAAGTTAAGACTGGGTCTCTTGATGAAATGATAAAATTTTATCAAGATAATCCTATAAAGGGAGAAATAATATTATTAATTTCAAGAAATAAAATATGCGAAGATATGGACTCCATAAATAAGGATTTGGATCAATTATTGAGATTGCATTTATCTAAAAATTTAACTGCTAAAACCATTGCTGGTATTTTGCATCAACAATTCAACAAATTTTATAGTAAAAAAGAAATATATAATATTGTGAATAAAGCCAAGGATTCTTCTATAGACTTCTTGCATAATTAATTTATAACGAGGAATTTTTAGAAAAAACGAAGGCGAGCACCGCAGCGTACTAAAATATACGTGAGAAGCGGAACCTTCGTTTTGACAAATTACCATTAGAAATTAATTATGCAAAGTATTATGTTAAATAGAATTGATATTAGGTAGACTAACATACCATATTTTAAGTTATAGATAATGCCAGAATTACCAGAAATAGAAACATTGAAAAATTGCCTACAAAATACTTTAATAGGTAGGACAATAAAAGAAGTTAATTTACAAAGATCAGATTTACGCTATAAGTTAGCAGAAAATTTATCCTCAAATATTTCATCAACAAAAATTTTAGCACTAAGCCGT
>Ga0105050_10007583_pt1 | contig 12889 bp, 5 predicted proteins | sample FRY01_FD_78088 | JGI IMG/M metagenome (GOLD analysis project Ga0105050, IMG submission 78088) | Freshwater microbial communities from Lake Fryxell liftoff mats and glacier meltwater in Antarctica - FRY-01 | ecosystem: Environmental > Aquatic > Freshwater > Ice > Glacier meltwater ... | reverse complement strand
TCGCTCCATGCCTGCGCGAGGTGGGCGAGGGCGTGGGTCTTGCCGGTCCCCGCCGGTCCGCTAAGCACCATCGGGGCGCCAACGCGGTGAAGCGGTGTCAGGGCCCGTGAGAGCAGTTCCCATGCGCCGACAAACTGCTCAAGGGCCTCGGCGCACAAGGTCGTCGCATCTCGCCCAAGATGACCACTCGGACGGCCTTTAAGCCGGTCATGCAAGGCTTGAAGGGCCAATATCGGACCGTCGAGCCCGCGGAGGTCGAAGGGCCCCTGCATGCCGCTATCGAGCCAGTTGCGCGCCTGTCCCGCCACTTGCTGCCAAGCTGCTATCGCGACGCCGGCCGCCTGACTAGCCTCCTCATCCTCCCCGCTGAACGCCAAACCGAGGCGTGGCAGACGCGCCACCTCGCGGGCAACTTTTGCCGCCAGCAAGAGCTGAGCCTTGAGCTTTTTGATGACGGCGGTGACGCACGCGGTCTCTCCCAAACGCATCCGAACCTGCCGCTCATAGGCCAGCTCGGTATGGAGAGCCGGTATGTAACGATGCCCGAATGTCCCTGTTTTTAGTCTAGTCTTGACGCCCGCGTGGAAGACCTCAGGCGCCTTCCACTTGGGGTCAAAAAAGAAGGCCTGAAAGTGAGCCGCGGCCGGGAGGGCCAACTCGGCCTCCAACTCGGAGCGCCCCCAGTAGATGATCTCGAGCCCGCTATAACGCGCTTTTGCCTTCTTTTCCCACTCGTGCCAGCGCGTGAGCTCGTCTTTGCTTGTAGGCTTAGCCCTCTTGTTCATTCGGTCGCGTGGCATCGCGACGACATACTGCACGAGGCTTGGGTAGCGCTGACGCGCCGCATTTATTGAATTATCGAGCTTTTTGAGAATACCAGCGTCAATACCCTCGTGGAACTTGACCTGAAGTCCGACGACAGCGCCGGCCGGCGTCTCGTAAATCGCCTCCACCCCGTGGTCCCCACCAGCACCATAGATTGCTGCAAAACGGGCATCAGGGCCAAGCTCTCGCCGACCCCAGATACGGAAAATCTGAACGCAGAGCGCCTCGAAGGTCTGTGCCTTCGACATACCGGGTCGGTCTAACTGCTCCCACATCATCCGAAACTCGCCTCACTTCACGCCCAAACGCGCCGCCCGACTCTGCACGAAGGACGAAGGCGCGGCAAGCTGCGCCAGCAGGTCCTTGGGAGACCACGGCAACTGATACCGGCGCCGGCGCCGGTGGCGCGGGGAGCGGATCGCTACGCCTGACCGTGCAGAACCAGGATGCAACAGTTTTACTGGATAACAAGAGCGCCTGTTAAAATGGAATAATATCAAAGGATTAGCTTGGATACCACGCGACAATCTCCGGCCCGCATTCGGCGGCGACGTTCCGAAGGATTTGGGTCAGCGGGTGGTCGCTCGACTCGACATGGATGAAGAGGGTGTTGATGGGTCGTGTCGCTGCTATCATCAGCCAGCGTGCGACGAATTCCTGACGGGCCTTCTCGGGATCGTAGAACAGTTCGTTGCTATCGTTGCCAACCTCTTTTTCGCCCATGTCGTGCTTGAAATCATAGAAGCTGTCGAAATGCGAGCAGAAAACGGCCCACCCCTCAAGGCCGCGGCAGGAGTCGTATTGCACGATTCGGATTTGTTCGAGGCGGCTAGGATAGCTTCGACGTATGGACGTGTCGGTGCCATCCCATACATCGTAGTCCCAGCTTTTGAGAGCCTTTCCAAGATAGGCGCCGACACTGTTGTAGTAGTCGTTTTCTTTAGACTTGGTGCGTTCTATTTGGCTTGGTGGCACGCACATCAGAATGTCGACGGGCTCGTTTCCCTCGGCCCGCACCTCCGCGATGATTCGGTCGAAGGTTTGCCGCTGCTCGCCGATTCTGCCTTCGAGCACCACCACCCGGCCTCCGTGGATTTCTTGATTTGGTTCGATATCCCACTGCCCAAGCTTGAGGTGCTCCGAGAACGAACGGGCAAAGGTGCAAAGCGCGAGCTTCATCCGCAGAACTTTCCGCAAAGGAACGACCTGGCTGTGTTCCCGTTTAATCGTCTCGCGCCAGTCAAGGGCGACTCGGCCGCGCACCAGTTGGTCGTGCCCATCCGCAATAATAAAACGCCGGAAGTCGTAGAGACGAAAGAGAATATCTCGTTCGTCCGCCGGCCAATCCTGTCCTTCATCGATGAGGATAAAGTCGAATCGGAATTCTTCTTCAGTGTTCGTTACTAGTTCGCTCAGGCCATCGCGTTTGAGCGTTTCCAGCAGGCGAACTTTCAGCGGCTCAAAGTTTTTCGCAAAGGGCGGATTCATCGATGTGATGAGGCCCAAAACGAGCATGATCTCGCCTAGGAAATCGTGAACACCCCTGATCTGGATCTTACGGCCAAAGTTCTCGGTGTTGACGGCCATGAGCTTCAGTAACCGAGTAAGATCCGATACCAAGGCTCGATTATAGGTCAACACCAGCACACGGGATTCGCGGTCCTCATACAGTTCACTCGCAAGTCGCAGCAGTTGCATCGTTTTCCCGGTTCCCGCGCGCCCTCGGAAAAGCAGTAGCTGTTCGCCGAGCTTCTCCGCGTACTTCTGGTCCCTTGTGACGCGCTTGGTGATGCGCTCGATGCGTTGCCTGTCAAGAGGCGATGGCTTAAGCTCGCGAGTCAGGGTCAAAAGGGCTGCCGTCACGGTCATCTCTTTGCCGACACCAAAGGCCTTATCACTATTCGCATACTTATCCTGAAACGCGAACTGAGCCATTAGCATCTCAAGCGTGAGATCGCACCCTACGACATGCGGTGGCAGTGGGCAGTCCGGATTACCGGTCGACTGGGTGAGCCAGAGCACACGGAACATCCATCCCGGCGAGGCGCGAGTCTCGTCTTCGATGAAGGCCCGCAGACCGTACATTTGCTTTTCAGCTTGCGCCGACGCGTTCTTCCAGAACGCCCCGTAGCGGACATAAACATCATCACCCTTCCGCTTCCAATCCTCCGAACCGTGAGCTTTGAGTTCCATCGTTGCGACGAGGGCTGCTATCGGACGGGGATAGCCCGGAAAGGAACGCGGCGGATTCGCCCGGATCGCAAGAATAAGGTCGATGTCCGCGACTAGCTGACCGTAACACTTCGCTGCGACAATGATATCAATAGAAACCGACGCGTCCTGTTCGAGCGTGTGGTCGTGCGCAAGAAACAAGCGCCTCAAGGTCTCGGCGTCTTTATATTCTCGTGCCCCCATGTCCCCTAGAACTCGTATCACGCGCCCCCCTTTGCCTGCTCCGCCCCACGACCCGACTTGGGGCTAGTGGTCGCCGTCATCCAAGCTCGATAGTAGCCTTTGCGGCCTCAGCCTGCAACGGCATGACTTCGGCAGCGACCGCTGAGCCGCACCTCCCATCCAAGGCCGTTTGATCAAAACAAACATCACTGCTAGACACTTGGGGGTCCCGCGCGGTCTTCGCGACGCCAAACGGTTCCCCGGAGGCGTAACAGCAGGTGGGGGCGGCGCGCGAGGTCCTAGCATATTGCAGCACAACATATTAGAAAAGTGTATCAGGGTGATGGCAGTGAGGAGGTTGAGGTGGCGAACGGGGAAATCGACGACGGATTTGAAGCATCGGCCAAGCGGCGGGCAGACGCCGACACTGCGCTTGATTCTTGGACGAAGCGGATACGCGATACGCGGGGGGCGAACTTACCGACGAAGGCCGACATAGATGCGCTCATCAAGGCCGGCATTCATCCGGATCGGGTTGCGAAAAATCTTCGAGCGGCACGTAATGCGGCAAAGTCATTGAAAGAAACCGACGAACGGAAAGCACACGGACTGCCTCTCTCGATGGTCCAGCCTCCACCAAGTGGCGGTGCTGTGCCCGCGTGGGATCTCAAAAGACCGGCGGCGCACTGGACCGTTGTCATGGACGAGACGGGCGAGAGCTTCGATGATGGCGACCGGGGCGCACCCGGAAAATTCGCGGCCATCCTCGTGCCTGATGGGTGCGAGCTTCCGGTCTTCGAGAATTTCCATGCATCCGAGTCGACGCCGACCGACGTAGACGCGGTCATGCAGGCCCTTTTAGACAAGCCGGTCGGCGTGTTTGGGCTGACCATCGCAGCATCGAACGCCAAGAAGTTTCAAAGAGATGTGTGGATATTTGGCGTGTTGGAGGTCGTCCATTGGGCGCTTCGGTTGATTCCGATTGGCGACGAGACGACGCGTGTGTCGTTTCTCATCGAGCAGAAGGGCAGGGACCACAAAGCCCAAGGGAATCTGGTCGCGGCCCAGGCTGAGATTCGCCGTTCGCTGGCGGACAATCATCCCTTGCGGGCCAAGCGCCTTATGGTCGAGGAGTTCCGTTTCATCGACAAGCGCGAGCCGCTGCTCGCCTATGTGGACGCGGTGGCGCATACCTTCGCGGGACGCAGAGAAGACGCTAAAGTGCGCCTCCGGCGGAGTGGGCTTGAGGTCGCGCTGTTGAACGACGCCAGCGTTTCAACACGTGACTTTGACCGCGTGATGGCTGCCGACGACGTGGGTGGCGCTGTGTGGCGAAAGCTCGTGCGACAGGGACAGGGGCTGCATCCGATTGGGAAGTCATTGCTGGAGCGGCTGTCAGCGCGATGTCGCAAGGATACCGAGGTCTGGCGAAGTCTTCTGGGGGAGACGAGAGTCGCGCTCGACCAAGCGAACCGAAACCTGAATCTCGTGGGCCGGGAGGTTCGGTGGCTTGCTGCTTGCCGCCCCGTCGGAGAAGCCTTAGAACCTGCGCTTGAACTCGTGTGGGCAACGGCTGAGTTGGCCGAGGCGAATCACCGCGGCGAGGTGCTCCTGGACTCCGTCCGGCGTATCCGGCTGCTCGGCGACCAGCTCATCGACGAAGAGGTGCGGTTGGTCGCTGAGGCAGAGCTTCACGCAGCCGTAACCCTTACGAATCTTTTTGATTTTAAGGCGGCGGCGGCGATCATTGCGCGGTGGGGCGGGGACCATCGCCGGGAACTCGGGCGCCGACTTTTCGGACGGGTCTTGAGCACGCGAGGACAGCATCACGCATTCCTCGGGCGGAACGCGGAAGCTGTCCGGCTTTTCACTCTCGCTATCGCCGAGTTTGAGGGAATGCTGAGCGTGGCGGACAGCAAGCGCGATCTCGAGCAAACGCGCAGTTACCGGGGTTTTGCTCTTATGGACCTCAAGGTGGAAAGCGGGCTTGATGCGGACGAAGAGGCCGCGCGCCGCGCCGACTACGAGTACCTGACAGGGGCGGTAAAGACGCTCTCGCGTGTTGGTGATATAAGATTCGAGCTGGAAGGCGACGGCCCGACACCCTACCAGTGGCATTTCTATCTCCGGCATCTTGCAATACTTCGAAACGAAAGGTCGGAGGGCGACATCTCACGGCTACCGGCCCCTTGCGACGATGACTTGTGGCAGTGGCCTTGGCCCATGGTGCAAGCCTACTGTGCGTCGCGATATTGGCTACACGGCCAGCACGATAATGCGCGCGAGCGCTTACGCCATGCGACACAGCTCGCGCGAAGCTCCACGCAAGGGCCAACGGTAAGGGCGATCGCTCTCGCCTTGGAAATGGCTGCCAAACCTTGGGGTATCGAGGCCGACGAGGCCGCGCGGAAAGCGGTACAGGCCGAGTTGCCGAATGCGATGGCGCGATTCCGGGGGGTGACGATCACCGACGATTTCGTCGAAAACCTTCGGCGCCTGCTCCCATTCAACTTTCGTTAGGAGACTCGTGACGGGGGCCGTCCGTCGGCTTTCCGCAATGCGTGCAGAGGTAGTATCCATCCGTGTGTGACGGGAACGCTACGACATCGCTGCCAAAGGCCGCGTTGATGCGTTTTGGTTCAAAATCGGTGGTGTTATCTGCCGGCGTCATCCAAGGGAACCGTTCGTGACAACTCGGGCAGGACCGTGCGCCCCATTTACAGTCACATCCCTTGCAATGCACCTTAAAATCTTGGCCGTCGTCCCCACGGAAATCCACGTCGGATGCCTTGCACATTGGGCAACGACTTAAGTCCTCAAAGAGTTGCATCCCCTGCGTCAACGTCTCTTGTGTGCGCATGAGTGCGGCCCACTCGCCATCCACCTCTGAGAGAGACTGTTTCAGGCGGGTTTTAGAAGCTTTGTCCCGGTTCGCGGACGCTGCGTCAATCTGTGAGACGAGGTCGAGTTTGTGGGTGGAACTGCGCGCAATGGCAGCGTCAAGGGCAGGCCAAGCGGTGGCCCCCCATTTTTTGTTCGGCGGAGTCGTGATGACGTGTTCTTCGTCTCGCCGCATTAGCCAACGCGGAAGGGTCGTGGCAAGACTTCGGACTACGTCGACCATAGGCGGATAGCGCGCGAACTGTGTGTGCGTGAGGTGCCAACGCAAGGCACGAGCCAGCGTTTCGACGCTTTCAACTTCCCATGGCGCCAAGGGCACCCAAGACAGCGTGGACACGACCGGACCTGGCCCATGAAGGGCTTGGGGAATTTGAGAGAGGACTTGGGGGTCGAGGTCGCCCAAATACGCAACGATTGTTGGTTCTTGAGCAGGCAGGCCTCCAACGGACTTCAGGAAGTCAGCGTCTTGGGCTTTTCGGGAAGTGTGAAGACGAGCAGGCAGGGCGAGCACACGGATAAGTGTTTCGTCGTTTCGACCCAAGATCTTGATTTCACTTAGGTCGTTGTCGAACGCGAGGCAAGTTGCGCCGAGTCGACCGTTGAGCGGGAGCCTCATGCCACCCTCTATGGCGGACTCAAGCGCGGCGTCGGCCGGTTCGACGCCGAGCACGGCAAGGGCGCGAATCGCAATTAGGACCGTATAGTCAAAAAACGACGCTGCGGCTCGCTGTTCGGTGTTCCAACGGGTCAGGTCATCTATTTCGTCGTGCCGGCGAGTATCCTCCCAGACCCGCCAGAGTTCGAAGACTGCGCGATAGACATCGTCGTGTTCGAAAAGATTCGAACTTCGGAGGCTGAGCCCCTGGTGACGATTCGCGAGCGTTCTAAAAAGCACCGTGTTTTTCAAAGATTGGACGCGTCGCCGGAGCCCGCGGACTTCGTCGCGCCTTTCTCTTGCACGTCTAAGTAGTTTCTGATCCGCCCAAGCAGCGCCGAAAAGACGAAAAATGCGGTCTGCACGCCGCCAGCCACGGCCCTGGCTGTCGGTTTTGCGTGTGGACCAACGCTGCATCCCGAGACCTGTCCGCCAGACACGCTCGAGTTCGCGGATACGCTTTACGAGAAAGGCGTCGAGATGATTCACGAGACGAACCGCCACGCGGTTCTCATAGATATCGAGCGACTCCTCTTGAACGAGTCCGAGGACGCGCTTCGGCTCGATTCCGAGGACTTTGCGGCCAGCCCAGTCTTCAGTGCGCCGCGATAGCTCTGAAATTGCGCGGCGCGAAGGACGACGACAGCGCGCGACGGGCTGTCGCTCCTCGTCGAGACGAAGGTGCGCGCGTGGCTTCGCGAAAACGGCTTCAAAGCGTCTGATTAGACGTGTAAGGTCCTGCTCAAGCGGGGTCGGGTCGAGCACGTCGCTGACAGGTTCCATCAGCGTCGGCACGTCGTACCAAGCGAGGAGGGCCTTGCCATAGTGCTTGCGGATCTCTGCGCCCATCGTCTCAAGGGTGCGGAGATCGTCGGGCTCGGGAACCATCGCGAAGTCCGAGACAAGTCCCGCGGTTGCAGGACCCGAGACTTGCCCCGTCTCGTCCGGGATGAGGACGGCACCTGCCTCGGTCACCTGGCCACGAACGAGACAGGCGTCGGGACCTTCCAGAACCCATTGCGCGGGGATGAAGAAGCCGGATGGGGCCTCCTCCGAACGCCCCGTGAGCCGGTCTTTGAAGCTCACAGCGGGTACCCGAGGCGCTTCGCCTCTGTCGCGACGATTGAGAGCGCCAGTTTTGGTGGCTGCTTCATATCCAACCAATCACGTTCAAGAACCGTCTTCAGAACCGCGAAGTTCTCCTCGGTGAGTTCGTGGCGACCGCGAATGCGGCGGAGGACCCGTGTGGCCAGCATCTGGTCCAACGCTGTGTGCGCATCCCCCCCCGCGGCCACGAAGACCGGAATGAAGAGTTTTGCTTGGGCTTCGAGCCGACCACCCCAACTAATCCCGAACTCGTCCACAAGAACTGGGCGCAACTTCTCCTCCATCCATCGCAGGGCGTTATTGGCGAGCTCCTTGTGCTTCTCCACGGCGAGGGCGAAAGCGCTCTTCAACCTCATGACGTTTATAGGCGGGCGCTCCGCAACTTTCTTTAACTCGAACTTTGGATAACTGTCGGGGAGGGCAAGGACGAAACTGCGATCGTAAGTTTTATCCGCGAAGTCCTTCGTCGTCTCGTCGTGATTGGCTGTGCCGACAAACCAAACATTCGGAGGCAAGCGCAAAGCACCGTTTTCGAGAAGCTTCGGCAGCGTCCGCTTCCCGTCGTCACTCGAAAGAAGGGTGAACCTGCGTTCGCTCAAAGCCGTCCTTTCGAGGACGTCGAGAATGTCGGCCCCATATTGCTCGGGATGCGACAGATTCATTTCATCGAGAAGGATAATGAAGAGGCGATCCTTCCATTCGGGCAGCTGCGCCATATATAAGGCCTTCACGAACTCGGTCTCATGGTAGGTCTTATCGAAGGCATTGAAATATCCGAACAAATCCTGCTTGTCACGCCAGCCAGCCTGTACCGAAATCGTTTCACAGAGACCGCCGACGGCCCTGGCAAAACGGCGCGGGAGGCTGCTCTTGCCGATGCCGCTGATGCCTTGGTAAAGATGCATCTGGCTCATCGCGAGGCCCCCCAATAACGCCCGAATATCATTCAACTCAAAGTATAAACTGGGCTCATGAGATCCGCTCTCGGCGATGCGGTATTGTAGGTCCTTGGCAAAGGCGCCGAGGTCCCAATCTTTGCTGTCGCCAGCGTCTGACTCCCAAAAGTGGAAATACTGCTGATTCAGCGCCTTGTTTGTGTCCATCATCGTCATCGCCGGAAAGACAGGTTTCTTGCCTGCCTGCTCGAGGCGGGTATCGATGTCTGCGCGAAGCTCGTCGATGGCGCCCTGAAGCAGTTGAATATGCTTTTCTTTCGCGAGCAAAGTGTCCCGCAACATCTCGACCTTGTTGACGTCGATGCGATGCGTATCTAGCCGTCGCTCATTCTCGCCTATTTTTCGGTGGAGGTCATAGTTTTCGTCTTGAAGACGCGAACGGGTTTCACGCAGTGATTCAAGCTCTTGCATCTCCGCCGTCGTCGGACGAGACGCCAGTTCGGCGTTCAGACGAGCGACATCGTTTTGGAGTCCTGTCAGACGTGCTAGTGTTCGCTCGGGACTCTCATACGACAGGAGCTGGGCCGCGCGCTGACACTCTTCAAGCTGAGCTTCTAGTGCCGAACATCGTTCGGTTAAGCGCGTTGTGGAAGCTTCCGCACTCACGACACGCTCCGCCGCACGCTTTGCCACGAGGTTCTCAATGTCGCTCTTGGACTCTTCCAGATCGACTTTGTCCAGCTTTAGGAGTTGCTCCTTTCGACCCAACCCCTTTTCTTTGGCCTGCAGTGCGTCTTCGCGTTCAGAAATGGACTTTTCGAGTGTTTCAACGCGCTCGCGAACCTGGCGCAGGATATCCTCCTCGCGTTTCGAGACATCTGTCATGCGGTCGAGCGCGGCCTTCATCTCAGATTTTCCGCGCGATTCAATATCGTCGACGATGCGTTTTCGCTCCTCCTCTGTCGATGTCAAAATCTGGCGGCGGCGGGCGAGAAAGCCTGCGTCTGCTTCGGCTGCGAGGGCGGCGAGGACTTCCTCACGTTCAAGTAGGTCTTTCTCTCGAGGCTCGAAGCCTTTCTCTTGCGCATCCAACGCGGCCTTATGCGCTTTTAGCTCCGCACGACTTGCGGACAATTCCGACCGTTGCCCTTCAAACGCTTTGCGCTCGGCGTCGAGCTTCTCGCTAGTTTTTGGAGCCGCCATCTCTTGTGCATCGAGGTCAGCCTTCTGCTTCTCGGCAGCCAACAAGAGACCGTGGTGCTTGCGAGGGACCTCAGAGTCTAGGGGCTTTGGCACCTCATCGACCGCCAGAGGCGAGAGGCCAGCGGCGTCAGCAGCCGCGATGACGGACTCTGGCGTGGGCGCGGCAGAGCTCGATACATTTGTTTCGGAAACACGGGCGGTCTTGGTGTCCGTGTTCGGCGCTTTTGACTGCTTACGGTTCTTTGCCATTTGGATTACCCCTTACGGTATGTGTCAATCGATTTGAGCAAGGTCAGGATAGCATTGCAGCTGGCCACGAGGAGTTCTTCAACCCGAGTGATTGCAATGGTCTTTTGTGCCGAGTGGATTACATCTCCGGCCTGAGACGCGAGGTCGTCGATTTGCGCCAGCCAACGCGGGTTCTCCGCAGCGATCGCACGTAACGGATGCTTAGGATAATCTGGGGCCGAAAGGCACAGGGCCGCCAGCAACGGCCTGATGTTGGCCGAGCTTCCTTCCTTGGCGAGCTGCTCGACTTTCCCAAATTTCGTTGAGAACATCGCATTTGGAATCGCATCGCCGGAAAAACCCAACACACAAGCGTGAGCCTTGATGATTTCTTTCCGCTCTTTGTTCGTTCGGTCTTTCCTCTCGTGCTTTTTCGAGGTCGGGATGACAGCAAGGTGTCGCCAAGCCTCGCCGATGGGACAGGCTTGGCGCAGGAGCTCGAGGCCATCCTCGACGGCCTGGCGCAGCGCGACATAGACAGCTGTCACGTCGCCGGTACTGAGAGTATTTGACTCGTGACTCGTCTTCTGGTCTTCGAGCCGCACAAACTCAGTATAGGCTCGTTTTAACGTCTCTCGGACAGTTTCTTCACCACGCATCCCCAACAACGGCATCACCTGCGCGAGGCGCAAATCCGCGTCGAAACTATACTGTTTTGCCATATTCATCGCAGCCTCCCGCCACTCTTGATTGTTACCCATAAGACGCCGAAGTAGTTCGCATGCGGACACGTGACCCTCTTTTTGTCGCTTTCCGAGGGCCTGCCGAAGGAACTCCGACCCACCGAATCCAAAAGGGTCCGCCACGAACCAGGGCGCATCGTCATACTCGGGTGTCATATAAACTAGGGTGCGAAGGTGACCCTTCCACGGCGCGTCCTTCGTCGGCCTAATGTCGCGTGGTGCCACTGTGAGTTCAATCCCCACGTTACGCTTAGCCGATTTATGCCGTCGGATTGCGCGCCGATGACGCTCTATAGCGCGGCTGATGAGGCTTGGTGTGGGTGGCGCAGGTTCCGGCTCCAAATCTCCATGGTACAGGACAAACGGCTTGATTCGTCGCGGCTTGCCTTTCGTTCCGATCTCGAGTAAGGCACCCATCTTTTCGGTGACTTCGCATTCAACCGTCGGGAGGTCTAAGACGAATATCGGAAAGAACTCTCCGGAAAGCGCATCCTGGATAACCCAGCCTAGCTCAAGATTCCCTCGCTCGGCCGCGTCCTGGTCAAGCGCCGCCTTACCTGCCTGGGTAAGCTGGAATTGGCGGTCGACAAGCTCTTGTCCTTGAAGACTTGCAGCGATGTAGTCCACAAGCTCTGGGTCGAGTTCGGACAGGCGAGCGATTTCAGCAACTTCGCCGATCCCTGCTTGGGTCATACGGAGAAAGAGAATTCGGAATGGGTCGAGTCTTTCGATTTCTTTTTTTGAAAAAAGGACGCGCCATGCGTAGACGGGCCATAGGACATCCACGTTCCGTATGTCCGAGTGGGCACGATGTGGCTGGGGGCCGAAATCGGCAATATGCTCAGGCGACCAGTCCATCATCGCTCCTGCAAAGATTGAGGAAATCGTGAAGCCCTGGAACATGCTCTTTCGCAACAGGGCCTTCGAACATACATGCATCACCCACGACGACGAGGACCCGCCGTTGCCGGCTCATCGCCACACAGAGGCGGTTGGCGAGCTTGAGGTGCCCGTAGCGCCGGCGGGCCCCGGCCTCATCTTGAGCAGGGGTTGAGCTTGAGCGCACCACGGATAAGAAAACGACGTCGAACTCCATCCCTTGAAACGCGTCAACGGTGCCGACGCGAAGCCGTTCCACACGTCTTCCTTGTGACTCGGTCCAGCGGAACTGCTCGGCAATTTCAACAATGCCGTCCTCATCCTGTCTCGCAATGTTCTGACGTTTCAGCTCGTCGAGGATGGTCTTGACCTGTGCGCTATAAAACGTGATGACCCCAATGGAGAGAGCGCAGTCGCTGTTATCTAATAGGTCCTTGCAAGACCGGGCGATCAACTCGGCCTCGGCAACTCGCGCCCAACTGGACCCTTTGCGCTCTTCTTTACCGCGTCCTTGGGCGATGTCATGCCAGATGGCCGGAAGCGGGACTCCATTGCGAGACCAAGCATCGATTGCATGGCTGAACTCCGAGGCATCTCGGGGAGATTTGAAGGATTCGTTATGTGGTGTGTAGAAGGTGTCGCTCACGAACTGACCGAGGCGGGGATGCATCCGGAACTGCTGGTCGAGGGTGACCACGCGACGCACACCGTCAATTTGTTCGCGCGCGCGAAGATCCGAAAAGAGTCGTTCGAAGAGACTCTGATGAAGCGCACTGGACACGGACGCGGCGCTCGTTTCGTCGAGCACCCGCTCGACCTCCGGCTCCAACATATGTGGAAGCTGCCGGTGGTCTCCGACCAAAATGATACGATGTGTACCAAGGGACATCGGAATGAAAAGGTCAAGTGGATTTGCCCGCGCAGCCTCATCGACGATAACGTTTTCAAACTGGATGTTGCTAGTACCCGCGACGAGTGACGCTAGATCACGTCCGACGGCCTGTTGACAAGTAGCCGCATAAACCGGCGAGTAGGCTCGAAGGGTCTGTAGCATGGTC
>Ga0105050_10007582_pt1 | contig 12892 bp, 12 predicted proteins | sample FRY01_FD_78088 | JGI IMG/M metagenome (GOLD analysis project Ga0105050, IMG submission 78088) | Freshwater microbial communities from Lake Fryxell liftoff mats and glacier meltwater in Antarctica - FRY-01 | ecosystem: Environmental > Aquatic > Freshwater > Ice > Glacier meltwater ... | reverse complement strand
CAGCTTCTAAGGTTTCTGAGGCATATAACTGGATTGGGTGTTTCCTTCCTTTCCAACTATTTGCCTGCAGCACAACCTTCGGTAGTACCTTCTGTACCCGGTTCTGATCCAACCCTGTTAAACTAAATACAAGGGGGTTTGTAAAAGACCCTGGATCAAGACCCCCTCCAAATGCCGTTGGTGCCAGAGCCCCTATCAATCCCATCCCCGTCCCAGGTATCTCAATGCTCAGTAGGCGGTCTAGATCCGGGTCGGCCTCGATCAAGTTCTTCAAGTCCAGTGGGGTTGTTGCACTGGTTGATCCATTTGGAGTAGCTACATTCAAAGTGAATGCAATATCCCCGTCAGGATCATATGCTAGGGTGATTGTTGGACTGGCTTGGACCCCTCCAGGTATCAAGACACGCCAGGTGGATGAATTCCCTTTCAGTCCGATGCCTTTCAAGGCTACTTGATAATCTGCTGGTACTGTAGCTCCCGGAACTGCTAAGAATGCGGCTGACCCGGGAATCTCGTAGGAGATTTGAGGTTGACTGCCAGCTGAATTCCCCGCACTGTACACGGAACCCGAAACATTCAACTCAACTGCCTGAGTCAAACTTAGTATAAAAGGGTCGGCTCCGGAAAGGGTTAAAGTTCCCATTGCTCGGGAAGTTGGTTCAAACACCAACCTACTTTCCATGGAAACCCCAATCCTATTCTTATGAACCTCCGAAAACCCCCTCTTTACTCTCAAATCAAAGTCGTCCAGATACTCCGCTAAAGACTTCCCCCCAACCTGTTGCACATGAGCCGCTAATTGACCCAACATCGCCCCCGGATTCCCTAAGGAAGTAAGCAGGGAAGATACTACAACGGCCCTATCTGCCAAATCTGCGGTTGGAACCATCTTTACAACATCTGAATCCGCTCTAGCGTATTGGATGTTGGTCTCCGGGAGAGGTTCCTCACAAAGAATATCTACATATGAACCGTCTCCGCCACCGGTCAGGTAGGTTCTATCCTTTGCTTCCAAAGGAATTTGGGTTCCAAAGGGAATCTCAACCTCAAATAGACCTGATAGTACGGGGCTAGCATCGATTGCAGCCTTCAAGATACTTGATGTTGTTGTAACATTCAAACCAACAGCAACTCCCAAAGTGATCTCTAGTAGTTTCGCCGCTGCTATGTAATCCAATGAGAATGTAGTCAAAGCCTCTCTATTAACTACTCGGAAGGAATACTCATTCCCTCCCGGGCCGGGCTTCCTTGCCTTCAGGGTGCAGGTGTGTCCACTAACCGTTCCCAGCGTTTCATAGGAAACTGGGGTCACTGTTGCGGACGGTACATTTGTAATTACATCCAACACAAAAACTTCCCGAAAGCTTGGTTGATCCTTTAGGAAAGTAACCAATTCCCCGTAGGTAGTCTTTAGACTCCCACTTTCATCCGTTTCCAGGAAGACCTTAAAAGCATGTCCCTGCTGGTATAAGAATAGATCTCTGTTATTTTCCCCCGGATCTACAATCTCAAAGCTAGCCTCTCTTACCGAACCACTTTTCGTCTGCAATATCAGCAACCGGCCTTCCAAGTCGATTCTCAGGAGACCATCCTTCAGCTCCCCCACAAGACCCTCTGAGTATGTGATAACCCTTGAACCAGTCCCAGCGGCAAAAGCTTCAACTGCTTCATATTCCGCGGCAATCCGGTCGGCAATTCTTATGAATTGGGATTTCTCTATAACGGGCATGCTTAACTCCGACAAATTGGGGTTGGTCCACCCCTTAGAATTTCTTCTGGAAAATCTTCATCAGACAAATACACCAATATCTTCGGTCCCCAACTTAGTTCAGACACACGGATGTCCCCTCTGGACTTTGCCGCTCCGAATCTTACACTAGGTAGTTCCCCGTCGTAAATGGTGGAGAGGGTCCCGGCAATGGGCCTTCTTAATGAGCTAGGTGAAGTTAGAATCTTTGTTGCAAGAGCAACTAATTTTCCCTCTAAGTCCATTGCTATAGCTGGTTCGTAGGCAGCAATGGTTAGATGTATCTCAAGTTGAATCTGTGACCCAATAGTTCTTGTAGCAAACCATTTGGGGGAATCCGATACCGGTCCAATTTCAATTGCCGGGGTGTTGCTCTGAGCAATGAATTTGCGTATTCCCTTAAAGTACGTCATCTTCCTCGGGCCACAATATGCTGAGATAATTGTGTTGAAGATGGCGTCATGCTCCTGAAATAGGAGCAGGGTAGTATCTACTACCCTATTTACCTCAATATAGGGAATCATTGAACCATTCTTGGAGAATCATCTCTAAAAGCGGTCATGTTTGGGGGGACCATTGGGTTTGCATTCCTACGTCTTCCAGCACCCACTAAAGTAGTTGTTCTGGAGACCATGTTCGCGGCATGATTCTCAGAAGTCTTCTCTGCATACTCTGCTGCACTCGAAGCGTTTTGTTCATTTGCAAAGAATTCGGAATTCAAAATTCTCGCCACGGCATGAAAAATGATTGCTTCCGTGAAATCAATTGGAAAATTCTCAGGGGAAACCTGATCTGGAATCGTTGTCTCGCCCCTTCCAGGGGCTGCTTTGAGAGGCACTGCTATAAACTCTGAGATAGCCGCCTCTGCCCATCTCTCTGCCTTACGAATGAAGGCGTCCGTGTCCAGGGTCTGAAACCTTGAGGTTATTCCGGTACCTACTCGCAACGTCTGAGCAGCCCGGTTTAGATCCTGAATAGAGATCCCGTAGTAAGAAGCCATCTCAGCTGTCCCTTCGAACATTAACCTTAAAACCACCATCATACACAACATCACCGTGAAGGGCTTTTAACACCATTGTGAGAAGTCTCAACCTAACTTGAGAATCGGTTGGGTGAACCATATCAATGTAAATATCCCGGTTCGCACTCTCCTCAACCTTAGGTAAGACCTCCCCGCACTTATAACAGTAGAGATGTTTTACAGAAACCATTCTGGAACATCGACTGCAAGGTCTCTTTCGCTCCCTCGTTGGAAAGGCTAGAATCTCCCTCCCTTCAACTCGAATCAACTTGATACTTCTTACGAACAAGGCCCCGTTAAAACACATATCAACAAAAGCTATGAGATTAGGTAGGCTCCCTTTAGAAGCCTTAGTGAGAATTAGTTCGGTAACTTGAAGCATAGGAAGTCCTTTCTTCCCCAAGAAACCTACTCTCTAGACTGTTACCGAGCCGCATTTTTCCTTTCTAATAGAGACTTCAAGTCCTCTAACCCGTCAGCTATCAGTAATCCAGGGATGTTCTCGGCTACCTTTGCCCCTAGAATCTTGATTTCCTCCCCGCAGGCTGCCAAGGACCCCCTAATTCCATCATACGGTGTGGCAATAAAGACTCTGTCAGGGTCTGGAAATTGATCCTTCCACCAGGGTAGGTTGGGGCTCAGTCGCATCCTCCTAAATGATTCTAACTTAATTGCAATGAGACCACACCATATCGAAAACACCCCTTCCGAGTAGGCTCCTACACTTGAATTTCTTAACTGAGCCCGGATATGACCAAATATTGAGTTTTCTATAGGAGCTACTAACCCATCTACAAGCACCAGATATTCTGCATCTGTTACTAGAGAAGCCTCGATCCATTGGGCTTTCCGACTACATTGGGACTCTTCCCCAAAATTTGGTATAACTCCAAAAGAAGCCTGAGGACTATAAGCCAATTGCTCCGCCCAAACCTGAATCTCAACTTCCTCTCCCAGAGAACTCCACAAATCCACCAGAGTACTCAATGCTAGAAGGTTCTGTCCCTCCCCAAAAATGGATATGGAAACCTTTCTCTTGATTCTGGGTTCTCTCTTGGTGGATCTCTCAGTAGGAATCTCTTCCCTAGATTTCATAACCTTCCTACCTCTAACCACTTGCCTGTAGGGTAACATCTTAAATTGTTTCCCTCTAGTTGCTAATTCCAGGGCCGCTATCGTAAGATCTGGAACAGTCCCCTCCTTAAAACCCCCCATCACGGATAGAGATCTGAACCTAAATACAGTTCCAATAATTGGAACCCATGAAACCCAACCGGTATCCCCGCTACCAACAAAACCATGAATCCCGTAGGCTTCTCCGTTCATCATTAGGGTGGTCTCAAGACCCTTTAGATCCCAAAGAAGATGTTCCGAGGAGTTGTCAAGCACTATAAAGTCACCGGCCATTGCTTTCCATAATTCATTTATTGCCCCTATCACTTCCCCCAAATGTTCAACCTTCCGTCTGATAACCCTCACTAAAGAGGGTCCCTCAATAAACTTCCCCGGAAAATCGACTATTCCAAGGTCGATTCGATCCTTCCGTAAAAGAGTACACAATTCTGGGCTGGGTTGATTTCTTCCAACCCAAATTACATTTCTAATCACTGAGATCCTCCGGAAAAAAAGCTCGGAGTTCTTCCGAGCTTTCTTGTTCAAATCTTCTTCTGACTAAGATTATTCCCTACCTAGATTTCTCCGAATTTCCGCCAATTCCTGTGAGGATTGATCTGAAGCAAGCCCCGGGATTTTAATCCTTCGGTTCTGCCCGGCTTTTGCGGCCTGACCCGCTTCCCGGATACCTCGTTCCAAGGTCTGCTGTGCTTGAACTTGGGTCTGAGGACCCGTAGGGTTGTTCGCAGGGGCTTGTTGTTGTAACTGTGGTACCATTTGTGGGTAGTTTCCAGTCTCGGGTGGGGATTGTCCTCTGGTCGGCTGCTCAAGAATCTCCTGAGTCCCATCCAATTCCCACAGGGTGACTTCCCCACGGCCCTCTTCAAACCTCTCCCCTATGAACAAGTCTCCCAGAGTCGCCTCTGTGTCCATACAAACAAAAACCTTGGTTTCAGGGGTCTGGTTTGCGGAGGGGATATACTGCCTTCTTAGCAACTGAACAACACTTGAAACGTCTTTGTATGTCTGCCCGTGATAGAGAATCCTCTCCCCAGGGAAAAGCAGTATCTCTGCATTCTCCGGAAGAATACCTCTTAAAAATGCCGACCAAATAGAAATCTGACTTCTAAACCTGATCCCCTCAGGTTTCCTCGTTTCCCTCAAGATTGTCAGGGGTTGAGCTGCGGGCGTCATAAGCTGCCTCCTCTGCAACTCCATGAAAAACTCATACTGATCTTTCTGAACAAGAACATACCCTTCCGGGGCCACATATCCGACTCCCATTAAATTTGCTTGAGCTGGTTGGTTGGTTTGTAGCGGTGTTTCCGGTTGGGTTGAACCGGATAGTTCTCGGATAACTGGGGTTGGGGCATCATTTAACATGTTTTTCTCTTTCAAGTTTGTCTAGAAATTCCTGGAGTAACTCATGGAATTTTCTACCGACCTCGGTCAGGAAGGAATACGGTGGATTATGGAGGTCTCCTGGGGCCCAAGACCTCTTGGACCACTTCCACCCTTTATATGAGGTGTCATAACAATAGTGGCAAACTGCTCGTGTTAACCTAGTGTCATTTGGAGCATGTTGCCGTAATTTCACCTCATGCACTATACCAAACTCAGCTACAGCTATGCTATACGCCCACATCTCCAATACCCATGGTATCTCCTGAACAAGTCGTCTATTTGATCTCATCTCTTTCAACAAAGATATCCATCTAGGTAGGATTCTTCTTAAATCCCTGAGGTGGATAGAAATTGGTATTCCAAGCGGTTGCCAATTACTCGATGGAATCTTGGTAAATTCTCGCAACCTTGGGAATTTCTTTACACACTCCTGCGTCATGTAGAATATGTACTCTCCCTGAGGAGACCCTTCTTCTACTGGAGTAAAACCACCTTTTCTACCATCTGATAGGAAAACACAATCTGGATCTAGGATGTGGACAGTTAGATCCGAATTCTTTGGACTAAATTGTATTACCCATTCCCAGAGAGAACAAGGCTTGTTGTAGGGGGTGTAGTCATCTCCAGTAAATTCATCTTTACCAGATTCCCTAACCCACAATTTCTCTGGATTCTTAGTTACCACATTAAGTCGGGGAGGTGCAGAGGAGGTCCTCAAATCCAATACCGAAACACCAGGCATATTACTCAACACAGAAAACTCCAAGAATCTGGTTTGCCAATCCAGATACTCGGAGTTTTGTGTTGAGACTAAGATAATCTCGGAATTACTCAAGTCCTACCCTTTGGATATTTACACCTTCGAAAGGTCTTTCAATTGCCGGTTTTGAGGCTCGAATCAAACCTCTCGCTCTTGAAGTACATTCCCTGAACCAGCAGGTTGGACACTTCTCATACTTAGGGCTGACTGGTACCTCCATCAGGTTGACCTTCATTACCCTCTCAACAAATGCCCTGAAACCCTCACTATCCGGAAGAGATACCTCAGTCGTAACCAAAGTCTCAACTGTTGGGTATAGGGTTCTGACCTCTACTCTGGGTTCCTGCCCAAGCTCTTCTAAAGCATCTGCAAACATTGCATAAATAGCTTGATGAAGTTGTCGCTCAAGTATCAGACGATCTACGTCTTTTGGATCATAGATCGTCTTTCTGATAACTCTCACGACCCCTTCTTTATATGCGAATGTTTGAAAAGCAAGATTAAGATGGACAAAATCTTCATATCGCCAACATTGCCAAATTGTCCCCTCCGGGGAGAATATAACCCCATCAACTAGATCCCACCTTGGGTGTTCTGTCAAACCACTTATCAGATCCGCTACAATCACTTTTGGATCATCCGGCTTCCGTCTCCCCATGTTCATAATGAGCTTGGAGATATCCTCACCAGTAAGGGTGGCCTCACAGTATGAAACCTGGGCTAACCCCTTCTCAGTAATTGCTGAATCCAAGTGGTCGGGGACATAGGTTTGCTCTATTGGTCTATCAAAACCCACAACCCAGCTCCTAAAAGAATCCTAGTGTGAAACTTTCCACTCGGAAGGATTCGGACTCATTCCTACGAGTGTAGGCCATTTTTGGTTTCCAAACGGAAAGTTCCGATTCCACGTCCCGGATTGAAATCTCGATCTGAAGAATCATTGAATCGGTGATTCTGGCCATCAGTCTTTGGGTCGGTTGTTCGGTAAACTCCACCCCCTGAGGTCCTTTAATCCGACTGATGCGGCAATCCTTTCCAGCAACCTCAATAAGAGCTGGGAAGAATTGTCTCTGGGGTTCTTCATAGTACCAAGTCTCCCCAGAATCCCAAGAACTTAGAACAACACTCACCGTCTCGGGAGATTTCATTGGGGCCACGATCACTGGGAAATCCCGGAATTCATCGGCAGCTTCTCTAACTAATTCCAGAAGAGCCTCCGATAAATTGATTTCTTGGTTGTGGATACTTGCCCCACCTCCAGTCGAAATACAGAATATGCCCATATTCCAACCATATCGATGTTTTCTGTTCCCAAATTCAACCGAATTTTCTGCCTGCTTCCAGTCCGGGGTAGTTGACCTCCAATTCAAATAATCCACTACAGAGCTTGGAATTCTGCCCTTAATCAACTCTCCGTCTCTTCCCGGGGTCCACCAATCAACATTCGCAGCTGTTATGCAGGCTGCTTCATAGTTTGGTCCTAAAAACCCCCTTGCGTCTTCCCCAACATCCAACCAGAACCCCTCGTTATCACAATGAACTCCACCAACAATTCGGTCGTCTTCAGGGAGTGTAGCTTCTAAAATCAATGCTCTTAAATTCATACAATTTTCTTTCTCTGGTGCCAAGGTAGGAATCCTTCCGACAGTACAACGATCTTGCTACACCTCCATCAAATCTAGGGGAGACATATATAACATACCGTTCCGCATCTGCTGGCACCAACCGGATTCAACATCAATCTTGTACTCATCCGCATGGTCAAGCTCTTTTACCATCATTTGCAGGGCCTTCGCTGCCCATGCCCCGGCCATCATACTGGTATAAACAATAGACCTCGCCCCACAAAGAGGTACAAACCCAGACTCATTACCATACAGAGAACCCTCGTAGTGAGTTTGACCTTTCTCCGTAAGAAAGTTAACCAGGAAGACCTGCAAGTTCTGGCCCGCTACTCGAATATCAATGAAACCCGAACATCCGGGATTCTTCTTTGCTGCCGCGTAGCTATCCTTACGGGCTGTCATATCATCAGGGGAGCAAACAACAATCCCCTTAAAAACCTCTTCCAATGGAAAGGTCTGGTTTCCACCAAGGTTCTTTCCCTCTTCCACCAAATTCGTTCCCGTAACCTTTCCCTGAATGGTCGTGATGTTCAGGGGTAATGGAGCGAACGCCATTGCAAGCTTTCCAGTCTCCGTAACTTTTGGCTTCCCCAGAGAGTTCCTTTCGAGACACAATTGCGACGCAATGTTATGTTCCTCAAAGTGGTCTGGGTCGATGAGGGTGAAGTTTGTACAACCCATCTTGGCAAAAGCGAAGAGGGCAAAAGAGCCAACTGAACCGACCCCGACCAACACTAAATGTGTTGTTAAGATCTCTGCCGGAGCCCATTCCAACTGTCCCATCAACCGTCGTTTCTCGGCCCCCTGTTTCACTAAGAGGGCTGTTTCCTTCTCATCAAGATCTGCATCAATCGCAACTATCTCAGCCATAATCGGATTCCTTTGGTTTGGGTTTTGGAGCTAACTATACTACCACTAACTGGATCGGATCTCTTAGAGGTTGTCGCCCATTACACTCGAAACCCATTGTGGCGTTCTCGGTTGAGTTACCTCTATCTCTAAAGCTTGCTCTGTTCCGGAGAACTCGTGTACCTCAAATGGAACCTCAACAAATTCTGGGTCTCCCTCGGGGGCGGGTCCTACTGGATTCTCTACCACCACTGGCGTTGGTGGTAGAGCTAGTCTTTCTGTAAATCGACGGGTCCTTTCCATCTCCTCTGTTGAGATCTCGGCCGTCACTAATCTTTCTACAAATCCGCCTAGACCTTCCCGGGTCTCAGTATCAAACTCTTCAGCATCAAAGGGAACCTCCTCAAAAAGTTCCCCGATTGCTGCTTGAGGGGCTGCTTGAGTGGCTGCTTGAGTGACTGCTTGAGTGGCTGCTTGAGGGGCTGCTTGAGGGGCTGCTTGAGGGGCTGCTTGAGGGGCTGCTTGAAACCATTCCGTAATCTCCTCAACATCTAGATAAAGCTGGTTTCCATTGGTGTTCGCCTCTGGGGCTGCCATAATCCAACTGGTTCCATCCCAGAAGCCCCTGAGAGGCTCTCTAAACTCCGTTTCACCTTCGGATCTTTTAATTATCCTTTTTATTCCGATCGTTGAACAATATTCGGACAACGTACTGTAGTATGAACTCGCCTCTACAGTCATAAGGTTTCTGATCACCTCTAGAAGAATTAGGTGATATTCCCCTTTTGCTAGAAGATCCGCTATCATTCCAGCCTTCGTCCCGAAGCAGGGTCTGCCAGTATGATTGTGGGGAGATACTGCGGGGGTAGTGATCTCATCCAATCTCCCAACAGTTACTGACCTGTCTACAATCTTTACTACAAATTGCCCTATATCTGCCGTTAAATTCTCGGGAACCGAAGTGCAAATTATATTCTTCGTCAGGGCTGCCACTCTCGGTTCCCCTAAACCATCATGTCCAGTCTTTTCGACGCGGATACAATGATAGTAGTTCTTTAGGAGGTCTTCGAAAATATCCTTAGTGAGTTCCTCTTGTTCCTTATTTCCGGAACCTTGCATTGAGTACTCAAGCAGGACCTCAATCTCCCGAATCTCCTGAATCTTAGCTTGAAAATCCGAAAAAGCTTCACTCAAACTCTCCTGAAGCTTTTCAATTCTAGCACTAGAAATCGCTAAGTTATGCTCACCACTTTGCCGCCTTTGCTGCAATTGAGTTAATAACTTTTTAGAGGCTTCCTCAACCCAAACTGAGTAATCAGTTTCAATTTTAACAAGACTTTGGGATCTATGAGAGAACTTATGTGTTTCTACAGTCAATCCCAAAACCTGTCTTAGTCGGGCTGGCGTCATTATCCCTTCATTAGGGAGTAATTCTCGTGGGGGCGTGGCCGGGATTGGAGGCGTGGCCGGGATTGGAGGCGTGTCCGGGATTGGGTTTTGGGTTGTGTTTCGAGGTTGTGTTCTTCTAACCTCCCTAGGTTGATTCGTGACGTAGTGAACACTAACAGTATTCCCATCTCCAAGATTATCAGGAGTCTGAACCTCTTCCAATAAACTCCGCAAATTGTCTGTCGTCAGGGTCGTCTCGTGACCATCTTCAATCCCTAAATAGGTCAGGAGGACTAACTTTATTGCCTCGGTTAACAAGAGGGCGTTTCCCTCGCTGCTCCCGTAATCCCCTAACTCAGATAACTCAAAAGTAATCCAAATCGTTTTGAGGACTTGGGTCGCCTGAATAAGATCTATGGGTCCGTTCCCTCTCAACCTACTTATTTGGTTCGGGGTGTTACGAGTTATAGCACAGTTCATGTTGGGGGAACATGCTGGCGTCCTCAGAGTCATAGTCTGAAGAAGACTCCTTGGCGAAGGATTTGGTTCCGTTGGAACCGTCAGCCGGAGATCATATCGAAAGGCTCCCCTAACAAGTAGTGAAGCTCTACCTTCGGTATCCTTCGATCCGTATGAACACTGCTGATGAATTACAAGAGTTGTAGGTCCTCGAAATGTGCTCCTTTGAGGCTTTCTAGCCCCTCCGCCTCCGGGACGGTATAGTATCGTATTTATCCCCAAATAATTCCCGACAACTTGCCTGAGGGCGTATTCATTGGGATGTATTGGAACTGGACTAGTCATTGTACTACTCACGGGTTTTTGCCGGAACAAATCAGTTATGATAGTAGTACCCGCAACAACACAAAAAGCCGAAGAGATCTCTCTCTCCGGCTTCAAATGTTATAACGAACCCACTGTTCTAGTGAGACGTGGGGTAATTCGGGGTTATGCCAGACAACATCCCCTCTCGGGGAACCGTTCTCCCTATCGGTGGGGAACTGCCGATCACTGTGGCCTTGGAATTCCCGATCACGGTGGCATTGGAATTCCCGATCAGTGCTCTGTATGGAAGCATTGTCTGATTCGAACCCTCTCTCAGGGGGAACATCATATGATTTGGGGTAGCTTGTAAACTTCCCCCTGAATCCAATGAGGATGGTTCCTCCTGAACCCTGCGGAAGTCCTGTTGTCTGCTTCCAGCCAAGCGTATCTCGGTGTAGAGACCCGCCTTTACCGCAGGCCCCATCCGAGGCTCAACATATTTTGTGAAGAATTCGGTACTCTTCTCCACCAAAGCAGTATCCAAGGGAACTTCCACTCGGAGATGTATGTCATGGACGGGCTCTTTACGCTCACTTGGGAAGTCAATTCTAGCCTTTAACTCCCCCGCAATGTTCGTAACCAATGAAACTGTCCACTCCGAGTCTGGGCAGAGTTTGGTCCGAGACTGAGTCTCATCTGTCCCCGACCAAAAGGTCGCGAAATCTACATGAGAGTGCCAACCCATAACCAAATTCACGATCTCGTCAGATCGTGTCAACAGAAGATGTTGCATTACCATCTTTTGATGTTCGGTGTCCAATTCCACGTAGGAATGGCTACTGTATTCGGGAGCCAGCAAGAAGGACTCATAAACAAGTATGTTGCCATCAGAATCCCGGGTAGCCATCCCAATTCCAGAGCATTCCCGATCATGTTGAGCCGCTAGGTTGGTCCATTCCTGGATCTTTACTAAGGCTGCCAACTTAACCGTTACAATGGGCCCCCGGCTACGGGCTCCACTGATAGTGAAGTACATAGATTTCATCATAACTCCTTAAACCCGAGTTTAGAAACTTCTTCGAAGCTTCTAACCCTGGGTCCCGCGAGGAGAAACAAACAACATCCCTGCCGTCTGAATCAAATCAGTTGGCTGAATCCGGTTTGGTCCAAAGAAGAGGTCAGATGTGTTGATGTTCACGGACACAGAGCTGCAAAGCTCCTGAAAGGTCTTTCCTTTCGGTACAAGTCGGGCCTGCGGGAACTTCCCGGGAACCATGATTCCAATCTTCACACACTCCACTTCGGTGGCTGCCTCTTCTTCTGCGGCTGTCGTGAGCTGTGTCGATGTCGTTTGTACAATGATCATTACAAATTCCCCCTAACAAAAAGATTGACAGATGATCTAATTTGAGATTCGTTTTAACACGCTTACTACCCACAGGTAGAACCACGCACTTACTTCAGTCACTCAAACCTTTTGGACCGTTTCAATTACTACCTCATGGTGGATCTTTTGTCAATCATTCTTGTAAACAAAATCCGGCTTGGGTAGAAAATGTTTTTGAATCTCAAGCAACTCCTCGCTTGGTTCTTCAAACCAAAGGGTCCAGTATGTTGAGTACCTTTCCCCTGCATTTACTTTCAATACCCTCTGTCTTAAATCATAGTTTCTAGGTTTGACGAATAAGTTGTCCTCTTCGGGTATCTCTCCTAATTCCCTTAATCTTCGACAAATCGTTTCTTGGGAAGCCCAAACTAAGATTAGAAGGCTTTCCTTCTCCATTAGACCATAGGCATCACTACTAAATCTTATATCGGAAACAATAGTTCTTGGCTCTCCCTTATACTTGGGGTCATTCAGGATCAAATCACAGTAGAAGGTTGGCTTTATTCCATAGTTTGACCAATCATACTCTGGAGCTAGCCTATCCCCGTTGGTCCTGATGTAATCTATCCACATGATCCTCTCAGGTGAGAGTGGGTATTTCTCATCAACCCAACCCCTTCCCCACTGACCTATGTTGAGTAGACATTCCCTTCCTCCGGGAATACTCTTATCGGAAGGATACTTCAACCCTGCCAAAAGAGCCCTCATTGCATCGGCTAAACCCCATTGAGGTCTATCCAATAATCCGACAAGGTGGTCTTTTCCCGAACGTAATCTCCCCACCAAACAAAGACGGCCCCCAAAAGATTGGAGGCCGTCAAGCGATATTTCT
>Ga0105050_10007576_pt1 | contig 12899 bp, 14 predicted proteins | sample FRY01_FD_78088 | JGI IMG/M metagenome (GOLD analysis project Ga0105050, IMG submission 78088) | Freshwater microbial communities from Lake Fryxell liftoff mats and glacier meltwater in Antarctica - FRY-01 | ecosystem: Environmental > Aquatic > Freshwater > Ice > Glacier meltwater ... | reverse complement strand
CTTATTTCTACATGCGCATGTTTATTGTAGTTCAAACAGCGCATCAAGCGTTTTGACGCTTGGGGTTTTGTTGAACACTCTTTGATTGAGTCTGCAGCGTCAAAAGAGAGCTTCGCTGGCGCCCTGTTCTCGGCCGAGCTCATTAGTAAAAGTCGGCAAGCGTCAAGACTTTTGACGCTTGGAGGTTTGTTGAATAATTTTTAATTGGGGCTGCAGTGTCAATAGGATGCTTCACCGCTGGTACACAACAGTCCACGATTACGAAAAGTGATACGCCCCATATTCGCAACAGCGAAAGCTCAGCCCCTTGAGCTTGTTGCTGATTAACTCATGAAAGTGTCCATGCCACCAAACTTTGGAAGCCACTTGTAAAACGTTGTCGCGCTGATACGCAGCTCGCGACACAGATCTAGCTCAGCAAGGCCAGCCTCGATACGTTTGACGGCATCTATGATCTCGCTGTCGCTGAACTTTAACCATCTGATGGTGAAATTTCTGTGAAAGAATTTCTACTATGAAACGATCCAAATTCAGCGACAGCCAGATCATGGACACGCTCAAGCGTGCTGAGGCTGGCTTGGCCGTGCCAAACCTGTGCCGCGAGCTGGGTATCAGCTCAGCGACCTTTTACAAATGGCGGGCCAAGTTTGGCGGCATGGACACGTCCATGATCTCGCGCATGAAGGAGCTTGAGGACGAGAACCGGCGTCTCAAAAAGATGTACCTTGAGGAGCGGCTCAAAGCAGAGATCGCCACCGAGTACCTCGCAAAAAAGTAGCGCGGCCATCTCGAAGGCGTGAGATGGCCAAGGAAGTGGTCAGTGCCAAGCGGCTGTGTGTGCGTGCAGCGTGCCAGACGTTTGATATCAGTGAATCGTGCTACCGGTACGTGGGCAAGCTAGACGCGACCAACGCGCTGATTGCCAGCTGGCTGACGCGGCTAACAGACAACAACCGCAGCTGGGGCTTTGGGCTGTGTTACCTGTACTTGCGCAACGTGAAGGGGTTTAAATGGAACCACAAGCGGGTCTACCGCACGTATCGGGAGCTAGAGCTGAACCTGCGCATCAAGCCACGCAAGCGGCTGGTGCGTGACAAGCCGCAGGCGCTTAGTGTGCCCACAGCCATCAACCAAGTCTAGTCTATGGACTTCATGCACGACCAGCTGGAGGACGGCAGGAGCATCAGGCTGTTCAACGTCATTGACGACTACAACCGCGAAGCGTTAGCCATTGAGGTGGACTTCTCACTGCCCAGTGAGCGAGTCATTCGGGCATTGAAACAAGTCATTGAGTGGCGAGGTAAACCATTAGCCATACGCTGTGACAACGGGCCTGAGTACATCAGCGAGAAGCTTAAGAGTTGGGCTGAAGACACCGGCGTTGCCTTGCAGTTTATTCAGCCTGGCAAGCCCCAGCAAAACGCTTACGTGGAGCGCTTCAACAGAACGGTGCGGTATGAGTGGCTGTCACAGTATTGCTGGGCAGATATCGAAGAAGTTCAACAACACGCCACCAATTGGATGTGGCAATACAATCACGAACGCCCCCACATGGCCTTGGGTGGCATCACCCCTAAGCAGCGACTGGCCATGGCTGCGTAACTGTTCTACTTCTCAAGACAGTGGGAAATGGGGGGATTACCGGTGCGTATCGAGGTGGATACTGCCAGCGTTTTCAGCAATTTGCGCAGCCGCGACGACCACCTTCGAGGACCTGATTTTTTGAACAGCACCCAGTTTTCCAGGATGGTCTTCACCAGCAAGGGCGCTCAACGCACTGGCGATCGCACGTTTGATATCAATGGAGAGTTGGAGTTACTGGGTAAAAAGCAACCGCTGACATTAAAGGCCATTTGGAATAAAAGCGCTGTATCTCCTGTTGGACCTTTTGGGCGAAAGCCTTATGTGATGGGTGTGTCAGCGCGGGGCAGTTTTAAGCGCAGTGCCTTTGGCATGAACTACGCTGTAGCCAACGGCTGGGTGGGAGACGAAATCCCGCTGATTATTGAGTTCGAAGCCATCCGCAAGTGAGCGGCGCTTTTTATCAAATCTCGCGGTCGAATTCATCGGCGTAAACGTGGTGACCTCGACGGGATTTGACTCTAGTCTCAGTTGCTAATCAAATACGCGGGGACGTCGATTCAGATAGGTTTTATTTAAACTGTTCAACTATCATTTGCTGTCAATAATGTGAACTGTGTACCCATAATATCCGCACAAGTTTGATGCAATTGATGTACTAAAACACTAGATGTTAACAGAGTAGTGTGAGCAAAATAGACGCTCATTGGTTGAATTTCTCTTAATACTGTTTGCGAAATGGTTGGATGGTCTGGCTGCACCATCCACTGGGGAACAACTGCGTATCCCAGACCAGCGGCTACTAGCTGAACGATGCTGGTGCTACCGGATGTGGTGACTGTGATATTGGGTGGGTGAGCAAATACTTTACTCAGATAATCTACAGTTCTCATTCGGATTGCCTGCTGAAACTCATAGGAAATCATGTCACGATCTTTAAAAAAAGATAGATCTCTAGGGTCTTTGTCCTCAAATGACCATGACCGTGGATATATTATACTTAAGTAGTATTGGCCGAGTAGATGTTGCGTGATCGCATCTTGGCCAAAAGATCGTTCGCTGACAGCTGCATCAAGTGCACCATCCAGCATCAATTTTTCAAGTGTAGTGTCCCGCTCGAAGAATGCCAGCTCCATACTCGGAACACAGCGCTTGAATTCCAGTAATACGTCAGGGAAAAAATGATGGAACAGGGCTTGCGGTACACCTACCCTAAGGATAGAGCGTTGGTTATGAATTAACAGTGAAATACGCGATAGAATATTTTCAAGTTCTTCTCCCAAAGAGGCATAAAGTGCCTTGCCTTGTGGACTCAAGATGACTTTACGGGAACCCCTGTCAGTATCGATTAGCTTGGAGCCATAAAGTCGCTCAAGGCGACGTACGTGATTGGCAGCTGATTGGTACGAGATATTTAATGTCCGTGAGGCTGCAGAGAATGAGCCGTGTTTGGCAACTAGATGGAAAGTCTGTAGCAACAAAATATTGATTTTTAGTGCGTCAGGTTGGTTCATTGGTAATTATAGCATTTGGTATATACAAAAATATTCTTGCACAGTGAGTATCTTTTTTTCGGTGGATGATGCAATAATAATCCTGTAATCATTGTTTATAAAAAAGTGAGAGGCTGGTTCTATTTTATTAAAAAATGATATTCTGTGAATCAAATTAATTAAAATTAGTTAAATGAGATTTATTGATTTATTTATAACGATATCGGTGACTTATGAATATAATTATTTTATCTCAAAAATTTATAAAAATTTTAAAAGACACATCGTTGAATTTCATTAAAAAATGAACTTTGACGTATGAGATCAAGTGTCAGGTTGTGATGGTGTATTATTCCTTTGTTATTTTCAAATCCCTTGCTGCACAATAAGTCAACTATTGTGCAAACGTGGGCGGAACTGGTGCTTGAGACTGCGCTTTCCATGGCTGAACCATTATCGTCTATATAATCTTGCGACTCAAAGTGGATGACGGTTCGATGGCTCATTTTAGCGGTGTTAGCTGATTTAGGGGTAGTCCTGTTTTCTATACAAATGATCACTTGATCTTGTTCAACCGTTGGCAAACCATTAAGTAACAAGCTTTTGAGTGTTTGGCGATGATTCTTCAAGCCTAAGTCATCCAACAGGAATTGAATGTAATCCAAGTGTCCAGGAAATCGCAAAGTTTTGAATTCGAGCCCTTGAATTTTCCCTTGCATAGCCGGCACCAAATCATCGAGTGTTCCGGCTGTGTTGAAGGCCTCGTATTCTTGATTTTCAAAATAGATAGTTTCAAGCCCAGTCAACGGTTTCACAGTGTCGCAAACCCCATTTTTTATTACTTGACAAGAAGTAGTGTATTCAGCAAGTAATCCATCAATACCCCATATATTTGCATACCCCATGCGGTTGATTTTTTTGCTGGGTAGAACACCGACATAGGCTGTAATGTAACTGTCTGGCCCTTGAATTCTGGCCATGTCGGATACAAGAGTTGTTACAAGTCCCGGTGCTAAGCCACAACCAGGAACGAAGGCTGATTTGGCGTCTTCTGCAATTGCTTGAATGAATTTCTTGCTTACGATGCTCTCGACAACATCAACATAGTGACATCCCGATTCCTTTGCGGCACGAGCAATCTCGCTAGTCACGAAATCAGGAGCTGCACAAACAACAACATCAACACCAACCAGCGCAGCTTTGAGATTGCTTTGGTATTCAGCTGCGGTAAGTTGATAGGTTCGGATGTTGGCGCGCTTTGCCCATTCAAGTGCTGCATGATGTGGGTCTGCCAGCTTAACCTCAAAGCGAGCACTTGCGTGCAGGCGTCTTGTTACTGAACAGCCTATCCTGCCAGCACCGACCACCAAAATTATGGGATTATGACTAGACATAAGTTAGCGCTGCTTTTGATGTTCAGTACCATTAGCGTATAGAATGCCTGAGGTGTCGGGCCAAGAAGGATTTCAGACGCTCCGTCTGTGGGGATTGAAGAAGGTCAGAAGGCAGGCCACTCTCGACTATAACGCCGTTTTCCATAAAAATAATTCGGTTTGCCACGTCGGCAGCAAAACCCATTTCATGGGTTACTAAGATCATGGTCATGCCTTGCTCAGCAAGCTCTTTGATTACTTGGAGAACTTCACCGACCAATTCGGGATCGAGGGCACTGGTTACTTCATCCAACAGCAAGGCATCAGGCCTCATGGCGAGAGCCCGAGCAATCGCGACGCGCTGTTTTTGTCCACCTGATAGATGACTGGGATAAACATCGCGCTTGTCCAGCAGACCCACCTTTTCAAGGAGCTCCATTGCATGACGCTCTGCTAATTCGCGTGTTTCTTTCAGAACAACGATGGGTCCTTGGGTAATGTTTTCTAAAACTGTCTTGTGAGGATAAAGATTGAAGTGCTGAAATACCATACCTACTTTTTTTCGCAGCTCCCCAGTACCAATACCATCCCCGCTCAGTTTAAATTTGTTGGTGACTTGCCGATTTTTGAAGCGAACTTCCCCTGCACTAGGGATTTCCAACATATTCAGGCAACGAATCAAGGTGGATTTTCCAGACCCCGAAGGACCGATGACGCCAACAACGTCTCCTGGCATTAGATCCAGATCAATACCTTTAAGAACTTCAAGCTTGTCAAAAGACTTTTTTAAGCCCCGTGCAGATAATATGGAGTTTGTGTTGTCATTCATATATAAACCTATTTTGATTTAACTTTAATCACTTTTACTAAGTTTCCGTTCAACATGATCAGCAAATTTTGTGAGTGGATATAACATTAAAAAATACATCACTGCAGCCAGCGAATATGCCTCCATGGGACGATAAGTTTCGCTATTGATCACTGAGGTCATATAAGTTAACTCTCCAATGGAAATAGCATAAAGCAATGACGTATTTTTCACCTGAATCACGGATTGATTTATGAAAGCTGGTAGCATTTTTTTAATGGCCTGCGGAAAAATCACAAACTGCATACTTTGAAATTTGGACATTCCAGTTGATAGCGCAGCTTCAGTCTGACCTTTATCAACAGCATTCACGCCACCTCGGAAAATCTCAGCGTAAAAAGATCCAACGTATAGCGAAAGTGTTAGTAGGCCAGCTGTCGAATTTGAGATTGAATAGCCTGTAATTAAAGGCAGTGCATAGTAGGCCCACATAATCTGCACTAGCAGAGGGGTGCATCGAAAAATTTCTTGATAAGTTTTGGCTATGGTACGTAAAAGTATGGAGGAAGACATTCGCGCATAGCATGTAAGAAGTCCTATAAATATTCCCATAGAAATTGAGCCAATGGTATATAGAAATGTCACCCACAGTCCAATTACAAATAAATCGAAGGATTGAAGCACCGTGTAAAAATCCCACTGGTACATGTTGAGTAACTCCCTTTGGTTTTATTTGCAATCCGATTGGTAAATATGACCATTTATCGAATTAACATGTAAGAAGCTGGCGAACGCCTCACGGCGTTCGCCGTACATCAAATCAATTAAAGGAGAAGCCTTCTGGCAGATCATCAAGTGAAACCCCAAAAGGCTCCAACCCCTTAAGAATCCAAGCTTGGTTGTTACCAACACGACGGTTGTAGTCTGCCCATCCGGAAATAAACTGCTTCCAAGTGTCATCGGTTTTGTAGTTCAATCCAATAACGGAGGGCGAGGAAAGCAGCGGTTGCGGAACATAGACCTTACCCAATGCAGTATTTTTCTTGGTCATAACCATGCCGTTCAGGGCTGTGTTAATGACCGCATCGGCCTTACCGGATGTCATTGCAATGACAGCTTCATCTCTGGTTTTAAAGCGCAAGATCTTGGCTTTTGGCAAGATTTGTTTGGTTATTTGGTCCTGTGCAGAACCTAGGTCTACAGCAATCGTCATCGAAGGGTCGTTCAGGTCGGCCCAAGTCTTGCCTTTCATAGCAGCCTTTGGCGAGATGATCACAAAGCTGTTGTAGTAAGTTGGTGACGAAAAGTGAATCGCCAGCGCTCGCTTTGGCAGCGCGGTCAAAGCCAAAGCCAGATCCACTTTGCCGGATTGAACATCAAGTATCGAGTTGGCCCAACTGGACTCTACTACCTCCAGTTTGACACCGATATCGTTTGCTATATCGCGTGCCATCTCTACGGCAAAACCGCGCCATTCCCCGGTTCTAGGGTCTTTCGAGAAGTAGGGATCTTCATTCAAAATACCCGCCATTCTTAGAGTACCGCGTTGACGGATCTCATCCACTTTGCTTTGTTGCGCAAATGTCGGAGCGACAGTTGCGACCATAGCGAGGGCGAGCAAGAAATTTTTCAGTGGCTTAAATAACTTCATCATATTTGTCTCCTTGGCTGCTTGCAGGGCGCAGCTTGAACGGTGTTTAGGAACCTACCTGAGTGGGCAATGCTTGCCATTCAAGTAGTTCCAAGCTATCACGTAATGAAGTACCCACACAATACAAATTACAGGGCTTAGCATACAAATTTATTTGTATTTTCATGTCGATTTTTAGCAACTTATTAAGGGAAGATTACTGCTAGAGCCTAAAAATATTATAGGTTGATGTGCAAATTTTGTATTTGTATAAAAATTGTTTGTCTTTAAGATTTAACTTCGTTTAATAAGGTTTGATTCACGATGCAAGAGTTTGATCTCGTGGTCGCTGGTGCTGGTGTAATGGGGGCGTCCATTGCCTGGCATGCAGTGCAACAGGGCTTACGAGTCGCTGTCGTCGATGCTATTGGGCCTGCTGCTGCTGCATCAGGCGCTAGTGATGGAGCGGTTTCTGTTGCCAGCAAAAAACCTGGCGTACTCTCCAATATGGCCGACACTTCGCTGGCTTATTGCTATGAACTTGCCCAGCCTGGGGGGCCTCTTGAGCATGTGTTTTTTCCTCGCCCGAGTTATTTTTTTGCAAGTGATCAGCAGGAATCACACGCCCTTGATGAACTTGTGAAAAAACTGCGGGAAATGAACGGCATAGCGCAAGTTGTGAGCGACGAAAGTAAACCGACCGATTTTCTTTTGGGTCTAGGCCAATCGGTTCAACGCCTAGTTGAAATCGGTGGTGAAGGCCACATGCTCGGTTATTCAGCCACTCATGCATATCTGCAACATGCCCGCGCCGAGTGTTTTTGGCGTACTCAGGTCACATCCTTTGACGAGTCAGACGGGTCAATTCTTGTGCACATGGGTTCGACTTCAGTGAAGGCGAAAAACCTGATGCTTGCTTTGGGTTTAGGTACTGGACAGATGTTGCCATGGTTGCCAGTGATTCCCCGAGCTGGGCAATTGATCGTGACGGATGCGGGGCAGGGTTTTGTTCAATCATTGCCTGGAGCTATGACAGCCGCTTCATACCTTTTGAGCAAATCGCGCGACAGCGTGGGTGATTTTCCTACCCCGGTGGTCATTGATCCGTTAAAAACGGGCCAATTTTTGATCGGCAGCAGTCGTGAGCCACACAACGATGCTACTCGAACCGATTTGACCATTCTGAAAGCTTTGTTGGCACGCGCGGTCGATTGCTACCCAGCACTGAAACATCGGCGAGTGATTCGTGTTTTCACAGGTGTTCGCGCCGCTATCGAAGACGGATTGCCTGTTGTTGGCAAGGTACCTGGACATTCAAGAGTCTGGGTTGCAACCGGTTTTGAGGGCGATGGTATTTGCTTGTCGGCCTTGGTCGGACGAGAGATGGCAGCAGCCATCGCGCAAGGGACTCCCAAAGATGACATGAAGGATTTATCACCGTGTCGCTTTGAATTAAAAAGAAAATACTGATGGGCAAGAGTTTTTCGTTGGAAGGGCAATCCATTCTTTTTGAAACCAGCGACACAGTTGCGACCGCAGCACTGCGGGCAGGTATTCAGTCTTTTGGCCACAGTCAGTCAGGAGGTCAATTGGGTGTGTTCTGTGGAATCGGTCAATGCCAAGCTTGCCTGATTGTTAATCATCAAGGTCAAGTTGTCGAAGCTTGTCTGACCCCTTGTGTTGAAGGTGCTGCATTCAGTCACCTGATGGGTTCGGGAGGGATTCATGTCTGAAGCAGCGCAAGTGTTGGTGGTCGGTGCAGGCTTAGCTGGCATGAGTGCAGCAAGTGCTCTCGCAGATTCGGGGATTTCTGTTCGTTTGATCGAACAAGCGCCTGTTATTGGCGGTGCTGTTCTACGTCAGGCACTGCAAGGTACTGACCCTCGGTTGCATGGTCCACACCAAGACTACGGAAGTAGGTTAATAACTCGGATGCAGCAACAACGCAACATTCAAGTTTCAAGAAGCTGCCAATTTGGAGGTGTTGATTCCGACGGTCGTGTTTTGCTCGTGCACTCCAGTCAAGGGTCGCATGAAATGCTGCAACCCAGAGCCTTGATCGTGGCGGTTGGGGCTACCGAACGTATTCGTCCTAGGCCAGGCTGGCATTTGCCTGGTGTGATGACAGCCGGTTCGATTCAGGTGGGCATGAAAACCTCTTTAACAGCGCCGCCAGGTCGTATTGTATTGGCGGGTACTGGCCCCCTGTTATTAGCTGTTGGTGCACAAATGACACGCATGGGTGCACCTCCTTTAGCGATTGTGGAGGCAGCCAACCCTTTGGGTCGGTGGCATCAGGCCTTGCGTTTGCCTTTCGTTTATGGATTAGAGGCTGCCGATTATTGGCTCACGCTTAAACGTGCCAAGGTTCCTATATGGATGCAATCCGAGGTCACTGACATTGCTCAACAAGAGGCAGGCTTGCGGATTCATGTCAATACGCCAAAGGGCATTCGAATTTGGGATATCGACAGCCTGGGCTTGCACGACGGAATTTTCCCTAATGACTATGGGTTCAGTCGTTCAGATCATCTTATCTGGCGCAATGCAGGAGATTGTCACGAGGCATTGGGTGCTCGAGCTGCTGCGGCGCATGGTGAACTGGTGGCGAATGAGATCGGTGCTTTGTTGAAGCCAGGATCTGCCACAGTTCGCCCTGCGGCATTGAAACGCCTTGAGCGAGAGCGCAGTGCTCAGGCGCTGTTGAAACTTGTCTACCAACATGACGAAAAACCAATGTTGGATCAACTTCCACTTCACACAGTGATCTGTCGTTGTGAAAACCGAACTTTAGGCGACCTTAAAGCACTCGGCGAACAGCCAACGGTGCGCGAAATCCGTTTGCTCGGCCGTTTTGCCATGGGTGCATGCCAAGGCCGATTTTGTGGCCATTGGGTGCAGTGCCTCTCAGGTAATGAAAAAAAACTCAGCAAATCCGTCTTGATGGCTGCTCATTGGCCATCACGCCCACTCTCGATTCAGGGTTTGGTTACAACTGCTGATCATCTTGGATCGAATTCACTAGAGAGTGTCACATGACATCAGCATCCCGTTTTTCAGTTTTTAACCCATGGACTGGGGAGTGTCTTGACGAGTTGGCTTCGACAACACCTGATGCAGTCAACCGAGCAGTAGTTCTCGCTGCAAAAGCTGCGCAGGAATTTAGGGACACCACCCCTTTCGATCGCAGAGCATTACTGTTCAGCATAGCAAACTCTGTTGAACGGGAAGCAGACGTTCTTGCGTTATTGATTTGTGCGGAAGTGGGGAAAACTTATAAAGAAGCACGGCGCGAGGTTGTGCGCGCACAAAATACTCTGCGCCTGAGCGCAGAAGCAGCTGGACAAATGGACGGAGAAATTCTTCACTGCTCTGTCGCAGAAAAAGGGGCTGGGCGTCTTGCAAACATTACCTATCAACCAGTGGGTGTTGTCGCAGCTATTACTCCATTCAATTATCCGTTGAACTTGCTTTGCCATAAGATAGGTCCTAGCTTGGCGGCCGGCAATGCAATTGTGGTCAAACCTTCGCCCAAAGCGCCCCTGACTGCAATACGTTTGGTTCAGCTGATACAGGAACTATCTCCGGTTCCACATCTGGTTCAAATTATTCATGGCGATGGTGAAGTAGCCATTGATCTCGTGAAGTCGGAGATCAATTTACTCAGCTTCACTGGTGGCCCTCATGCCGGTCTTGCCTTGAAACAGGCAAGCGGGTTGGTTCGGTGCTTGATGGAGCTTGGTGGCAATGATCCAATCTTCGTTTTAAACGATGCCGATCTAGAGATGGCCGCTCAAACTGCAATTTCACAGCGTTTTGAACTTGCTGGACAAAGCTGCTCTGCAGTCAAAAAACTGTACGTGCATGAATCGGTTCACGCTCCATTTATGGAGCGGTTGTTATCTTTGATGCCAAAGATAACAAGCGGTAATCCTATGGATATTGCCACTGAGATGGGGCCAGTCATCGATGATGCGGCTGGCATTGAGGTTACTAAACGTATTCATGAAGCTGTCGATTTAGGTGCCAAATGTTTGTGGGGCCAAGTAAAAGGCTTGGAAAAAGCCAATCGAATATGGCCAACCGTTTTAGACGACGTTTCTGTTCATTCACGCTTATGGGCCTTGGAGACTTTTGGTCCTGTGTTGGCGGTCCGTCAGTTTGTCGACATTGACAGCGCTGTGGACGAAGTGAATCGAAGTGGGTTCGGCTTACAAGCCGGTATTTTTTCTAACAACCATGAAGTTATCAAACGTGTCTCAAATCGATTGGAGGTGGGGGGAGTCATGGTTAATGAGGGGCCTGACTTTCGAGTTGAACACGTGCCATTTGGCGGTATGAAATCATCTGGCATGGGACGCGAAGGCGTGCGTATCGCGATGCGAGAAATGAGTGAATTGAAAGTGGTGGTCGACTAAATGACACAACAAAGTGTGCTACAGAAAAAATTAGTCGGCGTTTTTACCGCATTGGTGACGCCTTTCTCTGATAGTGGCGCAATTGACTGGGTCGCGCTGGACCGCTTACTTGAGCTACAACTTCATGCGGGTGTTGACGGCTTGGTAGTACTTGGCACAACAGGGGAAGCCTCAACGCTAAACGCTTCAGAATCCTCTGAGATGATAGAGCATGTCCGCAAGCGGGTGGGGTCCCAAATTTGCCTCTTGGCGGGCACAGGGTCTAACAATACGGCTATGGCTATTGAAAAGACTAGGCGTGCAGTTGATTTGGGTGTGGATGGGGTTTTATTGGTCTCCCCTTACTACAACCGACCTTCTCAGGACGGTCTGCTAAAGCATTTTTCGTCGGTTGCTGCCGCCACTTCTGCTGGCATAGTCCTCTACAACATTCCAGGCAGATGCGGTGTGGACATTAGCCCAGAAACCGTTGCACAACTGGCAAAAGACCATACCAACATAGTAGGTATCAAGGAGGCATGTGGCAGTCCTGCTCGCGTCTCAGAATTAAGACTTCAAGCTCCAGAAGGCTTTGCCATTCATTGCGGAGATGACGAGTTGGCGCCTGCATTTTATGCGCATGGTGCCGTTGGCCTGACCAGTGTGCTGTCAAATATTGAGCCGGCTATCTGTATGGCGATCCACCGAGCATTTTTGCGTGGCAATTGGAGTGATCTTTTGGCCATGCATGAGTGCGCTCAACCCTTGATTAAGTCATTGTTTTGTGATTCAAATCCCGGACCGATAAAATATTTATTGTCTAAGATAGGTATATCGCAACCACATTTACGGTTGCCTCTTGTAGTTCCAAGCCCTATTGCACAGATCTACCTTAAATCGGTTTGGGCCGCTTATTTGAGTCAGCGAAGTCTTTTGAAGATTTCGACTTCCCCCCGTAGTTGACTCTGAAGCCGATTTGACCAGGTGAGCCTATTTCAGTTTGAACTGTGTGTGCCCTATGAGCCGTCTGGTCACAGCGCAATCGGCACCTCCAACTGGTCAAAATTGGATCGGCGTCAACAAGACATCACCTGCCTTCATGTTCAAATATCCAATAAGATCCAAACAGGCAGGCACATGAGAACACTGACAGCCATCTTTCTTTGCATTCAACTCACCGCTTGCGGAACCTTGTTGGCCGTGGCCGACGGCGTGGGCACGGTGGCTGTGTACGGTGTCAAAACGGTGATCAACACCGTCGATGCCATCACACCGGACATCGTCAACAAAGACGACTGAGGATCATGTCTTGTCTTTAAGTATCGAAACGTTGGCTGAGATTGACCGGGTGGTGGGTCAATGGTGCTTGAAGCAAGTGCCCGTTCACATCAAGCACGAAGTCGATTACGACCATGAAGTGGACGGGCCGTCGGTTGTGGTTTTTGAGGTGAGGCCTCTTTGGCGGGGCTCGCCGGGTGAAAAAAAGGTTCTGTTGCATTAATTGCGAGAGGACAAGGTTTTGCCGTTGGACGCTTCACCATCCTTATGCAGGGCGGATTTGTCCTGCCAGCGCGTAAAACTTGTTCGCAAAAGACATCCCTTCGCAACCTGGCATGG
>Ga0105050_10007575_pt1 | contig 12899 bp, 7 predicted proteins | sample FRY01_FD_78088 | JGI IMG/M metagenome (GOLD analysis project Ga0105050, IMG submission 78088) | Freshwater microbial communities from Lake Fryxell liftoff mats and glacier meltwater in Antarctica - FRY-01 | ecosystem: Environmental > Aquatic > Freshwater > Ice > Glacier meltwater ... | reverse complement strand
CTTATCTTTTCCAAATAGGAAATCTGCCTGGAGTATAGGGCAATTGCAAAATTTCTAAATCTTTTTCCAGCTGAACGAGCAATGTTTGCAGCATTTCTGCATCAGTATAGGTTACTTTAAATTTGTTTTTCACCTCTTCTAGTTTTTCTTTATAAGTGGTGGTGCTAAGTTCCGTTGTTGCCCATAAATTGCCAACAATGCCCTCTATAGAACCTACAATGCCAGGCAATGTTTCAAACTCTCTACTTGCTATGCTGCCATCGCCATTCATTTGTAAATTTATTTTGTTTAACAATTCTTCAATCTGAAATAGCTTTGATTTGATATTTTCATTTTTTACAACATTTAATGCTTTAATATAATTTATTTTGTTCTTTGCCTCTGTGCAATAGCTATTTACACCCAAAACCACTCTTCTAAATTCAGCGATATCTTTGTTGAAATTGTTGTTTGCAAGCCAATTATTATTGGTCAATGGTTTGATTGTAAATGTGCTTGTGGCCAAACTTTCCAATTTATTTTGATAATTTAGCATCAATTCAATACTGTATTTTCCTGGCACTGCCATTGGGCCTCTGTCTTCACCCTCATAAGGATTGTCTGGATTTGGTGTGTAAAATGTTACAGGACTTGTAGCTGCTAATCGGCCATCCCATATCAAGGTATAAAAACCACTTTTAGCAGGCTGTTTCAATGTTCTTATTAAGTTCTTGTTTTCATCATAAATTAAAGCCAACACAAATGGTTCTTGATCCTTGTTTTCCAGCCTTATGGAGTCTATTGATGGGTAATAATTATTGGTTTGTTTTTCCTCTCTACCCTTTCTTATTTCTTTAATGGTTTTATAATCGTTTTTTATAAAATACTGAATGCTTGCACCTATAGGTGGGTTGTTGGCGGTGTAAAAACTTTCGCCTTGAAAAGATTTTCCTTTGTGGCCTAAAGGCGTTGATGGAATAAATATTACAGCATCTTTTATCGGAAAAATGGCAGCATTTTTAGTGTCAATATCTGATTGTAATGCACTGTATTGTTGCAAAGCGGTGTAGTTGTCTAATACCCAAAAACCACGCCCAAAAGTAGCCAGTACTAAGTCATTTTCTCGCTCTTGAATGGCTATTTCTTTAACCATAATGGTTGGAAGGCCTCCTGCCATTTTTACCCAATTTTTACCTGCGTTAAAACTTGTAAATAAACCAAATTCAGTCCCCACAAACAATAAATCTTTTTGAACATGGTCTTCTGCCAAACATTGTGCAGAGCCTCTTTCTGGCAAATTGCTTTTTATATTTACCCATGTTTTGCCTTTGTTTATGGACTTTAGAATATAGGGTTTAAAATCGCCATTTCTATGGTTGTTAAAAATAGCATATACAGTATTTTCATCGTGTTTTGAAGCCACAATATTTTGAACAAATACTTGATTTGGTACCGCCCCAAAATTGGAAATTTTTGTCCATGAAGCGCCACCATCATTAGTTATATGAATTAAGCCATCATCGGTTCCTGCATATAAAACATTTGCATTTTTAGGCGACTCTGCAAAAGCTGAAATATTGCCATATATGCTGGTAGATTGATTTTTAGCAACCCCATCTATGCTCCAAACCTTACCCATTACAGGCAGTTTATTTCTATCGATGCCACTGCTTAAATCAGGGCTAATTACTTGCCAAGTATTGCCCTTGTCAGTGCTTTTAAATATTTTTTGCGCTGCAAAATACAAGGTAGTATTGTTGTGATAACTTAGGTGCAATGGAGCATCCCAATTATACCGATAAGCTGATTCTCCCACTTTTTCTTGTGGCTTAATGTCTAAAGCTTCGCCTGTTAATTTATTAAACCTTACCAAGCCGCCATATTGCCATTGAGAATAAACAATGTTAGGGTCTTTGGGGTCAACAACTGTTTTAAATCCATCGCCACCCACAGTAACAAACCAATCGTAATTATGAATACCATTGGCACTCTTTGTTCTTGAAGGGCCGCCTAAAGTATTGTTGTCTTGTGTGCCTCCATAAATATTGTAAAAAGGCAAGGCATTATCAACTGTTACTCTGTAAAATTGCGTTAAAGGTAAATTGGATTTGTAGTCCCAGGTTTTGCAATCATCCCAAGTTTCGTATAATCCACCATCGCAGCCCATCAGCTTGTGTTTGGTGTCATCTTTGTCTATCCATAAAGCATGATTATCAACATGTTTATTTTTTTCGCCCATGCCTGTAAATGTTTTGCCTTCATCTTGGCTATACACCGCCCAATTATTCATGGAGTATATTTTATTGACATTCAGAGGGTCGGCAAAAATTTCCATGTAATAATTGCCCGCTGTAGAATGGTCTGAGCGTTTTTCCCAACTTGTACCTCTATTGGTAGAAAGAAAAACCCCTTGCTCTTCAACAATGGCATACACATAATCTGAATTTACAGGAGAAACCGCTAAACCAATTCTGCCCACATCACCTTTAGGAAAACCATTTTCTATTTTTGCCCAAGTGGCACCAAAATCGGTACTTTTATACAATCCAGATTCTGGACCACCGCTAATGTAAGTCCATTCGTGTCTGCGCCTTTGATGTGCCGTAGCATATAAAATATTTGCGTTATTGGGGTCAATATGTACCTCATTAAAACCAGTATTCTCGCTTACAAATAAAATACGGTTCCATGTTGCGCCACCATCTGTGGTTTTATAAATCCCTCGCTCGCCCCCAGCGCTCCACAAAGGGCCATAAGCCGCCACATATACAATGTTAGAATTGTTAGGGTCAATACTGATCATGCCAATATGTTCGCTGTTTTTTAGCCCCATATTTTTCCATGTTTTTCCATCATCTTCAGATTTATAAACACCATCGCCATAAGCTACGCTTCGTTGATTATTGTTTTCGCCAGTGCCCACCCAAATAGTGTGTTCATTTTTAGAATCTATTTTTATACAGCCAATAGAAAAACTTGCTTGAGTATCAAAAATAGGGGTAAAAGAAGTGCCCGCATTGTCTGTTTTCCATATTCCACCGCAAGCAGCGGCTATATACCATTGAAATTTATTGTTAGGATTTACAGCAATATCTATAATTCTACCAGAGGTTACCGCAGGGCCTATTTCTCTAAAGCCCATGCCATTAACTACTTTATTAAACGAAGTTTCTTTTACTTCATTGGCATCTGTGGGTTTAATTTTAGCTTGCGAAAATGCCAAAATTGGCAAAAGACAAAAGATAAAAAGATTGTATTTTTTCATAAATAGGGTTTGGATGTAGGGATAAAAACAACTTAAATTAATAGATAATTGATAAATCATATAGATATAACACTAGAAAATGTTTTAAAAAAATCAATAAACTTTTAAAAAACAAAAACTATGAAATTACGCCCAATTCTTTTCCAACTTTTGTGAAAGCAGCAATGGCTTTATCTAAGTGGTGTTTTTCATGGGCTGCAGAAATCTGAACCCTTATTCTTGCTTGGTCTTTTGGCACAACAGGGTAAAAGAACCCGATTACATAAATACCTTCTTCCAACAATTTATTGGCCATTGTTTGGCTCAATTTTGCATCATAAAGCATGATAGGAACAATAGCACTCTCTCCATTTTTAAAATCGAAGCCCGCTTTTTGAACACCAGCTTTAAAATACTTTATATTTTCTTCTAATTTATCTCTCAATTCGGTGGATTCGCCTAAAATATTAAACACCTCAATACTAGCCGCCACAATTGTAGGAGACAAAGAGTTGGAAAACAAATAAGGCCTTGAACGCTGACGCAACATATCAATAATTTCTTTTTTTCCAGTCGTATATCCTCCCATAGCACCGCCCAAAGCTTTGCCCAAAGTGCCTGTTATAATCTCAATTTTACCATGAACACCACACAATTCTGGCGTTCCTTTTCCTGTTTTGCCAATAAATCCAGCAGCATGACACTCATCCACCATTACCAAAGCATCATATTTGTCGGCTAATGCAACAATTTTATCTAATTGCGCAACATATCCATCCATACTAAAAACACCGTCCGTAACTATAATTTTGTTTGCATGTCCTTTCTCGTTGGCTGCTATCAATTGCTTTTCTAAATCGGCCATATCATTGTTTAAATATCGATATCTAGCTGCCTTACAAAGCCTTACACCATCAATGATAGACGCATGGTTTAACGAATCGGAAATAATGGCATCATTCTCGTTAAACAACGGTTCAAAAACACCACCATTTGCATCAAAGGCTGCTGCATACAAAATAGTATCTTCAGTGCCATAAAATTCGGCAATCTTTGCTTCCAATTCTTTATGTATATCTTGCGTTCCGCATATAAAACGGACACTACTCATGCCAAAACCGTGGGTGTCCAATGACTTTTTGGCAGCCTCAATCACTCTCGGGTGGCTAGAAAGACCTAAATAATTATTTGCACAAAAGTTTAACACCTCTTGACCCCCAACAAGTTGAATGTCTGCCCCTTGTGGCGAGGTAATGATGCGTTCGTTTTTGTATAGCCCATTTTCTTTGATTTGAGCTAATTCATCTTGTAAATGTTGTTTTAATTGTCCGTACATTTTATTTGGAATATTTTTTGCAAAAATAAGGTAGTAAGCGTAATTTCTGAATTAAATTTTAGTAAATATTCTAAACAATTAGATTAGATTTGCGGTTAATAGAATTGTAACAATTTTTTTGAAACAAAAAATAGCATGAGCGAACAAGAAAAAAAGAAAAAAAACGAAATTTCTCCTTTTGGAGAAAAAAAAGCAACTCCACCTAAATTCAACATGTATTGGATATGGGGAATCTTACTTTTATTATTTATAGTAGTAAGCTTTTTGCCAAGCAACAGTGGCAAAAAAACAAACTGGAATGAGGTTAAAGAAATGTTGATTAGCAAGGATGTTGAAAAAATTCAATTAATTAATGATAGAATGGCCAAAGTTTATCTTACTAAAGAGGCTTTAGAAAATGATAAATACAAAGATTTGAAATCCAAGTCGCAATCACCATTTAGTCAACCTTCGCCACAATATTATTTTGAAACCAGTAAAGAATATTTCTATCCAAATTTTGAGGCATTGAAAAAAACAAATCCTGATGTCGAAAAAGTAAATGTTGAACCAATAACAGAAAGCGATGCAAGCTGGCAAATCCTTAATTGGATTATCATGATTGCTCTATTCATTGGAATTTGGAGTTTCATGATGCGCAGAATGGGCGGTGGGGGCGGTGGTTCTGGCGGTGGACCCGGTCAATTGTTTAATATTGGCAGAAGCAAAGCCACTTTGTTTGATAAAAACACAAAAGTGAATATTACTTTTAAAGATGTTGCTGGATTGGATGAAGCAAAAGTAGAAGTAATGGAAATTGTTGATTTCTTAAAAAACCCACAGAAATATACCAAGTTGGGTGGAAAAATACCTAAAGGCGCTTTGTTAATTGGCCCTCCAGGAACTGGAAAAACATTGTTAGCAAAAGCAGTTGCAGGAGAGGCCAATGTGCCATTTTTCTCTTTGTCGGGTTCAGATTTTGTTGAAATGTTTGTTGGTGTTGGAGCTTCTCGTGTTCGAGATTTATTCAGACAAGCCAAAGAAAAAGCGCCTTGTATTATTTTTATTGATGAAATAGATGCAATAGGAAGAGCAAGAGGCAAAAATATGGCAAGCGGATCTAACGATGAGCGCGAAAATACATTGAACCAATTGTTGACAGAAATGGATGGTTTTGGAACAGATAGTGGCGTAATTATACTTGCAGCCACAAATAGACCAGATGTTTTGGATTCAGCTTTGTTGCGTCCGGGTCGTTTCGATAGACAGATTTCGATAGATAAACCAGATTTAGTTGGAAGAGAGCAAATTTTTAGAGTACATTTAAAAAACAAAGAATTGGCGCCTGATGTGGAAGCTAAAAAATTATCGGCCCAAACACCAGGATTTGCTGGTGCAGAAATAGCAAATGTTTGTAACGAAGCGGCTTTAATTGCAGCTAGAAAAGACAAAGATAAAATTGATATGCAAGATTTTGAAAGTGCTATTGATAGAGTCATTGGCGGATTAGAAAAGAAAAACAAAATCATTTCGCCAGAAGAAAAAAACATTGTTGCTTATCATGAAGCAGGACATGCTGTTGCAGGTTGGTTTTTAGAATTTGCTGACCCATTGGTAAAAGTTTCCATTATTCCAAGAGGGGTTGCTGCATTGGGTTATGCCCAATATTTACCTAAAGAACAATTTATTTATCGCACAGAGCAGTTGCTAGATGAAATGTGTATGACTTTGGGCGGAAGAGCAGCAGAGGATATTATATTCGGTAAAATTAGCACAGGAGCGCAAAGTGATTTGGAAAGAATTACAAGAATGGCTTATGCAATGGTAACTGTTTATGGTATGAATCCTAAAGTGGGGCATATTAGTTTTACAGATCAAAATTCTGAATACAATTTTAACAAACCATATAGTGAAAAAACAGCTGAATTGATAGACGATGAAGTTCGAATTATTATCAACAGCGCTTATGAAAGAACCAAACAGTTGTTGACAGATAAAAAATCAGAGTTAGAAAAATTAGCACAAGAGTTGTTGAAAAAAGAGGTTTTATTTCAATACGATTTGGTGAAAATAATTGGAAAAAGACCATTTGACAACAAAACAAACTACGAAACCTACATGGAAAAAACGGAGCTTGATGTAGAAGAATTGTTAGAGAAAGATTTGCCTAATTCTGAAACATCTGTTTTAGAAACACCTGTTGTAGATGCAACAATTGATGAAACACCAGTTGCTGACAAAAACGAAGATAACAAAGCAGGCGAATAGCCTGCCTTATTGTTGAAACGATTTCAAGAAGTTTATAAATATAGAGAGGTCTTTGTGGGTGGTTGCTAATCCAACGGAAACCCTCACTGCTCCTCTCATTTTACCTAAAAAGTGCACCATTTCCTTAAAGGATGCTTTTGTGGTGGTTGAATAGTATTTTAAAAGTTCTTCTTCTGTTAAACAGTTGTTAATCTCATCTATACCAGGATTGCAAAAGCAGCCGGTTCTTAATGAAATCATTTTTTTATTAGCCATAAGTTCAACCGTTTCAAACTCTATGTTTTCGCCATTTTCATTCATCACATTAAAAATAATGGTTCCACCTTTTAGTTCGATATTGTGAGAACCGAAAACTTTAACTAAAGGTTGTCCGTTGGCATGCTTTAACCCATTAAGGTTTTCTATCATAAAAGCAGTTAATGCTTTTACTCTTTTATTTATACGCTCAATTCCTATTGATTCTATAAAGTTTAAGCCATTGGTAATAGCAGGAATATCTAAATAATTGACTGTTCCATTTTCAAATCTTTCATGGTTTTCTATTAATTGGAAACCAGAAAAATTAACGGTTACCAAAGAAACTGTACCACCTGCAAACCAAGGTTTTACAAGCTTATTAAACTTAGATTTTTTAACAAACAAACAACCTAAACCTGTAGGATAACCAAAAATTTTATAAAAAGAAATAGAAACAAAATCAGGTTTTATTTCTTTTAAATTTAAAGGATTGCTAGGCGCAAAAGCTGCTGCATCTAACAAGACATCCCAACCTTGGTCTTGTGCCTTTTTTATCCAAGCTAAATCATGTTTTATACCACTAACATTAGACTGGGCAGGAAAAGCGAATAATTTATTGTCACACTCAGGAAAAGCACTTAGATTTTCATCTAATCTTTTTTCATTGATGGTTAAATCCTCAAAATTTATGGGCGTGTAAATAACATCGCCTTTTCTGTTTTTACAATATTCTCTTATCCCGTTTACAGAATTGTGATTGTCAGCAGTTAATAAAAACATACTATTTTTAAAAGGATAACATTCGCCAATAATTTGTAAAGAAGCACTGGCATTTGCTGTAATTACACAAAAATAATCATCAGCTTGAAAATAGTCTATGATTTTCTTTCTCGCCTCTTCTACATAAATAGTTGCTAAATTGCTACTAGGGTTTGTTGAATGAGGATTTCCCAACACGGATTCTTTCAGGAATTTAAAGTGTTGGTTTATTAATGAATCTGGATACAAGTTCCCGCCTGTGTAATCAAGGTAAACTTGATTTTGTTGGTCTAACCTCTTAAATTGTGTATTTCTTAAATTATTAAAAAACGCATCATCTTCTATTATTTCATTTTCAACTGCTTTCGTTTTACTTCTAAATAACATTTATTAAAAAATATATTTCTGCAAATTTAATAGATAATATCAATTTACAACCTTTATGAATTTTATTTTAACCTAAAAGTTATACATACGCAATCGTCATTTCCCTTTTTCCTTCAGGTCCTTTTGTGCATTCTATGCGCAAGCCAAGTGATTTTAGGTTTCTTTTAAACTGTCCTTGGGCGCAATAGGTGGTTAAAAAGCCATTAGGTTTTAAAACATCAACTGCTTTTTTTAATACATCAATGTCCCACATTTCAGGTTGTTTGCATGGTGCAAAAGCATCATAATATACAATGTCTATTTTTTCGCTAAAAAGATTAGCGTAAATTTCCGAACCTAAATTTTGCAAAGTGTCTTGTACCAAACAAAGATTGAAAGTGGGGGTGACAGCATACCATTTATTACTTTCTAAATTGGCAAGTTTAGGAAGGTTGTCAATGCTTTTTGGTAGAATTTCAAAACCATCATAGTATGTTTTTAAAACTTCTAAAGACAATGGAAAAGGCTCAATAGCAATATAATTAATAATGTTATTTGGTGCATAATCCATTGTTAATAGAGCATTTAATCCTGTTCCAAGACCAACTTCAAGAATATTTATTGTTTGTTGGTTTTCTTTAATCCTATCGATACCATTATTGATATAAACATGTAAACTTTCATTCAATGCACCATTAATAGAATGATAAGTGTCATCTAAATGAGAAGAAATTAGGGTACAACTTCCGTCTTTAGTTTTTACAAACTGGTAATTATCAATTGGATTAATCATATATTAAAACCCGCTATCTGCGGGCACTTCTTGCGATTTTTGTCTTTTTTCAGGTGCTCCAGTTTCTTCTCCAAATTTCCATGTCAAATTAAATGTAAAAATTCTTGATTCTCTTTTTCTATAAAAATCGCTTGTGAAATTGAAATCTTCCATGTTTATCTTAAATCTTCTATTGTCAAAAGCATCGGTAAATCCAACACCAAGAGAGAGTTTTTTCTTATAAACATCTTTTTTGAAACCTAGGTCTAAACCAAACATAGGCAGTATCATTCCTTGGGGTGTTACACGACCCGTCATGTAATTATAAGAAGCCTGAATTTCTGCATTTTTCCAAAATGAATAAGTAAAAATTGCTTTTCCTGTAAACATTAAATTACTATTTTTATAATCATTGCCTAGCACACTGCCCGCAATGGTTTGGCTGAACAAATTGCCATTTAAAGTCGTTTTTATTTTTTTCAAAATATTAAAACGAGCGATAATTTCCGCACCATAACTTCTATTATAGTCTAAATTATAAAAAGAAACATTCGAAATTCCTAAACTATCCACAGTTCTAAAACGCCAAATTACAGAATTTGTTTGTCTGAAATATAAATTTGTGGTCAGGGTAACTAATTTTGTATTGTGAAATGCTGATATTTCAACAGCATCTGTCAGCTCAGGCCTTAGTTTAGGATTTCCGCTAAAGATGTTATATGGGTCGTTTACATTAACAAATGGATTAATTTGATTTTGGTTAGGTCGGTTTATTCTTCTGCTGTATCCTATTTGAATATCAGGGAAATTGTACTTTTCATTTAAATTAAAGACAACAAATCCAGATGGAAATAAATTCAAATACTCAAAATTAATAGGCAAGTTGCCCGAAAGTTGTTTGCCATTTATTGATGTTTGTTCTGCTCTAAAACCAATATTATATTTTATTAGTTTAATAGGAGAGTGGGTCAACATTAAATAGGCCGCACTTACATTTTCGTTGTATATCAATTGGTTTTTTTGTGCCAAATTTTCTGTCCAAGCATTCAATAAATAATCAAAAGTGTCTATTTTAAAATCGTTATTAAACATTCTAGCCGTGTATTTTAAACCAGTTTCAAGCTTCAAGTAATCATTCAATGGTTTTGTATAGTCCAACTGAGCAACATGGTTCATAAAATTATTGGTATTTAGGTTAAATAATTTATTGGGACTGACTTGAGTTGATGTTTGAGAATAAATATCTAAATTGTTTTGTATCACATCAATTTCGGTTGTTCTGTCTGTGTTTGATAGGTTGTAGGAAGCGCTGATATTATGGCTATTGCTCTTAAAAGTTTTTTTGAATAATAATCCCATGTCATAATTTAAAGAATTTCTTTTTTCAATATTATCTATTTTTCTAAGCCTATTCAATTCTAGATTTCTGTTACTAAATCTTATATCTGTAGATTCCGAATTGTTATCATAATTATTGGAAACCAGATAATTCAAAGACCACAAATATGGTTTTGATGGTTTAAAATCAATATTCCCTGAAAATGCTCCATTCAAATTTAGGTTTTTACTGTTTTGATATTGATTTAAAAAATAACTACTGTCTTTAAAAATATTCAATCTTTCATTATAACTGCGGCCCCAAATATCATTTTGCCTAAAAGAAACGGTGTTTGATGTACTCCATTTTCCTTTGTTATAGTTATAATTTGCAGCCCCATTGTATTTATTGTTGTTGCCAACCCCTAAAGTAACAGAACCGCTTTTGCCTTTGGTTTTAATTTGTTTTAGCGTAATATTGATATATCCACTAATGCCTTCTGCATCTTGTTTTGCCCCAGGATTTGTGTTCACCTCAATGCTCTCAGCATTTGCCGAAGGAATTTGCATCAGCATATTTTGCCTGTCAATACCCGATAAGCTACTTTGTTTTCCATTGATGTAAATAAGCACATTCTCGCTGCCTCTCAAAGAAATATTGCCTTCACCATCCACACTTATAGCCGGAATTTGTCGTAAAATATCAAGAGCTGTGCCACCTGTTGCCAATGCGCTGTTTTCTACCGCATACACTTTTTTATCCACCTCTATTTTATCCACCACTTCCGTTTTCTTAGCTTTCACACCAACACCTCCAATGCTTATGGCACTGCTTTCTAAAAGAATAAACCCTAAATCGATGTTGTTTTGGTTAAAAACATTCAGCGTTCGGGTTTGAGATTTATAACCAAGTTTAGAAAACAAAACTGTTACATTATTACCCGAAAAACAAATGTTAAAATAGCCCAAAGAATCTGACGAACCAAAAGCAATGATTTTTTTAAGGTTATTGGTGTTGTATATTTGGATAACAACATTGTTTAACACTTGGTTGCTTGCGCTGTCTTTTAAATTCCCTGTTGCACAAAAACTATTTTGCGCATCTATTTTAAAACTGAAAAATAAAGTTGATATTAATAAAATAGAAAATTTAGCCATATTGGAATACAGAATTAACGAAGGGAAAGAATAAAGACAATTAAGATAGAAAAAGGTTTTAAAGCCTATCGTTTTTTTACGGTTAGTTGCTCAATGCGTTTTTCATAATTTTTGCCTTCAAAAATTCTATGAACATAAATACCAGGCGTGTGAATTTCGTTCGGATTTAGCTCACCAGCCTCCACCAGTTCTTCAACCTCCACAATGCAAACCGCAGCTGCCATTGCCATTAGAGGGTTGAAATTTCGGGCAGTGTCTTTATAAATTAGGTTGCCGTGTTTATCGCCTTTCCATGCTTTTATTAATGCAAAATCTGCTTTAAAAGCATATTCCATTAAATAGGTTTTACCATCAAACTCTCGCGTTTCTTTTCCGATAGCCACCTCTGTGCCCACACCAGCGGGTGTATAAATGGCCGGCATTCCATAGCCTGCTGCCAAACAACGGGTAGCCAAGGTGCCTTGCGGAATCAACTCAACCTCCAATTCTCCACTCAATAACTGTCTTTCAAACTCAGAATTTTCGCCAACATAAGAGGCAATCATTTTTTTCACTTGCTTTGTTTTTAACAATAAGCCAATTCCAAATTCATCTACACCAGCGTTGTTGCTAATGCAAGTGAGGTCGCTAACTCCTTTTTTCACCAATGCAGCAATGCCATTTTCGGGAATGCCACACAAGCCAAATCCGCCAAGCATAATTACGGCACCGTTACTAATATCTTTTATTGCCTCATCGGCATTAGAAACTACTTTGTTCATTTGCCACAAAATTAATTAAAAATGATTGATTTAAAAAACAGAACAAAATTTCATTTTTTTCAGCACTACAAAGCCAAGCAATAGAATAAAAAATCAAAGCCTACACACAAAACAGGCAGGTTTTCAATCAATAATATAAATAGATTAAAAAGTTCTGTAAAAAATAATACATTTGCAGTCCATAAAAAAATGGCCCTTTAGTTCAATGGATAGAATAGATGTTTCCTAAACATTTGATCCAGGTTCGACTCCTGGAGGGGCTACGAAATAAAATGATCGTTTTACGGATTGCTTTCATTTGAAATCTTTAATCCCCAATCCCTAATCCCTATTTCCTAGCCTTTAACTTCTAAAAGATTAAGAAGCTATTTTCCTGCTTTCCGTTTTTAGGCTTGCTGCCTTCTCGCCCGCTAGGCTAGGGTCATGGCTCAGCCTAGACCGGTCAGCCCTCATTGCCCCAAGCCTAGCAAAAAACCGCCAAGCAGTCAGCAAGAGCTACTCTGCAATCAGGATTAGTTGTTTTTGATATGTTAACTTCGGGTTTTAGATTTTCGGTATTCAGTTTGGACAGTGCATTCCCGGGCGTCATTCTGCATCGGCTGAGCCGTTGCGGCTTTAAGAATATTCAGAATCTTTCTTATAATTGGATGAAATAAATTCCAGCCCTAGGTCGGCTAAGCAGACACAGCATCGGACTTTAGTCCGTTGTATTTTAAATTGATT
>Ga0105050_10007567_pt1 | contig 12914 bp, 10 predicted proteins | sample FRY01_FD_78088 | JGI IMG/M metagenome (GOLD analysis project Ga0105050, IMG submission 78088) | Freshwater microbial communities from Lake Fryxell liftoff mats and glacier meltwater in Antarctica - FRY-01 | ecosystem: Environmental > Aquatic > Freshwater > Ice > Glacier meltwater ... | reverse complement strand
TGCCAAAATACGATCCGTCATAGATACCACAATCAAAAATGGAATGAATGTCTTGGATGCATTGGCTCTTATCGCTGAAGCAAAGCCTCAAAAGACAAACTGATTAGTTACGTTAATTTTAATAAATGGGAGAATATTCTAAAGAAATCGGCGAAAGAGGAGAAGATATTGTTGAATATCTATTTAAAGAATTACTGGGATATCCGCACTATAGATCTAATATTTCTATTCCATGTTCCTACGGGAGTGAACACAGCCCAAAAAAAGATAAGATAAAAACAACCCATGGTGTTGATGGATTAGTGTCATATAAAACTCCACTTGAGAATACATGTTTAGAAATAGGGGTTATTTCAGTTAAGTATACCAAGGATAAATACCCCAATACTCCAAGAACTAAATTTAAAAATTATTTTGAAGATTTAGCATGGACACAACAATGCTTTACACTTACAGATATCAAATCTGAAATAGAGAGGAAGTCTGTTAATGTTGATGATACTATTATTACAGGTGTTCTTTTTTGGCTATCTGACAATGAAGATTCTAAGGATAAAGATTTATTAAATGACATTGCTAAATCTCAGTTTGCAGGCGATGGTTTGAAATTTGATAAAATTATATTTGTCGACAATAGTCGTATGTCATTTATTTATGGTGTGCTTCAAAAATTTAAGGATAAATATGGTTCAAGCAATATTGACTTCATTTATCCAAAAACCGGACGTAATCTTTATCCTGAGCATAATGAGAATTTTGGAAAACAATTTCCAATGGATTTTTTCTCTTATGACATTCTTCCTTTAAGGATTGTTGATGAAAACAAAAAAATTGCTTTATTTCTGATTTGCAAAAAACCATACGATAAAAACGAACTTATTCAAATTGTTGGTTTAGCAAAAAGTTTTAATCAATTGGAAGCAACGTCTGAAACTGTAATTGGATTTCCAGACTATAATAAAATCGATAACTCAGACGAAATTAAGTCGGTATTGATGGGACTAGCTGATAGCAGTTTTAATTCTCAAATAAACGTAATGAATTACAATACGGACTTTAGAAATATTTAATTTATGGAATCTGAAAATAGAACATTTTTGCCTTACGGAGATAGTCTAAGAGTATTAATTGCACACTCAGAATTGTCTGCTTCCAACCATAGATCTATTTTAAACAATAAAGGTATCTTTTTAGGGGATTATGATAAGAATAATACTGTCCCGGCGCTAATGAAGCTTTTACTGGATCCTTCAGAGTTTCAAGAATTGATTGACTTGCAATCCTCAAAAGAGGATAATGAAAAATTTAGAACCTTAAAATTACCGTGGAAGAGCAACACTGATTTATTAGGGAATATCCCTCAAAACTTTAACCTAAATAAACTAATTAAAGAAAGCACTTCATATAGTCCAACATTCAAAGTTCTTGGTTCACCTCAATTTAAGCCAATTAATGGGGATAGAAACAAGATACAATTGGAATATATTGTTGAACGACAAAACAATACCAAAGGGTGGGACGAGCGCCTAACTCAACATAAAGGCAGCCTTACCCTTGAAAAAACCTCAGATGGTGGCCTTCAACTTATTCTAACAAAAACTCATACAGCGAAAGAAACTAATGACTTAGGAGAGGCTGTGTTAAAAAATCTTAAATCTCATTTTAAAAACGAAAATTATATTTCAAAGGAGGATGATTTCGAAAGGATACTATTCAATCATTTTCTTAATGAAAATAGATATCAATTTTTAGTGGGTTTTACAAATCCTTTTCACGGTTCTATTGATTTTATAAAACTTACTGATTTGACTGTTAGCCCAGATTCTAAAGTAGTCGCACCCAAGGAAATTAAAGAATTTTTAGATGGTATAAATAAACTAAAACTACAAGGTGACGCTTTACAACAACATATGTTGATATCCAAAAAAGAATATCATGACAGAATAGTTTTTAGTTCATTAACCATAAGATATAAATTCATGTTTGCAGAAGCTCATGGTACCTGCGTAGTAGAATTCGTTTTTTCTGATTATGAAGATCAACAAAATGAAGATGCAGAATTCCAATTTTATATCCAATCTATATCTCTAGAAAGAGCCTACCGGCAGCACGCCAATAAACAAAAAGTCCGGATGCTTTTAAATAGAGCAATAGAAACGCAAAAGATATCTTTATATGAAAAACACAAGGTTTGAGACAATGTAAATTTAAATAGAAGAATGTTTATATAATATCACTAATATCCTGAGATAATTTCACCACGTATTCCCAACCTATTTTTAAATCTTCTTCTTAAACTCCGTAAGTGCATTAACGATGGCAGATTCCAACTCCTTGTATTCCTCTTGAACATCAGTCTGGTACACTACATTCTCCCCAATATTGTCCTTAGGAATAAACTCGTTATCCTCTGTTAGGATCCATGCCGGATTATAACCCAGTGAGTAGTAATACAACACAAATTTTATGGTGGTCAAGGATATGGCTCCTCGTTCCACATTGACCAAGGTATTATAGTCCATATCAAAACGTTCAGTGATCGATTTTATGGAAAACTCGCTTGAACGTTTATTGCCGGTATCCTTTTCGATCAGTTCTTCTCGAATCATCCTTAAACGTTCGCTGATGTATGCGAAATCCTCGGTGGAGGCTCTCATCATCTCGTCAATATCTTTCATGTTTTATAATTTTAAAAATAGATTATTCCTTATACATTTCTATAGGATAGCTTGACAATAAGGTCTCCAAACTTTCCAAAGAATCAGTAAATACGTCTGTTTGGTTAACCGCCGAAACGCTCTCAAAAGTAGGTGTTTCATATTGCCTACGAAAGGCATCTGCCAACTCCCTACTGGATTTACTGCGGTATTTTTTCATAAAATCTTTTGCAATGACTTCGTCCTTTTCCAGGGATGCCACTATTTTATCGCCAATTTTGTGTTCGTCAAAAATAGCCAACTTTGGTTTATTACCAGTACAATGGACGTATTCCCGCTCAACAAGCTCATTGATATCTTTGATCACCTTTAAAAAATTAGCGTCCAGAATCCTATCTATTTCCTGGTCTATGTACATGCGATCTACCAGGTTAGCAATATAGTGCTCTATATGTTCTGTAGAACCGGAAGCATCCTTTGTCAATTCCTCCAACTTGTGTAAATGGTCGAACAATTTTAGCTCTTGGGCCAAAGGAACGAATTGCATCTGTTTTACATGATTATCGTATTGATCTGCCGCAAACTTCTCAATGTAAGTCGTATAAAATTCCAAATAATTTGTTTGACCAAAATCAAGATTTCGCACTACATGAAAAAAGTTAAGGCTTTGTATCAGCCTCATCTTGGAATCCACCAATTCCTGATGATTTTCACATTTAAATTTGGTATGCACAGGCATATCGTATTTCCCTTGAATTTTTTTGGATTCCATATTGGGCTTTAATAACCCAAAACACAGTTTTTGTTCAATAGGGTTTTCAAAGGTATCTGCGACAATGCCCCCAAAATGGCCTGTAGACATACTGGTAATCTTGCTTTTGGGTAGTAATTCCGAAAGAATGGTACTGAAATTGACCGTGGTATCGTTATTGGATATTGCCTTGCTTTTTTTTCCTTGATGGATGCGTCCAAATATCTCGCTGACTCTACGGGCGGTTTCCCCTTTCGCAGCCCCACTAAACACATTGGAGCAGTTGTCAAAGATGACCTCTGCCAGTTCCCTGCCATAGTCGGCAATTAATTGTGTAATGCTTTGTATACCCAACACGGTGGCCACATAATGAGATCTTCCGGTATCTATTATCTTGCGCAGTCCCATAATGAAAACGGTTGGGAGTTCATCCAGTATCAGACCCAATGGCCTACAGCCAGGTTTGTTTACCACTTGCAAAACCTTATTAATGTAGAGTCCTATTGGGGCGGCATAGATTTCGGAACGGTCGGGATTATTTTGAATACAGACTATTTTAGGTTTTTGTGGATTATTGATGTCCAACCGAAAATCGTTACCGGTCATGATGTAATAGATTTCCTTGCTGGCCAGCATGGAAAGGGATATCTGGGCGCTTGCAGTCTGACCGGCCAGCTGCTGGCCGGCTTGCCGCTCCATGGCATCCTTGAACGGAATCATCAGACTACGGACTTCAACTTCCCTCATCATAATTTCCAACAAGTATTCGATGTTTATGGTGGATAACGTTATGACATGAGGCAAAGTGCAAATATTCTCACCAGTCTCCTCAGATTTTTTTTTCAAGTACCAGATTAGCCCTGAAACAAAACTAATGGCACTCTTGGAAAAGAAATCACTGCGCTTTATCCAATCTTTGTTCAGGTTTTTCATGATAATTGTAGCAGCATCTGCGGCATCCGTCTGGTTTTGCATTAAATAGGGATCGATAGGGTTACAGCGATGTGATTTTTCTATATTGTCAAAACTCAAAGTATAAAACTCAGGTAGTTTGGATTTTTCTTGGGCATCGTTTGTGCGCTCCTTTTTTCTTCGCCAATAGTTGTAGGCAACCTTACTAAGCGTATCGAACTTAAAATCATAAATTAATAGCGTAAAGTTCTTTTCAATCATTTGCTCTATAATCTCTTCAATCAATGCAAAAGATTTTCCACTGCCCGGGGTACCTATGACCAACAAGGCCCGGAATAAATTGACAAAATTTATCCATCCTTTCCGCAGTAGCCCTTGATATTGGTATTCATAGGGAATGTTTACGGAATACTTTGTATCTATTCGTTCTTCCATTTGAAGGAACGTTTCGTTCCTGTCGTTAAAAGGGTCATCCTCGGCATCATTGACAAAGTCCATCACTTGGAAAAGATGTACCGAACCGGAAACTGAAAATAGAAAACCGATATTATATAAAATCAAGGAGCACCAGAGCAAACTGATTTGGGAAGGTTTAAAATACCCTGTTATAAATAACAGTACACAGCCAATTCCAAAATACGTTAGGCCGGTCAAAAATGATTTGCCCTCTTTTTTTCTGGGATTATATAGCATGACCGAACCTAAAATGAACATCAATAACATTGTTCTTCCGGGTAACGGCTCTTGCAAAGACTTAAATCGAATAAGGAAATCATGTATGATTTGTGAAAGTTGTGAATCCCATTCCAGATATTGCACGATTGGGTAATAGGCAATAAAGCCTATAATAGCAAAAAAGGTAACCGAAAGTAGCATGGCCGAGAATGCCAGATTCTTGTCGTTCATAATGTAATCAGAGTGTTAGAGAAACTTACCTAGTACAGATTGTCCTTTAATTCTTCTGATAAGGGGTCCATGAGTATCATTCTATCAAGTTTTGTAAGTTATTGTTCTTCTTTATTTCCCCTTTCTTTTTTTCAGGAGTAAGGGGAGCATTTTTCTTTAAATGCGCCCTGATTTCCGAAAAGGGAATGGTATAGTTAAATTTCAATCCAAAATCGCATTCCACGCTGTTGCTATTTATTGCCTTTATGATACCAAGGTTAGGTGCGCCTTCAGGCCCTTTGGTTGTTTTCAATTCAATTTGATCCCCGATGTCCATAACATCTGCGCTTACAGTCTCCATTTTGACATATTTGGCCTTCTTGGAGTCCCTAAGGTCATCATTCCAATCCTTTCCTTTAGATTTATGGATAGTGACCGTGAAGGTTAGGTAAAAACCGCTAATGGTTTCTATCAAGGATTTGAACAGATTTTTTCCTCCTTCAAGCTGATCGTTATTTATAATTTCAGGTAAGGAAAATTCCAATACAATCTTGTGCGAAGATCTTACCCATTTGATAGAATTCGACATATGCTTATCCCATTCTAAAAGGGACGTTAATTTTTCCTCCAGCAAGGTGATATGATTTGATAGTTGAACCTCCACTTTTGAGTTGTAGGTAATGGTAAGGCTCACATTTCCGTGGCTATATGAACTATCCATATATACATTTGAATTAAAACGGTTGATAAGGTTGGTAAATAACTTTAGGTCAAACTCGAAACCTTTGATATCATTGTCCATTATGGATACCATGGATACACAATTCGTGTTTAGGTACGGTTCGGTTAACTGACTGAAGAACTCCAATTTTTTTTGATAGACGTTGCCACTAAAGGATACATAAAAATTATCTGGACTACCATGGAGTTCGTGGTAGGAGAGGAGGTCTATGCCACTTTCCCCGACTACAATTTTGGAAAGATTCTTGATGGGATTTGAATGAAATAGAAAATGATCCTTTTGGTTCAGTACCAAGCGAAACTTCTTAGTTTTATTATCCCTACTGCTTATATATGTTTTGTTGTAGAGGATATAATTTTGGGGATAGCCTTCCAAATCGTACTTTGGAAAAGCAATATTGGCAATTTTATTGCCCGTATCCCGTGTAGAATAGGCATTGAACAAACGGCCCTTAAATAATGGATCGTTTATTGTGTTCTTTGATATACAACGCTGCTGCCTTAGGTAATTGGAGTTCCGCAGTGGAACGATTTTAAAATTTTCCTCCAAGGATTTCCTTACGGCCTTGAAACTTCGAACTTCCATAGGTGTATTTTCCATATAACCAAGCCCATTCACGATTTCGAGACCGGCCTGAACGGCCTTGTAAAAATTAACGTTCCGGTTCATCAAGTACATAAAGAAAAGCCCTTTGTCCTGGGAATCATTTCGGTTAAAATAGGTTACTGGTTTCCGGGCCATTTGCAGTACAATACGATCTTTGTCGTTCTTGAACTCCATAGAACCTGCACTTTTCTTTATCAATTTGTACCCATTTTGATGCAAGTACATCGGAAAATTGGCCTCAGCATTGATTTTTGAAATCAATCTTTTATAATATTCAGGGTCATCTATGTAGTTAGGACTTTGCATAGGAAGGATGTAAAATGGCCGACATGCTTGGCGTGTCGGCCATTTGCTTGAATTAGTATAAACTGAGTTACATGCTTATGGCGTTTTTAGGCTGTTTCTTTTTTTTTTCGCCGTCAATGGTTTTGTTCTCCTTGGCCTCTTTATCCAAAACATTAGTTTTGTCCAAATTTTTGTAAAGAAAACGTTGGTTTTTAGCATTCCATCGAACCATATAGGTCAAAGGTCCTTTTTGTGTCTTTCGAATGGTGATCTTCACTTCTTCCCCTTTGTTCAGATTGTCTGCCTGATCTTTAGTCAATATTTGCCCTAGAACATACATATTTGCAGTTACAGCAGATTTTGTACGGATATCGTTCAGTTTTGGCTCATAATATGCCAATTTTTGGAACGTATCGCCACTCAAGGAACTGCCAGTAAACTGAATGGTCTTGCCTTCTTGTGCCATGGCATGGTATTCATCCTTGGTAAATTGATATTGAAAGGCATTGGCATCTTCAAGTTTAACCTGTTCCTTACGTTTGATCTGTACATCCAATCTGGAACCGTAAGTGGAGTTATATAGCATTTGGACCATCTTGACCGTTTCCTTTAATTTGCCATCATTGATGTAGGTTGTTTCGATCAACTGCTCCTTACCTTCTAGAATCGACTCTTGAATGTTGGGTTCCAACTTCTCAAAACTTATGTAAGCGCCTTCCAAACGTCTTTTTACATCGGCCTCGGCAAATTGTTGGTCCTTGTTTTTTTGGACTTCCACATTTCTGCTGTCCTTCAACATTTCAAAGGAGGGATTATTACCGGCTTTTATTTTGAAGGTTTTATCGTCTATAGATATTGCTTCGGCCTTTTGCCAAACTTGATTGACATTAACGAATACTTTTTGAATCGTGTTTTCTACTTGATTTTCCATTTTTGAGTGATTTTTAATTGTTACGGAATTTGAATTTGTTACTTTTGAATAACTTTCAAATCAGGAGTGATTTGTGAGTTACGGAATTTGAAGGAAAGAGGTCGGGAGCGCCCTTTTTCCATTTTATAAAGCGATTCTATATTCTTTCAATTGTACCTCCTTCCTTTCATTAACTTGATTTTGAGTATTTTCCCATTCAGTATACCAATTGTCAGACTTTGGCTTTAGAATATCTATCGTCTTGTTCAGATAGTTTTTGTAATACGACCAGACCAATAATTTAATGGCGTTGGATTCAATGGGTAAACGGACTTTAATGTCTACATTATCCTTGGAAACCAGAATACTGTATTTGTTCAGCCTGTTTTGGTCGATGATTTTGTTGAAATTCAAAAAGCTTTGGGCCAAGTCTTGGTTAAAGCGTCTGGTATGGTCGTAAAAGCGGGAGAAGGATTTTTCCTTTCCCATGGGGAAGCGTAATAGCATATCCCTATCGGTCAAGGTCAAATTAAAATCGGAATCCTTTGTAAATGATATAAAATGGAGATCCCGCAAATACCCCTCTATTTTTTTATTTCCCGTGAAGCTTAAAAAGAGCTTGTCCACTTTCGTTAGCCTTTGTATCTGGAAAAGTATATCGGTCGTCTGGGAATTTATCGCTCCCAATGCCATGTATACTACATTTTTTAATTGGAATTTTCTATGGAAGGCCAAAGCTTCCTTAGGATCTTTAAAAAGAAAAAGGCCCTCTATTCTCTTTGGAATATTGGAGTACCAAAGGGAGTGTTTTATAGCCGATTCTTTGTAAGGAACTACCTCTTTGTCCTTATCGAGGAAATATCCGCAGACCTCGTTCTGCAGATTGAACAAAGGAAATAGGGGACCACCTTCATGATTTTGGAAAACACGCCCCGAAAAGGGAATAGAGCTTTCCACACCATGATATAGGTCTTTGGAAGTATCTTCGAGTGGTGACCTGTAAGATAAAAAGTGATTAAAATCCTTTGGTACTATTTTAAGGGTGTCATCCGGGTTATTGGCAATTAGAAGGGTTTTAGTTTCCAATACTTGGTTATATAGGCCATCTACCTTATCCCATATCAGTTCCTTGCCGGTCCCTTCAACTTTTGATACATACTCCGTAATCAGGTCGGATGCGGAGAGTTTTTCCTGTGGCCGTTGCACCTTATAATAAAAATATCCTTTTTCGGTATTTAGGATTACATAGTGCTCACCACCGTTCTTAAGTATAAGGTGGGTATTTTCGGATTGCACAACTCGGTACCCCAAATGTTCAAAGAGATTTGGTAGGTGTATTAGGTGGTCTTCTATAAGCCAGTTGTTCATCTTATTCTAAAAATTTGTTTATTTGTATATAAATAGTAATTTTGTTTATAAATACAAATATATGATTTTTTTTGAATCCACAACTTTTTGGAGGAAAAAATTGGGTGTCACCAAACCAAAGTCAACTAAAACCTTTGGAAAAAAAGAACTCTACTATTTTCTTTTTCTAATCATTATGTGCCTGTTTTATATAATTTGGTACAGCCCTGATATTTCAGCACAACGACTTGAGAATACCACGGTCACAATGGACCTTTATGAAGAACGCCTTAAAATGAATTTAGAATCTACGTTAACGGATTCAGTCCTTATAGAAAAAGAACGAAATCAGTTGCTAATGGCAATTGAAGAACGAATAGTTGCATTTTTATACCAAATTCCTGACTTTTCCTATATAGGTTCTTTAGAGACATACCTAGAATACCGACCTCAGTTGCTGGAGCAATTTCCATCTGCTGTTCCCTTGGAGAAAGGTGATTATTCCGTTACGAGCAACTATGGCATTCGCATCCATCCAATTTCGGAAAAAAAGAGAAAACACTATGGAATTGATCTGGCAGCCCCTCGTGGAAAATATGTTTATGCATCGGCATCGGGTACCATCCTGGATATCCTCTATTCAAAAAAAGGATATGGCACACATATTGTCATTAAACATCGCTTCGGTTTTGAAACATTATATGGTCATCTAAACAAGGTGCTTGTCCGAAAAGGGCAAATTGTAAAACAACATGAAATCATTGGTACTGTGGGTAGCACTGGAAGTTCCACTGGAAACCATCTACACTATGAGATACTGAAGAACATGATACAAATAGACCCAAAACTTTCACTGGACCTAAAGAAAAATATTTATACCCATTTAATTCAATCGAACAAGATCAAAGATGGAGCCGAGTAAAAGAAAGTGGGGGATTCAATATTCTAAATTTAAGTATAGTTATACACCTAAAAAAAAAGGATTAAGGCGTCTACTCCTAAAATCTTATTTTTTTGAATATAAAATAACAGATGTTATAATCAGATATTACCTAGTGCCCAATTGGGCGTTTTTTTTGTAGATAGGGAAAAAACGATTGGATAGCTTCTAGGCAATTTTCAATGGAGGGGCAATGGAATTAGTGTGTGTCCAAAGTGATTTTATATATTATGGTTATACCACTGTTTATAATTTAAAATAGGATATCTATGTTGACTGTTGTCAGCATCAGGAGCTCGATCCAAAAATATAAAATAACTAATTTTGGTTAGGACTTAACCTAATTATTAGATTTCATCTCTATAATAAGTATTTTCATAAATATCAATAACATGAACACGAGAGCTTCTTAAAACTATCGTGTCGGGAATCTAAATACCTTGAATAATCTTTAAACATTATAAAGTGCATCAGCCAGTTCGGTTTTTTTGTGTCGACTCAATGGTACCTGTGTTCCGGCTACTTGAACAATTTTACTGTTAAATTTTTCAATTTTTTCCAAATTCACGATATAGGATTTGTGTATCCTTAGGAATTTATCCCCTGGCAACTGTTTTTCAAAAGATTTCATAGTAGAAAGTATAACGATATTACCTTCATTGGTCACCAATTTAACATAATCACCAAGAGCTTCGATCCATTTAATATCGTTTAGTACTACCTTGCGTTTTTTTAGGTTGCTCTTAACGAAGATAAATTCTTCATCCTCGTTAGACTTATGAATCTGCTCGTATTTGGCCACAGCTCTTTTTACAGAGGCATCAAAACGGGATAAAGATATAGGTTTGTATAGGTAATCCGTTATGTCGTAATCAAAGGCCTTAAGGGCATAATCAGGATTGCCTGTAATCAAAATTACCTGTGGTGGGTTGTCCAAGGATTCCAAAAGATCGAAACCACTGATGATCGGCATTTCTACATCTAGGAAAATAAGGTCGATGTCATTATTTTTGATACCGCTTTTTGCTTCAATGGCATTGCTGTACTCGGCTACCATTGCCAGGTTTGGATGATTGTTCACTAATCTTGCTACGGCGATTCGCTGCATAGAGGAATCGTCTACAATTACACATCTTAATTTCATAATAGGTATTTCGGGGTTTAAATCACGGACAATATACTTAAATAGCCATTTCAGCCTGTCAAAATGATGTGAAAGGCACCTATAATGTTGCGTAGATGCAGGTAGTGATTGTTTAGGAGTTTGGTCAAGTCCATTTATTATTAATTGATGCCCTTCATAACCTAAATTTGTGACTGTTCTTCAATTGCAAGCCAAAACCACTTATTGGAGAGGTCACTTGTTAAGAACATGTTGATTTCTTTGAATATGCCTTTTCCTTTTAGACCATTTTTGTTATTAGATTTTAAAAATCTAGAACATTTGTGCTAGTCTATTTAAAAAAATAGTAGAAAAGAACTACAATTTTCAAAAACCGTCGGTGCCAGAAATAACCTATTGTCATTTTACCACCATGAATTTGTAACTATCACAATGGAAATATGTGGACGGATGGGGAAGGAAATTGTCAAGATTGGTAATTCCTAGATAATTAGGTTCGTTTTGTAACTATGATAAATCAAGTAGCAATTACACCGAACTAGGTATTTAAGGGTTGATAAAAATGGATGACTAAAACACGGGATAAGGAATAAAAAGAACAAAGTTCTGTTAGATGCACCTCATTTATGAAGCTTTCTTGTTACGGCGAGAATATGGACCTTTTGAACGTTTACCAGTTAGAATATATAATTAAGTGATAAATCTTTCTCATATTTACAATTATTAAATTTCTCAAAAATGGAATTGAAAGTTTGCATTATAGATGACGATTTAGTGTCGCAATTCGCGTCAAGATATTGCATAGAACAATCAATTTCTAATTGCAGGACTATAGTTTGTGACACTGCGGAGGAAGTTTTGAACATGTTTGCCCATCCTGTAATTAATAAAGATGATGTGCCGGATTTAATATTTTTAGATTTGGTCATGAACGGCATGGACGGTTGGGAATTTCTAGATAAAATAAAGACCGGAAGCAAGGCCTTACAAAAATCTGAGATTTATATTCTATCCGCTTTTTCAAATTCGAAAGACCGGACTAGGGCTAAGGAGCATCCCATGATAAAAGGACATTTTGACAAACCACTTTCCAGAAGCATTGTGGACAAGATTATTCAGTCAAAAAAGTAGTAAACGAATCGTTTTTTGGAACTGTACATTTGAGAATTGCAGGAGAGTTATGCTTTTGCATTGCATTGTTTTTTCAATTCAATTCATTCAAAGTTTATTATAATTACATGGGCTTCCAAAAAATTCACAAAGTTTAGATATACATTCGTTTAAGTGCCATAATTCTAGATGAATATTTTTTTTTTGGCTTTAAACCGTATTTATTAACATCTTATAGAAAAAGAAAGTATAAGGTAAATTACTGCGATACCTTTGCATCCAAACCCCTAAACAATTTGGTATGGAAACAATTTTACTTTTTAAAGAAATATATCTCAATGGATTTAAGCAGCTGGGAAGTTGGCTGGTAAAAAGCTATTTCAAAGCTTTTGCATGGTTCAGTTTTGCCATGTTCCTAGTAGTCCTATATGCATTTGGGTTCAGATTATTTACTGGATTCAATTTTTGAATGTATTATTAGAATTAAGAATTAGAAGATTTGATCCTTCCGTCGATTTACGGAAGGATTTTTTCATATGTCTCATATTGGGTTCTTTTTTAATCATTAGAATTCCCCGATGCTCTGCATCGGAGGTATTAGAGGAAAGTTTGAAAACGGATAGTTTTCATAAAATGATAAAACTTT
>Ga0105050_10007565_pt1 | contig 12916 bp, 12 predicted proteins | sample FRY01_FD_78088 | JGI IMG/M metagenome (GOLD analysis project Ga0105050, IMG submission 78088) | Freshwater microbial communities from Lake Fryxell liftoff mats and glacier meltwater in Antarctica - FRY-01 | ecosystem: Environmental > Aquatic > Freshwater > Ice > Glacier meltwater ... | reverse complement strand
GCAACTGCGGTGGCCATGTGGGTGGCCTATTTCATAAAATCATTCGCCCAACTGCATCTTCACAAGGTGTAATCCTTCTTCAAAAGTTGAAGGTTCATAACCCAGTTCTGTCCTTGCTTTGGTAATATCCAAACCTGTGATTGGCGGACGTTGCGCAGGCTGACTCAGCGAACTGGTTTTTACAATACCCACATGGTCCATGCTCAAATGAAAATAAGTGGCAATCCGCTTCACCAACTCTGCAATGCTCATAAAGTCCTTTCCGGCAATGTTGTAAATTCCGTGCGCTTTCTTTTCCGCAACCAAAAAACAACCGTAAGCCAAATTTTCTGCCAATGTAGGTGTACGAAATTGATCGTCCACCACTTTTGCATTTGATTTGGTTTTTAACATTTTATACGCCCATAAAACCACATTGCTTCTGCTCATATCATCTACTACACCGTAAACAAGCACTGTGCGTATAATAGCCCAACTGCTTGCAAATTCAATCACGTTTTGCTCGCCCAACAGTTTGCTTTTTCCATAAAAAGAAAGTGGATTGGCCGCATCTGTTTCGGTATACATTTCCTTGGTACCGTCAAAAATAAAATCTGTGGAAATATGAATTAAATGCGCATCGATTTCAGTACATATTTTGGCCATATTTTCAACGGCATATACATTCAATTCCATACATTGATCTTGTAAAGTTTCGCATGCATCCACATTGGTCATTGCAGCAGCATTTATCACCACATCTGGCTTATATTTTCGCAATATTTTTGCCATTTCGTTGTGTTTGCTTATATCTAAAGATTCATAAGTGTAGCCATATTTTACAGGGTATCGATTTTCGCCTTGGCCTGTTGCAATAAGCTTAATGTGTTCCTTTTTTAAAAATAACGATGTTAATTTTTGGCCCAAAAGACCGTTACTGCCTGTAGTTAATATGGTAAGCATGCTTTGTTTATATTATTCCTTTTGACTTTAATTCCAAGTATTTATTTAAAGTATGAATGGTAAGATCCTGGGGTTTGGTAACCACGCATTGAATGCCATGATTGTTTAATTCAAATGCCATCTGGCGTTTGTCCGAAACCATTTGCCGCGCTACCGACCTATTATAGATTTCACTTAAACTTTTAGATGTTTCATAAGCATACTTTTCCACTTCTTCATTTTCAAAAAACACCACTACCAACAAATGGTTTTTATTAATTTTTCTCAAAACTGGCATCACCCTATGTAAAGCATACATACTTTCAAAATTAGCGAAAAGAAACAACAAACTGCGATTATTTACAACCCTGCCAATGGCATTAAACAAAAATTCATAGTCAGCCTCAGTAGTTCTATATTTCTGAAAATACAAGCTATCCAACAATTTATTTAACATTCCTGGGCTATTATCCGCCCTAATTGCAGTTCCCACCTTATCACTAAATGTAATTAGCCCTGACCGATCCCCTTTTTGTAACACCGTATTTGAAATTACCAATGAAGCATTAATGGCGTAATCCAATAAGGTAAGTCCATCAAATGCCAAATTCATGGACCTGCTTTTGTCTATAATACAATAAACTGGCTGAGCCCTTTCTTCAGTAAAATGGTTTGTTTTAATATTTGTTGCCCTGCCTGTCGCTTTCCAATTGATATGCCGCATATCATCGCCTCGTACATAATCCTTTATCTGCTCAAATTCATAACTATGACCTATACGGCGCATTTTTTTTACACCATAAAACCTTGCAATTTTTGTCATCGTTAAAAGTGAATATCTTTTCATTTGTAAAACACTCGGATAAACTGCGACTTTTTGTTCGCCTCCAGTGCTAATTCGCCTAGAAAACAAACCGAATGGAGTGTACACAAATATTCGTATTTTACCATAGGTATACAGTCCCCTTTTCAGCGGTTTTACCTGATACTCAACGTCAGAATCTCTCATAGAATCGAGGGTTGTATACAAAAGAAAATTCCTAACCTGTAGCTCTTCTGGCAATTCATCTATAATTTTCAATTTCCAAAACAATGGGGTTGCATTTCGAATGTGGATATGCACTTTATTCGTATCCGATAAAGACCATTTTTCACTCGTTTTACGGGTTGCGGATAACAATATTTTCGGGGATACCAACAATAACAAATCAATTATAGCAACAAAAAACAAAATAACCATTGCTATTTTACCCAAATTGAACAATGCTGGAAAAGCATAGGACGCAGCAAAAATAACGAACAACAATACCAAAGCCCACCAAGTTCTTGGAGCAATAAAAAGATCAAACCTGGTGAGTTTTTTATGCATTAACGGGGAACTTCCACTGTTTTTAAAATACCATCAATAACTTGTTTAATTTCTGTACCTTCCATTTCGCTTTCAGGGGCAAGTATTAGCCTATGGTTTAGCACCGAAAAAGTAACAAAACGGATATCGTCAGGTGTCACAAAACCCCGCCCATTGATGGCTGCGATGGCTTTCGAAGCCCTCATTATTGCCAACGATGCCCTGGGTGACGCACCCAAAAACAAATCGCGGTGGTTGCGGGTAGAAGAAACCACAGCAGCAATATATTGCAACAATTCGTCTTTTATAAATACCTTATCAATGAGACTTTTTATATTTTTAATTTCTGAAGATGGTAAAATAGGTTTAATTTTTTCCAATTCATCGGAAATATTGCTTCCATAATACCGCTTTAAAATTTCAAATTCTTCCGTTTGATTGGGATAGTCGATAATAATTTTCATCATAAACCGATCTTGTTGTGCCTCTGGTAACCGATAGGTCCCTTCTTGTTCTATGGGATTTTGGGTAGCAAAAACGATAAAAGGTTGCGGTACCAAATGTGTAGTTCCATCCACAGTTACTTGGCCTTCCTCCATTACTTCAAAAAGTGCAGCTTGGGTTTTTGCGGGCGATCGGTTGATTTCATCAATCAACACAACATTGCCAAATATGGGTCCTTTCTTAAATTGAAATTCATTTGTTTTCAAATTAAAAACACTGCTACCTGTTACGTCTGCCGGCATTAAATCTGGGGTAAATTGTATCCGGCTAAAATCCAAATCCAATGTTTTCGCCAAAAGTTTTGCTGCTGTGGTTTTGGCAATTCCAGGAACCCCTTCAATTAATATATGACCTCCACAAAATAGGCCAACCATCATCAATTCTATAAGCTCTGTTTGGCCCACAAGGTATTTGGCCACTTCCGCCTTTATGCTTTTTACCCCTTTGGAAAGTGGTTCAAGGTTTAATGAATGTGGGTTCTGCAATTCTGTTTCTGACTGATTGTTTTCCATTTTTGTTTTTATATGCTAGGTAAAATTGGTTTATTTTATTTGAAATATCAAACAATTCGTCGGCAGTAATTTCCGAAAATATGCGATATTTATTATAAGCGGCAAATATATTTAATATCCTTTCTTTATCCACCCCCGATTTTTCTGATAAAATCGAAGCTTCAACTTCTCCAACCTCCAAAAATTGTATGGAAATGTGCATCCGCACAAAGGCGAGAAACTGGCTCCATTCCCTTTTAAAAATAGCCACATTGTTTTGTTCAGCCCAATAAAAATAACCCATAGATTGGATTAAAGTCAGGGTTTGGTTCTGGGGTTCTGTCAATACCGATATAGGCCTTTCTTTTCTTCTGCCACCTACAAACAAAAAAGCAAGTGCGCCTATAACCAATATCCACCAGGCATATTTCAACGATTTTTCTTGGCTTATAAAATCATAAATGGAGGTGCGTGTTTCACCTGTCAATGCCTCTGCCTTTCGCATACCCCCACTAATGTCAAACCAAATCGGCTCCTTGGGAATATGCTGCATTACCTCACTTAAATATTTTCTGCCATCTGTTGTCTTTAAATAATAGTTGGAAAAATATACAGGATTTGCGTGCAGCAGTATTTTTCCTTCGCCATGGTAGATACAAAGAAAATCTGAAGGCGCATTGTAAGCAGAATCTATAGTCGATATTTGAATTAAATTCGATTTCCCCACATTCATGGCTGCTATTTCTTCGTTTTTTATAAAACAATTCCAATACGCGCCCATAGGTTCATTTTTTAACTTGTTGACAAAAGAAAATCTTCCTTGAGAGAAATTTTTATTTTTGAACAAAACAAAAGAAGAATCTGCATAATAATTTGTCATGCCAAAGCCGCGTAAACCGGCAATAGATTCAAATAATTTGTTCGGGATTGCATTTGCCGAAATAAAAACAGTTCCACCATTGTTGGCAAACTGCTCTAGAAAGCCAATTTCACTTTCAGTTAAATACATATTTTTTCCTACAAACATGTAAACTCCCGTTCCACTTTCTGCAATATCTGCATGGTACTTGTCTATAGATGCTGACTCTGGAATTTCAGTATAATCACTTCCATAGGTTTGTTTCATTGTTTGATAAAAAACATCCAAATCATAAGGCTCGCCTTTATTCAACTTCAATGTTCTCTGCCAATTATGGACACTTTGCGGATTGTCGGCATTTAAAATTAACCAACAAATGCCAGCAACTACTGCGCCACCCAAGACCATTAAAATTAAATTCCTTGTCTTCATTTTGCCAATAATATATGCGTTTGAAAATTAGAAAATTTATTCTTTAATGGTTGAAACTCCGAAGGCATTATTACGGATTCGCCATACCAAATGTTTTCAAATATTTTGGTGGTAGAAAGAAATTCCTCTTGATAAACATTTCCTTCCAGTTCACTTGCATATTCTAAATTGGTTTTTTCTGGGGATGGTTGTATAAATCCCTTTTCCATCAATAATTTTAAACTGTTTAAATAAAGCAACCTAATGGCCATCCTGTAATCCTTTTGATCCATGGCTTGTGCCAGCAATTCGTCCAGTGGCATTTCTGCTAGATTATAGGCATCCGTAGCTTGGCTAGATTCAACCATAGCAAATATTTTATCCTTTTTTAGGTTCGATTTTCCCATGTTAAAAATCAAATACACAACAAATGCAATTAAAGCCAATATTGCAATGGTATAAGCCACGGTTTTTCCGGCTTCTCCCAACCAGAAACTTCTACTCTCCTTTGGCGCAGGTTTTTTTGCAAGTTGATTTTTTTCAGCACGTGAGTTTGTATCTTTGGCTTTTTCTTTTTCCGTAAAATCCAATTTATCAGCCAATTTTTTCACTTCCAATTCATCAATTTTGGTTCCTACAGGTTCGTTATTTTCATAATAATCCTGCATGCCCATGTCAATGTCTTCAGATGAATCATCCATTCTAGCAGTTTGCACCTCATATTGTTGCTCTCCTGTATTTATATCTTGCCAGGAAGCAGTTTGGGCATTTGCTTGTAAAATAGTAAAAACACAAAACACCCATACCGAAAATTTATGATTCTGTTTCAATGCCGTAAACCTCCTTTCTGAAATGAATTTTATCAATTTTCTTATGCAAAAATTGCCCAGTCTTAGATTCAAGAATGGAAACGGATATTACAAAATATATATAGGTTGTAAATGTGAGAATAAAAGGCAATATAAAATAATTTAACCTTGCATAAAAATAAAATACTTTTACAGACATTACTGTTCCACCATGCATTTGCTGCGATTCTTGAACAATATTGGTAATTAAAAATAAAATACCTACCATGAGAATAAAATACAAAGCAGCCGTAACAAATATGCCTGTAATAAATTTGCCAAATCTACCAAAAACCATACCCATACCATTTACAAATGCTTGGAGAAAAGACATATTTTCTGTGCACATATAAACAGTGGCCACTTGAACAAGAATGGGCCAAATAACCAACATGCCGAACCACCAATAAGAGCCAAAAAGTCCGTTGAATGTGATTTGCAAACCAGCACATAAAATGGCTGTAACGAGGGTCTTTCTTAGGGATAATTTATGGCCTGTATAGCTGTAGATAAAATTTGTATTCCACTTCAAAATAAAAAACAATCCGGTGCCTAAAATCAGAAAAGATATGGCTAAAATTCCCAAATGCAAATTTGCTGAAAACAAATAACAAGCGGAATACAAGTTAAAAAAAAGTAAACGCGCCCGCGATAAACCCGACAAAGCCAAATCACTTGCATCTGTAATATTTACAACCTGACTTTGGTATTGTCTCAATAGAAATTGCAAATCATTGGAAATAGCATCATGGGTTATAAATTCTGCCAACGGGAATAAAAATAAAACTGCAATTATTGCAATCCACAAAATTTTACCCAAATGTTCTTTTATAAAATCAAATCCAAACAAAACCGTTTTGCCTATGGGGTAAATTTTACCAGGAATAATCTTTGAAGACATGTCGGGCTCTAAGGTATCATACTTGCCCAAAATGGCTTTATTTTTTCTGAATTTTAACCAAGGTAGAATTACAAAATAACCCAACATAAAACAAAAAGACAAAAAGATAATGGCAAGCCTTAAAGCAGCAGGAATTTCGGTAAAACGTGTTAAATAACTTTCGATAAATGCCGCAAGTACAATAATGGGAATGCAAACCAAAAACATAAGGATGCTTGTTTTTGCATTGTCTTGGATGGATCGCATTCTGGTTTTGGTACCCGGAAATAAAAAACCTGCCCCCATCATAATTCCTGCAGCACCTTCAATAACCATACTTAATATTTCCAAGGTTCCATGCTGGTAAACCGTCAGGAAATACTCGTTTGTCAATCCTTTGGATGTAAAAATATAGGTAAAAACCCCTAGCATTATGCCATTGGCAAGCAACAAATAAATACTGCCAACGCAGAAAAGCGCACCAAAGAGAAAAAAGTAAAAGGCCACTTTTAGGTTATTCACGGCTATTTTGGCAAACATATCCCACGGGTTTTGGTATTTGTAAATGGCCAACGGATCTCCATGGCTGATGTTGTATTCGGTAATGCGCACATAATCTTCACCTAAAATGGTGGTGGCGAAATCCATATTGGCCTGGGTGCCAATAAATCCTATAAAAAAGCCCAGTAAAACAACGATGAGAGAAAAAAGAAGATACTTTCTGGCCCTAAAATTCATTAAAACAGCATCATGCAGAAAAAAAGTCTTCAAACCTGCCCAGTTCCACTTGCGGGTACTGTAAATGCGGTTGTAAACGGGCGCCAAAAGATTGTTTAAAAAAAGTCGAACCGCGCGGTTTTTATAAAAGGTGCGGGCATAAGCCAGGTCGTCGTTTAGCTCCACAAATGCGCGTTCCATTTCTTCGGCCGGTAGCGAATCGTTGCGAATTCCGGCCTCGTATTTTTGCCATTTTTCGCGGTTTTGAAGAATAAATTTCGATTCACGCATAAAACATTGCAAGAATAAGATATTTTTGGCGAAGAAAGTGGCATCAAAAAACGTAGATATTACAACTTCTCAAAATGTATTGGTAAGCTATGAGTTAGCTTCCGTTTTCCAGCGAATTATCGCAGGATTTATCGATTCAGTTTTGGTTTTGGTCCTGAATTTACTCCGTTGGGCTATTTTTCCAACCTCGGTATCTAATCCGGCAAGCTTTTTTTCCATATACATCTTTTTGGTGTGGCTCTACCAACTGGCCATCATTGTTTTTTTCAAAGGCAGGTCTGTGGGTATGCGCATCATGGGCATTCGAATAATCTCATTAAATGGAGAAACCCTAGAATTTAGCGACTATTTTCTGCGTTGGATTGTACGCCCTTTGGACATTACTTTATCCTTTTGCGCGGTAGGCATTTTTTCTATGCTTGCCACCGAAAAGCGCCAAAGACTGGGAGATATGTTGGCTGGCACTTCTGTTGTAAAACTAAACCCCAATTCTAATTTCACTTTAAGGGATATTTTGGCTTTTCACCAAAGCACCAAACCAGAAAATGTAAAATACCCAAGTGTAAAATATATAGAAGAAACCCACATGCTCTTCATTAAAAATCTGCTGCAAAATACCGAAAGTTATAGCCAAGATATAAACGACAAAGCCATAGACCAAGCAACCAAAAAACTCTGCGAATTGTTAAAAATTGAAACCATTCCCACCGACAAACGCGCATTTTTAAATCAATTGGTGAATGATTATATTGTGATGACGCGGTAAGGGGAATAGCGCGGTTTACCCTAACCGTTCTGACTTGTCCCTTTTAGTGCGGTGCGTTTAATTTTTGCACATACTCTAATATTTTCACATCTATTTCAGCCCCTATTGTTATTTCTTTACCAGTTATTTTATTTAACATTCTAGCATCTGTTACTTTTTTGCATTCTGTAATAAATTTTCTTATTGATATTCCTGTTTTCAATTCTATATGCTTTGATATTACCAGTGCCATAAAACAAATTAGCATATGGAGTTTTATTGGTTCTGATTTAAAATGGAATATTGGTCTTGTTTCTAAGTCGTTTTTTGATATTCTAAAAGCTTGTTCAATTTTATAAAGTTCATGATATCAATCAATTATTGTATCGTTATCAACGATCCCTTCCTCCAGGTCTGTATAATATCCTTTAATGCTAAGTAGTTTTACATTTTTATCAATTAAAGATTCATTTAGTTCTATTTTTTGATTGTTGTTTTTAGTGAATTTTACTTTTTTATTTTTGAAGGGCTATTTATTATGAGTTTTGCTCTATCAATCTGTTTTTCCATTTCATATTTGTCTTTTCTGAATCGGACAGATGAATAACTGCAAATTAAATAGCCATTCGATGTATTAATTCTTATTGATTTACCATTCTCTCGGCAAATGTTTTTGTCTATTTCATTAATTAAATCATTAGCTAAGTTACCAAGCCTAGCTCCTACAATATAGTTGATTTTGTTTTTTCTGAGTTCTTCTACATTGGTTGCACTGATCATTGCGGCATCAGCAATTACAGTGAAATTACTAACGCTGTGTTTAGTAATAAATGATTTAACAACAGGGATAATTGTATTCCCTTCAAATGTATTCCCTTCAAAAATTTCATAGGCAATAGGAAAACCTTCTTTTGTAACCATCAAGGCCACTAAAATTTGTGGCTGCTGTGATTTATTGTCTTTAGAAAAACCTTGTTTTCGTAATTCATCATCCTCAAAGGTTTCAAAGTATAAGGTGGTTACATCATAAAATAAGAGATCATATTTAAAACCATATACCTGTTTTGCAAAATGAACTACCTTTTGTTCTACTTCTTCTTTTAATGTAAACCACTGTGGGACTGTTTTATAAAAACTTTTTCTAGAATGCTTTATCCCAAAATAATTTTCCAACAATTCAATAGAACGTAGTTTCGAAGTAGGTATAAAAAGCCTCATAATCACTAAATCATTTAACAATTGCCTACCTAAATTAGCTATACCAATTTGCTGTTGCAATGAAATTATTGCTTCGTAGAAAAAAGTATAATAAACCCCTAAAAATGAGCAATGGTTTATATGCAAAATACTGCTGGGACTTTCATCTGGGAATATCGAAAGTTGATTAGAATATTCCTTAATCCATTCTTTCGCAAATAATAGCAGCTCTTCTAATGCCTCTTCTGAATGAGCCGAACCAAAATGCTTTACAATAATTCTTTTATTGTTATAATACCGCAATGCCTGAACAGCTTTTGCTGAGGAACCTGTTTTTACTACTCTTATTTTAAGCATAACCACACCTTAGTGCGGTAAAAGTATGATAAATATTATTTAAAACAATGATATTCAATATGTTGAAATATTGAAATTCAATATAGGGACAAGTCAAGATCCAATTGCCGTCTGACTCCGCAATTGTTTTTACTCATTGGAAAGTGCTGTTTGCTAAATCTGATAACTATCGGACCAACAGGATGCAAAAAATTTGGGTTAAAATCCATACCTCAATTTTCAAACTGTTAAGCGGTAATTCCCCAATTTTTCGGTTAATTTGCACCCAAATGAAACTGGTAACATTCAACAACCATTCTGGTGCCGAAGTAGGCTTGCTTTGGAACAATCTAATATTTCCACTGTCGCAAATTGACAAAAGCTTACCCCAAGACATGGCGCACTTTTTGAAAAATTGGGACCGCAACTCTAACCACGCCATGGAAATCCTAGAACAAACCAAAGCTGGAAAGTTTCATGAATTGGCATTGCCCTATAACGAAAAAGACCTTTTGGCGCCTGTGCCACATCCTACCAGTTGCCGCGATGGATATGCGTTTCGTCAGCACGTTGCCGCCGCGCGCCGCAACCGCAATGTACCCATGATTCCCGAATTTGATCAGTATCCCATCATGTATTTTACCAACCACAATGCCATTCAAGGTCCGGGTGAAATACTTTGCATGCCCGACCATTTTGAGAAACTGGATTTTGAATTAGAAGCCGCTGTGGTTTTGGGCAAAACGGGTAGAAATGTGAAAGCCGAAAATGCCGACCAATACATTGCCGGTTATATGATTATGAACGACATGAGTGCCCGTCGTTTGCAAATGGAAGAAATGTTGCTGAATCTGGGTCCTGCCAAAGGAAAAGATTTTAGCACGGTGATTGGCCCATGGTTGGTTACACCCGATGAATTGGCCGATAATAAAATGTCTGCAAAGAATGGCCATACTGGCAACAATTTTAACTTAAATATGAGTTGCAAAGTGAATGGCATAGAAGTCAGTCGCGGCAATATGGGCGACATGGACTGGACCTTTGCGGAAATTATTGAACGCTGTGCTTATGGGGTAGATGTATTCGCGGGCGATGTCATTGGCAGCGGCACTGTGGGCACCGGTTGTTTCCTAGAATTAAACGGAACAGGAAAACTCAACGACCCCAATTACAAAGAACAATGGTTGCAAGATGGCGACGTGGTAGAAATGGAAATTGACGGACTGGGAATGTTGCGTAACACCATTAAAAAAGAAAATACAGATTTTAGCATTTTGGCTGAAAAAAAGATGCCTGCACAACAATAATTTTATCATACTTTCGTTTCCTTCATTGTGAATTGGAAATTGACAATTGTTATTATTTTCAGTGTAATATTTATAGTATTCTTAAACAGTTTATACGGTATTTTTGAATTTGCCAAAATTGCGGTATTTTTTTTGTGGCCAATTTTAATTTTAACTTGGTCCGTTTTATTCTTTGTTGGAAAAAAGAAATATATCAAATTCTTCAAATTCATGCAATGGAGTGCGCTTTCAATGGCTCTTTATACACTATTCACCTATTTTGGCTTCTACCAGCACAATTTTACCTTTGTAAAAAAATACCAGGCCGATGAAACCATCAAAAGTTTACATATTTACAAGCAATTTAAAGGCATTTATCCTAAAAGTTTAGATTCATTGGGATTGTATTATATTCCAGGCACAGAGCCGGGTTACTCAACAGATAGTGTACATCAAACTTTCTATTTAAATTATGATGTAGGAATTTTTGAAGATGCGGTTTACAACTCGGAAAGCAAAGTTTGGTGGTATGGCGATTGAATTTTAATGGGTTACTATAAAGTTTGAATTGTTTTTGTATCTTTTTCCCCTTGTACCCGCAGTTTTGCTTATATAGAGAGTTGCAATTTGAACCAGATTGTATGCAATAACTCAATCCTTACATTCTTGCTATTGGTTTTTGTTTTTTTAAACTTATGTTGCTATTTCATTTCTTTTCCGCATTATCGGGGCAATGACAATCCTATTTTCAACCGTTCTTATACTAATAAAATATAAATAATATGGAAAATCACGAATTATTAGACAATGAGCAGCATAGCTCAGGCAATCTTCTAAGTGCTGCAAGTATGGATGCATTAACAGGTTTGGCAAAATGGTTGCGTTATACCGCAATTCTCGGCCTTTTTAGCGTAGGTATTGGTGTAATTGTTAATATTATAACCAAACAGTATTTGCAGATTGTTATTACATTAATATCTATTATTTTTTCTCTTATACTTTACTATACCGCATCGCACTTAAAACTTTTCATTACCAATAAAAATCCTGCTGACTTTGCAAAATACGCATCAAATATTAAACATTACTTTCTTGTAATCGGTATACTCATAATCATTGGTTTTGCAGTTTTCATTTTAGCAATTATAGCAATGTTGGCTTTTGGTATCTTTATGGCTCAAAAGTAATTTATTCATGCTTTGATAAGAATTCTTTTATTTTCTATCCATCGATTATTCTGACAGATTGATAAAAATGCCATTTTGATGGTCCAAATACCCATTAAATTTGCACCAATACAATGAAAACAAACCACGAAATAGATTACCGCTTGCTAGGCGAAGAAATGCAATGCGTAGAGATAGAATTAGATCCAAATGAGACGGTAGTAGCCGAAAGCGGCAGTTTTATGTATATGGACGACAACATCCAAATGGAAACCATTTTCGGAGATGGAAGCGGCCAAGGGGGAAACAGTTTTATGGACAAAATTTGGGGCGCTGGCAAAAGATTGCTAACGGGTGAAAGTTTATTTATGACGGCCTTTACCAATACAGGTGGAACAAAGCGTAGAATTGCTTTTGCCGCGCCATATGCCGGCAAAATCATCCCATTGGATTTGTATGAATTGGGTGGTAAAGTCATTTGCCAGAAAGATGCTTTTTTATGTGCAGCAAAAGGGGTGAGTATTGGCATCGAATTTCAAAGAAAGCTTGGCACCGGATTGTTTGGTGGCGAAGGTTTCATCATGCAGAAATTAGAAGGCGATGGAATGACTTTCGTTCATGCTGGTGGACATATTATGGAACGTGAATTGCAACCGGGCGAAAAACTAAAAATTGACACAGGATGTATTGTTGCATTCACCCAAAATATCCACTACGATATTGAATTTGTTAAAGGAATTAAAAATGCAATTTTTGGTGGCGAAGGATTGTTTTTTGCAACCTTATCCGGACCTGGTAAAGTGTGGTTACAAACCTTACCCGTTAGCCGATTGGCAAGTCGCATCCTAAGTTACGGAACTGGCCGCCGCAAAGAAGAAGGCAGCATCCTTGGAGGGATTGGCAATCTATTTGATGG
>Ga0105050_10007562_pt1 | contig 12919 bp, 10 predicted proteins | sample FRY01_FD_78088 | JGI IMG/M metagenome (GOLD analysis project Ga0105050, IMG submission 78088) | Freshwater microbial communities from Lake Fryxell liftoff mats and glacier meltwater in Antarctica - FRY-01 | ecosystem: Environmental > Aquatic > Freshwater > Ice > Glacier meltwater ... | reverse complement strand
GACATCTACACTAATCAAATCTGCTGTGTTACGAACGAAAGTCCCAATCGCAAACGAGGGTGAAACACGCAGACGAAGCACATAAGAAAGACTGTCACCGCCGGAAAGACTGTCCAGCTGCCAGCGAATCGCAGTACCCGAGACTGTTCCTGCGGGTATCGATGACACATAGGAAGTACCGGATGGAAGCGCATCCTCAATCACTAGATCGTAGGCGGAATAAATCCCATCATTGGCAATCTGTATCGAATACGTCAACTCCTCCCCCGCTATGATTGTATACGGATCCAAGAGATCAGGTTTCTTTTGTAATCTCAATATTGGAGAGCAAAAATTAAGCTGGACTAGGACCTGAGCAGATTCTATACTCTCACATCCATTCGTATTACGACTAACTGCAAAATAAACTCTGCCGTCGATAAGCAGCGTGTTGGCTGGTAATAGTGAGGATCGTGTATCATCCGTATACCAATTGAGCTCAAAGTCTCCATTAACATCGGTTAAATCCGCCAGCGTGCGTTTTTCTTCTTCGCAGAAAATAGGATTATTGTTTCCAAATATTGGAGTCGGTAATATAACGTCTATCTCAAATTCTATTCTTTTAAGTTCGGAAGTGAGAGTTTTGCATAAACCTTGGTTCACTGCTCCTAAGAAATACCTGTACTTACCTGGTTGTCCTTGTTTTATTTCCAAAACCCCTTCAGGAGAAAGATTGATGTTTGCCGAAGAACTCGTCGTAATTCTTTCCAATCCCAGGGAATCGTAAAACCATTCAAATGCTAACCCAGTCGTTAAAAACCTACTTCCAGCACTGATTTCAGGCTTTAATACTATATCATCTCCATAGCAATAAAAGGCATTGACTTCTTGCGACACCATCAGGTCGGAGCTTTCCGGTAGCGAGAGAACCGACACCTGAACCGGAAAACGTAAAGAAGATTCACAATTAGATCTAAGTATTGCTATCCAATAGGTGTAGTCTCCAGGGGTATCTAATATAGGAGTAGTGTAGGCAGAACCGGAACTCAGCTCAACTCCTCCAACATCTTCCGAATACCATCTGAGAAATGTATTTTCTCCCGGAGTAGCTACTATTCTAGTGGATGTTCCATCACAGATTATAATGGGATTTGGAGGGAGTGTTGGAATAGCAAAAAACATCTCCGCGAAGTGAGCCCGGACGGTCGCAATAAAAGCTGGTCGAGAAGCATAATTTGTAACTCTTACTCGTTCATATTCTACACTTGCGCCTACATCCGCAAATACGGTAAACGAATATAGTCCTGACTCTTTTCTAATACTTACATCGGGAGAATTGAGAAAATATTCATTACCAACCTTAGCTGTTCCATTATATAGGGTAATCGAGATAGAAGAAAGATCCGGTGGCAAAGCATCCGGAAAACCTGGAAAGGATAAAAAGACCTGAACGCTATCGCCTCGATTACCCACGATGGGGAAACCAAGTTCTTGATATATAAAACTACCAGGAAAGGTATTCTGGACTGCTTTAATCTCTGAAAACGTACTCAGATCAGCATCTACAGCTGCATCGGGATTTATGACTTCACAGGTATTACAAAATGCGGCACTGATCTTAAAAGATTCTGCAATGGCGCAGTCCTCTAGAGTTATCGTAATCGAATCCACGGTGACCTCAAAATTAACAGGTGGGCTTAGACATCCATCCGATTTATCTCGGATAGCTACACTAAAATAATACAGCCCTCTAGGCAATTCCCTATTCACGGTATATGAATCCGTGATCGCTAATTCAATTCCTTTGCTGTCAAACCATACAATCTCGTAATCGTCGGATGGTGGAAGATCATCAGGAAAATCAGCCTTTATAGTTATACCAAACTCTTGAGAAGAAAAGTAAGATGAACCTTGAGGCAGGACTGGAGACAATACATCGCAAGTAAAATTCTCTCCCGACAAATTAGCATTCACGTACTCAGGGAATGAAACTGCTTCAACGGAATTCCAAAACAAAAATAAATAGACACCTAAAAAAAGCCTGCTTCTCATAACTGAAAATCTATTTAGTAACAGAAAAAATCAATACAAACAATATACGCTGCTCCGAGCGATTATTAAAGGAAAGCATTCGATAGAGCGGTACAAACAGCCACATGTGCCTACTAATATTAACCATAAAATATTACTTTTTTTTTCTGCAAGTCAAATTGACGGGGTCATATAATCAAACAAAAATGTGTTGAACAGCAATTAAAATTATTCCAACAACGGAATTTATATGAATAATAAATTATGGACAAATAATATTGTTTCAAAACCTATTTTGCAGCATGTTATTAAATAAAAAGATGTTTTATGTTAATTAAAAGATATAATATAGGTCAATAAGATTTTACCAAAACTACTCTTAGATCAACTAATTTAGGAAGCTTATAAGGATAGTTATCCAGGATCACTTGTGAATTTATATCAGTTTTCTTTTTGGATCATTATTTCCCTCAAAGTCCAATCTTACCATGTCCTTAATTATTCTATTCCTAGGATTTCTGTGAAACAGTGATCCACTATATCTCAAATGGACTGTACTTTTGTCAGCTAAGAAATAGCAGGATCAGTCAGGGGATTTTTTCAATGACCTGTTAAGCTGATACCTGCAAAATACCCACATTATGAACTAGAGTCTATCCTTTCCGGATTCTCAAGCATTCGGGTTTTATTAGTGAAAATATACAGCCCATCAAAAAGGTTTAGCTTCCTACCTCCGTCGGCAGTGAGGTGCTAATCTACCGAAAGCTGAATTAGTCATGCTGGAAGTAATATTTCAAAATATGGAAAGTCTAGCTTTTTGAATTTTTATTGTGTGGATTTGCTGCAAAAAACTGGACAATATTTTAGGCTCGGTTTGAAACTGATTTAATGCATCCCTTGCTGCGTACTACTCAAATATTTCAGCTCTGGCATGGGCTCGGTCTACATAGTTTGTATGATGGATCATTTCCGACTTGATGATTTTGAAGAAGTTTTCAGCTGTAGCATTATCCCAGCAATTCACTTCTCTCTCCATACTCTGGTCTACTTTATATACTTTGAATTGGCCTAGGAATTCCGCTATCTGAGTGGAAAATCAGCTTAAATGGGCTCATCGGACGGTTTCCAATGGCCATTTTGAAAGCGGCATTTATACATGCAAGATGGCCTCCATTGTCTCATTCATAGCCCATGCGATGATTCTCCGGTAACAAATCCATGATGACAGTTGGGTAGAGCCATCCTTGAAGTGTGCTAACATAGGCAAGTTCCGATACCCACTTTTTACCAGGTTCCGATGCTGTGAAATCCCTATTTAGCAAGTTCTCCAATGGAATATATGCATGGTTGGAATCTGTTGTGATCACTCTGAATTTTTGTAGCTGATACTTTTTATTCCCGGTTGTTTCATCAGTCGAGTTACCTGAAAACCTCCATATTTCAGTTTAAGGGTGAGTTTAGGACTTCCTAGTCCGCCTTTGCGCTGCTGATGCAGATCCACAAGTTCAGCTTTTAGCACTTCATTTTCACGACTTAACCTAGAAGGTTTACGGTTTAGCCAGTCGTAATAGGTACTTCTGGACACTTCAAAAACCTGATACATCTTCTCAACAGCAGATTCTCTCTGGTGGTCTTCCGTAAACCCGAATATTTATTATGATTATTCGCAATTATGCCACTAAACTAATTTTCTTTGCTCAACTGGGAGCAGGCCCGCCACAGCGAGGCAGGCCCGCTACGGTGGGCCGCGGTGACGTTCCGATAGCCATCGGAAGAAGTACCAGTAATGCTTTGTTCACGATATTTTAAGCTGCTTTTTGATTTTTACTGGTGCAGTTGCGGATATACACAGTATTTATTGTCGCTTTTGGAGAAGATACTTACGGCCTTTTTTAAGATATCCCGCTCGTATGGGCTTCTTTCAGCACTTTTTTTAAGTCTATAATTTCGTTCTGATCAGGACTTACAACAGGCACTGAGGCCTTAGATTCTCCCGATACCCGACACGGACTATCACAGCGGATTAAAAACTCATGAATTAAACTTCAGGAGTTTTTTTTATTCAAAATTTACCCAAGATCATTGGTTCTCCATATAACTACCTTAATTTTACCAGAGAGAATTTTTAGAATTTACAGGCGCAGTGAAGGTTCTGTTAGCAGCTTCAACTTAGGTGTTTCTAGCCTAATCTTTAGGAATTTCCCCCTTTTGAAGTCTGACTCTACTCTACTATTTATGCTATTCTACTGAGTTATTTGCCTTATTTTTCTTTTCTTTCCAGTTCAAAGGATTATATTATTTGAACTTTATTAATCCGTACCTAAGGAAATTGAACCAACATGAAAGAAATAATTGAGGCAATCAACGCAGTGATTTGGAGTGACGTATTGATTTTTTTATGCTTGGCAGCAGGAGTTTATTTTTCTATCGCCACCCGCTTTTTGCAAGTGACTTACCTCAAAGAAATGGTCACTCTCTTGTTTAGTGGTGAATCTTCAAAGGAGGGTGTTTCTTCATTCCAGGCATTTGCCATAGCTATTTCAGGAAGAGTAGGCACTGGAAATATTGCCGGAGTAGCCACCGCAATTGCCATGGGCGGTCCTGGAGCGATCTTTTGGATGTGGGTGATTGCATTCCTTGGTGCAGCTTCTGCTTTTGTAGAATCCACTTTAGGTCAGATCTATAAGGAAGTCAACAAGGGACAATATCGAGGAGGACCGGCTTACTACATCGAAAAAGGACTTGGCGTCAAATGGTATGCAATGGTATTCGCATTTGCCACCATTTTGGCCACGGCGCTGTTTATGCCTGGTGTCCAAAGTAATAGTATCGCATTAAGTATGAATAATGCCTTTGGAGTACCCGTGATCTATACTGCCTCAATTGTCACAGGACTCTTGGCAATCATTATTTTAGGTGGCGTGAAGCGGATCAGTAAAGTAGCTGAAGTGGTCATCCCAATCATGGCAGCAGCCTATATTACCATGGCGCTAATCATCATTGGAATCAATATCGCAGAAGTACCTGCAATTTTCGCTTTGATTGTCAAATCAGCATTTAACTTAGAGCCCGCATTCAGTGGAGTTTTTGGGATGGCGATCGCTTGGGGTGTGAAGCGCGGAATTTATTCCAATGAAGCAGGCCAAGGTACAGCACCCCATGCAGCGGCAGCGGCTGAGGTTTCACATCCGGTGAAGCAGGGATTGGTTCAATCATTTTCGGTTTACATTGATACCTTGCTTGTATGTACGGCCACAGCCTTGATGATTCTTTTCACCGGTCAATACAATGTCTTAAATCCTGAAGGCGGATTTATAGTGGAGAACTTGCCGGGAGTGGCATTCGGCCCAGAATATACCCAGTATGCAGTAGCCACCCAATTTCCTAATTTTGGAAAAGGTTTTATAGCGATCTCTTTATTGTTTTTTGCCTTTACGACGATCATGGCTTATTACTACATAGCGGAGACTAATTTGAGCTATCTCACCAGACAAATGTCTTCCAAATGGAGTCTTACCGCTTTACGTTTGTTGATCCTTGGCGCTACTTTCTACGGTTCTATCAAGACTGCCGAAATCGCATGGATGATGGGAGATATTGGAGTTGGACTAATGGCTTGGCTAAATATTATTGCCATCTTATTACTTCGGAAGCCTGCATTCAAGGCTTTGGCAGATTATAAAAAGCAAAAGAAGGAAGGCAAAGATCCCGTCTTCATAGCCAAAGATGTAGGAATTGATAATGCTGATTTCTGGAAGTAAAAAAAAGAGCGACTTACGAGTTGCTCTTTTTTTACGCAAATTTCGCTTGAAAGTCTTCCAGTAATTTTCATTCTTCTCATCAATCGGCACATCATCTCCAAGTAAATAGGCGAAGGCCGACATACCAGAGGACTTTTTTAAGCTGATCTTTAAACCCCCAGCCAATGGAATAAATAGAATCATCCCTGAAATCCCCCAAAGCCAACCCCCGAGCAAGATTGCAAGCAATACAGCCAAAGCATTTACTTTGACCTGAGAGCCCACTCCAGAGGAGTGATTATGTTGTTTTCTACGAGCTGAATTCCCCACAAGACGGCGATTGCTACGATCGGATAAGTAATTGATTCTTTAGTGAGAAAAATACAAAGGACTGCACTAAAAGAACTGATAAATACACCTACGTAAAGAATCAGATTCATGATGCCGATAAACGCTGCAAATAAAATAAAGTATTTCATTCCAATTGTGTAAAAAAACAATCAAGCGAGTATGGAAACGATAAGTGTAACTTTTAAGATTCCAGAAAGGTAAGATTGGATCACTCGACCAGCGTGTTTAGCCCAAGTTAAAACACGCACATCACTAGCTGCATAAAGCCTGAGTATAAACTCCGCAAAAAAGTCCTTATACTAAATCAATAGAAAAGTGTAGAGCGGAATCATTCCAGCTAAAGTCAAAGATTTGCCGGTTTGAAAGATAATAGCATTAAAGTTTTCCGCACTTAAAAAATTGAAGAGACTTAGATTTTCCAAGTCAACCGAATCGGATCCTATTAATTGGTCGAGTTCCAGTGTTGCGCTTTTAAGGCATTTTTAATTTCAGGAATTTCATCTAAAAGTCCAATTATTTGATTGACTAATAAATAGATAATTCCAATAGTTAGCAGTGTAACTGACAAAATACTTATTCCGATAGCGATAGCCCTCGGTATCCTTTTTAATTCAAACCAATTAGTAATCGGGTTAAGTGCAAAAGCAAAAAAAATCCCCCATACCAAAGGTATAAGGAGAAAAGCTCCTTCTTTCAAAATAACTACCCCAAAAACAATGGAGACTAGAAAATAGGCTAACCCTTGAATTCAAGAACTTTTCATGAATTTTGGTTTAAATTAAAATCTTTTACATTCACTACCGACCTTCTGGAATATACTCCATCTAGCCATGAAAACACATTATTTGCCTAGTTTAGAGTTTATATTTGAACTTACCACTTTCCAAAAGGAATTAAAACCGATTGATTTCAAGTTCTTTTTGTCCTAAAATTCTTGTCCAGTAGTTGATCCATCCTCAAATAATTAAGAAATAATTCATGCGAAAATTATTCCTGCTTTTCTTTTTGACTCCCGCTCTGACTTATGCGCAAGCCAAAGTTGATACTATACAAGTCTATAGTCCTTCCATGGAGAAAAGCTTGAAAGTAGCTGTCACCATGCCATCAACCTATCAGCAAACTGAACAGCGCTATCCGACCTTATACCTTCTTCATGGCGCGAATGGTACTTTCGCAGATTGGCTCACCAAAGTGACTGAGCCGGGACTAGTAAGCCGGATGGCGGAGGAATACACTATCATTATTATCAATCCGGGAGTAGGTCCATCGAGCTATTACTTTGATAGTCCACTGATCGATTCAGTCCAATATGAAACTTACATCACCTCGGAATTGATCTCAGCAATCGATTCCCGTTATCGCACCCTTGCACAAAAGGGGTCCCGAGCCATCAGCGGCTTATCCATGGGCGGCCATGGAGCGATCACACTTAGCGCAAAGCATCCTGAGTTATTTGCTGTTGCCGGAAGTATGAGCGGAGTAATGAATATCGATACCCGAATGTGGGAAGTGGGAGATGAATTGAAAAACATACGGGCAGAAACCTTTAAAATGGCTCTGGGTGAGATTGACTATGAGTATCCTTATTCTTCCTTCACGGCCGTCGGCTTGACAGATCGGATCAATGCCAATGGTATTCCGTTAATCATCGATTGTGGTACAGCTGACTTCTTGATCGCTACCAATCGTCAAATGCATCAGCTCCTGCTTGCTAATAAAACTCCTCATGAGTATACTGAAAGACCCGGCGCCCATACTTGGCAGTATTGGACTGAGGCTCTGCCTGTTCACATGCATTTCATTCACAAGTATCTCAAACGGTAAAAGAACCCTAAATTAAAGTTCACCTTTTAAGCTTAGATTTGCTTTTTGCAGATCAATTAATTCTAACTATGTCCCAGTTCGATTCCATCAGACCATTTTATGAGACAGAGGCAAATGCTGCCATTCGTCAGATCATTGACGATCCCATGCTTGATGCCATTATGGGTTTTACTTTTCCAGATGACCATTCTAAAAACTGGAAAAATTTAATGCTTCACACCCAGTCCCTCCGGGATTTTCAAGTCAATTTCATCTATCCGGGTGTACAAAAAGTTCTTGAAAAAAGCTCAAATGGCTTAAGTACAGATGGATTTGACCAACTTGAGCCAAACACTGCGTATTTATTTATTTCCAATCATCGCGACATCATCCTAGATACCTCTTTACTAAACTCCTGTCTTTATGAGAATGGTTTGGTACTTACTACATCTGCAATAGGCGATAATTTGATCCAAAAATCCTTTTTCCATATTCTTTCCAAACTGAACCGGAACTTTGCCATTAAACGAGGGCTACAGGGACGGGCCTTGTTGGAAAGTTCAAAACAAGCTGCTGCTTTTATCAAAAAAAGTCTCTTGAACGAGAATCGATCTGTCTGGACTGCGCAGCGAGAGGGAAGAACCAAAGACGGAATTGATGCCACTCACAAAGGAGTATTGAAAATGCTTACCCTTGCCCATGAGGGATCTGACCTGTTCTCCTATTTTGAAAAGATCAAAGTGGTACCCGTTTCAATTTCCTATGAATATGATCCTACCGACGTGTTGAAAATGCCTGAACTCCTGGCCAAATCAAAAGATGAAAAATACGTGAAAAGTGAAAATGAAGATTTTCAAAACCTTCTAAGAGGTCTGATAGGAACCAAAAAACGAATCCACCTACAAGTAAATGGCTTGCTGACTGAAGAAATTAAAGAAATCTCAAAATCTGAATTAGGCTCAGGTGAGAAATTGAGTAGGCTGGCCGCTATAATTGATCAGAAAATCTGGGCTGGCTACAAGCTTTGGCCAAGTAACTTTATTGCGCATGACCTTCTCTACGGCGATGAGGAGTTCAAGCATGAATATACAATCGATGAGAAAACAGCTTTTGAAAAAAGACTCAAGGAAAAGGTTGACGCAAAAAATGAATTCCTCGTAAAAAGTTTTCTTACGATGTATGCCAATCCTGTGAACAATCAAGTTCAAGCACTTTCTCCAAGCTAAGCATGAAACTGACTCCATTTTTTCTTGTGTTTTTTTTCGTTCCAATTCTTGTGTTAGCCCAAGAAAAAAATCCTGTGGGAAAAATAGTCACTCCCTATGGAGAGATCTTTATCCAACTGGATGAGCGGACTCCAAATCACAAAACAAGTTTTATCGAATTGGCAGAAGCGGGTTACTGGGATTCGCTGACTTTTAACAGAGTGATTCCAAATTTCGTAGCTCAAGGCGGTTGTCCAGATACTGAAGAAGGATTCAACGACCCGGAGTATTTGCTCGCCCCGGAGTTTGTCCCAGAATTGAAACATGTGTACGGAGCAGTGGGCGCGGGAAGAGATGGCAATCCTGATAAACTCTCCGCGAGATGCCAATTATACATTGTCCAAAACCCAGAGGGAATCCCAAGATTAGATGGCGATTATACGATTTTCGGACAGGTAATCAAAGGGATGGATATCATAGAACGAATCGTACGGGTAAAGCGGGACAGCAAGGACGAGCCCGTTAAACCAATTACAATGGAAGTCTCTATTGTCTATTTAGACGAAGAAGAATTCAAGAAAATTCTAAATTAATTCGATGAATCTGGAGATAATTTATTTTTAACATTACCAATTTTTTCGGCGATTAAATTTAATTTTGATCAGCTGCATCTAGTTTTGGCAATTGGATATCACAGTTAAAAATTTGAAATTCCATATTCTTAGTAAAATTTTGAATCTGAAAAATCCAACAAATGATAGGGAATAAACCGATTAGAATCCTTGTAGCAGGCTGTGGAAATATGGGTGCATCCCACACGACAGCCTATCACCACTTGCCGGAATTTGAAATCTGCGGTTTAGTCTCACGAGGAGAAAGCAAAGTGAAACTGAACCAAGCTCTGAAAGCAGATTATCCACTTTTTGAAGATTTTGAAAAAGCACTTGCTTATTCTAAGCCAGATGCCGTCTGTATCTCCACTTATCCTGATACCCATGAGGATTTTGCGCTCAAAGCTTTGGAAGCCGGCTGCCATATTTTTATCGAAAAGCCCTTAGCTGATTCTGTTTTGGGATGTGAGCGCATCATTTTAAAAGCAAAAGAAACCGGTAAAAAAGTAGTCGTAGGCTATATTTTAAGACATCATCCTTCTTGGATTCGATTTATCGAAGAGGCGCAGAAAATGGGCAAACCGCTCGTGATGCGGATGAACCTCAATCAGCAGAGCCATGGCTATATGTGGGATGTACATCGGAATTTGATGAAAAGTCTCAGCCCTATCGTAGACTGTGGCGTCCACTACATAGATGTAATGTGCCAAATGACTCGGTCTAAGCCAGTCGCTGTTTCTGCCATTGGCGCTCGATTAACGCCGGATATTGCAGCCGCTAATTACAACTATGGGCAGCTCCAGCTTCGATTCGAAGATGGATCTGTGGGATGGTATGAGGCAGCTTGGGGGCCAATGGTATCGGAGACAGCATTCTTTATCAAAGATGTATTTGGGCCAAAAGGCTCCGTTTCCATCACAGCCAAGGATGCAGGGGCATCAGGAAAGTCCGATCATGTGGACAGTCATACCAAAACTGAGTCAATCCGAGTTCATCATGCTGCTATTAACTCCCAAAATGAGTTTACCAAACCTGATGAATGGATTGATATGACCGATGAGCCCGGTCATCAAGAACTCTGTGATCGGGAACAGGCTTACTTTCTCAAAGCGATCGTGGAGGATATAGATTTGACAGCTCATCTGGATGATGCAATGAACAGTCTGAAGATTGCTTTTGCCTGTGATGAATCTGTAAAAACCGGTGAAGTCGTAAAACTATAGGTTCCTCCTATTTCCAGTTGCCAACTCGAAGGAGATCGGTATATTTCTTTTTTTACCCATGCTATGAAAAACAAGACAGTAGTAATCACAGGAGGCGCGAGCGGAATTGGCTTGGCAATGGTCAAAAAATTTGCTGCTGAATATTATGGCGTATTTTTCATTGATACGAATCAAACTGAAGGTGAAAAGGTGGAAAAAGAACTAAAAGAAAAAGGCTATACGGTCACCTTTCTGAACTGTAATATCACTCAGGCAGCTGCTGTCCAAGCAGTATTTGAGGTAATTCCCGGAAAAATAAACACCCTCATCAATAATGCGGGTATTTCACATATTGGGAAAGTTGAGGATACAAGCGAAGCCGATTTTGAAAGGCTTTTCCAAGTAAATGTCAAGGGATCATTTCTCTGTATTCAGGCTGCACTTCCAAAGCTAAAGCAAGAGGGTGGTGGTTCGATCTTGAATATGGCATCTGTTGCGGCAACTATAGGAATTCCTGATCGATTCGCTTATAGCATGACCAAAGGAGCGATGTTGACGATGACATTGAGCATTGCCAGAGACTATGTGGCAGATGGAATTCGATGCAATTGTATTTCTCCAGGACGGGTACATACGCCATTTGTAGCTGGGTTTATTGCCAAAACCTATCCTGGCCAAGAAAAGGAAATGTTTGAGAAATTAGCTGCAACACAACCAATTGGGAGAATGGGTTCGCCTGAGGAGATCGCCGAACTGGCTTATTTCATCAGTTCAGATGCTGGCGGATTTATTACAGGAAGTAATTACAACATTGATGGCGGATTTATGGGATTGAAAATGTGAGGCGATTTGGGATTTTAGAATTATGAATTACGATTTACGAGGTTTAACTCAGTCCTTTAATGTTCTTAAGTTCCTCATCTGAAATCTTGATTCTAAATATTGAAATCTTGACTCTTGACTCCGAATCTTGGTTCTTGATTCTAAAATCTTGATACTTATGTCTTGATTCTAGATTCTAAAATGTTGATTCTTGATACTAACTACTTGATAATTAAAATATGAAACTGATACGATTTGGTGAAGCCGGAAAAGAGAAAGCTGGAATTCAAGATACAAATGGCAAAAAGCTAGACTGCTCAGGATTTGGAGAAGATTGGAATGAGGATTTTTTTACCGATAACGGTTTGGCAAGATTGGAAGAATGGCTGAAGGCAAATCAGGAAAATTTAAATCCAATCCCGGAGAACACTCGGATCGGATCACCCATTGCACGCCCTTCCAAGATCATCTGCATCGGTTTGAATTACCTTAAACACGCCCAAGAATCAGGCATGGCCGTACCAGAGGTTCCCATCATTTTCATGAAAGCCACTTCTTCGCTCTCAGGACCTTTTGATCCAATATTGATCCCAAGAAACTCCGTTCAAACTGACTGGGAAGTAGAACTGGCAGTTGTAATCGGGCAGCGCGCCAAGTATGTCTCTGTAGAAAATGCGATGGGTTATGTTGCCGGCTATTGCTTGCACAATGACGTCAGCGAGCGAGACTTTCAGTTGCGGCATGGAGGGCAGTGGGTTAAGGGGAAGAGTGCCGATAGTTTTGCTCCTCTTGGTCCATTCTTGGCGACACGAGAAGAGATCAAAGATCCACATAGCCTACGCCTTTGGCTTAAACTAAATGGCAAAATAATGCAAGACAGCAATACCTCAGACTTGATATTTAATATTCCGACGATCATTTCCCATTTGAGTCAATACATGACCTTACTCCCCGGAGACGTCATCTCCACTGGTACTCCAGCAGGAGTGGGAATGGGCTTGAAGCCCGAACCTAACTATCTAAAACCTGGAGATATAGTCGAGCTGGGAATAGACGGACTGGGAATTTCGAGACAAGTAGCTATAAATGATCCAGAAGCATGAGATTAGATTCCCATCAGCATTTCTGGAAGTATGATCCAAAAAGACAGCCCTGGATCAATGAAGAAATGAAAG
>Ga0105050_10007561_pt1 | contig 12920 bp, 25 predicted proteins | sample FRY01_FD_78088 | JGI IMG/M metagenome (GOLD analysis project Ga0105050, IMG submission 78088) | Freshwater microbial communities from Lake Fryxell liftoff mats and glacier meltwater in Antarctica - FRY-01 | ecosystem: Environmental > Aquatic > Freshwater > Ice > Glacier meltwater ... | reverse complement strand
TACGCAACGATCCCAGCGTGCTGGCCGTTGATCGTGCCGTGGCGCTCGTCGTATCGCGCTTGGGCTTCCCAGTCGGGCTGCGGACCGTCGGGCTCGAGTTGCTCGGCCACTTTCGCGATCCACGCGTCCCACGCCTCAAGCACGTCGTTGAGGTTGTCATCAGTGACCGGGACAGGATCCCATCCGCCGTGATAGTCTTCGGGACAGCCATCCAGATCATACTCGATGATCTGATACTCGCCCTCATCAATCACCAACTCTAGATACCATCCGCCGATTCGCGCGGACTTGATTGTCTTGAACTTCCATGCCATCTTGGTGTCCTCCATAACAGGCACTTACAGGTTAGCATCCGCAGGTGCAAATGACAACCCCCTTTAGTTTCATATCTCTTTCCAGCCATCCTTGGACCAGCGCCACGCTCCGCAATCGAGAGTCTTGCAGTAGGCGTAGAAGTCGATTATCAACTCGTTACCTTCTGGGCACACGAGGATGTTCATCTCAAACTCATCGTAGTCCATGATCCGGATCAGTGAGCCTTTCGGCGCGCCCGCATAGAGGTAGTAATCGCGTTGTTCCATCTGGCGGAACTGTCCGCTCGCAATATCCGCGAGCAGTTCGGGGAGGGTGATTGTCGGTTTCATGTTTGCACTCCTTAGCTACCCTTACAGGTTAACCTGTGTGGGTGCAAATGACAACCCATTTGTTTCACAGTTTCTTGGTCAATCTGCGTTCATGAATAACACGGCCTTGCTCAATAAAGCCGATAACGGATTCAAGTTTCAAACCATAATATTCTGCCATGAATTCGCGAGTCAGAAACTCATTCACCCAAGACAGATAGAATCGCTGCAAATGGTCAGGGTCACCAAGTGCCAAGGCTTGTAGATCAATTTGGTAGGTCATCTTAAGGACTCCATTGCTGAATCGTGCATTTTGATTGCTCTCGCGATTGCGAGTTGTGCTGCACGGTAAGATCTGTATTCTTTGTTGGGCGAAACTCCAAACGCTTGGACTTTGCATTCTGGCTTGTCACAATGTCCAAATATGAAACAGCCACGATACACATGGGTGAACATAAGACAGAATCCCTTCCAAACCTGTTCCATCATGGCAGTCCTATCATTTCATATTCTCTGTCCAACCGATCCAGAGTCTCGTAGTCATCTCTCATCATGGCGTCGTCACGCCGATCGCTCCACGCTTTGAACTCCATTCTTGCACGGAGCAGGTTCTGATTTCTGGTCGGCAGATCAACACTAAACGTGATCGGTATCAGATCACCCATTCTCAGTCCTTACTTGGTCCGCCATCACCGAGGCCAGCACTGGATCTTCTTTGATGATATAGAACATCAGCGATATCATGTCTTCGCGTTGAACGCAGACAGTGACATTTCTGTGATCATTCGCTGCGAACTGAAAGGAACGATCGCTCCCTCTGGACACATAGGCTCCGTCGCCGAGGTGAAATGGATTGATCATTATGTTGGATCTCCATCTTTTTTTGTTTGGGCAATCGCTCGTTATCACGCTTCATGACGAGTGCCATATTCAGCGACCAAGGCCAGGAAGTCATTCCAGTTCTCGTGCCGGACGACAACTTCCTTACCGAAGACTTTCAATCCAACAACGGAAAGCTGAAAGTGTCCATCATCGAGTTCGATAAACATGCCGTTGTCTTCGGAATTACCGATGACGCTTTTCAGCATAGGACCAGCATCGCCATAGGCGAAAGCGAACTTGGCAATCTTTTCCTCCGACTGTCCAAGATAGCTGTCCATCTGGTCAGTCTCGCTGTCTTCGCGCCACCATCCGAAGTCTGCTCCGTCGCCGCAGTGAGAGCCGAAGTAGAATCCCTCAGGTGCCAGATTGCTGAGGCTTTCCTGCAACTCTTGAACCAGCCAGTAACCGCGAATAATCCAGTGACTTCCGAGTTCTTCATCGCAGAGGTCCTGGACCTCGGGCTGGGAATCCCATACGGTGGTCTGCCAATCCAGGTCGGTGGCAAGCCATGAGCGGGCTTCATGGACCAGCGCCGGGGTCAGGGTCTTGATTGCGGCCAGTTCGTCGCTGAACGCTTTGATCAGGTCTTCGTGCCGGTGAGTCCCGGAAGAAACGCTGCCACAGACGCGGCCAAAGTTGTTGATATAGAAATCGGCTTTCATGTCATGCCTCCTCGAACTGACCGCGGATATTCTGGTTATAGAACCTGCCGACGCTGGGAGCGTTCAGCAGTTCCTGGACCGTGTCCTGACCGACACCGACATACGTCACTGAGACGCCGCTGTGGAAAATAACGGTGAGGGTCTGCTCTTCGGCGTTGGAGGAGCAGGATTCGATCGCGGTGGAATTGATCGGATGATTAACGTCTGTCATTGTAGCCTCCTTGGTTTACTTTACTAGTTTACCCGTTGCCGATGCAAACGACAAGTGTCATGTTTCTTTCTCTCGCCTCTTACGAGCCAGATATTCGGTCATCGTTTCATAGTTCGGTTGAACTTCTGGCTTCTTCTTGGGCAAGTTTGCCGTCAAAACGAAACCATCATACTCCCAGATTTCTTCTGGAAGGACTTTATCAGGGACCAGGATCACGGTCAAGGTCTTATACTTACCACGATCAGGAGTGTAGGAAACTCCTACTCGGAAGACTGCCGGACCTTCGAACGTGTTATATATGATCTTGTGACCAGGAATGAACTGACCAGCGAGATCGTGGTTTTCGAGGCGACCGATGCAGCGAGGCTCACCACGAGCGGGCCAGCCAATGCTGACGGGATCGGGAATGATCATCCTAGACTCCTCGACTTCATACGACGATCCTTGAACGGCATCCATTTGTTGAGAGAAGCCCAAACGAGAGGAAAGTTCTCTTTCAACCTCTCGGTGTCGGGGCTCACGTCCATCATGTCGTTGTTGTCGGCATACAGATTGGACAGATCGCAAGTGTGCTTGAGCCGGAAAGGAAACTCAGCTCCCAGGCGATCTTGGTCTGACTGCGAGTTATACGGTCTCTTCTCGACACGTCCGTCAGTGTGGACGACCAACGCATGAAAGTCACAGTCCCAGTCTACACAACCCATTCTGTTAGGAACCTGACGCCATTCCATATAGTTGAAAACATGAACGATCATGCTCCGTCATCCTCGGCGGGTGCCTTCCGGATCAGGTCAGCCAATCGCTTGGTCCGCTCTGCAATTTCAGCTTCAAGCGTTGCAACTAAGGCGGCTTTCCTTTCCAGCGCCTGATGCTGAGTCCGCTCCGCGATGGTCTCAGCGGATTCGTTGGGGACAGCGGTGAAGAACCGTTGCCCTTTTCCCGATACCGGGCGCACAGTCATGTGGTCGAAACCCATCTTTGAACCAAGCCTTGCCCATGCTGCGTTGGCGTTTTCCTGCTTGGATGATCCGGTGTCATACCCACCAATCATCATGACTGGCGTCGGCTGAAATGCGGCAAGTAATGCCTGCAAATCGGCTTCGGTCATTTCGTAATTTGTACAAGGCATCATGATCTCGGTCTCCTGTCAGCACGCCCCAATCGCCGCTCGAACAGCACGTCGCCGTTCGGCAGTAGCATTTCGGTTGTTCGGTCATGATTTCACCTCCAGCGCGGCGGCGGCACGTTTGCCTCCGTCATCGAGAAACTGTGCGCTTTCTCTTGGGCAAAAACTGGTGACGAACAGATTCATGTGCCGGTCGTTCCATTCGATTTGATCCAGGCATCCAGATCAGCCACGGCCAGATCATACTGACCGCGCTTGTAGACCTTACCTGTGATCGTGCCAGCGGTTTTGAGCATGGCGGTCGGTGTCCATGCATGGTTCGGCTTCATACCGGTCTTAGCGAACAGCCTGAGGCCAGCCTTGAGGGAGATCGCACGAAATGTTTCGACTCCCCGCTCTCCAACGAACGTTGTCATGTCGATCCTCCTTCGGTCAATACGAGGTGACCTTCTGCGTTGCGAACATACTTCTGTCCGCGACCGGTGCAAAGGTTTCCGCGCGCGAACTGGTGAGCATATTTGTCGAACGATTTCTGTGTCATCGTCGCCCAAGAACCGTAGATCGTCTTGGCATCGTAGATGACTTCGCCGATCTCGTGGGTGAACGGAACTTCGAAATCGTCGTTCGTCATGGTCTCAGCAGAAACGTATCTCTTAAGGTTTTCCATGGTGTCCTCCATATATTACAACACTAGCCTAGCACCCTGGGATGCAAATGACAAGTGTTAAGTTTCTCAGACGCCGACCGTGGTGATCACGATCGGCGTAGGATCACTCAGTCAGAACGGCTCACCATCGTCAAGAACCCTGTTCTGCTCCAGGTCCTTGGTCTGAGAGTCACGGAAGCCCAAGAAGGTCTTCCACCGAATGTCCTGCTCATCCCAGGTGAGGCGCTGACGAAACTCTTCGAAGTCACCGCCTTCCGCGAGGACCTGAGCGATCGCCCGCCACTCAGAACGGCGATAGGTGACATTCACGTTGGGATCAGTGTCAACTGGCGAATTGTAACGATCGTAATAGGTGCTGACACGAGACAACAGTGGCAGTCCCCTCGCCTTGAGAGCCCCGACCACGCCCCTGAAGGTGGCTCCAGCGGGCGCGTAGACGTCGTCAAACTCGATCTTGCCTTCCCAGAACTTCTCTTCATCAAGCCGAACGACTTGCTCGATGAAGTCATGGTCGGTGCTCTGCATGATCAGGTCACGAATTTCCCACATGGCAGACCACGAATAGAGCGTGCGATCTTCTGTCAGCCGCTGCTCGGACAGAATGTTGTAGGTGAAAGCCGAAGGCTTCGGCAGTTCCAGAACACGCATCCCACGGTAAAAGAGATACTTCGAGCCGACGTTGAAGACCTGACACTTCTCGTTCGAAAGACGAAGGTCTAAATCGGGATTGAGGAAGATGTTGTCCATCTTTTCGTAGCAGGCAACGATGGACGGCTCATCGATGAGGATGACAGTTTTGCCGCGCCAGTCGTCATTCAGAAACGACATACCGACGGGAGTCTCATCATCGATCAAATAAGTGTCGCCGTTCTCGTCGCGGGTATTGGACTCCAATTCGCGGAAGACCTGCCACGGTTCCCAGTTCTTGCCGAGTTCCGTGGTGTATGGCATCTCCTGATACTGCCAGCGGGACATCAAGCCCTTGCGCTTCTTCATGCGGACAAGGTCAAACGACTTCCCACGAAACTCCGTAGGGCTGGTATAGAACTCGTGCTGGACGCCGTCGATCAAGACGGTCATCTTGCAGCCGAGGCGAGCAATGACTGCGGTGGAAATCTTCAGACCGGTCCCGAAGAAACCGATCGGGCTGGTGGTCTTCGGTTTCGAATTGAAACCAAAGGTAGAAAAGGAACGAAGGTCAATCGCTCCATCAGTAACGAACGCGAGATGTTTCATATCTTCAACTCCATAGCTGTTCCGTATTAACAGCCTAACACTCAGCGAGGCAAATGACAAGCATCATGTTTCAGCTACTTTAGAACAGGCTCATCTGTGCCGGAGCGAGAGGCGGAGAATCCATATCATCTTGATCACGGAAGCCTATGAATATCGGAAAACGAGGTTTGTCTTTGATACAACCAGCGAAGAACTTGAACTTCACGATCCGACCTGCCAGATCTTCGTTCCACAGGTTCTCTCTTTGGGCTTGGTCAAATCCTGATCCGATACTTGTCTCGTAAACGACTCCCCTGACATGTTCAGGGACAATATCGTCTGATGGAAAGACTCCACGAACCTGAACAGCGCCGAGGACGCCCATCGGAATCATGTTTTCTTGATGACCAGAACGCTCTTGTTGGCCGAGAGCATTCGTTGTCGATTCATTCTGATTGGAGTGAAGTTCAGTCACGTCGATGATGATCGCTTCGGTGTCAATCCATCTTGCATCTTTGACCTTGATCAACTCGCCTTGAGTGGCAGTCCCTCTACCATGTTTATAGAAACGATCTGGGTGGCGAAGAATGATACCCTCGTGCCCAAGAGAGATCTGCTGGATCTCCCAGGCTTGAAGTTCTTCCATCGTTGAGAACTTGACGGTTTCCAGCAGACTGACATTCTCAGGCCAGTATTCTGCTTCTGTTCGCAAGAGACTCAAACGGTTAGAGAAAGTCGCTGGTTCGTCCCAACGATCGAACACGAAGAAATGAAGTTCGGGGTCGCTTTGATCAAAAGACATCACACTGGACATCGTCCGATGATAGCAATGTCTCGCTGTCGGGTCGCCACAGATCATCTCACCATCCAGACCTTCAAGAAGGTCTTTGTTGAAGGAGATCAAAGACTGAACTTGAGCAGACCGAACAGGTTTGAGACTGCGAGTATAGGCCATTCCGTCACGAATGAATACCCGGATACCATCGAGTTTCAGCTGACCGAACATGGGAAGCATTCTCGCAACCCGGTCTGGTTCATATTTGCCTGCGAGCATCGGTTTCATTGGTATGGCCTCACATCAAATTCAAGCCCGGAGAGGTCGACGACTCCAACGAGAGGTCTATCCAGAACTGCTCTCTTGTTATAGGAAGTAGTGCTGCAAGGAATCCCATCTTCGTCAACACCGAGGAGATGGACTGTGCGTCCGGTCTCGGAGACAGCGAGAACTATCCAGAATCGCGTTGGACTTCCACCCTTCGCTCGGTAGACATAGCCGAGTTGAGGTTCTTTGCAGTCAGGTTGCTGATCTTGATTCGGCAGGTTGAACTTCATTCCAGTTCTCCCAACCATCTTTCAACGGCCGAATTGAGCTCTTTCTCTTTCGGAGTCTCATCGTCGATGGTTTTGAATCTCTTGAGGCGATCTTTGATATGCCCGATCACAGCATGTTTGCCATCGATGCTGATCAGCACTTCCAGCATACTGCCCTTGAACAGTTTGCAAGAAGACACGTATTCTGGAACTTCGAGTTTCATGGTCATCGCATCTTCCTTTTGTTTGCCTTGCCTAGTATAGCAAGGCCGGGGTCAGGGGCATAGGGTAAAGGTTCAGGGGCTGTCGGAGCGCCTCGGAGCGGGGGCAGGGCAGGGCTTGCGCCCTACGGTTAAGGGCAGGGCAGAGCAGGGCAGGGCTTGCGCCCTAGCGCCCTCTGAGGGTCGCAGTTTATCCACGTTCTTGCTCCAATCATCACAAGGATCGTCCATCAGAATGGCTCCGATATCAATTCGTCTGCACCATCAACTTCGGTTTCCCAAATTACTCGACCATAGATCTTTTCCCAAGAGTTTCGGCATTTCTTGAGGTCTTTGAAATCGTAGAAATACAGACGTTTCTTCTTCCGTTCGTTCCGCCTTGCATCTTCGTTATACACATCAACAACGACGCGCTTCTGAGTTCTCTCGATATGAGGGCAAACTCTTGTGAGGAATCTCCCAAGGGCCGTCTCATTACCTCTCCTGCTGAACTTCCACTTTTCTGCGTAAGCCGTGAAGTCGCTGATGATTGTATCACAAGGAACAGCTTCGGTCCACTCAGCATCGCTGTCAACCAAGCGGCCATTCTGGAGTTTGCGAAACCACCATTCTTCATCTACTGACATAGACAGAAGCTTCTGCTCTTGGAGAGCATCAGTTTGTGGAACTTCACGAACTTGGAAACCTTCTAGGTCAATGTTTTGCAGGTGGAAGAGAAGAGCCTCAAATCCCCCAGACTCCATCTGTCTGACAATATCTCCAAAGTATTGTTTGTTCTGTTTCGCGCCATCTGCTACTTCGAGAACGAAATATCTCCTCTCATCACCAGAGGCACGGATAACGTGAGGATCGTTCGCGGCCATGATCAAGTGAACATAGTTGGGATAGGTTTCGACGTCGACGCCTTTCTGCTCAATCGGTATGCTATCTTCGGTGACCAGCATCTTGAGAACAGACTCGTGCTTCTTGTCACCAGCGAAGAATGCCTCGTCGGCAAACAGGCAGATCACATCGCGAAGGTGAGCGTTGAAGTTACCAACAAGATGCGAGGGGTTGGCAACATGGAGATGGTGTCTTCCGAAGAGTTTACCGAACAGAGTCGCCATCAACGACTTGCCTGTTCCTTTGCCGCCTCTCATGACGACTGCAACCTCTCCCGGAGAAGCTGGGACTTGGATAGCGCGAGCCATCCATTTTGTGAGATAAATGTAATACTCTTCAACTCCACCACAGACGTTATCACGAAGGTGATTGAGATACAGCGAGCAGTCTCCAGGTTTCGGCTCAAAGCTGAAACCACGCCATAGATTGTAGACACCCGGAATATCACCTTGAGGCATGAACCTCATGTAATCGAACTGTCGCCTCATGCGATGGTTGATCCAGTATTTCCCGAGAGGAACTTGAATAGGCTTTCCCTCTTTATCACTGCCGACGTCGACCATGATATTCGAATATCGATTACGAAGGTCTTCGAACGAAGAAATGGTCAACCGAGAACGGTTCATGATTTCGTCTTGAACTTCTTCGATGACCCGGCATTTCCCTCCAAGGTTACCGATGATTGCGTGACGCTCATTCATCATTCGCAGGTTTGGATCTTCTGCGTGTTCTTTGGCACGAGTCATCTGCCGAACAGCATATTTCTCAGGATTCTTGGACTCTAGGACGCTCTCAGCAATACCCCAATCACGATCTGTGATTATGGCATACACGACTTCGTCCGGAACACCAGCGCGGAAAAGCTGACAGATGCAATCGAACAGCCATGCCGACCGTGAGTTATCTCCCTCTTTCGGTTGGTCTGGGTGTCTTCCTTGGGCTACAATCACCTTGACGCGATCTGGGACGTCCCACTCGTCTAGTTCACTGAGATCTTGAATACGCTCCACGTTTCCTGGAACGCTGACACTCACTCCGTATTCACCACCTTGATGGGAATCGATCTGAACGCCCTGTGCTTTCTTGAACTCCGAGATATCGTATTCGTTTTTGTTAAACTCAAAACAGACCGCCAACTCTTCGACACGGCCAGCCTTTTTCTTCTTCTCATTAGGAATGTTGATCGTTCCCGGGAGCCGCATGACACGATCAATGTTATGACAATGATCGCCACCAAATACCTGCTCTAACCTTTTATTATAGAGTTCGAAGTCTTCGCATTTCTTAACGTCGCCATCTACGACAATCTCTTTTGAGAGTTTCCAGAAGCCTTGATAACCACCACCTGAGAATATGATAACGGTTGGCTTTGGTATTCCCTTTGGTCTCTTATCAGTGAGAAGCCCAAGAGCACGTTCCCGGCCTTCCTCGAGAGTCTCTCCAGGCTCTGGGTCAATATCAACATGAATCCAACCGGCAGCTTTGATATCTTCTTTGTGAGCTTTTGATTTCATGTCTTTCATGCAAGAGTTGACATGAAAATAGATATTGCGATTTCCGTTGTAGGTCCAGAACCACTTGCGACACTCGGTGATTTCGTCGGACTTGAAGGTTCTTGTTTCGATCTTCTTACGATCAGTCTGGATCGCTGTTAAAACCCAAGGACCATCTTTGCTCCATTTCCTCAAGAAGTCAATTGAGGCTTCTTCATCTCCCTGCATAGTTGTCATCCCAAAACTTTACGAGATCAAAAGAAACTGGTGCAGCCCCAATTTCCATTTGATTGACCCAATATCGAGTGACCCCGATCTGCTCAGCAACTTCACCCTGCGTCATAGAAGACCTACGACGACAGAGCATAATCTTCTCGTTGACTTTCAGAGGTTCCACGTCACAGAAGTATATTCCATCATATTCTGACTGATCACGCTCAACTTCGCCGTAGAAGTTACGAGTGATTCCGTTGGCTTTCGCCATCTCGTCTTGGGACAGTCCTGACCTGCGTCTGCTAATCAGCAAAGACTCTCCCAGAGTTAGCCTTTTGAGATCGATTTTATCCACGTTATAAGTCTTTCTTTTTTCATACCATACATGTGAAGAAGAGCATTCTCACGCATTTCTGGTCTTGTCATTTTCTCGAAATTTGACACAGCGAACATGCCGTCCCAAAAGAACCATTCTTGAGCGACTTGAGCACAAACGAGAACGGTGCCGTTGAGTGCAGCTCTTTTCGCTATGAATATCTTCTGTGTTTGAAGCAAAGGATGAGGGAATCTTACTGGCTGGTCGTCTGCTCGAACAGGCCATCTTCCCATATATTTGCACTCGATCCAGCCTCCAATATAATTCACGTCAAGTGTTCCAGATTTGACACGATTCTCAACTGGGAATGCCCCGAGGACTTTCAAAGCCTTGACTAGATTGGCTCTGGTCGTTTTATTCTCAGACATGTCAAGAACCCTTAACCTTACCCTGCCCCGGTTCATTTGACAAGTCAGAAATATCGCGAATTGCGCCGACCGGTCCCCGTTGCTGGTCTTGATATTTCCCTTCGTAAGGTTGATCGGTCGGGAAGTCTAACGTCTGGAAAACGATTTGAGCGATTGCCATTCCTTTTTCGATCCGCAGAGTTTCTTTTCCATGGTTGGTCAACTCAAGAGTCAACCAGCCTTCCCATCCCGGCTCGATGATGGTGTTCTGAACGGCCAATCCACGACGAGCCCAAGAGGACTTATCAGCCACCGAAGCGATGAGGTCGTTCGGCATCTTGAATCGTTCAACCGTAGAAGCCAGAATGAAATCACCTGGATTGAGAACACGATAGGAATAGGGAGATTCTAGGTCGAACTCGACCCGAACGTCGTAGCCTGCGGAACTGAGACCGAACGTCATCCCTTCATGTCTCGTCCGCTCGTAAAACGGAGAGATCAAATTCTGCTCTTCGCAGTAGCGGCGAATGGTTTGCGAACTGAGAATCATTTCGACTTCCCCACATGCTGAAACGATCCGTCAGAAGCGATTTCCCAAGAGCGCTTCTTGTTGACTTCCAGTTTCTTGGCGACAGCTTTCATGAGATCGCCGCCTTTGATCTCACAGATTTGCAGTAGGAAGAAAGCGACGTCGGCGCATTCTTCGATGATTTCTTCAGTGTCGTCGGGCTTGTTGATCAGAGTCGAGATCAACTCGGACATCTCTTTGTTCCCACGAATGGAAAGAGCAAGCGGCGAAGGATTCCCGAACTTCGTTTTCGCCCAGTCCCAGACCTGCTCCTGAACAGAACGAACAGATTCGCCAGCCTTGCAGTCGCAGACTTTCTTCCGTCCGCAAGGACAGCCGCCGCCTTGGTCATACTTTGCCATTGGAAATCCTCCTATAGCTTTCGATTACACAACGAGCCTGATGTTTCGCATCATCAAGTGCATTGTGGTATTCACCACGACGGAAGATCGACTTCGTGGCAAACCCAGACATTTGATAGACTGTCCTTGTGTCACGAGTGTTGAAGAAACGCCATGGAACCTTTATGCCGAAGAGTTCCATACTGTGCTCGATCAGAACACAATCGAAGTTGGAGCCTTGACTCCAGACATATTTCCCTTTGAATTGTTTGAAGAACTTTATGAATTCCATCGTCGTCTGTTCAAACGGTTTCTGATCAACTGTCAGTGCATCCTGAGCAGCCTTGCTCTGTTTGCTCCACCAGATTTCAGTATCTGGGTCGATATGGGCTCCAGCCGCGACTTGATCTTCATAGGTGTAGTTCGTATAGAACTCTTCACCATAAACTCCGTGAGTAGGATCGAAGAAAACTGCGCCAATGGAACGTAGGACACAGCCTGCTTTCGTTCCAAAAGTTTCGAGGTCGAGCATTACATGGTCCATCAGAAAGCTCCTGAGTGTGAAAGTTGAACGCAGCCACCACGGAACTCCATCGAGTTCATGACTTCGAAGCGGCCATCATGAAATTCGTCTTTCGGACGAATCCATACTTTGTCATCATGCAGGCTCTTGTAGATCGTAGCTTTCTGCATGGTCGACTCGATGAAAGCTTCTCCGATGATGGTATAAAGACCACCGCTTTTCTTATGTCGCCAGATGTTAGACACTTACTGATTCTCCCCAACTTGGACCGCATTCGGTATCTACGTTAAACGGCACCAGAGGAGTGCAGACCTCTAGTATCGAATTCTTCATGATCTCTCCAACAGCTTTGGCTTCTTCGACTGAGCCATAGCTTCCGTCAGTCTCGTCATGCACTTGAAGTTGAATGAAATAGCCAGCCTCATCGATATCGATGACAGCTTTCTTTGCTTGATCTGCTGATGATCCTTGGATCACTCTGTTCAAGGCTTTGTGCGTCCAATCGTAAGAGCCATCATCGCGTGTAGGGAAATGAAGACGACGACCCATGATAGTTCTCACGAAACCGTTTGCTCCGGCCCTGTCACTCGCTTTTTGGGCAAGCTGACGAACATACGGAACCTCAGCATCGAAGTTATCGATAATCGCTTGGCCTTCTTCACCAGCCATTTCTTTGATGAATCCTGCTCCAGAAGAGGCTCTGGCTTTATACGCATCATGACGGTTATCGAAGAAGTCGATTGCTTTGGTTCTCCCATATCCCATTATATGAGCCCAACGAGTAGGCTTGCCGATGTCCATGCAGAGTTTCGGTCCGCCCTCACCATAGCATAAACCGAGGAAGATATTCTTCGAGTAGCCACGGTTCACCTTGTAAGAATTATCACCATCTTTCTTCAATTTCAACCACTGATCAACAAGTTCATCAGTGTGGATGAGACGAGTCATCATTTCGTGGTTGTCTGTCTTCGGATTGTCGCGATATCTCTTCGCTGCTTCACGGGCTTTAGGAAGATCCATGACAGCGGCGAAGTGAGTTGTCCATCTTGGCTCTTGTTGGGAATAATCGTTTACTCCCCAAATCGCGCCTTCTTCTGGAATGAATATCTTGCGCCATTCCAAGATGAGTTGCGGGTCGTGAGGCTGGACGCGGTCAGGAGAATATTCCTGTTGGAGATTTGGATCAACTGCCGAGAGTCTTCCATAGCGAACTCCCTTTTGCTCACCCTTTTCATCTTCACGGGCGATTTGATTGAAGG
>Ga0105050_10007557_pt1 | contig 12931 bp, 8 predicted proteins | sample FRY01_FD_78088 | JGI IMG/M metagenome (GOLD analysis project Ga0105050, IMG submission 78088) | Freshwater microbial communities from Lake Fryxell liftoff mats and glacier meltwater in Antarctica - FRY-01 | ecosystem: Environmental > Aquatic > Freshwater > Ice > Glacier meltwater ... | reverse complement strand
CGGATTGAAGGGAGTCTCACAGGATGACCGATTTGCCAGAGACCATTTCAAACGACCAACCTCGCCTCCATCGTGTGCTGTCGCTGAGAGGTCTTTTTGTGTTCGGGTTGGTCTCGATGGCACCGGTTGCTGCCTTCACGATCTACGGATTCGTATCGGTCGAATCAGGCGGGGCGATCATTCCGGCCTATTTACTGGGCGCGGTGGCCATCATGCTGACGGCGTTGAGCTTTGCTCAAATGGCGTCTGTCGCTGCTCAGGCCGGCTCAGTGTACGGATATGCCAAGTTTGCCATCGGTGGATCCGTCGGGTTTCTGGGTGGCTGGGCGATGCTGCTGGACTATATTTTGCTCGGATCGCTGACGGCCGTCTATGGTACTTTGTACTTGGCCAGCGCCTTGACACGGGTGCCTGAAATTCTGTTCCTCATGAGCTTTTTCGCAGTTCTTTTGTGGACCGGCATCAGGGGAGTGAGACTTTCCACGCAATTCGACATTGCTGTCTTGCTGGCGCAACTCGGATTTTGCATCGTCTTCATCGTTGTGGCAGTTCGGATGATTGGGACAGATGGGGTCCAGTCGTGGGCTTCCTATGATATCTTTCCTGCAAGCCTGACCTCGGCTGCCATCGTGGGAGGAGCATCACTTACTGTGGTTTCCTTTCTGGGATTCGATGCGATCTCGACTCGGGCTGAGGAAGTCAAAGGGGAGCATCCCGGCCGGAGGGTTGGACAGGCGACGCTGCTTTCCGTAGTGGCAATGCTTGTGGTTTTCATTCTGATCAGTTGGCTTCTGTCTATCCTCGAAAGCGGATTGAGCCTGCCCGACCCGGCCACTTCGGCCTTTGACATCCTCGCAGCCCGCTTGCCCGCCCTCACGCTGCCTTTGGCAATCATATGCGGACTGGCTTTGGGCGTAGGTGCATGTCAGGCCTGTCATACGGGCGCGACGCGGCTTGTTCTTGCCATGGCGCGCGACGGGCGCCTCCCGATCCTGTTGTCTCGCGTCAGCGCAGGCTTCCGCACCCCAATCGCCGCAATGCTTGTGACCTTGACGATGATCGTGCTCGTTTCAACCATCGCATTGGAGAACGTGGACCTGCTGGCAGCGCTTGTCAGCTTTGGTGCGCTGACGGGATTTCTGGTCGTCAATCTTTCCGTGCTCGTGCATTTCGGGTTCAGGCAAAGGTCACGCGCCTTGCTGAGCCACTGGATCGCCCCTGCGCTGGGCATCGTTGTAGTGCTGAAAATTATGACCGGAATCAGCCCCCTCGCCCTGAAGTTGGGTCTTGCCTGGATCGTCGCCGGTGTCTTCATATATTGGTTGCACGGGCGCGGCGGGGAGAGGGTCCAAGGACGGCCGGCCATTTGATCCTGCCTTGCCATGGTGTAAATTCGTCAAGTCGGTTTCGCGCAATTCGTGCAGTTCATAGCGTTGATGGTTTGGCCGCCTCAAAACTCGCCTCACCGGTCCGGAAATTGACGTAGAGTTATTTAGAGTTATAAGTAAAGGGCTAGGACTGAACCTGAACCCGTCCGAGGCGTGGGTAGCGGCGCTCGTCGGGTCGGGACTGCCACCGCGCGACGTATCGTTGAGTTTGGGGTTGAGCGAGACTACCGTAAGGTCAACCCTGAAGGCGGCGTTCGCCAAACGGGGTGTGAACCGGCAGGCCGAACTTGTCAAACTGGTCGCTCGGCTTGATCCGGGCTGAAGGGGGCACTGTTTTGCAGGAGAGATTCGAGGGCCACCTGAAAAAGCGCCGCGACTCGCTCGTGGACTCTCAGGGCTCCATAGTTTTTACGGACGAACCCGTGCCACCTTTCATCACGTCAGTCGAAGACTTCATCTGGTGTTGTTGGCGGGCGGATCCGGCCAAGGCAAGTTCCGTGCTGCCCGCCCAACTGCAGCCTGCAGACCCTGTGACGGTCCATCTCGCCATTTACCGATTTGGCCTTGGCTGGGGACTTTCGCACACCACGGGCGGCTTTCTCTGTCTTGCGATTGAGGGATGGGATTCGCCTGACACCGCTGAAGCTGCCTTCATCCTGGGTGGTTATATGGACGAGCCGGGCGCGAGCCGCTGGCGCCGGCACATTTCGCCAGCAACTTCAGGCTATTCAGTGTTCCGGCGATCCGGTGAGGATCTGACCCACGAGCTTTGGTCGGCCGAAGGTCTGGTCGTTCGCGTCCGCAGTCTCTTGCAGAGCGTCTCACCTGCCGAGGCGGCCTCGCAGGATCGCTATGTCAGCTATGATGAAGCTGGCACTCTGATCTCGACACTCTTTTCGGTTACCGGCCGCAATCACGCCTGCGAGCTGCAGGCGGTAGAGTTTGGTCCGGCGGCGCCTGAATCGTGGCGCGCCCTGATGCCGACCGAATTGTGCTGGTCGTTGTTTCACCCGAACATGTTGTGCAATTTAAGCGCGCCGGAACCGCTCTTCCCGGATAAGGTTCCAAGGGCGGCATCGCGGACGAGCTTACTCGCAACGCTTGGTCGGCTGGGGTGGCCGGCCTGCATTCTATCGGCCGACGGGCGCATCCTGCAGCAAAATCCAGAGGCGGCGGCGTTATTGAAGGGCACGTCGACCGGCTCGCTTGGCCGTTTCGACCATGAGGGCGCGCGTGGCGGGCAGCAGGCATCCGGCAGCCCGGTCCGACCGCTGACCGTCACCCGTGACAATGGCCTGCCACCGCTTCTGCTGCAGTTCTTGCCGATAGACCCCGCTATTGTCAGCGGGGATGAAGAGCTTGTGCTGCTCATTGACCCTCTGGTCACCCGGCGCAACACTCCCCGGGTCGAACTGCTGCAACTCTTGAACCTGACCCCGTCCGAAGCGCGGGTGGCGGCGCTCGTCGGGTCGGGCCTGCCACCGCCGGATGCCGCATTGAGTTTGGGCCTGACAGTGGGAACCGTGCGCTCGACCTTGAAAACCGTGTTCAGCAAACTTGGCGTGAACCGACAGGCCGAACTTGTGCGGATGCTGGGGCGGCTCGACGCCGGTTGACCTACCAGTTCAAATCGAGTTCTCCCGGCGCGTAGATGACATGCATCCCGTCTGGAGCGATGATCGTCGTCAGCATGGTAAACCTGCCGGTCCCGGATATCGCGGCAAACTGACCCGTCCCGCCCAATACCGCCAAGGTCCCCTCACAGGCAGAAATAACGCCCGGTGACGGCAGGATCGGAGTTTCGCACACGTAGGTTTCAACCCAGAGATCGCCATTCGGCGCGACGTTGAGACAGTGGCCAGTGCCGAGGCCCTGCGCATCAGCCCAACCGAAACACTCAGTTTTCAGGCCGCGAAAGGCGACAACCTCTGCGGGAAACCGCTCCATTCCCGCGACATTACCGCCGGTCCCGGTGGCCTGAAGCGGCATGGCATCAAGAGTGAACCAGAGCCTCCCATCGCCATTATACTGCTCCGCACTTCCCGGACCTGCTGCAAGCATCATCAGAAGACTCGTGGTGCCGCGCATCTGGTACCTCCTTTTTGACTGCCATCAGGCTGCTCTTGTCGCCATTTTCCTGCCACCCCCATATGAGGGATCACGAACATCTCAAGCCTACAGTGGTGCCGACAGCCCGAGCGTCATCGCGCCTTGCCTGCCGATTGACGCCCAAGTCAGGTCGACGGGCTTCAGATCGGCCATGGCAGGCGAAAGAATTTCTACCGCAAGCGGATCAGCATCGCTCCATTCTGCGGCCCAAGGCGTGACGTTCAGCCGGGCTTCCGGCCAGACAAGGTCGCCGCCGGTGATGCTGTGGTCGATCCCGGCACAGGTCGTCCAGTTGGATATCGGACGAACCGAAAGCCGCAAGGTCGGGGCGTCGCCCCGGTCCAGATGCGCCATCACCCGATCAGGGCACTCCGTAATGCTCGCGCGATTGGATCGGGCTGCGTTTCCTTCGGGATATGCAGCACCGTGGTTCAATCCGTCCAGTCGGGGCAAATAGCGGCCCGGCCCTGCACTGCCGTCATGCCCGATCACATCAAACCAGACATGGCCGATGCTGAACGGGGCCAGCACATGACCCTCACGCGCCAGAGCCACCAGAAATCCCCCAGTGCAACCGTCGCTGGCAGTCAGATTGCGAGGCAGCAAGGCTGCGACAACCTCGGTCCGGAATGTGGCGCCGATCGATACGAACGACATGGCGCGCATTTGATAAGGGATCGGAATCTCTTTCCCAAAAGCTGGCTTGTTCAAATCAGGGCCTTCTGACCCGACAGTAAGAGGAACTGTGTTGTATTTGTTCATTTCGATACCGCCCGGAAGCTTGATCTCCCGAATACTAGCGCTCGTTTCCAAGTTGGCGCGCCCCCTGTTTGGGGGGAGGGGCGAAACCAATGGAAGCGATTCCCACATAGAGCCAGACAGGTGCTGGATCGTATTCAGAAGATCGGATGCGCGAAATGCCAGCGCCCAGTTGCAAACCTCTTACGCTCCAACCGCACCCCGGTTCTTGGTGGGCATTGATGTCGGACAATTGTTGTCAGGGCATCTCTTCCTGCTTCGCCAATATCACGTGCGCGCCGGGTCGGAGTGAACTTACCTCTCCGCGATAGCAAACGTAGGTCTGCGGCAGCCTCCCGTCCGCCTCGCTGCACGCAAAAACCCGGCCAGTCGCGCTCGCATTTTCCTTGCCCTGATCCTGCAATCCTGCCGAACGCGGCCAAGTGACCCCGACCCATGCGATGCCGATGATCCATTTGCCGAGTTCCATCGTATTGAAAGCATGAAAGTACCGGGTGTAAGTGATAGCGGCATACCGTCCGGATCTATGCGCGTCCGAACAGGAGCTTTTTTATCGTCATGGCAAAATTTTGGAGAACAGTCGGTCGCATCTTGCGAGAATCCGTCTGGATCGTAATTGCCGCTGCAGTCGTCTATGGCGGCTTTCAGGGGTTCAAACTGTTGGGGGATCGACGGCCTGTGGTGGAAGCCGCCCTTGTCGACCGGCCAATCACTTTGGTTGAGACGTCCGACCTTGTTCCCTTGACCGGACCAATGCCTGTCCGTGGCGACGGTTTCGTCAGGCCTTACCGAAGTGTGGCAGTCTCGGCGCTGGGCGGTGGTCGCATCGTGGAACTTCACCCGGCGTTGATTGACCAGAAGGGCCAATTTGTTGCTGGTGATATACTGGTCAGGCTCGATGACAGCGCCGAACGCGCCAGCATTGATCAGATCGCCGCCAGCATTGCCGCGACCGAAGCCCGGCTAGACCTGAATCAGATCCAGCTGGACCGGACGCAAACCCTGCGCGAAAGCGGTTCAGTCAGCCAAGGCGCTCTGGATCAGCTTTTGGCACAAAATGGCGAACTGCTAGCCAATCTTGAAGGGTACCGGGCCGCACGCGTCGTGGGTCAACTCGCCTTGGACAACAGGATTGTCCGCGCGCCCTTTGACGGGGCCGCCCTGACCAAACTGGCTGAAGTGGGCAGCGTCGTTGCTGCGGGTCAATCCATTGCAGAGATCTATACCAGCGGACAGTTGGGCGTGGACATCGCGATCCGTGAAACCGATGCCGCCTTGATTCCGGGGCTGTTTGTCGGGCAAAATGCGACCGCTGTCGTCTCGGTCCGCTTTGCCGGGCGCGATATCGTCTGGGATGCGCGGGTGACGCGTGTGGCACCAAGCGTTGATCCTGCAACCCGCACCTTGGCTATCACTGTCGAAATTAACAACGTTCATGCGGGGCGCTCGGATGATACGTCCGAACTGGCCTCGGGCGCGCCGCCTGCACTGATCAACGCTCTTGCCCGCGTTGTCATCAGCGGCGATCAACCAGAGCGGACATATCAAATCCCGTCCACAGCCTTGCGTGGTGGCGATGCGGTCTGGGTTCTGAAACAAGGGGCGCTGGCTATCCTGCCCGCCACTCTGATGCATGTTGATGGAGAGACGTCCTATGTCCAGATCAACAGCCCAACTGAGGGGGCGCGGCTGATCCTGACGGCGCTCGCAAGCCCGATACCCGGTCTGGAACTGCGCGATGTGGCCGCTGTGACAACTGCCGCCGTGATGGACTAGCCTGTCATGAACAGCCTCATCCGATGGATTACGGAACACCCTTTAGCCGTTAACCTTGTTGCTGTGCTTGTGATTGGAATGGGCGCGCTGACGGCGTCGCAGTTGCCCCAGAAGGCATTCCCGGAATTCACGCTTGATGTCGTCAGTATCTCTGTCTCCTACCCCGGCGCCTCGGCCGCCGAAATTCAGGACAGTATCGTCCGGCCCATCGAAGACCAGCTCAGCGGGATCGATGGGATCGACAATGTTACCGCGAATATATCCGAAGGACGTGGTGGAATTGCCGTCAGCTTTCTGGCGGGCGCAGACCGTCAGGAAAAGCTGGACGAGGTCAAGACCGCCGTCGAACGGATCAGCACATTCCCCGAAGATGCCAATGACCCCATCATCGTGCTTGCCGACAATTCAAGCCGGGTAATGGAGATCGTCATTCATGGCGATGTGTCCGAACAGGTTCTGAAACAAGCGGCCGAACGTTTGCGCGACGAATTGCAGATGCTGGACGATATCTCGTTCGCGCGGGTCAGCAATGTGCGGAACTATGAAATCCGGATCGAGATAGACCGCCACACCCTGCGAGCCTTTAACCTGACGCTGGAAGACGTAGCACGGGTCGTGCGGGAAAACTCGCTGGAACTGCCGGGTGGTACGATCGAAACCGATACGATCGCGATCCCGTTGCGCACGGCGGGGCGCAATCTGACGCAGGCGGATTTCGAAAAGATCGTGATCCGCGCCGGGGATAACGGCGCAAAGGTGCTGCTCAGCGACGTGGCAAGGGTGGTTGACGGGTTTGAGGATACCGATCTCGCAGCCTCGTTTGACGGCGATCGCGCGGTATCGGTAAATGTGTTCCGCGTGGGCACAGAACAGATATTGGCGATAGTCGAGCGGGCCACAGCCCATCTTGACCAGTCCTTCCGCCCCAGTCTGGCGGCAGGGATTGATGTAACCGTCTGGCAGAACGAGGCTGAATCGCTGCAAAGCCGCCTTGATCTGCTTCTGGAAAACGCGGTGGTGGGTCTGGCGCTGGTCGTGCTGTGTCTGGCGCTCTTTCTGGACCTGCGCCTTGCCATGTGGTCGGCTGTAGGGATCGGGATTTCCTTTGCGGCGACATTCATCGTCATGGGGTTTGCCGATATCTCGATCAACCAGATCTCGCTGTTTGGATTCATTCTGGCGGTGGGCATCGTGGTAGACAATTCCATCGTGGTCAGCGAACGGGTTTACACCAACGGCCGTGACCGCATGACACCTCTGGAAGCTGCGATCAAAGGGACGCAGCGGGTGGCGGTGCCGGTGATCTTTTCGACGCTCACAACGCTGGTCGCGTTTTCGCCGCTGTTACAACTGCCCGGTACGCTCGGCAAGTTTCTGGGTGACATTCCGATCGTCGTGATCATCGTGCTGACCATGTCGATGTTGCAGGCGCTGCTGATGTTGCCGCGCAATTTGTCTGTGCACGACTTTTCCGAAAATCACCGACCAAATATTGTTCTGCGCGCGGCCAACCTCGTGCGCGGCATCGTCGATAGCGGGATGCAATGGTTCATCCGGGTGCCCCTTGATGCGGTGTTGCGGGTGACGACCTGGGGTTTTGCGATTTTGATCCCGCTGGCGGCGGCGGTCAGTCTGATTGTGTTGTCGGTTGGAGTTCTGGCCTTCGGCTATGTCCGTTTCGAGTTTTTTCCTTCGATCGAGGCAGACCGTGCTACCGCCAGCATTGAGATGACCGACGGCACGACTTTTGCTTTGACCGGGGCCGTCGCCGAAACGATCCGGCGCGCTGCGGTGGTGGCAGGGGAAGAGGTGCAGGCCACATTGCCTGCCAATGCGCCCCCGGTGATCGTGGCTATCAATGTCGTGGTGGGCCAGGGCACAGGCGGGGGCGGCCCCGAAGGCGGTTCGGCCGCCAGCGGCGCGACGCTTGCCAATGTTGTGGTTCGGTTGACCGATCCTGAATTGCGCAACTGGCCCAGCAACGCATTCGAAACCGCTTGGCGGCAGGCCATCGGCGATATTGCAGGTGTGAACCAGCTGACCGTCTCGACCGACCTGATAGGTGCTGGCGACCCGGTGGCCGTCGAACTGTCCCTGTCCGATGGTCAGGATATCACCCCGGTGGTGGCCGATCTGCGTGAACGGCTTGCCGATATTCCGGGCGTTTTCGGCCTGCGCGACGACGATTCCTCGGGACGGCTGGAATACAAGCTGGTTCTCAAGGATGAAGCGCGGCTTTACGGGCTGAGCTTGCAGGATCTGGCCGCCCAGACCCGCGCCGGTTTTTTTGGTGTCGAGGCCACGACTGTGCAGCGCGGCGCCGATAGCGTGGCAGTCGTTGTGCGGTTTCCCAAAGAGGAGCGCAACAGCCTGTCAGACCTGCTGGACCTGCGCATTGCCACGGCTGACGGCAACCTGATCCCGTTAAGCGCCGTGGCGCAGATCGAGGAAGCGGTGGCGCCCACACAGATCCTGCGGCGCGACGGCCGCCAGATCACTACGGTCACAAGTGATCTCGATACGGGCGTCGCTACCTCTGGGCAAGTTTCCGGCATTATCACAGCTGACATAATCCCCGGGCTTTTGGCGCAATATCCGGGCCTGATCGTGAATCTCGGGGGCGAACAGCGCGAACAAGGCGACGCGCAAGCCGCGCTTGGCACCGCGCTCGCGATTGCGTTGTTTGTGATCTATGCGCTGCTGGCACTGGTATTCCGGTCCTATGTGCAGCCCATCGTAGTGATGTTCGCGATCCCGCTCGGCCTCGTTGGTGCGGTGGCAGGGCACTACATCATCGGCATCCCGCTGACGATCCTGTCGGTATTCGGCATAATCGGGCTGGCAGGGGTGGTCATCAACAATAGTCTGGTGATGGTTGACGTTTATAACGAACACATCGGCAGCGGCATGCCGGTCCGCGAAGCAGTAATCAAAGGCACCAAAGAGCGGTTCCGCCCGATTTTTCTGACATCGCTGACCACGTTTCTCGGGGTATATCCCCTTACGATGGAAGCCTCGCTGCAAGCGCAGTTCCTGATCCCACTGGCCGTATCGATAGGCTACGGCGTTCTGTTCGGGACGGCCCTCATCATCCTGTGCGTGCCCGCGCTGTTCATGCTGCAACATTATGCTGTCAACGCAGTAAGCGGCCTTTTTTCCCTGGCGGCTGGGTCCAAGCCAAAACTGCATTCCCCGCCACCGAAACAATCCACCTGATCGATGGCATTGCCAAGTATGACCTGCGCGAAATACGTTTCTCTGCCACGGAGTAGCGCCGATGAAGTTGTTGATCGCAGCGTCCCACGATGTCTTTGCTTCGAGAGCCATTTGCAGCACTTGCCTCCGAAACTGAACCGCGCGTAATTGTATCGTTCGCCTCGAGCAGCGATGTTTATGGCAATTGACCAAATTCCGTTGCTGCTCGAAATCGATCTGTTCAGCCGAATACCCCAACGTCCGCTCCCTGTCCTTTGCGTTGCTGAACGGGAGGAACAACAGACCGTGATACTCCCAGGTAGAGCACAATGTAGGAAACCCGTTCATCGTCCTCTCTTGTCGCTGACCGACCATACCACCGATCCAATGGTCACAAGCGCGCTTCAGATATCACGGGGCCAAAGGAAGTGGGCTTGGTCAGCATCCGTGCCACGCGGTTGTAATATCCCAAGACGAGTTCATCGGCTGCCTGTAACGCCTCTCTACCTACATTATTGCGGCATGTCACATCGGCCATTTCCTTCCCTTCGAAAGGCTTGCGCAGCGGGGCGGTTCTGGCCCTTCGTGCCGTTATTCCAGCTCTCCAAGGTACCGACGCCAGTCGGCTAGATCCGTGATGTCGCGAGCGCCTTCCGTACCCTGAGTCTCGCAGATGAAGCCGTCCACTTTTGCTCCGTCCGCCAGCTGAACTTTCCCGATCCCTAAGGGGGAGGGGATGTTGCACATGAAGCTGCCGAAAGCGGCAAGCGGGATTGCCCACAACTCAACCGCAATCTCGGCCCCTTGACCCGGCGCCACACGTACCAGACCGGGACGATTGGGGGGGCCGCCGGGCAGGGCGTAGAACCTGTAGTCAGCAGATGTCCGGGCCTTGCCGACAAAAACCGCTCCGCGCGCCACAAGATCGCCGTTCAGCGGCAGACCGGACATATGAGCGCCACAGACGGCGATGGTGATTGTGTCGGCCGGTGGTCCAGTCAGAACCGGTTGCTGGACGACAGGCCAATGCGTCGCCCCCATCATCCTGTCGCCTGCTCCTTCCAGCCCTAATGCCACCGTGGCAAGCAGCTGGTCCTGTCCGGCCTTGGCCAGCAGGGTCACACTGCCCGGCCGCCCATCGCTACGGGCGGGTGTCGGCACTGCAATACCGCACATATTCAGCAGGTTAACGAAATTCGTGTAGGTGCCGAAGTTGGCATTGGGGGTGAGCGGATCGTCGTTCAGATCCTGCACAGTGTAGAACGTCGGGATCGTCGGCACACAAAGCAGGTCAATCCCTGCAAGGGCAGGCTCGGCCAGCCGGGCCAGTTCTTTAAGCTTGTAGATCCCCCGAAAGGCATCCGCGGCGCTCAGGCTTTCGGCTTTGCCGATGATCTTGCGGGTGACGGGAAGGATCGCCTCAGGGTCGGACTTCAACAACTTTTCGATCACGGTGTAGCGCTCGGCGACCCAGGCCCCGTCATAAAGCATGGCGGCCACGGCGTAGAGCGGCGCAAAATCGACTTCGGTGATCGCGGCACCAGAGGCGCGGAGCAGATTGACCGCAGCGTCAAAAGACGCAGATTGGACCGCATCACCAAAGAATCTGATGCTTTGTCGGCTGGGAATGCCGATCCTCAGAACCGGCGGCGCTGGGGCGAGGTCGGGTGCGGCAAAGGGACGGGAATAGGCATCGGTCTGGTCGTAAGCGCAGGTGACCTGATAAGCGCGCCACGCATCCTGCACGTTCAGCGCAAAGATCGACACTGTCTCGATGCTGCGGCAGGCGGGGACGACGCCGGTGGCGGACAAGGCGCCCAGACTGGGCTTCAATCCGACGATGTTGTTCAACGCCGCCGGCACGCGGCCGGAGCCCGCAGTGTCTGTGCCAAGAGCCAGCGTCACGATGCCCTGCGCCACCGCCACGGCAGACCCGGCCGAAGATCCGCCCGGCACCATGGCGGCATCAAGCGCGTTCAACGGCGCGCCGTAGGGCGAGCGGACCCCGACAAGGCCGGTGGCAAACTGGTCGAGGTTGGTCTTGCCAATGCAAAGAGCCCCGGCAGCCTTCAGCCGGGCCACGACAAAAGCATCCTCATCAGCCACATAGGCAAAGGCCGGGCAAGCGGCCGTCGTCGGGCAGCCGGCCACATCGATGTTGTCCTTGACCGCGAAGGGCACACCCCAAAGCGGGCGCGACGGATCATAGGGCCCCAGCGCCGCAGCCGCGGCGAGCGCCTCGTTCTGCGGAATGAGCGTAATGAAGATGGCCGGGTCGCCCACCTCTGCAATGCGGCTATATACCTGCGCGATGACCCGTGCAGCGGGTGTTCCGGCGGCATAGGCGGCCTGCAGGGCAGGGATGGTCAGGGCTATATCGGTCAAAGTCTGTCCTTCTTCGCGGCGTGCTTTTGCCTGTGGCAGCGTCCCTATTCAAAGCGCACAATACAAATGCTAATAATTCACAAAAGCGGTGCAAAAAATGCACCGGGCTTCGTGATGGGGATCAATCGTCGGGGGAGGAAATGATGAAACACTTGCAGGATTTTGCCTATATCGAGGCGGTGATGCGGGCCGGATCCATCCGCAAGGCGGCGGATGACATGAACATCACTGCCTCGGCGTTGAACCGGCGAATCCAGCGGTTCGAGGAAGAGTTTGGCTCTGAGATATTCGAGCGCCTGCCGCGCGGTGTGCGGCTGAACCCGGCGGGCGAGCTCTTGGTCCAGCATTTCCGTGCGCAGGTGTCGGATCTGCGGCGGGTCCAAAGCCAGGTTGCCGATCTTTCCGGTATCCGGCGCGGTCATGTATCGGTTGCCTGTTCGCAGGCATTGATCCCCTATTTCATGCCCGAGCAGATTGCCCGTTACCGCGAAAGCCATCCCGGCGTGACCTTTTCGGTCAGCGTCCGCGACCGCGAGGCTGCGGAACGCGACCTGAGCACGTTTCGCAGCGATATCGCGCTGGTGTTCGAGCCGGTGCTGCTGGTCGATTTCGAGGTGCTGATGTCGGTACCGCAGACCATCCATGTCGTGATGCGCGACAATCACCCGCTGGCGGCGCACAGCGTGCTGCGGCTGCGCGAATGTCTCGACCATCCTCATGTCGTGCCAAGCCGCCACTATGGCGTGCGCCATCTGCTCGATGTTGCCGCCGCGCGCGGAACCCGTGCGATTGCCCCGGTGGTTGAGGCGGACTCCTTCGACTTCATGCGCCATTATGTGCTGCACGAAGATGCCATCGCCTTCCAGATTCCGATCGGGCTGAAACTCTGGCCCGGATCGGGCATGGTCATGCGGCCATTGTCCAGCCGCGATGTCCCCGCTGGTAACCTCCTGCTTGGCCAGATGCGGGGGCGGACCCTACCCGTCGCATCGGCACGATTTGCGCAAACTCTGCGGCTTGCTCTCGAAGCACTGGCCTGAGTTCGGGCCCTCGACTGCTGCATTTTTTGCACCACTCTTGCGAAAAAATAGCAGAAGTCAGAAGCGATGGAACAACCTAACCTGTGAATCAGGACCAAATCCGATGGCCGCTACAGGCCGGATAGCCTTGACAGGAGCGACCTCAATGAATGATTTCAGGTAACTCCCAAGCACCCCAGCCGATAACGGGTTTTTGTCAGTTTGATTTGGGTCTCCTTGGCCATTGGGCGCCTTAATTTTTGTGTGTGGTCGGAATTTCATGGCGCTGTGATGATTTCT
>Ga0105050_10007556_pt1 | contig 12932 bp, 15 predicted proteins | sample FRY01_FD_78088 | JGI IMG/M metagenome (GOLD analysis project Ga0105050, IMG submission 78088) | Freshwater microbial communities from Lake Fryxell liftoff mats and glacier meltwater in Antarctica - FRY-01 | ecosystem: Environmental > Aquatic > Freshwater > Ice > Glacier meltwater ... | reverse complement strand
CGATCTTGCCCGTCGCGGCGTCGAACAACACTGTGCCCATGTTGGGAATCTCAACCGCGCTGAAGCGCCCATCCGGACTGCTGGCGAGCACACGGGCCGCTGCGCGTTTCTCCTCGCTCAATCCATCCAGCAGCTGCTGGCCGGCCCTGGCGCTCGGGGCGCTGTCTAGCAAGGCCAATTCTTCCGCGCTGAACTGCTGACGGCCGGCGGCGGCGTCCCGCTGAAATTGGAAATCTCGGAAATTGGCGTCGTTCAGCGCCGCTTGTTCCTGCTGCCGCCGCTGGCTGCTGGCGTCGATCTGCCGTTGGGTCAAGTCGAACGCCCGGTTCGCGTTGGCGTCACGCAACGCCTGATCCCGGTTCACGCGCGCGGCGCCGGTGATCGAGCGTTTCACGCCAATGCTCCCGGCGTCGAACTTCTCCAGCTGCTCCGGCGTCAGGTAGCCCTCGGCCTGGTACTGCACCGCGTCTTGCGTGAGCAGGTCGATCTCCGCCTGAGTCGTGCCGATTGTCCGGATTCCGCCCGCGATCCCGGCGCCGAACGAAGAAAGGCCCTGCTGCAAGAGCTGGCCTTGTTGATCTGAGACACTCACGTTGATTGGCATGGCGCGTAAATATTAAGGTAAGCCGGTCGGCGGTTTCGCCCGGCGGGGGCCGCCCAGACGGGAAAGCCGTCGTTGCTCCTTGATCCATTCAAGATCACGGCGACGCCAGGCGCGTTCGATGTAATCGAGCAACGGTGAATCGATGACGGGGATGACAGGCAGTTCAGTCATAGCATCCGACCAGTTCGAGTTCCTCGGTTTCGTCGACCAACGGGACCGGGACCGGGTCCGGATAGTTCGTCGGCGTCTCCGGTTTCTCTGGCGTGAAATAGTCACTGCCCGTCAGCAACGGTGTGTCGACCCAAAAATCTTTCCCTCTTCGATTGATTAGTCGCCGATGGTACTTCGGGCAATCCACTTCAGCCGGGCCCTTCGGGTCCATGCAGGCATAACAGGCGCGCTGCCAGTCCGGGTTGTAGCCGATGTCGTCGTGGTTGGCGCCTTTCCCTACATTGTAACGGCGATTATCCACGTCGATCTTCCGCGCGCGGATGTATTCCCAAACGTCTTCGTCCGTCCAGTCGCGCAATGGGAACACGCCAGTCAACCCGTCCTCGGTCGTCACGGCGTATGTGTTCAACGGGATTTTCCCAAACACCGGATCGGTGTCTGTGTTCTTGTGGCCGATCAACACGCAATCGAAAGCCGCGGTCACAACGTGGGCGCGCGGCTGGCTGCACCAGTCCACCCCGCAAACCCATTCTTTGCGTTTCAGGTCGTAGGGTAGATCGACCACGTCGCGCGGGATGTCGATCGTGCTGCCGTTGAGCATGTACCGCGCCAGCGTGTTCACCTGTCCTGTCCTGGCGTTCTTGTAAAATAGCGCCTGGGACGGCGCCCAATCGAAACAAGTCAGCTTGTACTTTGCGATCATGTCGGAAGCGAAAACATTGGTGCGCGGCCGGAACGGATCGCGCAGAAAGATCACCGGAATCCGCAGTTCAAGCTCAAGCTCATGAAGCACCCCCAGCAACGCCATGGAATCTTTTCCAAAACTGCACAGGAACGCCGGGCGCGCGTATGTCTTGATCACCTCATTAATCATCAAGATGGCCTCGGCACGGCGTTGTGTGAGTTGCGTCGTCATCATGATTAGTAATGGGTATGCCCGCGCTTGCGGTGGTGCATCGCCTCAAGCTCGCCGCCAACGGCTCTAATAACGGCGCGGCGAACGGCTTGAGTCCGGAATGAACGGCAGCTTGTTATATCCAAAAAAAACTGGCGGACATTCGGCGCGGCATGAAAGGCCAGGTGACTGGTTGTGATCAGCTGGATACAGGTATATCCATACTCGGCGCCTTCCGGCCGTCCGAACAATTCGATCACGGGCGGGCCGTGCGGTTCCATACCGATAATCCCTGGCAACTCCGCGGCCAGGTTCTCCAGCAACAGCCCATCGCGCAACCTGGACGCGTCGCAGTTCACAAAGTCGAAGGTTTTTGTGTGTGCCCAAACGTTATTAATGATGGTTGCCATATCGTTAGAATGCAATCAATCCGCCAACCAACGCGCCGCCGATCTGCCCGCCCGCGCTGAGCAAGCCGCTGGTAAGCCCGGCGCGCCGGTTCCCCGAAAGAGTCTGAAGGGCCAACTGAACCTCTTGGTCGAGGCGCTGTTGTTGGAATGCCAGATCGGTTCCCTGGAAATCGACGCGTGCCTCGCGATCGAGCCCGGCTTGACGGTTTGTGTTCGCCAGTTGCTCGCGTTGGAACGCCAGCTGCTGGTCGGATAAGTTTCGCTGCGCGGCAAGCGCAAACGATCCCTGCACGAGGTTGCTCGCGTTCTGCGGGATCGCCAGAGTCGTCGGGCTGAGGCTGCCTCCGGCCCGGCTCGGCGCTTCGAAGAACCGGCGGAATGGGTCGAAATTGCGGTTCACTTCGCTCAGCGCTTGCAGCCCGAAGCCGCGTTCGGCGCCTTCGCGCGCGTTCGTCCCGGCATCGATTGCCTGGGCAAAGCTTTGACGCTGGTTGAGGCGGGCATCGGCGAACTGCTGTCGGTTTAGAACCTCGGCGAAAGCTGCCGGAGAGCTGTTCAGCAGGCCGCGCGCCGCGAACCCGCCGCGCGCCGCCTGCTGGCTGGCGCGTTCGTCCGCAGGCGATAGCTGGCCTTGCAACTGCAACCCTGTCAGGGCCTGGCTTGACAGCTCCGTTTCGATCTCGCTCGGCCCCAGGCTGCTCGCCTGGCCCAGCACGCCTTGCAGCAGCTGCTCTTGTTCCGGACCGTGCTCGCGCAGCGCCTCACGGAACGCCGGGAAACCCCTGTTCAACTGCCGTGTCTCCTCGCGCGCACGAGAGCCCGCCGCCCGCGCCTCGGCCCGAGTCAACTCGGGCAATAGCTCCGCGATCAACGCCGCATCGAGCCGCGCGATGCCCGGCGCATTCTGCGCGTATGCGTTTGAAAAACTGCGTATCGAAGTTGGCATGGTCGCGGAATTTTATTCGGTTAAACTCATACGAGGATTTCCATGGCCGTGATGCTGGACAGGGACCGGGCACTCGTATCCGCGTCAGTATCCGACGAGCCCTGGTTGATGAATCCGGCCGCGGCGGCGCGCATTCGCCAACGCACCGAATAGGTGATCGCTTGCGTGGTCGCGGGCGAGTCGATGTACAAGACCGCCTCGGGCCGCGGATGCGTCGCATCCAGCTGGCGGATCGAGCCGGTGACTCGCTCGCGGCTGGTCCCAACCTGGTCGCCGAGGGCGATGTAAGACGTGTGCCGGTTCCAATTCCCGGCAAAGGTCACCGTGCTGGCGTTGGCGACCGTCGCAACGATCTCGTCGCCGACCAGGAACGCCTGGCTGTCCACCGTCCCCGCAACGTTAGCCACCCAAAACTGATTCACGGTGGCTGCGCCGGCGCCGGGAAACACGCCGCTGCTGGCGTCCCAGTTCCCTTGACTGCTCAGTCCGGTGTCGGACACGTCCCGGTGATAGCGGAAATAGAGGCGGTCGCCGCTCGCTTCCAGGTGGAGGCTCGCGAAAAGAACGATCCGGCTCGCGGTCGACTTCGGCGTGATCGTCACGCTGATCCCGGCTATCCCCGCATAGGTGTTTCCTGTCGTTGTACCTGAATCGGTTTTGTTCGCTGTCTTCACGTCGACCAGACCGCTTCGTTTCACCCAAATTCCGCTGGCCAGGCAATCGAAAATCCCGCTCGCCGTGTGCCATTGCGCGCCCGGGAGATACCCTTTCGCCTCGGTATTCGCCGGTCCCGGGTCCGAGGCCTGGAACATCTTGCTTGCCGCCGCCAATACGTTCAGCTCTCCGGCAGGCTGGACCAGGTTCGTGACCGTCTCGGCAATCTCCAGCTGCGCCAAAGTGTAGCGCAAATTCTTGCTGGCAGTATCCAGATGGCCGGACGGCGCCCGCCAGTAAATCGTGAACCCCTTCTGGATGTTCACCACGGCGCTGCCGTCGATCACCTGACTGACCCTCGTCCAGCCGCTGCCAGCCGTGACGATCGCCTGCGCCACGCTCGTGTCGTTGACCGCGCTGCTCGGATCGTCTTCCGTCGCGCAAACGTCCAGCCTGCATAGCAAGGTCAGGTCGTCCTCCGTCTGGTTTTTTAGATAGATGCTCGCTACGAAATTCCCGCCCCGGAACTGGGAAGCGATCCGCGCCGGAATGAACTGCCCAAAATCGACCGTCGTGACGCTCGTCGCGCCGCTTAGTTTCGCGCAATACCGCGCCTTGTAGTCGTCGACGCCAGTCACAGGCGCGTCCTCCAGCTTGTCGTACGTGATCGCCGCGCCCGCCGGGGTCGCGTACCAACCGGCCGCGTTGTAAGCCACGGCGGCGATTGCCGGGCTGACGCTGCCCGCGGCCCAGCGTTCCCCGGTAAACGATGGGTTCAGAAAAAAGTTGTTCCCCCGAATCGCCGCGGCCAGCGGCCCGGTCACTGACGGGATGTCCAGCTGATCCTCGCCGATTGAGTTGTCGTCGACCACTACCGCCGGGGTCGCGGTCTGATTCAACTTGGTGTCGTCGATCGCTTCCGCGTTCCAGGTTTTACCCGGTGTGACTGTGCAACTTCCGCCTGCCATTAGAGTGTCGGTTCGTGAAAATTAGGTTGAAATCGCCTTCAAATTCGGGCGACGCTTCGCTTCGGTCTGCGCCAGCTTCAGGGCGCAGTAACCTTGATTCGTGGTAATCTCAAAACTCACGTGCCGCCCGTAACTGTTCAGCGGAAACGCGGCCTGCCAGGTCTGTTTGCGCGCCGGGATGACCGGGCTGACTGTCGTCATGGCGTCGGTTGTCAAGATGGCGTAATCCTGGCGACCCGGCTTTGCGTGCGTCGCAGGGTCTGTGATGTCATGCGTGCCCTGGCCATGCCGGTTGTAGACGGTCCGCGACCTGGTCAGGTTTGTGGTCAACGTCCGCGCCTCGCCGATGCCCTCATTCAGAGCCTGGATCGTGAGACGCGGGTTATGTGTCTCGAACTCAAACAACGCATGTTGTTGCCGCTTGATCTCGTTGCTCTGGCAAACGTAGCCACGGGTCCGCACAAGCCCGGCGATCTGGTAGATCGTCCCGCCGATCTCATCCTCCAGACCCTGGTTCATCGCGTGAATTTTGCCGTTGACGAAGTCCAGCAAAAAGGCCGTCTTCCGGTTGCGCAAATCGGTGACGTGGAAGCGCGAAATATTGAGCCCGGCGCCGGCGTCGAAGGTGTCGTAACCCTGCCACTGGCTGGTGGTCGTGTCATAAACCAGGATGGCGTTATTCACGGTCGCGCCATCCAGCGGCACGGCCAGGTAGTAGAACCGGCCATGCGTCAGGGCGCACGCCGCGTCTGCATAGAGCCAGTTGATCCGGTCGATTGTCGGCTGGATCGCCCGCGACACCGGCGTCTCCTGAACAATCATTGAATTCTCCACCGTCTCGCTTAGCCGATGGACTCCGGTCGCGGCGAGCCAGAAGACATCGCCGCCCACTGTGCTGACACTGTAGCGCGCCGCGCAACCGACCTCGGAGTTTACTACTTCCGCGCTTGTCCCGGTAAGATCGCCGATGGCGCCTGAGATCCGATGGATGCTTTGGTCTTTAAGGACCAGGAGCGATTCCCTCCGAAACGGCTGTATTGCCACGATCGCGTCGTCGTCGCCCTGGTTGATCCGCAAAACCTGTAGGATCGGGTCGTAGCGGGTGTAGTCCAGCAGATCCGAAACCGCGATGTAATCGCGCGATTGCTTGACCCAGACGCGACCGCCGAATACCACGGCGATGTCGCTGTTCGGAATCGGCGCGGTGTAGTCGCCGCTACTGGTCGCCACGATCGGCTGAAACGCTCCGCTCGGTGTACCGTCCCACTCCAATGGCGTGTCGTCGGCTTCCGTCCCGCGAAACAATAACACCTTATCGAAGGTCTGCACCAGGCTGCACGCCTTCGTGATCGTGACGCCTGCCGGCAACGCGACTTTGCGCGCGGGTGTCGTCAAGTCCGCGAACTGCCAGACGCCATCGGCGACGGCCAACAACATCCATTCGCGACCGTTCGGGTTCGAGAAGCCTCCCGACCCGTAGATGGTTGTCGTTCCGCCCGTCGGGTTGAAGTGGACTGGCGTCGTCAACCCTTTGCGGGTCGATGCAGTGCTGGAATCGAACCGCTGATTGATCGCTTTGCTCACCAGTCCCGGACCCAGCAGCTGCTGGTTGATTTCCGAATAAGCGGCGCCTGTCCGCAACAATCCAGGGTCCAGCTCCTCGTTCACGCCGATGAACCCGGTATCCAGGTCTGCACGAATTTCTTCATTGGTTTCGACTCTGAAGCGTGGCATGGTGTCAAGGTGTCAGGAAACTGGCGATGGCGGCATCCACCTGGGCGACGGTCGACGCCGGCGCGCCTTGCAGCTTCAGCAATTGTCGGGCCATGACGGCGTTCGCGAGCCGTTGCTTTTGCGGCTGGAGCAGTCGGGTTCTGTCGGCATTTCCAAGCGATGCCAGAAGTTCGGCGATCTGGCTGTCGATCAAGGATTGCTCGGCCTGTTCAGCCGCGGTCTCGGCAGCGCGGCGGGCGTCCGCGGCGGAGCTTTCGGCAAGATGCGCGCTCTCTTCTGCTGCTGTCAGTGTGACGGTTTCTCCGTTTACTAATCGGGTAAGTGGCATGATCGTGCTGCTAAGTTACGGTAATCCCCCAAAGTGAGACGGTTCCACTCGTGATGTTGCCCGAGTCGAACAACAGCCTGAACCCATCGATGGCGACGCCTGAGTCGTGCTCGCCAAAAAAGCCAACATTGGCTGCCACGCCGGTGCTTCTGATGTAGCCCAGTTTGGCGGTACAGAGTGTTCGGGACACCGCACGCGGGAGGTAGAAGACCACTTCGCCACTCACCCCAACTTCGTTCGCCGCGACGCTTCCGACGGCGGCGGTGGCCTGCCACGCGGTTGCGCCAGCAGCCGTTAAGTTGGTCGCGCTCAGGACGCGATCGTATTCGTAATTGGTCCCAGCGTCGAACGCGGCGGCGGCGCTGACGCGCATCAACAGAGCGGCGCCATCCGTGGCGGGCAGGAGCTTATCGAAAATCAACTTGTAATGACTGTGCGTGGAACCGAGCGCGGTGAAATCGATTGTAGCGCTCGCGCTCGCGGTTTGGACGGTCCCGATCTGTTTCCAGCCGCCGCCGGCCAAACTGTCGACATATGCTTTGATACTTTGCTGGGTCGCCAGTTTGGTGGCTGAGTCGCTCACCATCGTATCCTCGTCGACCACAAATGCCATGACCGCGGTCGACGCGTCAGTATTCATGACAGCGCCGGCTGCGTCCACGTTGGCGGCGTCAGTAACATCGGCGCTCGCTTCGATCCCGGCCAGCTTGCTCACCGCCGCATCGGTGTAAGCGTTGGTGTCCGACTCGGCCTCGTACGCCGTCTTGATCTGCGCACCGGTCTGGTCGGCGGTCGCGCTCGCTTCGATCCCGGCCAGCTTGCTCACCGCCGCATCGTTGTAAGGGTTGGTGTCCAACTCGGCCTCGTACGCCGTCTTGATCTCCGCACCGGTCTGGTCGGCGGTCGCGGCCGTCTCGATCCCATCGAGCTTTGTCGCGTCGGCCGCCAGATTCCTGTCGGCGACAATCGCGTTCAACTTGGCCAGGGTATCGATCTCCGTCGGGTCGAACGTCGTCTGCACCCAGACCGCCGCCGTGGCGGTCGCGTCCAGGTTGCGGTAAGCCTCCCTGGGGTTCGCACTGACATTGACCCAGAGACTGCCGATTTCGAACACGCCATTGCCGGACGTGTTCGCACTGTCGTCGTTCACTCCGGGCGCCGCGTCGCCGTCCAGCTTATTGACAAAGCCGCCCGCGCTGGCCGCCGCGCTACCGCTGCCGCTGCTGTGGAATCCGCCTCCAAATTGAAAACTCATGTCGGTTATGTTAGTCGGTTTCTAGACTTGCGTCGTGTGGACTTCCGCAAACAGGTCGCTGGCCCCGATCACGGTCTTGGTCGCCGCCGTGCTACTGCCGACTAGCACGACGCCGGTAGCGATCGCCAGCGGGAACGTCCTCGCGTAGCTGTCTCCCGCCAGGATCTTCACCGGCGGAATCACCGGAACCGACGCGTCGGCGGGCGCGCTCGCGGCGTCGTAGATTTGCAAATACACCGTGGCGGCGCCTGTGTTCGTCACAGACATCCCCAGGATCAGGCACGGCCCGGCCGCGACTTGCGCCAGGACTTCGGCGAACGCCCCGGTGAAGTGCGAGGTCTTGACCGTGGTCGCGCCGCGCGATTGAAAGGAAATTCCAGGATTGGTTTCAGTGGCCATAGCGGTATAGCGGTATAACTTATTTAAGTGTTTTCAAATCGGCCTTTATCTCGGCCAGGTTGTCGGAAATCGTTCGAAGCCGCACGTCCATCACGTCCATGTAATATACCCGATCGGCATTCTTGAGGGAGCGCACTTTGTTCTCCAGCATAATCTCGCGGTCGGAGTTGTGTTCCATCGCCTGGACCGTGACCCAGCTTCCCCACGCAATAACGAACGGGGTCAGCACGGTTATCACTTTCATGCTTAGCTCCCAAAACTTCGGCATGGTTTCAGCTATCGTCGATTTCAAGGCGTCGTTCATTTTTATCGAAAACTAATACCTCGGGATTACTCTCAATGCGCTCGCGTCGGGTGCGATTTTGAATCCGGCTGCGGCCCGATGCCCGCCTCCGCCGAACTCTTTGGCGACCGCGCTCACGTCGAAACCGTCCCGGCTCCGCAAACTATATTGCGTCGAGCCGTCGCCGTTGATCCACCACACCACGCCGAACGGCTTGCCGGGCTCGGCTTTCAGCAGCGCATCGGCGGTTTCGGACGGGTAAACGCAGCCGTTCACCGCAGGGACTTTCACGCCGCCAACGTCGAGCCAGTGGCGGGCCTTGACGGCGGACTCGACCTTTGCGGCCTTGATCTTCAAAGCGATCGCCCCATCGTTGATCAGCCGCGGCAGTTCCTCCCGCCAGTGGCCGTAAAGAATATCGTAGTGGTTGAACTCGCGCAGCTCCAGGCTCTGCAGCGCTTCGTTGACCGGGTTACTGTGCTTCATGTCCCATTTCCACAGGTCGCGGTCTTGAATATATAGCAGAATCTCCGGGATTTTGTTCAGCCCTCCGTGGAAATATTTCCAGGCCAGCACGGCGCCGCTCTGGGAGCCGTCGAAAGTTAGCTGGATATTCTCCGGCTTGCCGGGCCAGTCTGTGGCGAGATCCTGCTCGGCGGTCTGGTGATGATCGATCACCTTGACCCGTTCATGGACCCGCGCCAGGGCTGTCAGCTGCTCACGCGGGTAACTGAAATCTAAAATATACACCGGCCCGGTCCCATCGATCGCGGGGACGGGCCTGCCGTAGCTCACCGGAATGAACGTGGTTTCATGGCGCCCTAAAGACCGGCTCGCGGCCCAGGCGGCGCCGAACCCATCCACGCAATTTGCGTGATACAATACGGTGATTCGTTGGTGGCTCATGATTTGTTCTTCGGGGCTGGTTTTGCCCGCGCTTGTTGGGGTGTCACCGGCGTTATTTGCGCGTCCAGTTTCGGCCCGCCGATCCGTTTGGCCCCGTCCTCGAAGCCTTGCGCCACCATCCAGAGGCCGGTCAGCAGCTTGATGATCTCTTGCGCATCCTCCGGACTGATGCCGCCCGTCTGCGACAAGAACATCGCCAAAACGTTACCTGCTAACATGATCCAGAATTTCCGGCTCTTGAGACGGTCGGACTGGAGCACGGCCGTGAGCATATTCAGAAAGTTGTTGACCATGTTGATTTTGGGGGCTCCAACACCTGCCCACCGCCGCTCGGAAAACCTAACTAAACGAGCGGCGGCGGGCTTTGGCATTGCGATGTGCGTGGTGGAATTGGTGTGCGGCGCTTACAGCGCCGCGAGATCGATCACGTTCAGCAGGATCTCCAGGGCGCCGGCGGTGATGTCGCTGGCTGCGCCGGTGGACGATTGGGTATTGAGCCGGAACTGCAGCACGTCGCTTGAAGTTCCGTGACTGCCGACCAACGTGGCGGGCGCGCCGCCCGCGGCAGCGAGCTTCAGCCCGGCCGTCGTGACGGACACGGAGGTGATGAAGTTGTTAGGGTCGCCGTCAGTGCCGAGTTCTGCCAGCAGCGTTCCATCGGTCGCGAACGCCGTCGTCACGTCGATTGCGACCTTGTCGATCAGGAACCGGGTCGGGGTGTCGCCCAGCGCCACGCTGACGGTGTCGCCATCCGTGGTCCAGTCGGCGTTGTTCACATCCGTGAAATCCACCACGGCTTTGAGGTTGAAGCCGGTCGCGGCCTGCTCTTCAAGCGAGAGCGGTGTCAGCGTCGCGGCGAGGGTTGCGGTTTGGTCTGCCATATCGGTATTGGTGTAATGTTAGAGTATTTGGATTGGTTATCGTGAAATTGAAATGGTTCGGTACTGGCCGCTCTGGAGCTGGATACGATCCGCCTCCCGAGTGAGAACGTCGAGCATTGCCGAATCCGGCAGCTGCGCCGTGGTGTGCTGGCCCTCGCTCTGTAGTAATAGCGCGTAGGCGCCATTCTTGACCGCCTCGGCCAGCATCTTGAGGCAATCGAGCTTGTCCCATTTTGCGGGCGTATCGACAGGATCCTCGCCCGCGATCGTCGTCGCGTTGGCGGTGTAGCATTCCCCTGTCGTGGGATAAAAAATCTTGTCTCCGGCAGCGTAGGCGGCGGCGGCGGCGAATTCGGTCGACGTGAAGACGGGCGGATGCGGTCGATAAACAACATAGACCTCGGCCGCAGCGTAAGTTGTCGAGAGGTAGATCCCGTCCGGCGCAACGCTGAACGGGATCCGGCGCGGGCTTGCGCTGAGTCGCGGATCGTTCACACAGACGTTGAACCAAGTTTCCACCTCGGTTTTGCCCGCCTGATTCCAGGCGATGAGTTGCGCCACCGCAGTCCGGGCTTCCACGACGACTACATCGGGCCACTCGTAGAATTTCCAGGCCGCCTCGTAGCTGGTATTGATAAAGTCCGTCACCGTGGCTGCCTGCGTCACGCTCAGGTTGCTGATGTCGTCCCCAGGATCGCCGCCGGATCGCCTCCACACAGAGTGGAGGACGCTCTCGAAAGTGACTGTCTTCGCTGCCATTCAAGTCTTTCCTTTCCCTGACGATTAGTTCAGCGCCGGGTTCAGTGGTTTGCCCCACCGGTTGAGGACCGTCAGCCTATGCGCGCCGCGGCATTTGACACGCGCCTCGGGGTTGTCACGTGCAAATTCACGTCGGAACTGCGCGTCGTTCCAGCAGTCGTAACCGAGCCGCTGGCCCCAATAATGGTAGGCGGTCGGGTCGATCGACAGCGTTCGCTGCCCCAGGCCGTCAATCGCGGCGTACTCGACCTTGTCGGACGCCTCCGCGATTCGCCTCTGACGCGCCTTGCTCAATAGCATCTGCACCTTCGCGCGATCGACCAGCAGCGAGCATAGGCTGTTCGCTGTCTCCGGGTCGAGCGTATCGAGAATGCCGTCAAACATGGGTGGGCAGATTTGGCTTGGTCAGGTAAGGGCTCCCCGGCCTGGCGGCGTTAAGCCGTTGGGCCGGGGAGCTGTTCACCGTCGTGGATTGCTGGGTGAGATTGGTTGGTTGGTTGGATTAGGTGGATCAGGAGGTAGCGGCAAACTTGCCTCCACCGAGCGGGTTCTCGTAGACAAGCGCTCCGACGGCATCGACGTAGCCGCGCGGACCCCCGCCTTTGTCTTCCAAACGGAAGCTTCCTGCATCCCGCAACATCCGGATCTTGTAGCGGTTAGGGTCGAGCACGTAGCCGCGCCGCGTCGTCCCGGAAGTCGTGCCCGCGTCATCGGCGCCGTAGGCGAGCCAGTTTGACGCGTGCAGTTCCAGCGTGCCGAAGTCGCCCTCGTACACGTCGACCGTGGCTACGACCTTTTTGGAGGCCCCATCTTGGTTGAAGCTGCGAATCGCGGCGGTTTCGCTTACTACGCCGGTTTGCAACACGGTCAGATCGGTGATCCGTCGCTTCAGCTTTGTTCCAACGAGGAACGTGTAACGCATGTTTTGACCCGTCTGAGTCCAAACACTCTCCAGCACGTTGTTGACGATTGTCTCGGTTAGAGACGCCATCGCCGTGCTGTCGATGCTGGCTGACGGGGTACGGTACGCCGTCGGAACCGGCAGGTGACCTTGGGCGCTGTTGTTGATCCACGAACCCAGGGACCGGGTGTGGTAACTGTCGGTTCCGTCATCGTCCTGACTGTCGTTGTCAGAACAGAACGTCGCCTCCATGTCGCGCTTGACCTCGACAAGACAGTGGGCGATCGCGCCCGCCATCTCGCTTTTCAGCCCGGCGGGATCCGAAAGGTTCTCGGACAAATCCGAAACCTGCCACGAGTCCCGCCATTTCTGGACACGAGCGTGCAAGCGCTGACGGTTCGCCGCCTTGTTGTTGAAGCTTGTCACGTCGACGCCATCGACGACGCCGGTGGTACGCGGGTCGCGGTAGGAATCGACTTGGTAGCTGAAATCGGAGTTCTTCAGCTTGGGGCCTTTCGGCGCCATGCTGGTGAACGGAGTCGAATGAGCGTCGACAATCGCGATGACGTTAGACAAGTCTTCGCGCTTGCCGACCTGATTGGGTTCGGTTAAAAGAGCCATGAGAGTATAAGTTAGTAATGGGTTCATTTCTTCTTACCTGGTTCGGAATTGACTAACTTTTTGCGGGGTCGATTCTTCTCAAAACACTTAACAACTTCAGGCGGCGGCGCCCATCTCGATCAGCTTTGCCAGGTCGTCGACCGAGCCGCTCTCGCGGAAGCGTTCACGCGCCTGGCTGGCGTCCGCGTCTCCGCGGCTCGTCGTCCGGGAGGCAGGG
>Ga0105050_10007555_pt1 | contig 12932 bp, 14 predicted proteins | sample FRY01_FD_78088 | JGI IMG/M metagenome (GOLD analysis project Ga0105050, IMG submission 78088) | Freshwater microbial communities from Lake Fryxell liftoff mats and glacier meltwater in Antarctica - FRY-01 | ecosystem: Environmental > Aquatic > Freshwater > Ice > Glacier meltwater ... | reverse complement strand
GAACTGTGGATCTGACGCTTCTTGACTTGACTCATTTTAGGTAACCCTTTTGATTCAGGGCTACAGCTTAAACTACTGTCTCAAATCCCGGGTCCACTATACAATCAATGTCGCGCTGCTGTCTACTTTTAGAGCCACCACCCAAAAGAACAATGATTTCTACACCATCTTTTGCTAAATATATTCGTCAACCGGCTCCGTAATTGATTTTGTATTCACCAATACCTCGAAACCACTCAACATTAGATAGGTTGCCCTGCTGCATTCGGTACTTAGCAGTCGCCACTTTAGCCGCGACAATAGGCTCAAGCCCTGCGAACCATCGAGCATAAGGACTTTCACCGTTATCGAGCAGTAATTCAAGGACTTTAAGACACATGCCAAATAGTAACATATATGTATACGATAGTTTTGGTAACTAACGATATAGCGCTCATCATCAAACGGCTCTACACAAAAATTTCCGATAAATGAGATCGTGCTTTAATCGATCAACCATCAGCCCAAACAGGATCGAATACTCATGTCCATCACCCTTTACTCTGCAACAGTTCCCGTTTTCAAACAGATCCTTTTAGCACTGAGTGACGTACTCAAAAAGGGGGAAGAACACGCACAGAACCGTAAATTTGATCCCGTCGTCTTGCTTCAGTCACGCCTGTTTCCAGACATGCTCCCACTCGTGCGTCAGGTACAGATCGCGTGTGATTTTGCCAAGAGCGTGCCTGCACGTATCGCAGGGGTCGAGGTAGCCGCCTACGAAGACAGCGAACAAAGCTTTGCCGAACTACAACAACGCATCGCCAAGACGCTAGCACTCATTGATGGCATGACAGCCGAACAACTGAATGGCAGCGCAGTCAAAGAAGTTGTTTTACGTCCAGGCACCCCAAAAGAGAAAACGCTGACTGTTGAGGACTATGCTCTGAAATACGGTATGCCGCAGTTTTTCTTTCATGTCACGACCGCCTACAACTTACTGCGTCACAACAGCATCGAAATCGGCAAGAAAGACTACATGGGATCCTACTAACTTCTATTGAACTCAATGACAAAACCCCACGACAGTAGCGAAAAACTAAACGCTACCGCAAATACCACTACTTGGGATCTTGCTGGCGTGACGCTATTTCGCACGCTCGGTTATGTCGTGGGTCTGCCGAGTTTCATCGTCGGCACCGCGGTCTTTATGCTTGGCTTTGCTGTGATGGACACTGATATTCTAAATATCGCCTGCATCCTGTACAGCCTTGCACTGGTTGCGATCGGCGGCCGTCCAGTTTTGCTACGACTGAACCCTAAAAACGAGATGGAGGCCCTCAAAATCGCAAGCCTCTCCATACTCGCAGGCGCTTTATTTTACGGACTGCTGCTCGCCATACTGATGGCGATTGGTTTCAAGATGCTCTAGGGAAGCAACATCACTGAGACTCTGGCTGCTTATCAGCCAATTGAGTGATGACCAGTCCCGCCACGAGCAAGCTCACTCCAATGAGTTTTTTCAAGCTAAACGGACGAATCGCAGCACCAAATAGACCATAGTGATCAATCGCAACAGAAACTAAAATTTGTGACGAAACGGCACAAATAATGAAATTAGCGACGCCGATTCGTGGCGCTAACAATGTGGCTGTAATCACATAAAAACCAACAATGAATCCACCTAGATAGTCGATGAGCCTGACGTCTTTAAGCGAACTTAGCTGAGGTAAAGACTGCGTCAACAGTAGCGCACAGGAGAGGCAAAATAAAAATCCCACTCCGAACAGAATCACCGGCGCATGCAGTGGCTCACCGATTGCACGTCCAAGCCTGGCGTTGAGAATCACCATAAAGGGAATGAGTGCGCCAGCCAGCCCTGCCCAAATTAATAACCTTGCTGAAATCAACGTTTGCCTCTGCAAAATGAATCCTGGAAGTCAATCATCCAAAGCAGCCCGCACCACTGCTTCAGGAGTAATGCCGAAATGCTGATAAAGCGCTTCTGCTGAGCCAGATAAGCCAAAATCACTCATGCCGACAAATATACCCTGACTCCCCAGATATCGCTCCCAACCGAATTTAACCGCAGCTTCTACCGCCACGGTCTTGGTTCCTGGGCATAGCACTTGATTGCGATACGCCTCTGACTGCTTGTCAAATAATTCCCAACAGGGCATGGAAATCACCGCTGTAGATAGACCTTTAGCCTCCAGCATTTCGCGGGCTTTCAAGGCGATCTCAACCTCGGAACCCGTTGCAAGGAGGGTCACCTGACGCGGCAGAGACTTCCCTTCAATCAAAATATATGCACCGCGCGATGAAAGATGGGTCGCAACCGAATGCGAGCGTAGATGAGGAAGGGCTTGTCTGGAAAAAATGAAAGATACCGGACCTTGCTTATAAGAGAGCGCCACCTGCCAGCACTCCACCGCCTCAACCGCATCTGCGGGACGCATGACGAGCATGTGCGGCATGGCACGCAACGATGCCAAGATCTCGACAGGCCGATGTGTCGGACCATTCTTTCCGATTCCGATCGAGTCATGACTGAACACGAACTTGACGGGTAATTTCATGAGTGCGGCATTGCGCAAAGCCGGACGCATGTAATCTGAAAACGCCAGATACGTCACACTCACAGGGATGGTACCGCCGTGGGCCGCCATGCCATTACACATAGCGCCCATCAAGTGTTCGCGTACACCACAATGAATATATGCGCCGCGCTGATCCGATGCAGTAAAGGCATGCAAACGTCTTTTATGATCAGTGGGCGCCTCAAGATCGGCACAGGCGACAATGCGTTCGGGCAAATAATCTGTCATGCAATCATTGATCGCCGCAGATAAATTGATACCACCACGTGGAGGCTCAGCAAGAAGCCTCTCTTTAAGTTCATCAAGTGCCTGCTCAAGCGTTGCGGGCAACTCCCCTCGCATCACACGTTCAAATTCAGTTCGCGCTTCTGTTGGCAGTGCGGCGAGACGTGCCACCCATTGCGCCCTGGCAGACTGACCTGCTCCTGAACTGGTGCGCCACGCGTTTAAAATCTCTTCAGAAATTTCGAAAGAGGGATGAGTCCAGCTCAAATCCTCACGCATCTGGGCAGCATCTATTTCAAACAGCTTGGCACTATGCCCACCACGTTGCCCCTGAAGCCGAGCGATTCCTTTGGCGATAATCGTGCGAGCCAAAATAATAGAGGGGCGACGGTCCTGTCGTGCGGTTGCCATACAAGCAGACACCGCTTGGATATCGTGGCCATCAACACGTTGCACATGCCAGCCTGCGACTTCAAACCGTTTGGCGACATCCTCGCTGATTGAAAGCTCGGTACTCCCGTCATCAGTGATGGCATTGTCATCCATCAGCAAGATCAAACGACCCAGACCAAGATGCCCAGCCAAACTGATCATTTCCTGACCAACACCCTCTTGGAGACAGCCGTCACCGACAAATGCGTAGGTGTAGTGACTCACGAGATCAGTGCCAAATCGTGCCCGTAAAAATGCCTCAGACACCGCCATACCCATTGCATTGGCGATCCCCTGCCCGAGCTGGCCTGTCGTGACCTCAATGCCCGCCTCAGGCTCGAACTCTGGGTGCCCTGCACAGTGCGAGCCAAGCTCACGAAACGATTTGATTTGTTCGAGTGTGATTTTTTGGTATCCCGTCAGGTATAGCAGGGAATACAACAACATCGAACCATGACCATTTGACAGCACCACACGATCCCGATCCCACCATGTCGGATGCTCCGGATCATGTTTGAGATGATTCATGTACAACGCGGTCGCGATCTCCGCCATCCCGAGAGGTACACCCTGGTGGCCCTCATCCGCACGAATGATGGAATCAACGGAAAGAAAGCGAATCGCGTTGGCGAGAGTCTGAGGGTGAGGTGCTGTCATCATGTAACTGAGCTGGATCAATGAATCAGCATGCCACCGTTGACATCCAACGTGATGCCCGTGCAGTACTTTGATAAATCACTCGCTAGGAAAACGACACAGCCAGCGACATCATTGGGCTCACCGATACGATTCATCGGGATGTTGGACAAAATATCAGACAGACGATCCTGAGGAATCAGACCCTTGTTAATGTCTGTTTCAATCAACCCAGGTGTGATGCAGTTGACTCGGATATTGTCGACACCACATTCGCGAGCCATGGCGCGCGCCAAACCCAACACACCCGCTTTTGCAGCAGAGTAGTGAGGCCCCCCAAAAATACCACCGCCACGCTGAGCTGAAACAGAGGAAGTACAAATGATCGAACCTTGCTTACGCTCGCGCATCGCAGGCAAGACAGCCTGTGACATATAAAGCGCTCCGCGCAAGCTGACATCCAGCACCGCATCGTAATCAGCCGTACTGATCTCCATCGTTTTACGGGGCTGTGTAATACCGGCATTGTTAAAAAGAATATCGACTTGACCCATTTTGGCTAACACCGCTTTAACCGCAGCCTCACACGAAGCCTTATTCGTCACGTCTGCAACCACACCCATGTGCTGCGCACCCAGTGTGGCAGCCACGGAGGCAGGTTGTGCCTTTTCCAAGTCAAGAATGACCACACGGGCTCCCTGCGCTGCCATCATCCGTGCTGAAGCAAAACCCAGCCCGTTGACGCCCGCACCGCCTGTGATGATCGCCACTTTATCTTTTAACAACATGATTGAATTCTCCGATGAATCTAATGAAATAGAGTGTGTTGTCCCACACACTCAGGATAAAAAATCGTATTCCGAGTGAGGCACTTACTTAGCCACTCCGTTCAACAAGTCGTAACTCCGAATGACTTGACTGTCATCGTGTCGACCCTCTCCTCTACCAGAGGCTGAAAGAAATAACTGATACGCTGCAGCTGTCAGTGGGAGTGCTGCCTTGGCATCGCGACCTGCTTGCATGACAATGCTCAAGTCTTTGACAAAAATATCGACTGCGCTTGTGACGATCGGATCCGACTCAAGCATGCGCGGCCCCCTATCCTTGAGCATCCAACTCGAGGCTGCCGACCCACTCATAATCTCAAGCAACATTTCTAGATTGAGACCACTTTTCTTAGCCAATGAAAATGCCTCTGCCGCGACAGCAATATGCAAGCCACATAAGAGTTGATTCACCGTTTTACACATCGCGCCTTGACCAGGCTGCTGACCAACATGAAAAATACGCTCACCAATAACTTTAAAAACATCCTCAATGTCGTTAAAGGTCTTCTCGTCGCAGGCTGCCATGACCGTGAGCGAACCCTTTGTCGCACCCACAACACCCCCAGACAAAGGTGCATCGATCAGACGACGGCCAGTTGCCTGAACCTGCTTGGCAATGTCTTCGACCTCTGCAGGTGGGCAGGTAGACATCAAACAAACGATGCCGCCAGCAGGCAGCACATCGATTGCACCAGAGTCAAATAAAACCTGCTTGGCTTGTGAGGCATTCACCACAAGGATCATTAAGAGATCGGCCCCGACGCAAGCTTCTTTTGTGTTCGTAAAAGCCTTGCCGCCCATAGCAGTGATCGCACTAAGCGAGGCGGGATTAATGTCAACCCCATGGACGCCATACCCAGCGGTAATCAAATTTTGAACCATGGGAAGCCCCATAGCGCCTAGCCCTACGAATGCGATTGTTTTCATGTTAATACATCGTCAGTGATGGAACGTAAGTCATCAGGGCAAGCACCGCGAGTGCCACTAGATAAAAAGGCCAAAGCTCCCGCGCAATCGCCCCAATAGACTCTCTCGAAATGGCGGCTGCCACAAAGAGCGTCGTGCCAACGGGTGGGGTAAAAAGTCCGATACTCAGATTGACAGCCATCATGATCCCTAGCTGAATCAAATCCAAGCCAATCACATTACCAATCGCAACAAAGGTGGGACCAAGCAGTAGGATGGCCGCGGGCAGATCAAGGAACATCCCTACCACCAACATGATCACGTTCATCATGAGGAGGATCATGAGTGGATTTTTGAGCGTTTCAAGTGCCCACTCTGCTACTGTTTTGGGGATCCCTTCCACGGTCAAAACATAACCAACCATGTTCGATGCCGAAATCACCAGCATCACCACACCCGTCGTAATGGCTGTGTGTACAAGCGCATCGAACAAACGTTTCATGTTCAAGTCGCGATAGATCATCATGCTGACGACCAAACCATAGAACACCGCCATGACGCTGACCTCGGTTGGGGTAGCAATACCCGCCCTCAACAAGATCACAATAAATAGCGGCATCACTAGTGCAGGTAAAGCGTAAAAAGTGATTTTCAAAAATTCACGGGCAGTGACTTTATTAAGAAGTCTAGGGAAATTGCGGATTCTGCCGGAAAAATAGCAAACCAACATAAAACCAGCACAAAGCATCAACCCAGGTACGAGGCCCGCTAAAAATAGCGAGGCAATCGACTGATCAGAAACAGTCGCAAAAATAATTAAAGGAATCGAGGGTGGAATTAAGCCAGCGATCACGGATGACGACGCAATCGTCGCAGCAGCAAAGGGTGCAGGATAGCCTTCCTTTTTTTGCCAAGGAATCAACATCGAACCCAGTGCAGAGGCCTCGGCAACAGCAGAGCCTGATACCCCTCCAAAAATTGTTGAGCCCACCACACTAACCTGTGCGAGCCCACCATGCATGCGTCCAACCAAAGCCTTTGCAAACTCAATAAGTTTTTTGCCTAGCGTTCCACCCATCATCAAATTGCCAGACAAAACAAAGAAGGGGATCGCGAGCAGCGGAAAGCTTTGGGAGGGTTGAAAAATTTTGACCACAATCGTTGCACTAGGCATACTGCCGGCGGTGACAGCAGCGATTCCTGAACTGACTATCAGTGCATAACCGACCGGAAAGGCCAGAACGAGCAGCGCGGAAAAGATGGCAAGCATCAGAAAAGTCATACGCTATCCTCGAGGGTGTGTGATCGCACTGTCAAAGGATCATCGGCAAACAGCAGACGAAAGAACGTCGTGATACCCGTCAGACCAAGTGCAGTAAAACCTACGATGATGGACATGTATGCCCATTTAGCTGAAACACCTGTCACGGGATAGACCTCTGAGCCTGTGATTTCAATGACAAACAAACCAACCCAGGCAAGATAAAAAAACGTTGCAGTGACAAGTAACTGCAACACCATCATCAGCGCTCGATTGACATTTTTTCCAAGAAACGCTTTGATGGTTTCAACCGCAATATGCTTGCCGAGCTGAGCGGCTAAAACAATGCCGCTCATCACCAACCACGGAAAAAGTAGGTTTGGCATTTCAGTCGGCCAGCCCATTCCTTGGTTAGTGACGTACCTAACCACAACTTCAGCCATGAGCGACAAAAACATCACTGTAATAGTGGCAACAGCAACAACCATGCTGACAACCTCAATTACGCGATCTATACCGCTCACCAGCATCATCGTTAAATGATGTTCTCTTGCGCTCATGGATGATGTCCGATTCGTTATGGCTTAGCAGCTTCTGCCACGACTACATCAACAAGCTGTGGAAAAGTTTTACGCCATTTGTCGTAAACAGGCTTTGTTGCCGCAATGAAGGGAGCTTGGTCAACCGCGTTAATCTGAACACCCGCAGACGTCAACTTACCTTTCAGGTCCGCATCAGCAGCTAACGAGAGTTCGCGATTCAGTTTGGCAGACTCTGCTGCAGCTTCACGGATAGCCTGTTGATCTTGCTTGGAAATCCCAGCCCACGCCAGCTTGCTCGCGAGTAAAGGTGTTGCTTCGTATTTGTGACCAGTCAGTGAAATGAACTTCTGCACCTCAAACAGCTTAGAGGAGTAAATATTCACAAGCGGGTTTTCTTGACCATCAAACACACCCTGCTGCAGAGCAATGTAAAGCTCGGAGAAAGCGAGTGGAGCAGGATTTGCGCCAAGAGCATTAAAGATATCCAAAGTCATTGGATCGGGCGGAGTGCGCACCTTGATGCCTTTCAGGTCTTCGGGCTTGTTAATAGCACGCTTGTTGTTGCTCGTATGACGAATACCGTTATCCCACATCGCCAACAGAACCAACCCTTTTTTGTCAGCGGCATCGGCCAACTGTTTACCAACCGGACCGTCTACGACTTTGTATGCATGCGGAAGGTCTTTAAACAAGAACGGCAAGCCTAGCACTGCAAACTCAGGCACCGCACCAGAAGTTGTCCCCTGGGAGTTCGCACTGAAACCCAACGTACCTAAACGCAAGTTGGTGATGGATTCAGCATCATCGCCGAACTGGGCGCTGCCACCTACGTTGACCTTTACACGACCATTTGTTTTTTGTGCAACCAACTCAGCAAACTTATCTGAAGCGACAGCCTTGGGATTACCTGGGGCAGCGTTGTGCGAGAGTCGCAACACAGTTTGTGCAGATACTGCGGATACTGAAAGCGCCAAACCTGCAATGGCCACGGCGAGTAGTTTCTTCATTTTGTGTCTCCAAAATAGCTTTATAGTTTTGATTGCACTGACCTGAAAGGTACAGCATTTAATTAGGCTTGATCTGTATCACTCATCCGTGTGTAGGTTTTCCTCCTTGACTAATGACCGTTAGAGTTCGTTGCGGATACGTTGCGACATCAACTCGGTTGAAATGCCATAACGATCATGCAATGTCGGTAGTGCTCCAGCATCTAGAAAAACATCCGGCAAAGCAATAGGTAAATACTTGGGTGCGAGGCGTGAGCGCAACAGCAGACTGGCGACCGATTCGCCAAGACCACCGATCACGGAATGATTTTCTGCTACAACGACTAGACGATCAGCGCGCCTCACCTCACGCAGAATCGCTTCTTCGTCTAAAGGCTTAATCGTGGGGACATGCAGGACGCTCACACCAATGCTGTCCTTTTGCAGTTGCTCAGCCACCTCTAAAGCTCTCATTGTCATGATGCCGGACGAGATGATCAGGACCTCTCGCCCCTCACGTAGCAGCTTAGCTTTACCTAGTTCAAACTTGTAGTCATACTCATCGAGTACAAGCGGCACATTACCCCTGAGCAAACGCATATACACGGGGCCCTGATGGTCCGCCATCGCGGGTACGGCCTGCTCGATATCCAACGCATCACAAGGATCGATGATGGTTAAGCCTGGAATCGCTCGCATCATGGCGATGTCATCTGTCGCTTGATGGCTTGGCCCATAACCTGTCGTCAATCCGGGCAATGCGGCGCAAATTTTGACGTTTAGATTTTCTTCGCAAATCACCTGATGAATAAAATCATAAGCACGACGCGTCGCAAACACCGCATAACTCGTCGCAAAAGGAGTCAGTCCTGTTTTTGCCATACCGCCTGCTGCTGCAAGCAACAATTGTTCTGCCATACCCATCTGGTAAAAACGCTCAGGATAAGCTTGAGCAAAAATATGCAAGTCTGTGTACTTACTCAGATCGGCAGTCATGCCCACAATGTCAGGTCTAGACTCGCCAAGAGCGACTAGTGCTTTGCCAAAGGGCGCTGCGCGAACGCGTTGACCTTCGGAGGCGATCGAGGCGATCATGGCAGAGGTGGTCATCCGAGTTTTAGCGGGTGCATTGGCGCTCATGACCGATCTCCATATCCATAAGTTGAGTCCAGAATATCCAAGGCTTGTTGCCACTCGGGTGGATCAACACGAATGAAGTGATTTTTTTCGCGCGCCTCAAGAAAAGGTACACCTTTGCCCATCAGCGTGTCAAAAATAATGACACGAGGTTTTTTCTCTGTCAGGGCACGTGCAACATCAAATGCATGACGTACCGCGAAAAGATCATTACCATCGACGCGCTGCACATGCCATCCAAAAGCTTGCCACTTATCAACCAACGGTTCAAAACCCATCACTTGTGTTGAGGGTCCATCCGCTTGCTGATTGTTATTGTCAACTAGGCAGATTAGATTGGATAATTGATGGTGGCTCGCGCCCAGCGCAGCCTCCCAAGTCGCGCCTTCGTCTAACTCGCCATCCGACATAGAGTTATAAACAAAAGCATCAATTTTTTGGTGTCGCAATCCAAGCGCGATCCCCACACCAATGGCCAGCCCCTGACCAAGTGAGCCACCAGAGATTTCCATGCCAGGTGTATAAGTCGCCATTCCAGACATGGGGAGTCGGCTGTCATCGCCGCCATACGTCTCCATTTCTTCTGGAGCAATGATTCCTGACTCAAGGAGTGCTGCGTAATGCGCAATTGCATAATGACCATGCGAGAGCAGAAATCGGTCGCGTTGCTCCCACTCTGGGTCTTCAGGCTTGAAATTCATCGCATGACAGTAAGCAACGGCTAGCACATCCGCATACCCAAGCGCTTGGCCAACGTAACCCTGACCTTGAATTTCACCCATTTGCACTGCATAACGCCGGATCCTATACGCGCTGTCAGCTAGAGCTTGGTCAGTTGGTTTTTGCTTCATTGCGGTTGAAAGACCTTGTCATAAAAACAGCAAGAGCAGAGCTTGGCTCTACATCTTTTAATCAAGTGAATGGATGCCTCTTACATGCGATGACCGTTTAATAGCCATAGCTTTTATAGAAAGGAATCCGCGTGGGCTTGCATGTCTCCGATTGCTTGCCTGAGTTACCTCAGTGCATTCGTGTTGTAGGTAAATACTAGCAACATGACAGAACGAAAACAAATGAATAATTTAGTCTTATAGATGAATTAAATTCATGTTAAAAACAATCCATGAGAAAAATCCCTCCGCTTAAATCGGTGCAAGCGTTTGAGGCCGCCTCACGCCTTGGGTCTTTTGTCGCCGCGGCAGATGAACTGCACCTCACCCCCTCCGCCATCAGCCACCAAATTAGGACGCTCGAACAAAGACTGGGCATTGCCCTGTTTCATAGGGCACACCGTAGCGTCGAGCTGACTGATATCGGTCGACGCTATGCGGAATCCGTCTCCGAAGCGCTCAGTCTCATCGAAGCCAGCACCCGAAGCATTGAGAGAGCCGGCAAGAGCGATATTTTGACCATTCATAGCGTGCCAAGCATTGCTGCGCAATGGCTCATGCCGCGTCTATCCAGATTTTCAGCCATGCATGCGGATATCGATGTGCGATTGAACGCCTCGACCGCGCCCGTAGACCTCGCAGCAGGAGAGGCCGATTTCGATATTCGTTATGGGCATTTTTTCCCTGATGCGGGTGTCACGGTCGAGCCCTTCCCTGCGGAAACGATCGTGGTGAATTGCTCACGCTCGATGTTATCGGGTCGTCGTCTACCAAAGAGCCAGTTTGCCCTAACTGGCAAAACGTTAATTCACACAGAGGTCAATAAATACACGTGGAGAGACTGGTCCAAGGAGCATCCAGAGCACAATTTAGATCTCGAGCGAGGTCCGCGCTTTGATCGCTCATTTATGGCGATTAACTGTGCGGTGGATGGATTAGGTGTTGCGTTGGAAAGCACCCTGCTCATTGAGCGTGAGCTGGAAAGTAAAAAACTTGTCATGCCCTTTGGCCTAGAAGGACCGCAGATTGTCTGCCATCAACTGACGTATCTCAAGTCCAAAGGGCGCGTGCAAAAAATGAAAGCGTTCAGAGAGTGGCTGTTTGAGGAGCTGAACAAGTCGATGGCAAACCTCTGCTAGCCCTCAAACCAGTCTTATACGACCGCAATCAATGTCAAAATAAAAATACACCCTTACCAGAAGTTTGCTTATCAAAAATCTGGTAAGCCTGCACCGCATCATCAAACCCCCAACGATGCGTAAAGAGCGCATCGACATCGACACCTCGGTCAGCCACAAATCGGGCGCACTCGCCTTGACCGATTGTTGAAAACGTCCACGAGCCAATGACCGTCACCTGCCGACGCAACATGTCTGGACTGACATCTAACGAGACACTACCACCCTCACCCACAAAGCATGCCTTGCCCCACGTACGTACGCACTGAACAGCTTGTTTACGCGCTAAGGACGACGACGACGCATCGATCGACGCATGCGCACCCAGACCGTGCGTCAATTGCTTAATCGCCTGGACAGGATCTTCTTTGGAGGGATTGATCACCGCGTCAGCGCCCAACTCTTTGGCACGCGCCAGGCGCTCGTCGCTCACGTCAAGCGCAATCACGCGCGCACCCATGGCGTGCGCCAATTGGGTCGACGAGAGTCCAACAGGACCTTGACCAAAAATCGCAATAGTCTGATCTGCTTTTAATTCCAAACGGTGCAAAGCGCCCCAAGCCGTCCCCGTGCCGCAGGCAATCGCAGCACCTGTTTCAAAAGTCAGCTCTTCAGGTAATTCAACAATCGTACTGGCTGGGCATTTCATGTATTTGGCATGTGCGCCATGGCCCGTGACACCATAGACTTCTTTGACACCTTCGTCGCAAAGCTGCATCCATCCTGTCGAGCAATATGGGCATGCGCCACACCCTCTGTAGTGGTGCACCATAGCGCGCTGACCGAGGTAAGCCCGCTTCGGATTGACGGCAGCCCCAACCGCCACAACCACGCCGCAGGGCTCATGTCCAGCCACGACTGGACTCGCGTCACCAAAGCCAAGCGCCTTGGTAGCCTCACCACCAACCGAACGATAAAATTTGAGATCACTTCCACACATACCAGAGGCTTTGATTTCTAGCACAACCTCATCTGGACCTGGTGTAGGGTCTGGAAAGTCCAAATACTCAATTTTGCTATCACCGACAAATACGATCCCTTTCATTACCCTGCTCCTCGTTGATTTTTAATTTATTTGTATTGTTTTTCTGTGGGGGAATATTAATGAAAATTAATATTTCTTGTATTTATCCTTTTCGACTTGTCAAACTGGCTACCCACAATCACGTACTCATCAATATCACGACGAAATTGACCTGGTTTAATCATTTTTACGTTTTCAAGCCTGAGCTCATACGTAGGCAATTCTCAGTTTTGCATTTCCAGAGCGATTTCTGAAGGTAGCGTTGGGTGCCCCTCGATCAGATTTGAGTAATAGCAATTCATCCCCATT
>Ga0105050_10007553_pt1 | contig 12933 bp, 7 predicted proteins | sample FRY01_FD_78088 | JGI IMG/M metagenome (GOLD analysis project Ga0105050, IMG submission 78088) | Freshwater microbial communities from Lake Fryxell liftoff mats and glacier meltwater in Antarctica - FRY-01 | ecosystem: Environmental > Aquatic > Freshwater > Ice > Glacier meltwater ... | reverse complement strand
TTGAACTTATTACATCCAAAATAATAGAGAATATTGAAGATTTTGGGTTTTTAAAAAACTCCCACGAGTTTAATTATCAAGCCGTTGTGTAAAATTATTTCGGTGCGAAACTTGAGTTATTAATATGGTATCTAAAATATTAAATCATTTAATTTTTAGATTAACACATTTATCCTAATAAACATGCAACTAATTAACCCAAATACTAATCCGTGCTTTGCTGGTTCCACTTTAATGCTGCCAATCCCCCCCCAATAAACGACATAATCACAAAAAAGTAAAATAGATTGTCCCAACCGTAATACTCGTTAATTGCCACTACTATAAAACCTGAGAACATCTGCCCCACGGACCCCATACCATTAATGATCCCTGCAGCCATAGCCGCTCCTTTGGTACCGCCCACATCCATGGAACCTGCAGTGCAGATAAGTGAATCCGGTCCGTAGGTGGCAATCCCTATAAGGGCGATACTTATTATTGTTGCTATTTTTCCGTAAGGCACCATATAGGGATGAGCTAGACAGGCAAGGCCTAATCCTATCATCATTATGGCTACTGTACTAAATCGATTTGATTTAAAGATCTTATCAGAGCTGTAACCTGCAAGAATTACCCCAAAAAAGCCTATCAGTTCATATACCGAAGACATATAACCGGCTTCACTGACATCATAATGCAATGCTTTCTCCAAATAAACTGGCAACCAGAAAAGAAAGGCATATCTAGTCATTTTAAGGATCATATAACAGCTGGAATAGACCCAAAGGGAACTGTTCCTCAGCAATAACCCCAATATCTTGAGTTTCTCTGCCTTGGCCCCACCTTCAAATTCATACTTATTTTCAACTATTTTGGGTAGGCCAACATCTTCTGGATTGTTTCTAGTAAATAATAAGTACAGGATGGCAATAATAAATAGAATCAATGAAGGGAATATAAACCCCCTTTTCCACCCCAACTCCGAAAGAAAGTCCATATCGAAAGATACATAAGTGGCAAAAATGGTAGCAAGAAAGCCTCCAGTAACATAACAAGTAGACCACCAGGACATAACTATCCCCCGCTCTGTTCTTCTGAACCAAGGAGTCATATTCTTTATTAATCCACTCCAACCAGTGGATTGCCCATAACCATTAACTCCTATCAAGAATACAATCACCCCGGCAGAAAAGGTCATTCCCAGAAATAAATTTCCAATTGCAGCTAAAAACAGTCCAAAAGTGACCACCTTTCTAGGTCCAAAGGTATCCGATAGGTACCCATTTACAAATTGGCCTATGGTATATATCAAACTATACACAAAAATAATAGAAGCGTAATCAGAGTTGTCCAGGCCCAAATCTGTCTCCATGGAACTCCATGTTACCGATAAGTTTTTCCTACCAAAATAAAAACCTGCATAGGCGAGCCAAGTGAGAATAAATATTCTTTTCCTCCAATACTTCTGATCTGCGGTTAAACTCATGGTTGGACTTTATTATTTTATTTGACCTAATATATGGAGACGAATTTATAAAACATCCATTCCAGGACAGAAACATCCAGGAACACTATGCCCAAGATGCTAGCATCCTGGGCTACGAAATATCCCAAAAGGCTTTACACCTAATTAATTACCACAATCAATCTATGACTATATACAAGCCAAAGGCATCTCCACTAAACGAAAATCAGGCCTTTATATACTTTATTTGCACAAGATATTCTTTTAATACTTTTAGAAAGTTTTGAATATCGATATAGTCTATCTGCCCTATATTGGATATTCTAAACGTGTTGTAGTTATTCACTTTACCGGGATATATGGTAAAACCTCTTTCGAAGAAAAAATCATGCATTTCCTCAAAATCGTATTTATCGTTCTTAGGCTCTATAATAGAAGTGATAATTTTAGAATGATATTCCTTATCTATTAAATATTCCAATTTCATGAGCGCTATACCGCTCAATAAAGTTTCCCAGGATTTAGTATATCTGGCATATCGTTTTTCAACGGTTTCTTCCTTGGTTTCTATTATCGCTTGTTTTAAAGCATAAAACGTTTGCACCGGAGGAGTAAATCTTGTTTGATGTGTTTTCTCAAAATAGGCATACTGCGCATACAAGTTTAAATATAGGTTCCGCATAGGAATGGATTCCGTTGCCGACAAAGCGTTTTTATTGCAAATGGCAAAACCTATCCCAGCCATTCCTTGAATATTCTTATTGGAGCTTGCAGCCAAATAATCAATATTCATAGTTTTCATATCTACCGGTATTGCCGCAAAACCGCTCATAGAGTCCACTATAAAACTTATATTATAGGTAGCACATAATTCCCCTACCGCAGTAATATCGTTCAAAAGGCCTGTAGTGGTCTCATGATGAATCATAGCCAAATGCGTCAATCCCTTTTCTTGTTTTATTACTTCCTCCAGTGCCTTTAAATCTATTGGTACTATGGACGAAGATTCGAAGATTACAGTGTCTAGTTTATAGATTTTGGTAATCTGGCACATACGCTTACCATAAGCGCCATTGTCTATAATAAGGATACGACCATTTTCAGGCACTACGGAACTCAATATGGCTTCTACCGTTGCCGTTCCAGAACCCCCGAACATAACTGTGGCATACTCCTTAGGATCACCCACAAATTTGGTAATCTCAGTAGCACAATATTCCATTAAATCACCAAACTCTTTTTCCCTAGGGCAAATATCTGTAACCACCTGAGCTAATTTTACGGAGTCTGTGGTTGTTGCAGGACCTGGGTTTAACAACACATTTCTTTTTATTTGCATTTAATATTTTTTTCGATTAAGATTTAGACTTACTTAAATAATGATTGAAAATTATAAATTTAACCCTAGGCAATATCCCAAGGCAAGGAATAGGTTTTAACATAGGTATACCCTTTCATCGTCTCTATTACTCCTTCCTTATACCCCAAGCCGGAATCCTTTACTCCACCAAAAGGCGTCCATTCCAATCGGTAACTGGGTGCTTCGTTCACATTAACTGTACCTGTATCCAATTCCGTAATTACCCTTTGTATGGATGGCCAGTGGTTACTTACCACACCTCCGGACAAACCATAAGGCGTATCATTTGCGATCTCTATAGCCTCGTCCAAAGTTTTAAACCTTATAATCGGAGCTACGGGACCAAATGTCTCTTTGGCCACCACTTCGTGGGCATTTTGCACATGATCTAATACCGTAGGGGCATAAAGGGCACCTTCCCTCTTATGTCCTGCCAAAAGCACTGCACCATTATCTATAGCGTTTTGGACGCGTGCTTCCATTTCTTTAGCAGATTCTTCAGTAATAACCGTACCCATGTCGTTATCGGCATTATAAGGATCTCCATATTTCAAAGCTTTTACACGCGTTGCCAATTTGGCTGCATAAGTATCGGCAATACTTTCGTGAACCAAAATCCTTCTAATAGCCGTACAACGCTGAGCGGAATTCTTAAATGTTCCAGACATGGTGACCTCAACAGCCTCATCAATATCTGCATCCTCAAGGACCAACAACGCTGAACTTCCCCCTAGTTCCAAAACCAATTTTTTGTAACCAGCTTTAGAGGCAATTATTTTTCCCACCTTACTGCCTCCTGTAAAAGAAACCATTGTAATTTCAGGATGTATGGTCATCATTTCCGCGGTCGCCTGTACATCTGCACCATTGATCACATTCAACATATTGGGAGGCAACCCACAATCCAAAGCTAATTGAGCAAAATAGTAGGCGGACAAAGGCGTTTTCTCCGAAGGCTTCAAGACCACTGTATTGTTCGTAGCTATTGCTGGAGCTATTTTGTGCACTACTTGGTTCATGGGGTGATTAAATGGAGTTATACAGCTAATCAGTCCCAAGGGTACACGAGTCGTATAAATTCTTCTAGGTTTACCATTTTTTGAAACATCACAAGGAAACACCTGAGAGTCATCGTCCAATGTCTTCATAGCTGAAAAACGCAACACATCGGAAACTCTACTGGCTTCATAACGGGTATCCTTTAAACAAAGTCCCGTTTCATCTGTAATCATTCTACTAACCTCATCTACCCGCTCTTCAAGGGCATTGGCAATTTTATTAAGTATATCATAGCGCTCATAGCGCGTCAAGGTCATTTTGGTATTTTTGGTATCGGTTAAAACCTTATCCAAGGTTTTTGTATCTATAGAGGCTACCCTTCCCACCTGCTTCTTGGTATATGGATTATAAATATCGATCCATTCCCCGCTTACTACTTGCTTTCCATTAATTATACTTCCAAATTCGATCATAGTAGTGTTTTAAATCGTTCTAGTTAGAAAATCCGTTACTCAAAAAGTGGAATAAATCAAAGTTCCTGCTGGTACCGGATGCCAATTTATCACTGTATTCAGCATTCAATTTCTTGTTGAATATCATAGGTACGACTTGACAATGTTCTCCACCGTGTGATCGCAAGCCCTCCTTAACCTTATCCAGCTCATGCCAATCAGGGGTTCTACCAATAGTGGTAGCTGCATCTGCCAAGACCACCAAGTCACCTATTCTATCACCGGGTAATTCGAATTCTTCCACTGCTTCCTCATTGGTCAACACCTTTTCAATTCCGTCCAGAGACAATAAATAGGCCTTAGCCGCATTTAATTGTGATTTATCTTCAAGATACAGGGTTCCATATCCACCTAAGGCCCCGTGATGTAATACATAAGGATCTGTGATAGGTAAAATTACCCTTGTTTTAATATTTTGGGCATCCAAAAGTTGTTCTATAAATTGCACTTTTGGACTGCCATCCGGATTGGTCTTGGCCTGCATTCCATGATCTGCGGTAACGCCGATAATAGCTCCCAATTTATCCAACTCACCCAACCAAAGATCAATTTTCGATAAAAAGTCGTTCGCATCAGCGCTTCCAGGAGCATATTTATGTTGCACAAAATCTGTTGTTGTCAGGTACATTACATCAAAATGCTCCCTCTTCAACAATTTAGCACCTGCCTCTATGCAATACACAGAAATATAGGGGTCGTAAATACCTGGCCTTTCCTTGCCCATTAATCCTTCCTCTACATTTTCAATTCCGTTCTCTTCCAAAGTGGCCTGATTGGCGAATTCAGCAGAAAAGCAGATACCGTCCAGATTATGAGCCAACATTTTTCGCAACTTATCCTTGGCCGTAACTACAGCCACTTTTCTACCATTTTTACTTAGTTCGGAAAGTATAGTAGGCACCTTTAGATACTTTGGATCGTTCATCATAACCTCCTCCTGTAAGTCGGTGTCCCAATAAAAATTGCCGCAAATTCCGTTTACTTTAGGTGTTACCCCTGTTACGATAGCCATATTATTTGGGTTGGTAAAAGATGGAATAACACTTTTGACCATTCCCATAGTCCCTTCCTTTATAAATCGCTGCAAATTTGGCATTACGTCCTTGGCGCCTTCATAATACGGATAAGATGTTCCGTCCATACATATCCCGATAATAGTCTGCTTTTGTTTTGGGTAACTTCTGTCGTTAATGTTCATATTTAAAAATACTTTGCGTTGAATATTTATTTTGCACTAAAGTACAAAAATTATACTAATATGATAATTTTTATTACTAAAATTACTGGTTGATACAAGTGGATTTCACTATTGATTTTCCCTCAAGTCCCCAATTAGGCTGGATAGGTATACATAAATGGTTTAGAGCAGCTGTTACTACATCCACAGTTCGTGGCGTATCCCCAAAATTGTCAACCGCTTCAATGGCAGCAACCGTTGCATCTCTCCATACCCCTCCAGATAAAGTTCCGTGTGCCGCTGCTGGGCTGGAATCAGTTATGAGCATACCTGTACCTTCTGTTAATTTCCAATGTCCTTTTAAATTATCAACCATTGGATGTGTACCATCCAAAACTTTACATTTCCACGCATCTATAGTTTCCGTATCCAACAAACCGTTAAAAACCCTGACTTCAGAAATGAATCCATTATACTTATAAGCACCATTACCATCTGCCCCAATGGTAAAAGGAAATGTATTATTTATATTTCCAATGGATGACATATCTGCGCTATTCATTAAAACACCATCGACATATACTTTTAGCAGACCGTCCCTATCAAAAGTGGCACTTAGGGTATGCCATAGGTTATCCATAATTTTTCCTGCCTCAACATCTACCCTATTGCTACCATCCCCAACATTTACTTTAAAATTTTTGGTGCCGGGTTTAAATGAAAAAACATATCCAGACAAGAGACCACTGTCCCAATTCTTTTTTGCTATAATACCAACGTCAGCTGGTACTTTCCCACGAACACGGCATTCAATAGAAAAATCTTGAGAGGCCCCAAAATTGTATGCTGCATTGTCCGGTATCTCTACCATGGTCTCCGAATTAAAATAAAGCTCAGTATCACTTTCCAAACAATTGTCGGCAGGAGGTACCATCACCTCTGTGGTTGTTTTGGAAATAACCCCTTTGGGGATTTTATCTCCACTAACAATCACAAAAATAGTACGCTCCTCATTGGAATCTCCACCATGGCTTGTCCCAATACCTCCGTGATCTGTGCTCACCAAAATAGCCCATTCCTCATTGTTGTAATTTTCACGACTCCTTAAAGCTTCCATCAGGGCACCAATAGAAACATCCACTGTTTCTATTGCCTGAATGTAATTAGGATTCCCTATGCTAAAACCCGTACCATGACCGGCATGGTCAACATCGTCAAAATGAACAAACATTGCTGTAAGATTATCAACACCGAGTTCGGCTACGGCCTTATTTTTAACATCAGCACTTGAATCTTCAGTGTTTCTAGTAATATCTACAAAACCATGGGCAATTTGGTCGTTGATAGGATGCCATTGTGATATAGATACGGTACGATTATCAGAGTTATTTTCCTCAATTCTCTTAAAAAAATGAGGGTATTTTGCAAAATCAGATCTTGCAAAAGAGTTGTCTACCACTTTATGCTTATCCTGCCAAACCCCAGTCAACATTGACGACCAACCAGGCCCACTCATTGTTATTCCCGTATTTCTGGCATCCAAAGAATAGGTGCCATTAGCCATAAGTGCGTCCAAATTAGGGGTATTCGCAGTTGTAAGACCATCTGGCCTACAGCCATCTATACCAATAATCAGTACTTTTTTAGCATTCGCCTTCTCTTCCTTATCCTGTTTTGATCCTGACGAATCATTTTGGGAACAGGATAATAAAGCCATACCTATTATACCTATCAATAATTTCACTTTTGTCTTCCCCATATCTTAAGAATTATTTTTATACCACAATCAATTATTAAAAAAGGGAGGAGCGTCCATAGCCACTCCCTCAATTAAAAACTAACTCAACTCAATTTATACTAACTCAATAGATTTGTTATTTCACTAATTAAATAATGCTGCGACTTCTTGATCTGAAAGTGCATAATCATATATTACCGTACCCGCAATCTTACCCTCAAAAAACTGACCATAGTTACTAGTACCGTCTTGGGCCAAGCGCAATGGATTACCACTATCTGTATTTCCAACAGCCGCCATACTTGTACTAGTTACTTCTTTACCGTCCTGATACAGAGTCATGTTGGCATCCCTATCAAATACCACTGTCAACAAATGCCAGTCTCCATCATTAAAGTTTCCATTGAAATCGGTATCTGCTTTGGTTGTTCCATCTGATGTGGCAACACGCCAATTACTACCTCGGAATGCTATGGTTAGCCCTTTATTGGAGGAGCTGCCCCAGTCTTGATCACCGATCATAACCGGATCACTATCCGATGAAGTTGTATTTACCCAAAATGAGATTGAATAGTCGCTGTCATGCCTAAAATCCAAGTCAGTATCGCCAATTGTTGCGAACTGATTTACACCATCAAAGGTAAAGGCAGACATATCGTTCTCGCTGCTAATGGTAGCTCCGGCATTAGCTACTGCTATGTTCTTCACGGAACCATCCTGTTTCTTTAACTGTACGCCCGTTAATGGCGTAGAAACACCTGCAACCTGCTGAGAAGACAAAGCGTAATCAAAGATAGAAATCTCTCCAATGTTGCCTTCAAAGTATTGACCATAGGCACCGGTACCATCTTGTCCTACACGAAGTGGGTTTCCACTTCCAGTATTTCCGATACCTGCCATACTTGCCGAGGCAACTGAAGCACCATCCTGATACAAAGTCATGCTACCATCCCTATCAAAAGTAGTGACTATGTAATGCCATTCCCCATCATTAAAGCTACCATCGTAATTGGTATCCGCTTTCGTAACCCCATCTGACGTTGCAACACGCCAATTGTCCCCACGAAAAGCTATGGTCAATCCTGGATTGGAAGAACTGCCCCAGTCTTGATCTCCGATCATTACCGGATCACTATCCGTAGAAGTAGTATTTACCCAAAAACCTATAGAATAATCACTATCATGCCTAAAACTTAATTCAGGAACATCCAATATCTCTACTTGGTTATCAGAACCATTAAACTCTACTATTGAACCATAAGCAGCAGACTTAACTCTTGAAGTCACCTTTTCATCAATAGCCAAAGGAATAGTTTCTCCAGTACTCTTCTTTAAATAAACAAAAGTATCTATGATAGCATTTGGATCAAAAAACTTCGCTTTCTTAATTTCAAAATTCACTGCTCCTATTGAGCCATCCGTATATAGAATATCAAATTTAAGGGTAGTCTTATCCCCTATTTCCATCAGCTTAAGTCCTTCCAAACTGGACAAATAACTTGTGGACTTAAATTTGTCACCAACTGGTGTGAAAGTGGTTAAAGTCTCTAATACAGACAAATTTGTTCCTAAAATCACCTTAATTTCAGTAGGTAACTTTGAGGTGATTATAGCCAAGTCAACAGACTGTCCCTCGGCATACGATTCTTTGACCATAGGGTCATAGGTTAATTCGGCTAATTCATCTTCCGTATAGTCCAATCCCGTGTTCGGATTGGTATGATATACATAAAACTCATAGTTTTCCAAATATCTTTTATCCGCCCAACCTTCGCCATTATCGTCTGAACACCCTAGGGTTAAGATTAATCCTGAAAACAGCCATAAGAGGACACTAACGCTATTTTTCTTTATTTTATTTATACTTTTCATTGTAGTAAATTTTTAACTGTTCTTAATCTTTTAGCAACCATATAACTTGATCCCTGTCATCTACCTCTGCGCCAAATTGTGCTCTGAGTGCAGCTCTATAGTTATTTTTGTTATCCAAATCCTCCGAAGATGGGTACGTCCAACGAACTGGATACTTAGTAATGCTATTATGCTCACTACTAAATAAGTAGGTTGGCACGCCAGTTCTACGCGTAGTAAAGAACGATTCGTGATCCGTATTCTCAGCATATGCCAAATACTTTTGTTCCAAGATCCTGTTTAATCCTGCCGCCCCTGTAATATAAGGTTGCTTAGCCGTTAAATAGGTCGTAATTTCTGTAGCATCTACACTATAGAATTCCATAGAAGCAGTTACTCCGTTATCGTAATGGGTCTTGGCATTAATAGCAGCCCAGCCTCGGTGTGCTCCCTCGGCAATGTGCAATTCCTGTTCCCAATAACTCATAAAAATGCCCGGTTGTCCAACATAGTTCCAATATTTCTCGAAATTGGGAAATGAAAAATCTCCATCCAATTTTTTAGCAGAGTTTTCTGTTGCCGCCACGGAGATGTCCGCACCAGCATAGGAATTATAATCTGCACGAACCTCAGCCTCAATAGGATTGGCCTCCAAGGCATCCTTGGTGGGATCGGCTACTTTCATCAGCCTGGGGTCTTGTTTGCCCTTAAGTAAGTTTATATACGTGCCAACATACACCACTGCATCCCTATAAACGGCATTGTCCGGATTATAGGTTTGTCGAAAACCATCCTCATTGCTATACGTTAATTGTGCATTATCCGCCAATCCCGTCAATAAGGGATAAGACCCTGGATTATTTACGATACTAGAAAAACGCCCCTTCACATTAACATCAGCGTCGTTTTCTTTTTTGCTCAAGGACAATAAAATCCTCAAGGTATAGGCATTGATCATTTTTTGCCATTGCTTTAGGTCACCATTATAGTAAGGATCCCCTTCAATGCTTGTCCCCGGGTTTGCGGCAATAAAAGTCCCAAGTTCAGTATTTACTTCATCCAACCAATTTAAACATTGTATGTAAACAGATTTTTGAGAATCGTATTTTGGCTGGGGCCTCTCCGCTCCAAGACCTGCTTCGGATAATGGAATGTCCCCCATTCTCCTAGTCATTTCTAGAAACATGTGAGCCTTAAGAAACTTGACTATTATGGCATAAGCGGGAGCTCCAGCTGTCTCCGCCTCTTTGGTCATTTGAATAATATTTCGTAATGTGGAATAATCAAAGCCTCCACCAAAGCCATTATTAAAATTGGGAGCAAAAACATCATCAGTAGCAATCCACAAATGATATTGCATTTTTTGATAGGTATCACTAAACGATCCTATAACGCCCGGCATCAAGGTTGTAAAAATTAAACTGGGAGGTACGGAATTGGGTTCGTTGGGATTTTCCCTTAAATCCTCATAATCTAAACAACTACTTACCGTTCCCAAAAGAAATACTATCAGAGCGGATTTTATAATTATATTCTTTATCATGATTATATGTTTTAAAATGAAATATTTAGGTTAAAACCAAAAGACCTCTGGGATGGCAATTGCAAACCAGTATCGCCTTCTTTAAGGGTATAGGTATCCAAGTCTCCATAATAATGTTCCTTGGTCCAATACCATAGATTTCTACCTACGAGGGAGATGGAAGCCGAATCCATGAAGGTCTTATCCAATACTTTGTTTCCAAAATCATAGCTTAGCACTACTTCCCTTAATTTAATAAAGGTTTTATCCTTTATAACACTGGGCCAATCCGCCTTATAACGGCTTGCCCAAGATTGGTAGTCCACCATATATTCACTAGGCTCAAAGACCCTGGTATCCGTTAGGACATTCCCATCCGGATCATAAGTAGCCTCGCCTGAAACGATCCGCACTCCTTCAATTTGCATTGTTTTGGCGTCCCCTCCATTAACATAGGCGATATTGGATATTTCCCTTTCTGGATGTATGGCATCCGGATGTCCACCTGCCCTCCATAGATCGCGCTCATACGCATCCTGGGTAATACCTCCGAACCTGCCATCGAACAAGAAACTTAAGGATGTATTTTTATAGGAAAATGAATTATTAATACTGGCAATAAAATCGGGCTGGGTGTTGCCCGTGTTTACCTTGAAATCTGTTCTCTGAGGCAGCCCGTTTTCATAGATGATCAACTCGCCATCTGGCGTTCTTTTCCACACATAATAAAAGTAATCCCCTATTGGCGTTCCTACCTTGTTTCGGAAATTATCACCATCAGCACCTTCCCATTCAGGTATTGTACCATCCGGTAAAGGCGGTAAAGAGGTTAGGTAGTTTTTGGATTTATCGAAATTGATAATAGCCGACCAATTAAAATCTTTTGATCTTACAGGAATTGCCCTAATTGAAAAATCCATTCCCCTTCGTTCTGTGGTCCTACCGTTCAATAATACCCCATCATAGGCAGAGGCAGCTGAGAACGGTTGTGTAAAGATCTGAGGACCATTCTGATTTTCATAATAGGAGAAATCGATTCCCAAACGATTATTGAAAAATTTCATCTCAAAGCCATATTCAAAGGAATTGGTAAACGAAGGCCTTAAATCTGGATTTTCCAAAGTCGCAGGAAAATTTCCAGTTGGCAAGTTTCTATATCTGCCTGTGGAATATGAATTGTTTGCTTCATATATACCTAGATCCCCTCCAACTTGGGCATAGGCCGTTCTCAATTTCAAATAGCTGATAACGCTTGGTAATTCTACCATATCACTTACTACGATACTGGAATAAACAGATGGATAGAAAAATGTATCATTTGCTTCAGGCAGTGTCGAAGATTTATCCACTCTTCCCGTCATACCAAAAAATATTTGATTTCTATATGAAAAGTCCATTACTGCATACGCACTGTAGACACCTTGAGAATATTTGTAACTAGTTGGGGTAACTTGATCCACAGAATTCTGAAGTGTGAATACCTCAGGTACAATAAGTTGGGTTGTGGATGCATGTTCTTCCTGCTTATTCAGATAGCGTTGGTTGGCACCAATAGTCGCCTCTAAACCAATATCATCGTTGAAAAATTTATCGCTATAGGTCATTAGAAAATCTGTGTTATTTTCAAAATAGCGATACGCATTATATCTAAATCTACCCCCTCTATCAGGGATATCATAATTGTATATATCCTTGGAAATCTCTTCGTTATCGGTTAGAGAATACGTACTAAGTGTACTTCTTACAAAGGCATTAATTTTATCCGAAATCTTGAAATTTACTTTGGCATAGGTAAGAATATCGTTCTTCGACCACGGTTTTTTCCAATTATACGCCAATGCATATGGATTATTATAACGCCAATTTTCCACAAAGTCCTGTTTTATCCCTTCCTTGCCAGGAACCCAAACATGTTCTAAATTCCTTACATCGAAATTGGCTCCTCCCCAAATACTCAACAAATAGATTGGTGACGTAGGGCCATAAGACCCCCTGATCCTATTGTCGGAATATTGATAATTGTACTGCAAAGAGGCATCGACCGATATGGCGTCGGAAACATTTAAAGTCCCTGAAAGCCGAAGGGTATTAATGTCCAATTTTTGACCCGGAATAGATCCCTTGGCATGTTTATAGGAGTTGGAAATTACATAATTCCCCTTTTCGGAGCCGGATTGTACCGTAACATTATTGGAGGTCACCAAGCCCGTTTCCACGAAATTTCCAAGGTTGTCCGGACCCCTTGAGATCCATGGGGTCGGAATTAGTTCCCCGGTAACGGGATCTATGGGCGAATCGGACTGTTTTATAAGCCTGCCATCAAATTT